>Ga0134100_1003446_pt1 | contig 10506 bp, 8 predicted proteins | sample 11_taG_2_FD_94444 | JGI IMG/M metagenome (GOLD analysis project Ga0134100, IMG submission 94444) | Switchgrass degrading microbial communities from high solid loading bioreactors in New Hampshire, USA - 11_42_5_180_A3 metaG | ecosystem: Engineered > Bioreactor > Semi-continuous > Anaerobic >...
GAAGGATATTGACTTCGGCGCAGTATTGATGGCAGCGGAGAGCGGTGTTGTCGGCAAACTGGTGGAAGTCAAAAGCGCTGATGGAGATATCGTTGAAATCGTGATCGAGTGATGCGGAGGTTTTCTTATGAAAATCAGGATCGAAGCGGAAGGCCGCTGTTTTACCATACCGCTGCCAATCGGCATCATAATGAATGGGTTTACGGCCAGGATAGCAGGGAACTGCATAAAAAAATACGTTTCCGACCCCGAAGTTTCTATCACGGGCGAGCAGCTTACCATTCTGATGCGGGCAATGAAGCAGGCCAAAAAGAATTTTCCCGGCCTTGCTCTTGTTGATGTTTTGACTGCCGACAGGCAGAGAGTATTGATTACCTTCTGACAAATGAATTTTACATAAGCCTGGTTATTTGAAATACTGACTGAACAACATCAGACCGGATTGAGCTTTCTTCGTATGATTCATCAGAAGAGGTTTACATAATTTTATGGAGGTACGCGATGCTTCTGATCAAAAAGAACTATGGCTTGCCTGATATGATCATTCTTCCTTTCAAAGTATCGCCCTTTTATTCAGCGGTATTTGCCGTGCAGCGTATCGTGAGCGGCCTGATGCCTACATTCACGATATTTGTTACGGCAAAATTCATCAATACTGCAATAGCAGTATTGAATAAAACGGCGGAACTTCGGGATATATATGTCCCGATAGCTTTGCTTGCGGGCATAATGTCCTATTGGGCCGTTATCGGCGTCCTGATGGAGTTTGTGAACTGCAGGGCGAATATAGTTTTCAGGAAGAAACTGCGTCCTGAAATGGCCGAAAAGCGTGCGAGACTTGAATACAGGCATATAGAAGATCAGAATACGGCCGACCTGATAAACCGGGTCTGTCCCGTGATAGACACTACTGTAAAGGATATGTACATGAGGGTCCTGGATATAGCTGAAAATTTGATTTACGCTGCGGGCATCCTCGTTGCTTTGTTCACACAGGTCTGGTGGGTCGCACTGTTTTTGGCTGTATCGGGCGTTCCCATCCTGATCATTGCCACGAAAGCCGGTGAGAGGAGCTATGAAGCTGACAGGGAGATGTCAAAGATCGACCGCAGGACATGGTACCTGTCAGATGTGCTCAAAAGCAGGGAAGCGGTCGAAGAACGCAGTGTTTATGGGTACAGCGGCAAGCTGAACGAACAGTTCGCTGAACGGTATGAATATGCCAGGAAATTCAGGATGAAGGTTTCGGTCAAAAATTTCATAAAACAGAAAATGGGAGGAATCATCACATCGATACTGTCGACGGCCGTCATGTTTGCGATGCTGCCTCCTGTCGTCCAGGGGAAGATCGACATCGGTATGTTTATCGGAATGATGGGAGGCGTCTTCAGCCTTTCTGGCAAGCTGTCATGGGGGGTTAACTGGATCATCGAGGATCTTGCGCGTAAAAGGGAATACCTTAAAGACCTCACTGAATTCATGAAACTCGAAGAACACGATGATGCAAATACCCTGCCCGACAGGACCATGACATTCAGGACGATCGAGTTCAGGAACGTGTCGTTCAGGTATCCGGGAACGGAGAAGCTTATCCTCGATAACATATCTTTCGTGATAGAAAGCGGCAAACATTATGCCTTTGTCGGGGTGAACGGAGCCGGAAAAACGACTGTCACAAAACTGATCACCGGCCTTTACTCGAACTACGAAGGAGAGATCCTGGTGGACGGCCGTCCTCTCCGGAGCCTGTCACAGGCGGAGATAAAGGGCTTGTCCTCAGTTGTATACCAGGACTTTGCAAAGTATTACATATCCATGTACGAAAATATAGCATTAGGCTGCCTGAACCAGGAGCATGACCGTGCCGATATCGAAAACGCAGCGGGACTGGCGGGGCTGTCCGACACGATAAGCAGGCTTCCTGACGGCCTGGATACGCCATTGGGCAAGATACAGGAAAAAGGCGTCGACATTTCCGGCGGCGAATGGCAGCGGGTGGCCATGGCCAGGGGCATAGCAAGTTCCGCTCCGCTCAGGATACTGGACGAACCCACGGCTTCGCTCGACCCCGTAAGCGAGAGCATGGTATACAAGAAATTTGAACAGATCTCAAAAGGCATGACCACGATATTCATCAGCCACAGGCTCGGCTCGACCAAGCTTGCGGATGTCATCTATGTCATTGCCGACGGCAGGATAGCGGAAAGCGGTTCCCACGAAGAGCTTATGGAGAAAAACGGGATATATGCGGAAATGTTCAGGGCGCAGGCCGAATGGTACAAAACTGATGAGCCTGCAGGAACTCTTTATGAAACGGGGGTGGCTGCAAATGCGTAAGGGGAAAAAAGCGGATGAACGACCGAAGGTTTCGCTCATGAAGGTCATCCTGTTCAGCCTGAAGGTGAATATGTCTGCCCTGCCTGGCTTATTCATCTGTATAAACATCATAAGCATATTCCATGGGATTTCCCACGGATTTGCAACATTCATGACCCAGAATTTCTATGATTCAGTGGAGAACGTATTGACAGGCAATGGCTCGGTAAGGCAGGCCTGTATGATGATCGCCGCCCTGGGACTGACATGCATAGTGAGGGAACTGTTGAACGGCCTGCATAATTTCATGCATGATATCGTCTTTACGAAGCTCAACGGTGAGATGGCTAAACTAATACACGGCAAAATGGAGCGCATCGATCCTGTCTGCCTTGAGGACACCAGGCTCCACGATGATATAAACAAGGCACAGGAGGGGGCTTGGACGGTAGCTCTCATATTGAACATCGGCATAACGATTTTTACCTTCTATATCCCTTACTTCGCTTTTATGGGAGTATACCTGTACTCCCTGAAACCGCAGTTCATACTTGCCATAGTGATGGTTTTCATACCGGTGCTTGCGGCACAGCTCATGCGGACCGGCATCATATCGAAATTTGAGGACAAGGCCGCTCCGGTCAGACGGGAATATGAATATTACGAGAAGGCGATCGCCGACAGGGAATATTTCAAGGAAACGCGCATCCTCGGTGCATTCCGGTTCTTCATCGACCGTTTCGTCAAGTCGCTTGACAAGCTGGGGAAGACGGAATGGGAGGCAAGCAGGAAAACCAACCTGATCGAGCTGGCAATGCGCGGGTTCACCGTGGCAGGATACGGTGGTATCCTGTACATGCTGGTAAAGGCGTTGCTGGCAGGTGAAATATCGGTGGGCGCATTTGCTGCAGTTTTCGGTTCTATTGGCCTGATGTTCGCCATAATGGAGGAAGTAATAGCACGGCATATAGGCAATATGGCATCCAACCTCGGCAAGGCGCAGAATTTCATACGTTTCATGGAACTGCCGGAGCGTGGCGGGGAGGAAGGCACTGCTGATTTCAGCGAGGGCATCGTGCTGGAGAATGTCAGCTTCATTTACCCCAATGCCGAGTGCAAGAGTGTTGAAAATGTGTCGTTTGAAATAAAAGCCGGTGAGACGGTCGCCATCGTAGGCGAGAACGGCGCCGGGAAGACCACTCTCATCCGGCTGATACTGGGATTGTACAAACCTACGGAAGGCGTGGTCAGGGTAAACGGCATGGACACATCGAAAGTAAACAGCAGGTCCCTGTTCCGCAATGTTTCCGGGGTATTCCAGAAATACCAGCGGTACCTGATGACACTGGAGGAAAATATACGGATCAGTGACATGGAAAGTTCCGAGGAAGTCAGTGCTGCGGCCGAACAGGCCGGCGTCGAGGCTGATGGGGAAAGTTTCCCGGATGGCTACTCGACCATGCTGTCAAGGGAATTCGACGGCGTGGACCTTTCCGGGGGACAGTGGCAGCGCATAGCGATCGCAAGGGGTCTTTACCGTGTGCATGACACCATAGTGCTCGATGAGCCGACTGCGGCCATCGACCCTTTGGAAGAGAGCCGCATATATAAGAAGTTCGTTGAGATCTCCAGGGGCAAAACTGCCATTATCGTTACCCACAGGCTGGGTTCAACGAAAATAGCCGACCGGGTCATCGTGATGGACAAGGGCAAAGTTGCAGCAATAGGAACGCATGATGAACTGATGGAGAATTGTGAGTTATACAGGACCATGTACAATTCACAGGCCGAATGGTACGCTGAAAAGCCGCTGCATAACGGCGCCGGCGCGTTCAATGCAGTGAGTTGATACGCATTGGAACACGAGCAGGTAATTATCAGTATCGGGGGAGGTATGTATGAAAGACTGTATTTTCTGCAAAATCGTAAGGCATGAAGCACGGTCATGGATGGTCGCTGAAACGGAGCATACGTATGCCATACTGGACATCCACCCGATGAACAGATGGCATACCATGGTCATACCGAAGGACCATTATGAAAACATATTCGACATGCCGGCCGAAGTGCTTCATGAAGTGATGTCGACCCTGAAGCATGTCGTGGACCTGTATCATCAGAAACTGGGCATCGACGCTGTTCAAATAATATCGAGCAATGGCAGGGCTGCCCAGCAGGATGTTTTCCACTCCCACTGGCATATTGCGCCAAGATACCCGAATGACGGCCAGGATATAAACTGGAAGCTCTATCCTGAAATGGTCGATGAATATCACGATATGCTTAAGACACTTGGAGCCGGAAAATTTATAGATGCACCGGTCAAATGATATGTAGGACAGTCGCCTGAAGAGGCCAGACAGGCTCAGTACCGGAAAATGTCATAAAAAGTTGATATGGTAAGTTCTGTTGTGGTAAAGTATACCTCGACAGGACTTTTTAATGCCAAAGCGGAGAAATTCCGGAAAATACAGGCATAGATATGATTTGAAATCGCTCATAAGGACAAGATTATATTAAGGTTTCAAACCGCAAAGCGGCTTGCAGGAAACCGATATGGCCAAGAGGTATATGTCGTTTGCTATGAGAAAAAAGGAAACTGCGCAAAAACCGAATATTTCAGCGGCCTGCAAGGAAAAGCAGAAAGACAGAAGGAAAGTCGCGAAAAAACGGTACTCGCAGAGTATCAGTCTGCCATTTGCCAGGAAAGCCGATAATCAAAAAGCTGCCCTGTTTTTTGAAGACCTGGAATGCCGTATAGCATTGCCTGCTGAAGAGAAAAAAGCTCTCATGGATGACTTTGCAAATGCGCTTAAGTTCTATGCGTCATCCGGCCTGCCTGCCGATGTTGCGCTGGAGCGGCTCGACGCAAAGAATCTCGGCGGATTTTACAGCCGCCCTTCGAACACTTGGTATTCCCTGGACAACGCAGCGAAAATATACCCGTTTGCCATGAAGCATGACTATATGTCTGTGTTCAGGCTTTCTGCATATCTGAAGGAAGATGTCGTCCCGGAGATACTCCAGATGGCCCTGACTTTTACGATCAAGCGGTTCCCCAGCTTTGCGACGACGGTCAAGAAAGGCTTCTTCTGGCATTATCTTGATTCTACGAAGCGCAGGTATATCGTGGAACCGGAAACAGGCATACCCTGCCAGCCGATCCATATAGGGCGAAGCGGTTCGCAGACCTTCCGCGTCCTTTATTACCGGAACCGCATCAGTGTTGAGTACTTCCACATACTGACGGACGGAACGGGCGGTATGTGCTTCCTCAAGACTCTTGTCGCGGAATACTTTCGGCTGCTCGGCACTGAGTCTGCCTGCGTCAGTGGTGTTTTACCCGTCAATGGCCTGGTATCCCCGGGTGAGATTGCAAACGAGTTTATCAATATCCGTTCCGAAGGTCCTGCTTCAAGCTTTGTCGATAAAGCTGCCGTGCAATATGGCGGCAGGCTGTCCCGCATAAGACCTTGCAGGGTCATCCACTTCAAGATCGATGCTGCCGCACTGAAGGCTGTCGCTGACAGAAAGCGTGCGACTGTCACGGCGTACATACTTTCCCTTATGTTTGTCGCAGGGAAAAAGGCAACTGATGAAGTTGCCGGAGAATTCAACATCCAGGTCCCTGTGAACATGAGAAAATTCTATCCCTCGGAGACCCTGAGAAACTTTTCCATGTACTGTGGTATACGGATACCGCTGGCGGAGATCTCGGAGCCGGATGCGCTTATCCCGGAGATCATGCGCCAGCTTACTGAGAAAGCCTCCTGCCAGGCTATGAACGAGATGGTCAAAGCAACGAACAGGATCGTAAATGCGATCAGGTTCATCCCACTTTTCCTCAAGGCGCCTGTTGTAAGGATGGTATATGGCTTTATCGGAGACCGGAATTTCAGCAACACGCTTTCCAACCTCGGTGTTGTATCATTGCCGCCGGAAATCGCAGGACTGGTGGACAGCATGGACGTAGTACTGGGAGCGGCGATTACCAACCGTGCGAGTTGCTCCCTGGTGACTTGCGGAAATACCTCAACGCTGTCCGTATCCAAAAATACTGCGGATCCGTCATTTGAAGAAGCGCTGTACGAGCTTCTTTGCCGGGATGGCCTTACTCCGGTCGTTGAAGGGAGTGAGCTCATTGCAGATTAATGTTACATATCCGAAACCACAGAAGAGGAAAAGCCACCGCAGCATAATAATCGGTATAGCGAGGGACATATTCCTGCTTGCTGCGCTTATGTGCGCTGCAATAAACATCTGGTCGGGCGGCAAGGCATGGAGCGTCATAGTGATCTGGGCGCTTTACATGATATGGTCGATGCTGGTTTATCCGGATATGATCGAATACAATCGGATCAGCCAGTTTACCAAGGCTATTGTGCAAAGCTGTGTCATGCTTGTCCTGATCGATGTTTTCATTACATCCGGATGGGCGGCAAACGTAGTTTCGATAATATGCTTCGGCTCACTGATCGCAGTTTGCCTGCTGCTGTATACGGATTTCGAAAGGCAAAGGCACAACCTGCTCCCGGTTATACTGCTGTCAGCGCTTTCACTGATCACATCGGCGGTGCTGATGATCATTTCGGGGGGAAACATCCGCTGGCAGCTTCCTGTAACGTGCGTACTGTCCTTCGTTGTTCTCGCGGTGTGTATGAAAACGATGGGGTGGAATATAAAAAGCGAATTGAAAAAGATGTTCCATACCATATGACAGGGTCGGCGGACCGCATGGTGATATTTGCAGTCCAGTGCTGACACATGTTTGCCTGGCAGGATCAATGACAGGAATGTGGTTCAGCTGTGATTGGGCCCCAGCTTGGGCCGGGACGGGGAAATCAGCCGGCATTATAACTGTCGATGTACATCTTGCGGTACTCCCGCGGAGAAACTCCCTTGCATTTCCTGAACAGCTTGGAGAAAAGCAGCGGGTCGTCATAACCTACAGACCGCGCGATGTCTCCTATCGACAGGTCTTCGTTTTTCATCAGTTCGCATGCCTTGTCCATCCGGTAGTTTTTCAGGTAACCCTGCAGAGAGACGCCGAAGTGTTCCTTGAAGATGCTGCCCAGGTAACTCCTGTCGAGGCCGATGCTGTGCGCAAGTTCAGCAATGGTCATCTTTCTCGAGTAATTCATGTCGATGTACTCGATGGCCCTCTTCACATATGCTTCTTTCCGGGAACCGGCCGTATCGGCGAACATACCTGTGCCGTTTTCTTCGATCAACTGTGAAAGGAACAGGTACAGGTGGCCGAGCAGGCGGATCTCCCGTCCTTTTGCCAGGTTTTTGGCTTCGATCATTTTCCTGAAACAGCCGCTTATATATTCATCGTCATTTGTGATGAAAATGGGGTTGTCTGCTGTCAGGCCGGCGCTTTTCAGATAGCTTTCGGCTTTCAGCCCGTGGAACCCCACCCATGAGTAGTTCCACGGGTCATCCATGTCAGCCTGGTAAAATGTGACGATATTCGGACAAATCAGGAACCCCTGTCCTTTGGAAAGGTGGTATACCTTATCGCCGACGCAGAACCGTCCCCGTCCGCTGTGGATATAATGGATGAGGAAATGGTCCCTGACGGCGGGTCCGTAGTAATGCCCGGGGGCGCAGACCTCAGTACCGCATTGATACATATTCAGATCGGTATGGTTCAGGCTATGGGTGACTAAATACTTCTGTTTCATTTCCGGATCCTTTCTTTCTCACCAAGCATTATAACATATTTTACAAGCATGCTGCCATTGGCTGTACAAAGATTGTGGTATAAAATGAAAGTACCAGGTATACAACACTTGCTTAAGGGGGCGTTTCCATGAGAAAAATAGCCTTTATCGGGGCCGGCAGTTTCGGCTTCACCAGATGTCTTGTAAGGGACATCCTGTCATTCCCGGCACTTGCGGATTCCGAGATAGCATTGATGGACATCGATACCGAACGGCTTGCATATATCAAGAGAGCTGTGGACAAGATAGTTGCCGCAGGGAATTACCCGGCGAAGGTGACTGCGACGACAGACCGCGCGGAAGCGCTGAAGGGCGCTGACGGCGTGGTCTGTACGATCCTTGCGGGCGGGGTGGATGTTTGGCGGTATGATATCGAGATCCCGAAAAAGTATGGCGTGGATATAAATGTTGGCGACACCAGGGGACCGGCCGGTATATTCAGGGCACTCAGGACAATACCGGTCATGCTGGACATTTGCAGGGATATAGAGCGTTACTGCCCGGATGCCATATTCCTCAACTATACGAACCCGATGGCTATGCTGTGCAGGGCGATGCAGAGCCAGAGCAACGTAAAGGTGACAGGCCTGTGCCACAGCGTACAGGGGACTGCGGCAATGCTGGCACGATGGATCGGCGCCCCGATGGACGAGATCACATACCTTTGTGCAGGCGTGAATCACCAGGCATTCTACCTGGAATACAAATGGAACGGCAAAGACGCATATCCGCTGATCAGAAAGGCGATCACTGAAAACCCGGAAATATACAACGAAGAAATAGTACGGAACGAGATGTTCCTCCATCTGGATTACTATGTCACGGAATCCAGCGGACATAATTCGGAATACAACGCATGGTTCAGGAAAAGGCCCGATCTGATTGAGAGATACTGCACGCATGGAACGGGCTGGAACCCGGGCGAATATGCATTTATACTGAATGAATACCTCGCACGCGAGCACACATGGAAAAAAGAGATCGAGGACTGGCTTGTCGAGGAGACCGTTGACCTGAACAGGGGCGGCGAGTATGCGGCATATATATTCAATGCGACCATAGGCGACGGGACCATGTTCGAGTTCAACGGAAACGTGCGGAACTACGGGCTTATTGACAATCTTCCGGAAGGATGCTGCGTCGAGGTCCCCGTACTGGCATCGAAGAGAGGACTGTCTCCGATGCATGTCGGCCCGATGCCGGATCACCTGGCAGTACTGCTCAATACCACCGCACGCTGTGAAGAGCTTGCAGTCGAGGGAGCCCTGACCGGTGATCCGCGCAAGGTATTCCATGCGGTCTGCTTCGATCCGCTGACGTCGGCGGTCCTGAGCCTTGCGGAAATCAAACAGATGGTGGATGAGATGTTCGAGGCGAACAAGAACTGGCTGCCTCAGTTCAAACATTTTAAATAGATTTCAGGTGCCCGCTACGACACCCGACAGGAGGAAAGTTCCAGGACACGGGTCAGACATGGGGACGGTTCTCCTGCCATATTGCCGTACCGGGTACCAACAGTGGAAGGAGAATATCAAATGGCAGAATTGCGTTGGCACCCTTTGATCAGGGACTGGGTCATGATCGCGTCACACAGGCAGGACAGGCCACAGATGCCGAAGGACTGGTGCCCGTTTTGCCCTGGTTCGGGAAGGGTCCCTGATGATTATGAAGTATACAGGTATGACAACGACTTCCCGGCTCTGATGCTGAATCCGCCAACACCTGATGATGTGGCCACCGATTTTTACAAGACGGCAGAGGCATACGGCAAGTGCGAGGTCATACTTTTTTCTCCGGACCATTCAGCATCACTACATCAGTTTTCAGTGGAGCATATAGTAAAGATCGTTGATTTGTGGACGGAACGCTTCGCCGAACTGTCGAAGGATGAGAGGATCAAATACATCTTCATTTTCGAAAACAGGGGCGAGATGGTTGGCGTCACGATGCCCCATCCGCATGGACAGATCTACGGCTATCCATTCATTCCCAAGAAGATCCGGCTGGAACTGGAGTCATGCAGGGAACACTATGAGAGCAATGGCACATGCCTTATTTGTGATATGATGGATGATGAGATGAAACACGGCGACAGGGTCATTTTTGAAAATGAGGACTTTGTGGTCTTCCTGCCATTCTTTACTGAATACCCATACGGCGTGTATATAGTGAGCAAGAACCACAAACAGAATCTCACCCAGTTCGATGGAAGGGAGAAGGCGAACCTGGCACGGGCTCTGAAGGAAACGACAGGGATGCTGGACTCGCTTTTTGGATTCCCGTTCCCGTATATGATGTGCATGCACCAGGATCCCGTAAACAGCGGCGATGTGAGCGATTATTACCATTTCCATATCGAATTTTTCCCGCCGATGCGCTCATCGAACAAGCAGAAGTTCAATGCCTCCAGCGAGACCGGGGCATGGGCCCATGCCAATCCGACGAAACCTGAGGAGAAGGCGGC
>Ga0134100_1003447_pt1 | contig 10501 bp, 9 predicted proteins | sample 11_taG_2_FD_94444 | JGI IMG/M metagenome (GOLD analysis project Ga0134100, IMG submission 94444) | Switchgrass degrading microbial communities from high solid loading bioreactors in New Hampshire, USA - 11_42_5_180_A3 metaG | ecosystem: Engineered > Bioreactor > Semi-continuous > Anaerobic >...
AAAACATATAGACCAGGGAGTTCTTACTTTGACGGACAAAAGATTTGTTTTCTCGGGTACTAAACGTAATATTAATGTTGACCTGCGAAAGATTGTGTCGATGGAACCTTATAGTGATGGAATAGCCCTAAGAGTAGAAAGTAGACAAAAAACGCAGTATTTCACAGGTGTTGACCAGGTTAAGATTGCTATCACCATAGATGATAGAACGTATGAGGAACAACTTTCGGGTTTGATATTGATGTATCTTATTGAGGGCTTGATAAAACAAATGGAGTAGTTTTGGTAAGTTTTACCGGGGTAAGAAAACACCATTTACAATCAAATTATAGTTAACCGCAAAATCCATTACAAATACTATAAAGGGGAGACCCCCTTTATAATCCCCCAAAAAGCAAAAAACCCAAAAAACAAAAACTACTGAGGAAGAAAGAACCTTCCTCGGTGGGGCAAGCCCCCTTATAATCCCTAAAAAGCAGACAGCCTACGGCGTAATACTTAAAGCAAATTAGATAAGAAAAAATCTTAATAATTACGCTGGAGAAAAGACCCCAGCGTAGCGACCTTGAGTTTTTGACTTTCGATATAATTTACTTTTTAAAGTTTTTAACATTTTAATCAGTTTTGCGGGATACTATAATTTTTATCTTCTAATGGGATTTTAAGAAGAGACGAGGATTATAATCCTCGCCTCCTGAGTAATTTAAGGTAGAATTTTATTGAACTGATACTGTTTCTAAACTCATTATTGATACTAATTTGGTAAATATTTCAGTATTATCAAAGTAGTCGTCAAATAGCTCAGCTCCTACTCCTTGAGCGAAGATGGCTACTGGGGCGCCGGTATGAGAGAAAGTTGTCCAGCTCAGACCAGCTTTTTGGTTTAAAATTTGAGTTAGGGTAACAGTAAGGGGGTCATAGCCACCATAGCTTTGAGGTGCTTCTCCTTGCATGCTCATTGCCAAAGCTTTTTCTAATTCTTCTCTTTCATAGTCAGTTAAAGCAACTCTCAGCTTGGCCTGTGCTTCTGCGTCTCCATTTTTAGCTTTCTCTTCCAGCTCGGCTTTCTCTGGAGCAGGAATATCCAGCAAACCAAAGTTTTCTTCTATTTGAAGCCAGAAATCTGAAAGATTTGCTTTCTCTTGAGGAGTGTTCTGGCTATATTGTTCTACCACTTTGCTGAATTCTAAGAAAGACATCTTCTGGTTCTGTAAAACTTCAGGATAGAGACTGTATGCTGTTGCAGCATAACCCAGGGTAAGTCCTCCGGTTTCATGGTCGGCAGTAACTACAATTAAAGTTTCTTCAGGATGTTGCTGATAAAATTTAATTGCTTCTTCTATCGCTTTACTAAAGGCTAAAACGTCATGTATAACGGTGGCAGCATCGTTAGCATGCGCTGCCCAGTCGATTTTTCCTCCTTCCACTAACATAAAGAAACCTTCGGGATTATCGAGAAGCTCAATGCCTTTGCGAGTAAAATCAGCTAAAGAAAGGTCATTTTCCTCCCGGTCAATTTCGTAAGGCATTGCCTGGTCTTCGTCTAAAACGGCGTTGATTGCTACCACTTTACCTGATTGAGGAGCTAATTTTTCAAAACCTTCTCGATTTCTTACCACAGTGTAGCCATTTTCAGCAAAGATTTCGAAAATATCTCGTTGGTCATCATTTTTACCCCGAGGTTGCAAAAACCCTCCTCCCCCGAAGTAATCAAAGTTACTCTGAGTTGCCTCTATAGCAATTTCATAAAAATTGTTGCGAGAAGCTTGATGAGCATAGCAACCAGCAGGAGTGGCGTGGTCTAAAGAAACGCTGGTTACCATTCCCACTTTCATCCCTGCTTCTTTTGCCATTTCGGCTACACTTACAAGAGGTGTAGATTTATCAGGTAACATATTAAGAACTCCACTATAGGTTTTCTCTCCAGTAAGAATAGCTGTTATAGCTGAGGCTGAATCGGTGATGTAGGAACCGTAATCAAAAGTAGAGACTAACCCCGCTGCTGAAAAAGAAGTAAAGGAAAGCTCTTTTAAACCTACATTTTTCTCCTCGAGAGCGTTAAGATAATCCTGAGTGACACTGAAGTGGTCTATACCCATTCCATCACCGATGAAGAGAAAAACATATTTGGCCGGCTCACCGTTGTATTCACTCAAAGATTCTTGAGCTCCGGCCCGTCCTCCCGAGAGGGAAAAGAGAAGCGCCACAATTAAAGGCAAAATCCACCAACTTCTTTTCATTCTACTACCTCCTGTTTTTTAGGATTTGTTCCCATTAAAACACCGGAGGTTTAAGCGAGAATTAAGATAAGTTTAAATTTTTTTAATAAAGATACAGTTTTCTCTTCTTTTCTTTTTTGCGGAGGGGGAAGCGAAAGGTTTCTATTAGAAAAATCCCCCCAGCTGAAGAAATATTGTGAACAGCTCTTCCCATTTCGGTTACTAATTCTCCCACTGCTATCTTCTTTTCTCCTTCCTCTTTAACTAAAGTCAAGCGATGAAGAGCATATAAGCCAATTAAGAAAGCAAAAAAGAACAGAAAGTCCCAGTGCTCAAAAGAGAGGGTTTCGAAATAGCGCTCGCCTGCAGGGCTTATCCAGCGGAGGGATAAAGATAGCTCTCGCTGAGCAAAAAAGTCAGCTAACTTTCCCCCTAAAAGAGGAGCAATACCCAGTGATAGAGAGTTAACCAGGTTATAAGTGGCTAGATACGGGGTGGCCTGCCCCCGAGGAGCTAATTTCATACCTATATTCCCGGTAGCTAAGAGAATACCGGCAGTGGAAACTCCCAGCAAAATGTAGATGATGGCCAGCAGAAGAAAGGTGAAAGCATGCTTTTCTGGTAAAGTGGTAAAAGTCCACAAAAAGATAGAAGCTAAAAATATGGGACTACTAACTAAAAGAACGGATTTATTGGAAAATCGGTCAGCAATGCTTCCCCACCACCGAAAGAATAGGATACTCACAACCTGACTTATAGTAGATAGGATGATAACCGTAATCATACTATATTCTAAGCGCCGTAAAAGGTAAACAGTGAAAAAAGGGGTAGCTAAGTTATAAGCAAAGTGCCAAGAACCAGAAAAAAAGAGTAGATTTCGGAAATTAAAATCTTTAAGAGGAGAAAGAAATAGCTGAGCAAAGCCAATCGCTTTCTCTTCTCCTACCAAACGCGGTTCAGGAGGAAGGGTTAAATAGTAAAAACTGAAAAAACCAGCTACCACTCCTCCTAAAAAAAGAAGAGAATAGCCAGTGAGAGGGTCAAAAAAAGAGCGTTTCCAGAAATCCAGATAAAAGGCTCCTACAAGGCCTAGCGTTGCTCCTAAAGAATAAGAAAGAGCCATACGGCGGGAGAAAAAACTCCCTAAAATATTTTCAGGAATAAAATCTCGCATCCAGGAAGACCAACTACAAGAGACTAAGGAATTACAAGCCGAATGAAAGAGAATGGTTAGCGATAGAGCCGTAATCCTCCGGGGAGGAGAGAATAAAAAAGGAATGAGGGCAAAAAGCAAAAGAAAAATACGACTGGCAAATGCTCCTCCTGCTACAATCAGCTTTCTTCTACGGGTTTTTTCTACTAAAAAAGTAGCAGGAATCTGTATCAATTGAGTAAGAGCGGGAATGGCAGCTAAAACTCCGATGAAGAAATTGGAAGCCCCGAGAAGCAGGGCAAAGTCTACCAGAAAAGCTCCCCCGGTTAAAGTAGACATAGCTTGACTTGCTAAGCCATCTTTTACTACTGCCTGTAAACCTTTTTCGATTTCTTCTCCTTTGATATCATCTTGAGGACGAAATCTCCGAGAATAAAAACGGAAATAATGAAACAGATAAAAATGAGCTAATCTTTTTACTCGGTTTAATAGTCCAGTCTTCTTCAATCTTTTTTACCTCTCCGAGAGAAATTCCTGCTTATAGTTAACCGCAAAACTAATTATAATGACTATGAGGGGGGAAAATATCCCCCTCATAACCCCCTTCAAAAAATTAAAAGAAAAACAGAAAAAAACAAAGACTACTGAGGGAGAAAACATCCCTCAGTGGGGTAACCCCCCTTATAACCCCCCAAAAGGCAAGAAACAAAGAAACAAAAGGCTAATAAAAAATTATAGTATCCCTCAATATATAACAACCTTGAGTTTTTGACTTCCGGTGTAATTTACTTTTTAAAAGTTTTAATATTTTAACCAGTTTCACAGGATACTATAATATTACGGTCTTTCTTAAGAGATAGTTCCTCTTTATTATAGAGGGGAAATATAGTTGACCGCAAAACCTGGTTAAGCTTTTTGGCATTTTTTACCTTTGTAATTTTATGTTGTAGAAACTAAAAAAGATGTTTTCCTTCCTCATCAGTAATTTTTTACGTTTTGAAGGCTTTTCTTTAATCTTGCATGTAGGTTGTCTGAATAACAAAAACCCCGGCCAAAGATATGCCGGGGTAGTAAATAATCTAAACTCAGGACTTCTTATTACTTTTTAAAAGGCAGGCGAAAGCTTCCACTCTTATTTCCTAACTGGTCGCGTACAATTACTTCTAAAACATAGTCTCCTGGTCCAAGGTCAAAGTTGAATTTGAGGTCAAGGAAAGTTTCATAAACCGGTTTTTTGGTAATGTAGCGCATATTGCCGAAAGACTCTTGTCCTCCTAATAGATTACCGTCTTTATCATAGAGATTAAAGTCCAGAAGAAAATAAATATGATAGTTGCCGCTTTCTTCCTTAATGGTATAATTTTGCGGTTCAGCGTACACATAGATGGTCTCATCAGGAGCAAAAAAGTTAGAGGGCCTTTCTTTATACACCCCAAAACTGTATGGTTCTTCTTCCACAAAAAGACAATTTGCTATCTTAAGAGGGGCTTTATTCCACAATATAAAACGTGCTTCCTCTAAGATAGCTTGAGCTCCCTCGATGCTCCCCTCCTCCACAAGGCTAAGAGCTTTTTCCAATAGAGTTTTCTCGTCTTGAGCAAAAGCCCAGGAGGAAAAAAGGAGGAAAAAAGTTAAAATTAAAGGAAAAAATTTCTTCATCTTTTGGACCCCCTTCTTTTATATTTTCTGATATTATAGAAGAAAAGTAATAAAATAGAAATAAAATTCTGATAATCTTCCTCATCCTATTGTTTAGATTCCTGATAGAAACGTTCAGGAATGACGGTCGAACATTCAGGAATGACGCAAAGGGGTTATAAAGGGACAGCGCTCCTTATAGTAGTTAACTATAACGGATTTTTACGGTTAACTACAAAGAATCGAATCAGGTGGGATAGGAAAATTTCTTTTCTGCCCACTGGAGAATTCTAGTAGCCACATAGACCATCAACAGATAAATTATACCCACCACAGTAAAAGTTTCTGTAAAACGGAAACTTCGAGCAGCTATGATTTTCCCTGCTCCGGTTAGCTCTATACAGGTGAGCATATAAGCTAAAGAAGAATACTTGATGAGGTAAATTATTTCGTTTCCCACACCGGGGAGGGCTCGGCGAAAAGCCTGAGGGAGAATAATATAAAATACTGCTTGCCATTTGGTCATTCCCAAAGCTTGAGCAGCAATCATCTGGCCAGTTTTTACCGATTGGATAGCTCCCCTTATGTACTCCGAAGTATAAGCTCCATTACAGAGAATAAATCCTAAAACTGAAGCCCCAAAAGGGGAAAAAATAACTCCTAAAGAAGGAAGCCCAAAGTAAATTATAAATAATAAAAGAAGGAGAGGACAACCTTTGAAAAAAATGACATAGAGCCGACTAAGAGAAGAAAGAAGATAATTGCCATATACTCTTCCGATAGCCACCAGGATTCCAGTCAACAGTCCAAAAGGTACAGAGAACAGGATTAACTTTAAAGTAATTATCAATCCTTTTCCCAGCTCAGGAAGCAACTCCTGATAAATAAAAAGCAAGCTATCCATTTCTATTCAGCTCTCCGTATAGCTCAGAGATTCGGCTGAGGAATTTTTTAGTTCGTTCCTCCTGAGGGTGGAAGAAAATTTGGATTGGAGGACCACTTTCTAAAATTTTCCCTTCTTCCATAAATATAACTTCATCAGCCACGGAGGAAGCAAAACCCATCTCGTGAGTAACCACCACCATAGTCACTCCCTCTTTAGCTAAGTCTTTCATAACTTCCAGCACCTCTCCGGTTAATTCCGGGTCTAGAGCGGAGGTGGGCTCATCGAATAACATTACTTCAGGATCCATAGCTAAAGCTCGAGCAATAGAGACTCTCTGCGCTTGTCCTCCTGATAGCTCAGCAGGATAAAGATGTGCTTTATCTTTCATTCCTACTCGAGCTAATTCCTTTAGGGCTTTTTCTCGCGCTTCAGGCCGTTTCATTTTTTTAACTTTAAGGAGAGCAACCTCTACGTTTTCCAAAGCAGTAATATGGTCAAAAAGATAAAAATTCTGGAAAACCATACCTATTTTTTGACGAAAACGATTGATTTGAGAATGAGAATGGAGCACTTCTTCTCCATTGAGAAACACTCTTCCCTTATCAGGAATGATAAGCTGATTAATACATTTAAGAAGGGTGCTTTTCCCTGCACCTGAAGGACCAATTATAACCTTAGTTTCTCCCTTGTTTACAGTAAAAGACACTCCTTTGAGGATTTCTGTTTTTCCATAAGCCTTATAGATGTTTTCTACCACTAAAATGGGTGTAGCTTTTGTAGTATTCATTGAGTTTACATTTTCCTTCCTAAACCCGGGATATAGGTCTTCTTTTCTCCCCATTGAATAATTTGCATTCCTCCCCAATTGAGGAAGATAAAGATTAAAGCGCAGGTCAGATAAATAGGCATAGGTTGATAGGTCCTAGTAACCATCTGGCCTCCTCGGGTCAAAATCTCAGCCACTCCAATAGCGTAAGTTACTGAAGAATCAGTAAGGAGAATAGGATATTCGTTAGACCATCCCGGAAGTGCCAAACGTAGGGCTTGGGGTAAAATTATATTCCAAATAGCTTGATTTCTAGACATACCCACAGACAAAGCAGCCAACATCTGTCCTTCTCCTAGAGAAAGAATAGCTCCCCGAAAAATCTCCGTTTGATAAGCAGCACTCCTCAACCCCAGAGTTATAACTCCTATGGTAAAAGAAGAAAGATTCCATCCTAAAAGAGGAAAAATGCCAAAATAGAAAAGAAACAAAAGTACTAAATTAGGGAGGCCTCTCAGTATAAAAACAAACACCTGGATTATTTTTACTATTACCCGATTTCCATAGACTGTAGCTACCCCCATTGGCACCCCCAGTGCCAACCCTACCAGTAAAGAGAGAGCTACAAGTCCCAAAGTTACCGGTATCCCAGATATAATGTAAGGAAGAGATTCTAAGACAGCAGAGAGGCCCTCCACCTTTTTCCCTTTTTACTTCATCTCGTATTTTTTAATCAGTTCCTCCCAGTAAGGAGAACTCATCAATCTTTTCAATCCCTCATTAAGCAAAGCCTTGAGTTCAGTATCTTCTTTCCTCACCGCTATAGCGTATTCTTCTCCTGTAGAAATAACTCCAATCGTTTTCAATGGTTTTCCAGCTATAGCTTTGGCTATTACCGGTTCGTCCATAATCACTGTTTCTACTCGGCCATTGAGAAGGTCAGTTACTGCTAGAGGAAAATTGTCATAAAGTTTAAGTTTGTCTTCAGGGAGGATTCCCGGTTTTACTAAATTATCTTCTATCCACATAGCTGCTGAGCACCCTCTTTGCGTACCTATACTACATTTTCCAGCCAGGAAATCATCAAGAGTCCAGTTAGCTTCTTCTTTAGTGGCTACTGCCTGATTCACTACCCAATAAACGTCAGTAAAATCTACTTTCTCTTTGCGCTCTTCAGTAACCGTCATACCCGAATATATCATATCGATTTTTTTAGCGAGCAGGCTGGGAATTATCCCATCCCAGGCTATGGGAACAATTTTGACTTCAAATCCCATCTCTTGAGCAATCCACTTGATAGATTCTACATCAAACCCTGCCGGGTTGCCATTTTCATCAATATAACTAAAAGGATAATAATCACCATCAATTCCTACTATATAAGTTTTCTTCTCTTGCGCTCCTACCCCATTTACTATTCCTAACATCAAAACCAATAGAGTTAACAAAACCACTACTCCATACTTTTTCATTTTCATCCTCCCTTAAGGATTTTTCCTAATATTAAACAATGAACTATTTACTGTCAATCAGACATGCTTCAGAGGAGACACATATTCAAGCCATTTTAATCTCTACGTTATCTGCTACTCCTCCTAAAAGAGTATAAGTTCCAGGAAAATTCTGCAAGATAGAAGCGGGAACTAAAGTGTTCACTCGTCCATGTGCTGCTAAGCGAGCAATAAATCTTTGCCAACTTATTCCCCCTCCTAAATATCCGTCTAACCAGAAACTCCGATATTTAGCTCCCACAATTTGAGCCGGTCCTATAGTGTTGGCACAAGGAGGAACCCACGACCAATCTCCACTGAAAGAATGCAGAGCATTTTGCATAATGGTCATCGGATGAAGCTCTACCAATCGCGGTCCTGCTTTTTGAAAAGCCTGTAAGTCATCATCGAATTCAAATCCCAGATGAGCTTCCCAAAAAGCAATGTGTCCGCACCATCCCACTCCTCCATAGCAGCAATCTGCTCCTCCTAAATCTTCAATCATTCGAGCATAGTCAGGAAGAGCTTCTTTAGTGGGAAAGTGGATATTTTTCTCCGGAGGACGAAGGTGAGGGTCAATTAAGCTGAAGAAGTTATCCCACATAGCTTTTTGGAAAGAACCAGGCCAAGATAGAGGAGCAGTGTTTCCTTCTTCATCAGCATATTCATCCATATTGAAAGTGTAAAGATGGTCTAAAGGAATGTGGAGTTGGTTCACCATTCTAGCTAACAGTGTATACTGGGGGACTGGACCTACGGGAAGAATGAGAACCAGACTTTCTTTTTTCTCCCGAGCTTCCACTATCCGGGTGAAGATGTCCAGAGCGAACTGAAAATAGAATTCATCTTTTTCTTCAATTACCTGAATTTTGAAATCAGGATTGGGGTGATTAGTGATATCTTCTTTTTTAATTTTACGTACTCTTTCACACTCTGCCTTATCCTGAAAAGGGATAAACCGAGCCAAACGGTATTGAAAAGAGCTCATTTTAAAACCTCCTTTTTCTTTTAGTATACCCCAAAAGAGATAATCCTTCACTGCCGTGGCAGAATTTTCTTTATCTTTTTCTCGAGTTCTACTTCCAAGATTAGGTCAGAAATTGAGTCCCTACGATGAAAACTAAATAGAGATGTTGGTCTGATATGGTATTCCGCAAGCTGGCTAAACTGTTAAAACTCTAAAAAAGTAAATTACATCAGAAGTCAAAAATGGAAAATCGCCATACAGCAAGGGATGCTATAGCTTCTCCGGTAGTCTTTTGTTTTTATTTCTTTACTCTTGGTCTTTTTTGGGGTCATGAGGGGGCTTGCCCCTCATTGTCTCTTCGTCATTCCCGAAATCTTCAATCGGGAATCCATGCTTTTACTAATGGATGTTTTCTCCCATCAGTAGTCTTTGTTTTTTGTTTCAGCCTTTAGGGGGTTATAAGCTCAGCATTACCCATAAGTTTTTTCTGGACACCATAGAAGATTTTCAAAAACAGATAAATGGACAGAAAGGAATAACTACTAACTACCTAGGAGATTAAACTATATCCTCTAAACCCTGTAAGCCCAAACATATAAGTTCAAGAAAGATATCATAGTTAATCAAAAATCTCACTGTAATTCTCCGTCATCGCGAGCCCAGACAGCCTGCGGCACAAGATTAAAAGGCAAAAGAGATGAAAAGGACTAAAACTATGGAGGAAGAAAAAGCCTTCCTCCGGGCGTGGCGATCCCGAGTTTTTAGCACAATGTAGCTTGCCTTTTTAATTTTTAAGGCTTAATAAAAAAGAGAGATCGCCACGTATAGAGAAAGACAAAGTCTTTCTCTATACGTCTTTGTCTTTTATGTCTTTTATATTTTTTGCCTTTTGGGAGTTGGCAAGGAAGTGTACCTCTACTGAGGGAAGCTTTTCTCCTCAGTGGTTTTTGTCTTTATCTTGCGCCGTAGGCTGTCTTTGTGGTTTAATCATAAATAGTGTCCAGAAAGCAATTGTGGGACATGATGAGCTCATAGTCGGGATTATAAAGGGGTGAAACTCCTTATAGTTATTTCACTCTCACTTCCCCCCCCGGAAGGGTGACGAAGGGGGTCTTCCCTTTTATTATTTGGATTCCTGATAGAGACGTTCAGGAATGACGGACAACGGGATGATAGAGGGACAAAAAAGAAAGGGGTTATAAGGGGGTGAAACCCCCTTATGGTTCTCATTCGTCATTCCCGAGCGCTTCAATCGGGAATCCAAGTTTTTGCTTTTTCTTTGCCCAAGTTGCACCATAAGTTCCAGAAATCAGCCTATATCAGGTGTTTCCTTTTGGGGATTATCATTTTCGGGTAACCCAGATTGAGGAGCTGATAAATCA
>Ga0134100_1003467_pt1 | contig 10426 bp, 6 predicted proteins | sample 11_taG_2_FD_94444 | JGI IMG/M metagenome (GOLD analysis project Ga0134100, IMG submission 94444) | Switchgrass degrading microbial communities from high solid loading bioreactors in New Hampshire, USA - 11_42_5_180_A3 metaG | ecosystem: Engineered > Bioreactor > Semi-continuous > Anaerobic >...
CGGTGGTCGCCGTACCAGTAAAACACTATGTGCGGGGCGACTCCCCCGCAGCGCTGGACAGGGCCCGCGCCGCGGTGGCCGAGGCGGCGGAGGCCGGGCTGCTCGGCACCGTGACGGTGACCGTCCAGCCCTCCGCGCCGACAGCGGTCTCGGGCGAGGAGACGGCCCTGCTGGACGCCCTGGCAGGGCTGGAAGGCTACCCCCAGCCGAAGCCGCCCCGGCCCGAGGAGGCGGGCCTCAGGGGTTGTCCCACTCTCGTGCAGAACGTGGAGAGCCTCGCCCTGGTGGCGGCGCTCTTCCGGCACGGCCCGGACCGGATCCGGGCGGTGGGCACGCGCACCTGCCCGGGCACCGCGCTCTTCACCGTCACCGGCGGCGTCTCCCGCCCCGGCGTCTACGAGGTCCCCTACGGAACGCTTCTCCGGGACCTGCTGCGCATCGCCGGCGCCCCGCCCTCGGACGACATCCTGGCCGTCCTCCCGGGCGGCCTCGGCTCCGGACCCCTGCGCCCGGACGAGCTGGACGTGCCGCTCACCTACGAGGACCTGGTCGCGCTGGGGACGACCATGGGCAACTCCGCCGTGGTGGTGTTCCGCCGGGCGGGCGGTTCGCTGCTCGAACTGGTGCGGGAAAACGTGGGCCTGCTGGCGCAGGCTTCCTGCGGCCAGTGCCAGGGGTGCAAGGCGGGCCACTTGGCCCTGGTGCGGGCCCTGCAGTGCGGCGACTTGCAGGAGGCCCGTGCCCGGGCCGAGGTGCTGCTCTACGGCCGGGGCAACTGTGACCTGCCCACCGGAACGGCGCAGTTCGTGCTGCGGGCGCTGCAGGAGTTCCCCGGCCCGGAGTGGCAAGCCTCGCGTGTGTGAAGCTCAAGGCCCCCGGAGGCAACCGCCCCCGGGGGTCTTTGCGCGCCGTGCGCCCGCCTGACGTCGGTTTGAACGGGTCGGTGGACTCCTGTGGCTTTTTACCCTGAAAACGGGCTCCACAAGGCGGCAGGTCGGCCGCAGTCCCGCTGGAGGCTCAGGCGGAACGGTCTCTGAGCAGAGGAGCGTGCCCGACAGTGGGAACCCCAAGTGACCTCGTGCTCGTCGGTCCCGCATTTGTTCAACTCAGTCATGGCACCGGCACTGCGGAACCGGCTCCTGGACAAGCTCCTGGCCATACCACTGTTCTCTGCGCTGGAACTAGTCCTACGGCCCGCATTTGGGATCATGATCCTCGTCATGGTCGTTTTCGCCCTTCTTCTCCGCGGCGTCCTTCTGTGCCATGGTGTGACCCGACTGGGCACCTGATTCTGGCCGGCCGGCACATCGGCGACCATGCGCCGACCGGACGTCTCCGCCCCCGGACCCGTCCGGGGGCGCCTGCTTTCCCCTTCCGACTCGCGTAGGATAGCCCCCTACTTCCCAAATCGTAAGCCAGGTACCGGAACCCATGGCGCTCAGTCAGCACGCGCCACTGCGTCCTTGTGTGTCTACCAGGTCTACGCGGTCCTGCGTTACGCTCAGGGTGAGGGAATAGCAGATTCGGGCGGCGGAATGGAGGGAGCATGATGCTGAGGAAAACACACCGCGAGTACTATCAGACCTACCGCAACAGCGACTGGCTGACGCGCCTCAACCTGGTTTACCTGGCCGTGGTGCCTGCTTTCCTGGTAGGCTCCCTCGTCTACTTGATCTGGGTGTTCCTTACCACTTGACGACAAGCGGAGGGCCAAGTCGGGGCCGTCTGCCGGCGTCCCGCATCCCAACAACACTGCAGCCCGGGCGGAAGCGCTCCGCTCGGGCTGTTTGTTTGCGCATCACCTACTGCCGATTCTGCCCCGACGTGTCCCCGCCAGTCTGATCGTTGCCGGTCTGGTTGCGGGCGCGGGCCTGATTCTGATTTCCGGTCTGGTTGGCGCCCTGGCCCCCGTCAATCATGGCGGCGGCACCAAGTCCGCCCGCCACGGCGCCGACGGCGGTCCCCAGCGGGCCGGCCGCGGAACCCAGCGTGGCGCCGACGATGGCACCACCAAGTCCGGCGGCACCCTCAGCCATCGTGGGACCGCCGGCACCCTGTGTGTTCGTTGCGGCGCCGTTCGCCGCGCCGGTCCGGTCCGTGGTGCGGTTGTTCCTCTGCTGGTCCTCTGCCATGTCTGTGCCCCTTTCGCAAGTAGGTCCGCCCTTACTATGCGTCCGGGGCCCTTGCCTTATGCGGACTTGCAGCCATGCACGCGGGCGCGGCGAGGCGCGCCTCGGGCCGAACGGATTCCGGCACTTGAACCAGCGCGGCCGGCGGACACAGGCGGGGCCGCGGATCAGGAGGGCCGAACCTCCACCGGGCCCTGCAGCAGTTCCGACAGCACCAGCGACGCGGCTCCTGCCACCAGGAACCGCTCTCCCAGCGCCGAGCGGCGGATCCGCACGTGCTCGCTCAGCACCGAGAAGGCGCGGGCCCGTCCGAGCTCCACGGCCCGGTCAAGAACCAGGTCACTGCGCTGCGCCAGCCGCCCGGCCAGCACGATCAGTTCGGGGTTGTAGAGGTTCACGATGTTGGCAATGGCGATGCCGAGGATCCGCCCGCACTCGTCCAGCAGGTCGGTGGCCAGTTCGTCGCCGGCCTCCGCCGCGGCCAGAAGCTCGGCCGAGCCGATCTCCTCCGCCTCGGCCAGCAGGCTGTGCACACCCCGCCGGATCATCTCCTGTGCCTTGCGGCCCAGGGCGAAGCCCGAAGCGATGGCCTCCAGGCAGCCGTAGTTGCCGCAGCTGCATCGGGGCCCATCCAGGTCGATGGTCATGTGCCCGATCTCGCCGGCCCCACCGATGCTGCCCCGGTAAAGACGGCCGCCCACTGTCATGCCCGCGCCGATGCCGTCGTCCACGATGATCAGCATCAGGTCCTGGACCGACTGGCCGACGCCGAACCAGACCTCGCCCAGCGCCGCGGCGTTGCCGTCCTTCTCCACGGTGACCGGCAGTCCCGTGGCCGACTCCAGCATCTGGCGCAGGGGCACGGACTGCCAGCCGTGGAGGTTGGGCGGGGTCAGCAGCACACCCTCATCGGGGTCCAGCGGCCCCGGCGCGGCAACTCCCAGCCCCTCCACCAGCCCCGGCCGCACGCCGGCCTTCTTCACCACCTGGTCGGCGGCGGTTGCGATGCGCTCCACCACGGCCTCGGGCGGGTCGGTGGGCCGCATGGGCAGGTCCGCCCTCACCACCAGGTGGCCCGCCAGGTCGAAGAGACCCACCACCAGCTTCGCACTCTGGAGCTCGCAGCCGAGCACGTAGCGGGCCGTCGGGTTCAGCGTGAGCAACACCGGCTTACGCCCACCGCTGGAGGTGCCCAGCCCCACCTCCTGAACCAGGCCCTCGGCCATCAGGTCGGTCACCGCGTTCGTCACGGTAGTGAAGTTCAGCCCGGTGATCCGCTTCACGTCCGCCCGTGAGATCGGCCCCTTGCGCCGGATCAGGTCCAGCACCAGGGAGCGGTTCAGCCGCCTGACCAGGTCGCTGTTGCCGGTCACGACATTCGATTTTGCCACGCGCCTCACCACCCACGCGCTACTTACGCCTCGCGCTTCTGCCCCCAGGGTACAACCGCCCGGGGCGGTGTCCGCTGGGGCGCTCCTTGCTTTGATACATGAAAGCACTGTTGGAACGACAGCGTCAAGCATGGCGGAACGCCAGCGACAGTGCAGGACTTGCCCCACCAAAAGAGAAGAACTTCGGAGATAATCTAAGCAGTAGACAAGCACCGACGACGTACCTTCCGGGGAAAGGAGGACGGCGCCATGGTCTGATCCCGGGAAAGCAACTCCGGCCCAGCCGTGAAAATCGTCGGCATGGTACTTTACATTATAAAGAAAATCCAGCGGATGGGCACGCGCACCGGCCGCGTCGTGACGACGGTGCGCGCCTGCCTGGCCGGCCGGCGAACCCTGGGTCTCCCTCAACCGTTTGAGCAAGAAATCGACATCGAAGGCAGCAAGCGGTGATCATCATGAAGGAAATTTACATCGGTATCGACATCGGCACCGGCGGCGCCCGGGTCCTGGCCGTGGACGGGTCCGGCACGCTGGTCGCCCAGGCGGTGCAAGAGTATCCGCTCCTCACGCCGCGCCCCGGCTGGACCGAACAGAACCCCGAGGACTGGTGGACCGCCGCCGCCGCCTGCCTCCGCCGCGTCACGGCCGAGGTCGGCCCCGACCGGGTGCGGGGCGTGGGCCTCACGGGCCAGATGCACGGGTCGGTCTTCCTGGACGACCGGGGACAGGTGATCCGCCCGGCCCTGCTGTGGAACGACCAGCGCACCCAGGCGGAGTGTGACGAGATCGTCGCGCGGGTAGGCGCCGACCGGCTCCTCGCCCTGGCGGGTAACCGGGCGCTGACCGGCTTCACGGCGCCGAAGGTGCTCTGGCTGCGCAGGCACGAGCCCGGTGCCTACGCCCGCGTGCGCCACCTGCTGCTCCCAAAGGACTACCTGCGGTACCGGCTCACCGGAGAGTGCGCCACCGATGTGTCCGACGCTTCCGGCACGCTGCTCCTTGACGTCGCGGCCCGCCGCTGGAGCGAGCCCATCCTGGCGGCCCTGGAGATCGACCCCGCAATCCTGCCCCGCCTGGCCGAGGGGCCTGAGGTCACGGGCTACGTCACCCCGGCGGCCGCGGCGGAGACCGGCCTCCCCGCCGGCATTCCCGTGGTGGGCGGCGGCGGCGATCAGGCGGCCAACGCGGTGGGCGTGGGCCTCGTCTCCGAAGGCGCAGCCTCCCTGGCCCTGGGCACCTCCGGGGTGGTGTTCGCCGCCACCCGCCAGCCCGGCCACGTGCGGACCGGCTACAGCGTGGGAGCCAGCCGGAGGGACGGCGCCGCGACCTGCGCCGCCGGCGCGGGGAGCCCCGACCCGGCCCAGGTCGTCGCACCCCCGGGGCTTCCGCAGGACTCGCTTTCTACCGTGCACTCCTTCTGCCATGCCGTTCCCGGCATGTGGCACGTGATGGGCGTGATGCTCTCCTCCGGCGGCTCGCTCAGCTGGCTGCGGGATTCGCTCTACGCCCGGGACGCGGCGGAGGATCGCCAGGCCGGGCGGGAGCCCTACGACCGCATCACCGGTGAGGCAGCCACCGTCCCCGCCGGCGCCGAGGGGCTCCTTTTCCTGCCCTACCTCACCGGCGAGCGCGTGCCGCACCCCGATCCGAGCGCCCGGGGCGCCTTCATCGGCATCGGCCTGCAGCACACCCGGGCGCACTTCGCCCGTGCGGTCATGGAGGGCATAGCCTTCGGCCTTCGGGACAACCTGGACCTCATCCGGGCCCTCGGGGTGAACGTGACGGAGTTGCGCATCACCGGCGGCGGGTCCCGTTCGCCGCTCTGGCGCACCATCCTGGCCGCCGCGCTGGGCGTGCCGCTCCGGCGGATGGCCGTTGACGAGGGGCCGGCCTTCGGCGCCGCCATCCTGGCTGCGACGGGCACCGGCGCCTACCCGGACGTGGCCGCGGCCTGCGCCGCCATGGTCCGCACCGGAGATGCCGTCCCCGTCGACCCGGAGCTGGCGGCCCGGTACGCCGCCCTGCTGCCGCTCTTCCGGCAGGCCTACATGCAGCTGAAGCCGACGTTTCCGCAGCTGATCTCGTAGTTCCGCAATTGGTCGCGTGATTTCGCAGCCAAGCTCGTAGTCTTGGGGGTGATCGGTGTGGGTCCCACACACCGGCAGTTGACCACCGACGTCCTCGTCTGCGGCGGCTCCTTCGCGGGCGTCGCGGCCGCCCTGGCCGCGGCCCGGGCCGGCCGCCGGGTGCTGCTGCTGGAGCGGCGCACCTACCTGGGGGCCGAGGTGTCGGCTTACCTGCGCCCGTGGCTCACCCCGTCCCAACTGGACGTGCTCTGCTCCCTGCTGGGGCCGACGCTTTCCGCAGCCGCCGGCCCCCTCCAGGAGCCTGGGCCAGCGCTTGCCGCAGCCGCCGTTCCCCTGCAGGAGCCTGGGCCGGTTCAGGCCGAACTGCCGCTCATTCCCGACCGGCTCAAGACCGCCCTGGAGGACGTGCTCCTGGAGGCCGGCGTGACCCTGCTCTACGCCGTCCGCCCCGTGGGCATCCGCACCGGCCGGCCGCTGCAGGTGGAGGCGGTGGGCAAGGCGGGCCGCATGACGATCGCCGCCGGCGCGGTGATCGACGCGACGGAGCAGGCGGTGCTCGCCCGGCTCTGCTGCCCGGCGTCAGCCCGGACCGCACAGGCCGGGGCCCGGCTCTGGCGGACCCTCGAACTCACCGGGGTGGACACCGCGGGTGCCCGGCCGGCGGGCGACCCGAGGGCGGGCGGCGTGTCCATTCCTGAGAAGCTCACGCCCGCCTGGCGGCTGCACGCGGGGTACGCCCGCGACCTCGGCCACGTGCTCCTGGAGTACGCCATGGACGTCCCGGCCGCAGGCGAGCCCGGCTGGCAGCAGGACGCGGAGCAGCGCGCCCGGTGGATCGGGGCCGACCTGTGCCGCTGGATGCGGGAAAATCACCCGGCCTTCTCCGGCATGCGGCTGGCATCCACCAGCCACGAACTGGCGGTGCCGCCCCTCTGGCGGGTCGAACCCGACCCCGGGCAGCGGCTGTTCGTGGCCTCGGCCTGCACCGACCTGCCCGACGACGAGGCGGCGCGCCTCTACCTCGACCCCGCGGCCCTGACTCGGCTGGGTCTGTCAGTGGGCACACAGGTCGCAGACTTGGCAACCTCGCCAGGGCCTGCCCTGTCGGCCGCTCGGTCGGCTGCCGCCACCCCATCCGCCGGTGTCACCCCGCCCGCTGTCGCTGCCCCCTCCGTTGTCGCCGCCGCATCCCCTGTCGCCTCCCCGGCCGCGGTCGCTACCCCTTCCCCTGTCGCTGCCCCCTCCGCTGTCGTCGCCCCGCCCCGTGTCGCCTCCCCGGCCACTGTCGTCGCCGCGTCCGCCGACGCCACCGCGGCCGCTGTCGCTACTCCGTCCGCCGGCCCCACTTCGTCTGCCACGGCCGTTCCTTGCGCCGCCACCACGCCGCCGCCGTCCCATGACCGGCCGGCGGAAGCGCCGCTGCGCACCCTGCCGGTGATCCGGCGCACGGTCGACGTGCTGGTGATTGGGGGCGGCACCAGCGGCGCCGCGGCGGCCGTCGGCGCGGCCCGGCACGGCGCCGTTACCCTGGTGGCCGACATGAACCCGGCTCCGGGCGGAACGGGTACGCTGGGCGGCGTCGACTCCTACTGGTTCGGCCGTAGGACAGGCTTCAACCAGGAGGTCTCCGCCCGTGTAGCCGAGCAGCACGACCAAACGGGCTGCCAGGGCAACAAGTGGAACACCGAGGCCAAGGCGCTGGCCTGGCTCGACCTGCTGCGCGGCGCCGGGGCTGAACTCCTGCTCAACACCGTGCTGATGGACGTACTGGCCGACCGCCAGCCCGGCCCCCGCCGGGTCACCGGCGCGCGGCTGGCGGCACCCGACTGCCTGGTGGAGGTGACGGCCAGGGTGACGGTGGACGCCACGGGCGACGGCGATGCCGCCGTGCTCGCCGGCGCCGAAGCCGTCTACGGCTCCGACCGGGAGGGGGCGACGATGTGGTACTCGCTGGCGCCCCAGCCCCGGCCCGGCGTCTTCCAAAACAACTTCACCAGCGCCGTGGACGTGGGGGACCCCTTCGACTACACCCGTGCAATCCTGTCGGGCCGCCGCCGGATGCCCGGCCACGACCACGGCCCCTACGTGGCGCCCCGGGAGAGCCGCCACGTGCTGGGCGACGTCCGCCTCACCCTCACCGACATCCTCACGCTGCGCCGCTGGCCAGACGTGATCAGCCTGCACTTCAGCAACCACGACATCAAAGGGCACAACACCTCGGACTGGCTGCGGCTCGGGCTCCTCCCACCCAACCTCGAGATCGAGATTCCGTACCGGGCCCTGCTCCCGGTCGGCGTGGAGGGGCTGCTGGTGACGGGCAAGGCCATCTCCGCCACCCACGACGCGCTGCCGCCCATCCGCATGCAGGCAGACCTGGAGAACCTGGGTTACGCCACCGGCACAGCGGCCGCCCTGGCCGCCCGGTCGGGGGTGGCGCTCCGGGCGCTGCCGGTCCACGAACTGCAGGCCACGCTGGTGGCCGAGGGCCTGCTCCCCGCCAGCCTCGCGGCGCGGGAACTGGAGGCCGACCGCCCGCCCACGACGGAGGAGATGCAGGGCTGGATCGACAGCCTGAACGACGCCGAGCCGCTCTTCCTGTGCGGCGAGATGGAGATGGACGAAGTCCGCCGCACGCCGATCCCCTTCGTGCAGATCTGCACCGCCGGCCCGGCCGTCGTGCCGCTGCTCCGGGCGGCCCTGGAGCGGCCTGACCATCCCGGGCGCCTGCACATCGCCCGGGCCCTGGCCTGGTACGGCGACCAAGCAGCCACCCCCGTGCTGCTGGAGGCCATCGCGCCGCACCTCGCCGGAGACGTACTGCCCCCGCGGACGGTGCACATCCGCTACACCCAGGCGTCGCCGGACCACGGGGCCATGCCCGAGCTCGCCTACCTGCTCCACGCCCTGGCGATGGTGCGCGACCGGCGGGCGATCCCCGTGCTGATGCGGGTGGTGGAGCGCATCCACCCCACCGAGGAGCGGTTCCGGGACCCGATGAGCGGCGTTTTCCACTACGTGGACGCCGCCTGCGACATCGCCGAGCGCCTCGGCGACCCCCAGTGCGTTCCTGCCCTGCGGCGGCTGCACCAGGAGCCGCTCTTCCACAACCGGGTCACCACGGCGCCGGTCACGCCTGACTTCTTCGCCGAGCGGGCGGCTTTCCTGGAGCTGACCATCTGCCGGGCGCTGGCCCGCTGCGGCGCCCCGGAGGGGCTGGAGGTGCTGGTCCAGTACCTGTGCGACTCCCGCCGGCCGCTGGTCCGCCACGCCCACCAGGAGCTGGTACGTCTCTCGGGGCGTGCGCTGCCGCCCGACCCGGATGTGTGGCGGGGCTGGCTGGCGCTGGTGCGGCACTGGCGGCCGAGACCGTGGTGCCCTCCCCGCGGATAACCTTGGCATCCTCGAAGCCCGCTGCGCCGTGACAGCGGGCTTCTCGCGTCAGATGGCCTTGCGCTGCCCCCTGCTGGCCGCTTTCCGGTACCGCTCCGCCACTTGTTCGAGGAACAGGACGATATGCCACCGATCCTCCAGGTCTTCCTTGAACTTGAGGCGATGACCAAGCGCCCCCCGGATCCCCTCGCAACTTAGCTCTTTCGCCCATATGGATACCACTTCAAAGCCCAGCTCCTGGCACAGACCGCGCTTGAGCAAGTCCCGTCTTCTCTGGGCGTGGAACTCCTCCACGCTGGGGTAGAGTTCGGTCGGTCCCGCGTGCTGGTTCCCCTGGAATTCGATGGCAATCTTCTCGTCCGGCAACAACAAGTCGCAGTGCATGCGACCCCCGGTGTCGATATTGGCAAGGCCGGTCAGCTCGACGTTCTCCAGGACTGTCACGCCGGGGCACATCTCCCGGATGAGGTGCGCGAGGATGAACTGGCCCAGGGAGTAGCCGGGAGTGTTCTTGGCTGCCTGCAGCCCCCGCTCCAACTCCCGCAACTCCTGCGCCCGCTTGATGGCATGTGGATTCGCACCGCGACAGGTGTAGACCACGCGCGGGCCCTGCCGCTGCGGGCCCCCGATGAGCCACCGGCACGCGATCAGCTGGCGAATGTGCTTGCTCAGGGTGTCCTGGCTGTAGCTGGTCATCCTCGCCAGGTCCTTGAATTCGAACCGCCCACCCAGCCGAAAGATGACCCCCCACGTCCAACAGGCTCCTCGGGGGAGGCGGCTGTCAAACAACAGGTCAGAGGGCAGAATGAGGCGGGGGCCGTTCTCCAAGCCGAGAGGCTGGCAGCGCACAACCCGAAGGCTCATCCGCTCGTAAAGCAGCCAGCCCGCTTTAGACAAGACGTCCAGGTACTTGTGGAGGCTGGGGAGACTGATGCCCACTTTCGTGCAGAGCTCCTTGAACGTGAACTCACTCCGCACGTGCATGAGTGCGACTACGAAGCACCAGAGCAGCTTCGCTCCCTCAGGGATCGTCCGGTCGGCCCACAATCGATCTGAAACGCAAATGAGCCGCAAGCGCACACGCATCACCAGGAGGAAATATTATCCATCACTGGATGCTTCTCCTTCTCGGTGGCCGATCGTTTTTCACTTCCGGGCCGCAGCCAAATCGAAATCCGTCGGCTCCCGCCGCCGGTCCGACACGCCCGCGCCGCCCCACACCCCCGCAACGAGGCCCTCACCCCCGCTCACTGCACTGTTCACCAGGCCCGGAGCCGCTGCAAGACCCAACCCACCCCGCCACCAAGCCCCCGTGAGATCAACCCCCCCCCCCCCCCAAGCCCCCACCGACGCCCCCCCCCCCCCCCCACCCCCCCCCCCCCCCCCCCGCCCCCCCACCCACCCCCGCACCAACACCACCCCCCCC
>Ga0134100_1003468_pt1 | contig 10422 bp, 8 predicted proteins | sample 11_taG_2_FD_94444 | JGI IMG/M metagenome (GOLD analysis project Ga0134100, IMG submission 94444) | Switchgrass degrading microbial communities from high solid loading bioreactors in New Hampshire, USA - 11_42_5_180_A3 metaG | ecosystem: Engineered > Bioreactor > Semi-continuous > Anaerobic >...
CCACTCCTTAGCATATTTTTCCCCCTGAATCTTTTTGGCTATTGCTTCAGAGGGATATATTCTACAGGGGTGGGTCATTTTCTTTTCGGCGTTCCCGGGTCAATTATATCCCGGCGGTGACAGATAGGGAGCAGACATAGTAACTCCTGATGAAGAAAACGAATTTGATTTGTAAATAAACATTTTAAAATCTGACGGTAAAGTGATTATGGTGGTGTCAAAAGTATGCCTATTAGATCCTGAACCTGTACTTTCAGGAACAGTTAAAGTTGTAGAAAAAGAAACAGGTTGCACAGTTATTTGAGTTTCAAGAGTTCCTATGCTTCTAAACTGTTTAAAGAAAAGGTGGACATTAAAATCATCAGTAAACTTCTGGGGCATAAAGATGTGTCCACCACCTACAACATATATATTCACTTCATCGATAATGTTGTGGAAGAATCAGTTCAGATTTTGAATGATGGTATACCAGAAAAATTGCCGAAAAAAACAAAAAAGAAGGAAAGTAATGTTGTTAAACTCAAAAAGGCAACATGATTAGTCCCACTAAGTCCCATTAAAGCAAAAGAAATTGCCAGAAATTATGCGAAAAATTCAGAAATATTTCTTGAAAATTACATATCAAAAAGTCCTCCAAACGCTCTAAAATTAAGCATCTGAAGGACTTTCATTTGGAGCCCTCAACCAGGATCGAACTGGTGACCTCATCCTTACCATGGATGCGCTCTACCTACTGAGCTATGAGGGCATATTATGAAACTGGAGCGGGTGAAGGGAATCGAACCCTCGCTGTCAGCTTGGGAAGCTGATGTTCTACCATTGAACTACACCCGCATGCCTCGCGGTGCAGCGATATTTATTGTAGCACAAGCTGATTTAGTTGTCCATACTTTTGTGGTGGGTAATTCTATCATTTTTTCTTCCTATAAAGTCAACCGATTCCTGTTTGGTCTTTCCTCTCAGCTTTTCCCAGGCCATTTTGAGGACGGAAACATCCAGTCTGTCGGAAAGAAAGTCCAGCCCAAGCCCGCTTAAGATGAACAGGAAGGGTTGCTGCAGATAGGCATACCTGGGCTGCACCTCAATCAGCAGATATACCACGAAGGATATCAGAAGAAGCGCCACAGGAATGGCCAGCCTTTCGTCCTTCTCCTCCCTTCGTCGCGCAAAGACGCCTATGAGGCTGAGGAGCATGGCCGTATAGATGAATAGTTCGTTCAAATCCTTTAGCACCGCATCGATATCGCTGAACTTGACCGGGCTTCCCAGCAAATAAAACACCTTGTTGGCCCGCAGAATGTGCCCGTAGCTCCAGTCCAGCGCATTGTCGCACCAGAAAAACTGGATTTTCTGCATAAACAAGCTGGCAAGCTTCAATGGGCCCATGCCGAGCCTCTCGAGGATCATCTGTTTTTCCAGTTCATCTCTCTTTTCTTCCGACAATCCGCTCCCATATATGAGGCCGTAATCATCCTCGTTATAACCTCCTCTGTGCTCATAATTGAGCCCGACAACAAACTTCCACAAGAAGTTATTGTTGCTTAACCCCGCGTCATTGACGCCGCTTCTGATAATGGCCTGGGAGACTAGTCCGTTAATCGCCAGATAAACCAGGAACACAGCCAGGCATTGCATGAGCCGTTCCAGCCTCTGCCGCCTGTTGCCGGCACGCAAAACCACGATGAAAAAATAGGCGGCAAGGGAAACCATAACCAGCAACGCATCAGGCCTCATGATGTTGCCAAGGGCTATAAAAAGCCCGGCAAGAACACCCCTGGGCACAGATTTCATCCTGGTAAGCTTCCGATCCACAAAAAAATACAGACCCAGCAGGATAAAAAAGGCGGAGATATGCTGGTTTGACAATACCGATACAAAGGTGACCGGAAAGACGAAACCCATGTAGAGAACCGAGGCCAGGCGTGAAGAGCGTTCCTTGAAAAAGTTCCGGGCAAAGAGGTAAATGAGCAGCGTGATTCCCGTATTCCAGAAGCAGTTGAGGATCTTCAGGGCCATGATGCCTCCGGACGGCCCGAATAGCTTCACAATGATTCCCTCATAAATGACAAAGCCCGTCTGGTAGGCCCAATCCTTAAAATAAACAAGCCGGCTGAAACTGTAATCCCCTTTTGAAAAAAGAACGGCTGCCTCATAAAGCAGCTGGAAGTCGGATTCGAGGGGTGTGTCGACGATGCAAATATAAGCAAGTCGGATCAGGAAAGAGCCAAAAACCAAAAGGACAACAAAGCCTTTTCCCTTCACCTTGTATACCAACACCAGGCTCAGGGCAACATATGCGATAAAAATGACTGTTGGCACTCTGAATGCCATTAGCAGGCAAGTCACACCAAAGAAGACCACAAAAAAGGCATCCAGCAATCTTCTTATCAGCCTTAGAATCATGGGATGGCCTCCCGGAGTGGTTATGATAAATGTTTATGACGGACTGACGATCTTAATCGTCGTCCTTGATCCGTCCGTCAATCCGGTCGTTAAAGATCACCAGGTTTTCCTGGATGGAGAAGAACACCATGATGAGTTCGAAAAATATCCTGAGGACAAGTTCAAGGATGAGCATGCCGATGAGCCCGACAAAGAAGTTGGCTACAAATATGGCCACAATGCCCACAATGAACACGACAATGGCAAAGGCAATGTAAAGGATCTTGGCCACAATACCGGTCAGCATCACCTTGAAATTCAGCACATCGTTTAAATATTCTGCAAAGCTGTCATAGCGCCTTGTTTTCCTGGGAATCAGAAAAAGGAAATAAATCCAGATAGCGGCGATTACAGCCCCGGTTACAATAAACGGAAAGGGTCCCTTGAGCGCTGCGGTTATCTTTTCTGCCATCGTAAAAAAGCCAAGCCTCAGTATTCCTTCCATGTCGTTACCCCCAATAATTCTTTATTTATGCGCACTAATTTTTATCGGTCAAATAAATCCTCTTATTAAGCGGATCCCGGAGCTGCCTGCCGAAAGGCGTCACTTTTGTCTATTGCTTTCGGTGTCCTGCACGAGGGATTCGGCCAACTTCACAGCGGAATAGGCATCCTTTGAGTAATATGCGCCGAAGCTGGCGGCATACTCCTCATCCAGGACGGCTCCCCCTACCATAATTCTGGCTTCGAGCCCAGCCTCGGAAGCCATGCGGGCCACCTTCGGCATTTCAACCATAGTGGTGGTCATCAGGGCTGAGAGTGCGATTATATCTGCATTATTATCCTTCGCCGCCTGAATTATACGGTCGGCAGGGACATCCTTGCCCAGGTCAAGCACTTCAAAGCCGTAGTTACGTAAAAGAAGCGCCACAATGTTTTTGCCGATATCATGGATATCTCCCTTAACCGTGGCAATCACAATCCTGCCCTTCTTCCCGATGCCGGCCACAGCGTCCCTTTCCAGATACGGGCCAAGAACCTCCATGGCTTTTTGCATGGCCTCGGCACCTTTTATGAGCTGGGGCAGGAAGTATTTCTTCTCCTCATACAGCGTCCCAACTTTCTGGATGGCGGGAATCAGGCTGTTGTCAATGATGTCCTGTGGTGATATTCCCTTGTCCAGATCGGTAAGGACCGCGTCCGTTATTTCGTCGCTCATGCCTTTCAGCACCGCGTCATAGACCGACGGTTTGGCTTTGGCGGGCTGGGCAGCCTGAACGCCTTTGGCTTCAACGGTGGAATAATGCCGGATATACTCCTGGGCGTCGACATCCCTGGCCCGGAGCACGTCGGAGGCCCGCTTGATATCCATCAGCTGCTGGCTGTTGGGATTCAGGATGGCCGTACTGAGGCCATTGGCCACAGCCATAGCCAGGAAAGCCGCGTTGATGTTCTCCCTCGCCGGAAGGCCAAAGGATACGTTTGAAAGGCCCACCACCGTGTTGAAGCCGTTTTCGGTACACCATCTGAGGACTTTCAGGGTTTCACCGGCCGCCTGGCCGCCGGTGGCGACGGTCATAACAACACCGTCCACCAGGATATCTTCCTTTTCCATGCCATAGACTCTGGCGGCCTCATAAACCTTCCCAATGATACGGATACGCTCTTCCGCGGTTTCCGGAACACCGTTGTCGTCGATGGGAAGCAGGATGAACATGGCGCCGTATTTGGCTGCCAGAGGCAGAATCTTTTCCATCTTGACCTTCTCGCCGGACACGGAATTGATCACAGCCCGGCCGGGATAAATGCGCAAAGCCGCCTCCAAAGCCTCCGGATTTGATGAGTCAAGGCACAGAGGAAGCGGGACGGCATCCAGCACAGCCCGGACCATGTTTACCAACACCCTCGGCTCATCTATTCCCGGAACACCGGCATTCACATCCAAAAGCGCTGCGCCTGCCTCCATCTGCTCCCGGGCCAGCTGGGCCACCTTGTCCATATTGTTCTGGACAAGGGCTTCCCGTAGGAATTTCTTTCCGGTCGGGTTCAGGCGCTCCCCTATGACAGTCAGCGGGAGTTCCTGGTGGATAAACACGGTCTGCCTGTTGGAGGATACCATGCCAAGAATGGGTTTTGCGGGTTTTTGCGGGGAAAAATTCTGCGCCAGTCTGGACAGTTTCCGGATATATTCGGGCGCGGTACCGCAGCATCCGCCGAGGGCATTGGCCCCCGCCTCGATCAGCAGCGGGGCATAGGAACAGAAGGTTTCCACATCCATATTGAAAACGGTCTTACCGTCCACAAGCCTGGGTTTTCCCGCGTTGGGCTTCGCGATAAGCGGTACCCTGGCATAAGGCTTCATGGCCTTCAGAATATCCACCATCTCGGCAGGACCGCTGGAGCAGTTGCAGCCTACGGCATCCGCTCCCAGGGACTGGAGTGTTACCAGCGCGGTAACCGGATCGGTACCCATCAGGGTCCTCATGCCGTCCTCAAAGGTCATGGTCACCATGACGGGCAGATCGCAGAGCTCCCTGATGGCGATGAGGGCGGCACGGGTTTCCTGGATATCCAGCATGGTTTCAATGACAAAGAGATCCACGCCACCCTCCAGAAGGCCACGGACCTGTTCCTTGTAACCCTCCACCGACTCCTCAAAGCCGACTTCACCGTAAGGCTCAAGCAGCATGCCACAAGACGAGATGTCGCCGGCCACAAGGGCTTTACCGGCAGCCGCTTCTTTTGTTATCTCCGCAAGCCGCCTGTTCAGTTCCCTGGTCTGACCCCTAAGGCCATATTCGGCCAGCTTGATGGCATTGCCACCCATTGTAAAGGTGTATAGAATCCGGGTGCCGGATTCCACGTAATTTTTTTGAACGGCTATCAGGGCTTCCGGATTCTCCGCAGCCCATTTTTCAGGACAGGTTTCCACGGGCATACCGCTTTTGATAAGCTGCGTCCCGGTGGCCCCGTCAAGAATCACAACCCTGTTACTGAATAAGGCTCTGAACTCCTGTCTTGTCATGGCTCTCCAATCTTTCTCAACCTGTTATTTCAATAATCCCTGCAACAGCCAGCACCGACTTTTCCGGGATGAGCATATACGTCTCGGTCAGGGTGACGCCCAGCCTGTCAATCTCCAGGAGCCTTGCCAGATGGGCCTGCTGCTCGATGCCCACGTCACCGTATCCCGGACTGAAGCGATGCCTGGTGAGGGCTTTCCCACGCCTTCTCAAAAAGGTACCTATGTAATCCATTAAAAAATCCAAGCCGGCATCGGCGATTTCCGATGCGGCGGCATCCAGGATCACCGCCTCGCTGGTCCTGCCGTTATCCATCAGGTTCCTGATCTCTTCCATAATGCGAGGGCCCGCCGTTGAAGCCATCAGGACAGCCTGCTGCGACTGTGAAAGCAGCATGGACAGTCCTTTACCGGACAGCACGGTTCCTTCCTCCAATTTCACGGAATTCTCCGCGCACGCTTCAATACCCACCATGCGATAAGCCAGAACCAGCGGGCAAAGGCTTTCCGCCTTCTGTATCGTATCGTCCAATAGCTTCCGAAAATCCTCGTCCAGGCCGGTGGTACCGCGCTTATATCCCAGCCGTGACAGGATGAGGTTTCTGTTGTATGAAGGGCGTATCCCTTGTAATACTTTAATACTCTCCATTGCCCCGCCCTCAGTTCCTATGGCGGCATGGACCCGCGCCGATAAGTTGATATAACCTTCCCGCAAGGTTTTTCACCAAACCAGGCGATCCGGTAAAATGAACCTGTAATTTTTATTCATTTTATCACAGGAGATTTTTTCTTACAAACCATTTTTCCCTGCCCGGCGATGCCCCGGACACGGCATCCGCGCTTCTGTCAAGCCTTGCGGCGCAGTAACGGAACGGATATAATGGGTTTTACCAAATTGCGAATTTCCGGGAGAGTAGCATGGGAAAAGAGGCTCGCTCCACTTTCGTGTTTCTGGCTCAAAGCGCTTTGCTGTGGTCTTGCGTACCCATCGTATACAGTTTTCTGCCTGTTTACCTGGACCAATCCGGTTTCCGGGAAAGCCAGATTGGGATTTTTCTGGCTCTGGGTCCGCTGATGTCCATCATCCTCCAACCGTTTATCGGCATACTGGTGGATCGTTCTCCTTACAAAAACACTTTCCTCATCCTGCTCAATGCGGGGACCATGGTCGCCATACTGCTCTTCCCATTGCATAACAGCCTAATGCATGTTGCCCTGGCCAGCTTCCTGCTGGCTTCCTTCCAGGCTGCCTTGATCGCCGTTTCGGAGGCCATAATCCTGGAAGGGCTTGACAGGATTCAGAAGCCATATGGTCCCGTCAGGCTGGCCGGTACGGTGGGATATGCCGTGGTTTCGGTCGTCGCAGGCTTTTTCATGGAGAAAGAGATTCGTTCTTTCTTCTACATAACCGCCATCACGGCCTTCTTCAGCATTCTTTCGGCCTGGTCACTGCCGAAAGTGGCAGGTCACCAGTCCAAAGCCCGGAAAGTTCCTGCCACGGTTCTCTTCAAAGACAGGGGGCTCATCCTCCTGATGGCTTTTTCCATGGTGTCTCACATGGGTATTTCCTTTTACCAGAACTTCTTTCCCCTTTATTTTTCATTCATTGGCGGGACAAGCGATGTCCTGGGGATCCTTTATTTCATCTCGGGCATGAGCGAGCTGCCCTTTCTGCTCTATGCGGATCGAATCGAGAAAAAACTGGGCATATACAAAACACTCGCCCTTTCCACGGGGATTATAGGAGCGCGCTTTGTCCTGCTTTTTTTCATTAAAAGTCCGGTGCTCATGTATCCCGTCATGCTGCTCAACGGCCTGACATACATCGTTTTCGCCTTCAGCCTGGCAGTTCATATCAATAGAACAGTCCCCATGGAACTAAGGGCAACGGGGCAGACCATCCATGGCATGTGTATGGCTTTGGGACGCATCCTGGGATCGGTACTGGGAGGTTATCTGATTGAAGCGATCGGCCTTCAGAATACCCTGCTAGGTTTTGCTTTGCTGTCCCTGGCTGCTATCCTGGTGTTTACAGCAGCCGGCGCAATGCTTGGCAGAGCCTATGCATCCCCTAATGAGCAGGAGCATCAATGAACCGGGCACCAGACCGTAAATCATCTGCGCGCCTCGTGCTTCAGAAGCCATTCCTTGCGCCAGATCCCGCCATTATAGCCGGTGAGGGTGCCGCCCTTGCCAATCACGCGGTGGCAGGGAATGAGGATCGGTATGGGGTTGTTTCGGTTGGCGTTTCCAACAGCCCGGCAGGCCTTCACGTTACCTACGGCAGACGCTATTTGCTGATAGGAACGGGTTTCCCCATAGGGAATGCTGCAAAGCGCATCCCAGACCTTCCGGTTGAACTCGGTTCCCTGCGGGGCAAGGTTCAATTGAAAGGCTTTTCTCTTTCCGGAAAAGTATTCGTCAAGCTGCGTGATACACTCCCGGATAACCGGGTTGGGATTTTCCGCTCCCCGTTCTTCGCAGAACCGTATTGCTGTGATGGCCTTATCATTTGCCTGGATTTCCATAAGCCCGATGGGGGACTGGTAGTATTCTTTGAACACCTGTTCCATACCTTTGCTCCTTATTGGCTATTCATCTCTATACCTTATGATACCGCATCTGCCATTGCGCGGGTACCCCCGGCTGCCGTTGAGGGAGAAACGACCGAGATTGCTTCTCTTTGCTCGCAGAGATTGCCGCGCTGCGCTTCCGCTCCGCTCGCAATGACACCTCGCTTGGGCTGGGGGCCTGTAATGGTTAAGGCCGCATTGCGATAAGGCGCCGAAATAACCTGTGAGAATGGGATAAGGGCACAAAAAACCCTCCCGGAATGCCTTCGGGAGGGCTGTCGGCAAAGCAGTGTTACGATACAGGTACCGGCGGATTGTAGCCGTTCTTGAAGATTTCCTCGAACTCATCGGCTTCAATGCGCTCCTTCTCAAGCAGCGCCCTTGCCACATCCTCAAGCTTGTTCCTGTTCTCTGTAAGCAGTTGTTTAATTTTATTGTAAGCATTGTCAATGATCGCCTTGACTTCGGCATCGATCTTGGCGGATATCTCTTCGCTGTAATTCCTGATATGGCCGTAGCTCTTGCCCAGGAAGACCTCGTCGTTTTCATCGCCGAATACCAGGTTGGTGAGGGTTTCACTCATGCCGTACTTGGTGATCATGTCACGGGCAATCTGGTTGGCCTTCTGCAGGTCATTGGCGGCGCCTGTGCTGATCTCGCCCAGCACCAGTTCCTCGGCGGCCCGTCCGCCCAGGCTCACCATGATCTGTTCAATCAACTGGGACTTGGTGGTATAGTGCTGATCTTCTTCAGGCTTGTAGGAAGTGAAACCGCCTGCCCTGCCGGAAGGAATGATTGTAACCCGATCCACCTTCATGGTGGAGGACACAAGACGCACTGCAATGGCATGGCCTGCTTCGTGGTAAGCCGTAAGCTTCTTTTCCTTGTCGCTGATAACACGGCTCTTCTTTTCGGGCCCCATGATGACCTTGTAGTTGGCCTCCTTGATCTCTTCCATGGTAATGACCTTTTTGTTCTTCCTCGCCGCAAGAAGAGCCGCTTCATTGAGCAGGTTCTCCAGATCGGCTCCGGTAAAGCCGGGAGTGGTTTTTGCGATATCCTTCAAGTCCACATCGGGACCAAGGGGCTTATTCCTGGAGTGCACTTTCAGGATCTCCTCGCGTCCCTTGATGTCAGGATAGTTTACAACCACCCTTCTGTCAAACCGACCGGGGCGCATCAGGGCGGGATCCAGGATATCCGGCCTGTTGGTGGCGGCCAGGATGATGACGCCTTCGTTAACGCCAAAACCGTCCATCTCAACAAGCAGCTGGTTAAGCGTCTGCTCGCGCTCGTCATGGCCTCCGCCGAGCCCGGCGCCGCGATGGCGGCCCACAGCATCGATCTCATCGATGAACACGATACAGGGCGCGTTCTTCTTCGCCTGCTCAAAAAGGTCGCGGACACGGGATGCGCCTACACCAACGAACATTTCCACAAAGTCCGAACCGCTGATGCTGAAGAAAGGCGTACCGGCCTCACCGGCGACCGCTTTCGCAAGCAGGGTTTTACCCGTTCCGGGAGGACCCACCAGGAGCACACCCTTGGGAATGCGCGCTCCCAACTCCACGTATTTTTTAGGCTCCTTCAGGAATTCCACAATCTCTTCCAGTTCGGCTTTCTCTTCATCGGCGCCGGCCACATCGCTGAACCTGACGCGCATCTTGCTGTCTTCATTGGCCATGCGCGCCCTGCTCTTACCAAAGGACATGACGCGGTTGCCGCCGCCCTGGGTTTGCTGAACAAAGAAAATCCAGAAAAAAACAAAAAGTACCACCATGGCAATCATGGGCAACATTTCAAGCCACCATGGCGGGGTCGCCTTTTTCTCGATATCATAGTTGGTCAGCAGGCCCTTCTCATATGCTTTGTCAAGAAGGGCGATAAAGGATTCCTGCGACAGGAAATTTACGGTATATCTGAAGTCGGCAGCATACAGCCCCGAAGGCCTGCTCAGGACCACATCGGCGTTCAGGGTGTGAACCAGTACGCTGCTGACATTGCCCGCATCCAGTTCCTTCCTGAAGTCCGAATATTTCATGTCGGTTGGATTGCTTATATTGCTATACATCATAAGGAACAGGGCCATTATGACGAATATGATGATGTAAAAACTGATTCCTCGAAAATTCTTCAATAAAGTTCAACCTCCTATGAAGACCCAACTCCTGTCTCCACACTCATCCATATGCAGCCATTCGCCTGCCTTTTATTATTACGTTAATCCTAGCCGAATGTTTACGCCAGAAGCCCAAAAGGTACAAAAACTCATTATAATATCTTATCACATAGGCTGTGAGAAAACAACCTTATATTTCCTCCACGGTCGTGTCAACTTGTTTTAGGTTTTATGTCACTGTCTGCCCCTCTTTTTGGGCAAGGATCATATGGCAAATCCATTATCCCGTATGGATCTAAGTGTCTGTGTCAGCAGAGTTACTTTCC
>Ga0134100_1003469_pt1 | contig 10419 bp, 11 predicted proteins | sample 11_taG_2_FD_94444 | JGI IMG/M metagenome (GOLD analysis project Ga0134100, IMG submission 94444) | Switchgrass degrading microbial communities from high solid loading bioreactors in New Hampshire, USA - 11_42_5_180_A3 metaG | ecosystem: Engineered > Bioreactor > Semi-continuous > Anaerobic >...
TCACCTTGAAATCCTTATTACATGAGCGTTTCATGTATTTATATTATACCATGATTGTTATGTCCTTAACTACTCTTTTAGATAAAAAAAGCCCACTTTTCAGTGAGCTTTGTCTTCAGTCTGTAAGAATGAAACATTATTGTGTTTCATTCTTTTTTAATCTGTCAACATCAGTAATTGACGTTGACTTTTACCGCTTGCGGTGCTAACTTTATAATGGCTATTCGGATGTTTGAGTAAAATTATGATTTTTTATTACATACCTGATTATTGTGATTTTTATCACATTAATTTACGTGAATTTAGTGATAAGCTATTTCATAGAAACAGAAAGGGATGACTAATATGCAGGATAAAATTATATATCTTGATCATGCGGCGACAACATACGTTAAACCGGAAGTTTTTGAAGCTATGAAGCCGTATTTTACCGCAGAATATGGCAATCCGTCATCTATATATTCAATTGGGCGTTCCAACAGAAAAGCTGTTGAGGATGCTCGTGCCAGTGTTGCAAAATCCATCGGAGCAGCGGAACCTTCGGAGATTTATTTTACAGGTTCAGGCACCGAGGCCGATAACTGGGCTATCAAGGGTGCGGCGATGGCTTTGCAGAAAAAGGGAAAACACATTATAACATCAAATATCGAACATCCAGCTGTAATGGCAACGTGTGAATTTTTACAGAAGCAAGGTTATGATATTACGTATGTTAAGGTCAACGAGGAAGGTCTGGTAAATCCTGAGGATGTAGACAAGGCAATCCGACCCGACACAATATTGGTTACAATTATGATGGCTAACAATGAAATCGGCACTATACAGCCTATTAAAGAAATAGCGCAGATATGTAAAAAACACGGAGTGCTGTTTCATACAGATGCCGTGCAAGCTGCCGGGAATATTCCCATTGATGTAAAGGATCTGGGAGTCGATCTTTTGTCTGTATCAGGGCACAAATTTTACGGTCCCAAAGGAATCGGTATGCTGTACATCAGGAAAGGCGTAAAAATTGAGAACCTTATACATGGCGGACATCAGGAAAGAAACCGTCGTGCCGGCACAGAGAATGTTCCCGGAATTGTTGGCTTTGCCAAGGCTTTAGAGCTGGCAAATGAAAATATGGAAGCCCATTATAAAAAGCTGAGCAGTTTAAGAGACAAGGCATTAAAAGGAATTACAGAGAGAATTCCTTATGTGCGGGTAAATGGGAGCATGGAAAAACGCTTACCGGGGAATTTGAATGTATCATTCAGATTTGTTGAGGGTGAGTCTGTTCTGTTAATGCTCGACATGAAAGGAATCAAAGCCTCCAGCGGTTCTGCATGTACTTCAGGATCTCTTGATCCTTCCCATGTGCTTCTGGCAATAGGCTTACCTCATGAGATCGCCCACGGATCACTCAGACTGACATTTGGAGAAATCAATACCGAGGAGGAAGTAGATTATTTAGTTGATTCCTTGGATGAAATTATAAGCAAACTTCGTGCTATGTCGCCTCTGTATGAGGATTTTACAAAAGGAGTGTGAGCTATATGATGTATAGTGAAAAAGTAATGGACCACTTTTTAAACCCCCGAAATGTCGGAGAGATAGAGGACGCTGATGGTGTAGGCCAGGTAGGAAACCCCAAATGCGGAGATATAATGAAAATGTACTTAAAGATCGAAGACGGCATAATCAAGGACGCGAAGTTCAAGACATTCGGTTGCGGGGCGGCTGTGGCAACAAGCAGCATGGCTACCGAACTGATAAAAGGCAAGACAATAAAAGAGGCTGAGATGATAACCAACAAAGCGGTGATGGAAGCCCTTGACGGACTGCCTCCTGTAAAAGTTCATTGCTCCGTATTAGCTGAGGAAGCAATTGCTGCCGCTCTGCAGGACTATAAAAGAAGAAACGGCCTTATAGAAGACGACAGATACGAAGGCTGTTCGGGTTGCTGCGGAGGCTGCGGCTCCCAGGAACTTAGGCATGAACACCTTCATGATGATAATGATAACGAATAAGGATGATGAATAAATCTGAAAAAACCCCGCAAAAACTTTAATGAAAGTTTAATGTGGGGTTTTATTTTATCTGGTAAACTTTTATGATAGAATAATTCGTACGAAAAAGCCTATATTTTGATACAGGGATGATTTGTTAATTATATGAGGTGCTTTATTGCTATAGAATTTGATGAAAATACCCGCAATTTCCTTGCAAAGATCCAGGAAAAATTAAAGGACCAGGGCGTGCAGGGAAATTACACACGCGCAGAAAACCTTCATCTTACCTTAAAGTTTTTGGGTGAGATCGATATGTCAGACTTTTATGGCATGTGCGACTTGATAAGAAAAGTTTCTTTAAGACATAAAAAATTCGTTTTAGAGTTGGACAAACTTGGTAAATTCGATAAAGGAAGCAAGAAAATAGTATGGGCGGGGATTTTAGAAAATAAATATTTAATAAACCTTTTTAATGATATAGAATCTGAAATTGAAACTATAATGCCTGTAAAGAAAGAAAACCGATACACACCTCATATTACTTTGGTCAGAGAAGCCGTTTTACACCCGAATAATGTTTCTGTATTTGAAATGCACGATAAGCTGAGGTATTCATTTGAAGTGCCTGGGATATCCCTAATGGAAAGTACCAGAATAAACGGAAGGTTGACTTATATAAGACGGGCGTTTGAAAGTTTTACTGTATAGTGAATAAATTATGATAAAAGGAGCGTTTATGTCTGAAAGAGCAAAAACAATACTATTAGGTATTCTTAAAATACTTCTTGTTATATTATTGATTTTTCTGTTTACGCTTATATGGAAGTATATTCTGCCTTTTATTATTGCGTATTTCTTTGCTTCTGTAATTGAACCTCTGGTAAAATTCATTGAGAAAAAAATAAAAATCCCAAGAAAAATAGGGACGGTATTTTCCATATTGTTTGTTTTAGGAGTAATCGGATCAATAATTGGATTACTGATTTCCAGGCTTATCAAGGAAGTTAGGAATGTTTATTTAAGCCTGGAAATCAATATGGAAACCTTAACTGAATTCTTTACGAAAACAATAGAGAAACTTGACGGACTTTTTATACAATTCCCTATACAAATTAATGACTTAATCGATAAGGCAATTGAAGAGCTCACAAATAACCTGCAAACTGTTTTAGGGAAAATTATTGATTGGGCGCAGGCATCGATACAAATTGCCTTGTATCTTCCTCAAATATTAATTTTTATTTTGGTGACAATATTAGCGACATATTTTATGTCCAGTGATAAAAACAATATAATACGCTTTTTGGATTTGCAAATTCCTGCAAATTGGCTGAATAAAACCAAAAACATAACCCAAAACGTATTTTCGGCCTTTTTTGGCTGGCTCAGGGCACAGCTTATATTAACAAGCATAACTTTTACCGAACTGTTGATCGGACTTTTGATTCTTAATGTAAATAATGCTCTTTTAATTGCGTTGATGATAGCGTTGGTGGATGTACTTCCTATATTGGGAGCAGGAACTGTATTGATTCCATGGGCTATTATTAACCTGTTGCTTGGAAATACAAAGTTAGCGTTGTCGCTTGCCTTGCTTTACGTAATCATCCTCCTGGTGAGACAACTGATAGAGCCAAAAGTGCTGGGAAAACAAATAGGAGTGCACCCGCTTTTCACACTGGCGGGCATGTATATAGGTCTTAGAATTTGGGGCGTAGCCGGAATGTTTATAGGCCCTTTGTGTATTGTGGCATTGAAGTACTTATTTGAAGGGGTTGCAAAGGCTGATAGCTTTAAGAACTGGATAGCCCATAATTTCCCGAGTAAAAGTAAAGGAATTTCCATTATAAATACTGCAAATACTTCAGGCAAGGATACGGACTCGGTTTCCATCGGAAAATAAGCGTGAACCTGTTTACTTTAATCCTTCATGCAGTTTTGTAAGGGCTTTTTTCTCTATCCTGGATACATAAGAACGTGATATACCAAGACTTTCAGCCACTTCCCGCTGAGTTTTTCCGCATTTTCCGCACAGGCCATAACGAAGGCGGATAATCACCTGTTCCCTGCCTTCAAGTACGCATTTTATCAGACGGTACAATTTTTTAATCCTTTGCTTTAAATCAACCTTTTCCTCGACATCTTCATCCTCACTGCCCAATATATCAATAAGGGCAATTTCGTTGCCTTCTTTGTCGGTTCCCAATGGCTCATTCAAAGAAACTTCGTTCTGAAATTTTTTGGAGGCTCGCAGATGCATAAGGATTTCATTTTCAATACATCGGGCGGCATAAGTGGCCAGGCGAATACCCTTGTTTGGATCGTAACTTGAAACCGCCTTTATAAGTCCGATGGTTCCAATGGATATTAAATCATCGGAATCAGTATTGCTTATGGAGTATTTTCTAGCTACGTGCGCAACCAGTCTCAAATTGTGCTCAATAAGTATATTTCGAGCATTTTCATCACCTTTTCTGCAAGCTTCAACATATTTCTGCTCTTCTTGACTTGAGAGAGGCTGAGGAAAAGATTGAGGGCCGGTTATAAAACCTGCCAGAAAATATTGTGCCAAAAGTCTAACAGCGAACAAATGCAGGGACGCAAAAAGCATACCATACCTCACAGCCTTATTTCATAATAATATATGCAGGAAACAAACTTATTGCTACTGATAAAAAGTAATTAAGTTCAGACATTAATGCATATATTAAAATTTTGACTTGCAAAAATATATGCTGTAAGATATAGACAAATACAAAACAGAGGTGTATTATGGACAATCTTATAGATAAATTGAAGGAATTATATCCCACATTCAGTAAAGGACAAAAATTAATTGCCCGTTATATTATTGAACACTATGATAAAGCGGCTTTTATGACAGCTGCCAAACTGGGGGAAGAGGTCGGCGTAAGCGAATCGACTGTAGTGCGGTTTGCAAATGAAGTGGGGTATGACGGATATCCTAAGCTTCAAAAGGTATTGAGGGAGGTTATTAAAAGCAAACTGACATCTACCCAGCGGCTTGAAGTATCCTCAAATCGTTTGGATTCAGAGAGTGTCCTGAAAACAGTTCTCCAATCCGATTTGAATAAGTTACGCCTTACATTGGAGGAAGCGGATGTTGAAAACTTTAATCAGATAGTCGAAGAGATCCTGAAAGCCAAAAAAATATATATTCTTGGTGTCAGAAGCTCTGCCGCTTTAGCCAGTTTTCTGGGCTTTTATTTCAACCTGATATTTGAAAATGTACGCCTGGTGCATACCACCAGTGTCAGTGAAATGTTTGAACAGATAGTAAATGCCGGGGAAGGAGATGTGGTAATCGGAATAAGTTTTCCCCGCTATTCAAAGAGAACGTCCAAGTCAATGGAATTCGCAAGAAAGCAGGGTGCCACTGTTATAGCCATAACTGATAATGAGACTTCACCTCTTGCAAAGTGCTCACACTATTCTCTTTTTGCAAGAAGTGACATGGCATCATTCGTGGATTCCCTTGTAGCGCCTTTATCAGTTATAAACGCGCTCATTGTAGCAATTGGTCTGAAGCGAAAGGACACTATCCATAGTACTTTTGAAAAACTCGAAAAGTTATGGGAAGAATATCAAGTATATGATACAGGCGACAGCCAGAACAAACTTGAAAAAGATTAAAGACTACCGGAGGATTTAACAGCTGATGGCGAAAAAAATCGGGATTGTAGGAGCGGGGGCGGCAGGACTTTTTGCCGCGGGAAGGGCCGCATCTTTAGGGAACCATGTTGTGGTTTTCGAAAAAAACAAAAGAGCCGGCAAAAAGTTATTAATAACCGGTAAAGGCAGATGTAACATCACAAATAATTGCTCTTTGGAAGAACTGATGAAAAATATCCCCGGAAATAGGCGCTTTCTCTATTCGGCTTTTAATAAATTCAATAATCATGACATTATGGATTTTTTTGAGTCAGTTAACGTACCTGTTAAGACAGAGCGCGGAAACAGGGTGTTTCCTGTTTCCGACAAGTCGCTTGATGTTGTAAACGGCCTTGAAAATTATGCCCGAAGCCATGGAGCAAAATTTTTGTACGAAGCGCCGGTTAAGGAGATTGTATGTGGAGATAACAGCGTTAAGGGAATATTGCTTCAAAATAATGATTATTATGAGTTTGACTCGATTATCCTGGCAACAGGCGGAATCTCATATCCAATGACCGGTTCCACCGGTGACGGGCATAAAATGGCCGAAAAAATAGGACATACGGTAACTGATCTGAAACCTTCCCTTGTACCCTTGGAGGTACGAGAAGAATGGGCCGCCCGTTTGCAGGGGTTAACATTAAAAAATGTAGGGCTTACAGTATTTGATAATAAGAATAATAAAGTTTATTACGAGCAGGGAGAAATGCTGTTTACCCATTTCGGCGTGTCAGGGCCGATGATATTAAGCGCCAGCCGACATGTGATGGATTGCGGTTACACCGGATCGTATCTTTTTATTGACTTAAAGCCTGCTCTTGATGAAGATACTTTAGATCATCGTCTGCAAAGAGATTTTGCCAAGTATTCGAGGAAGCATTTTGGCAATTCGCTTTCTGATTTGCTTCCCAAAAGTCTGATACCTGTCATCGTTGAACTGTCGGGAATTTCTCCTGACAAGCCGGTCCATCAGATAACAAAGTCGGAAAGAAAGAATCTTGTTAAGCTCCTTAAAGGATTAAAACTAACGATTACGAAGCCTCGTCCGATAAGCGAGGCAATCGTTACTGCCGGGGGAATTTCAACCAGGGAAATAAATCCGTCCACTATGGAATCCAGACTGGTTAAAGGTTTGTTTTTTGCCGGTGAGATAATAGATGTGGATGCCTATACCGGCGGATTTAACCTTACTATTGCCTTTTCTACCGGGTATGTGGCAGGCAGCAACGCATAAACTGTGTCATCCTAAGCGTAAGCTAAGGATATCATGTCAATAAAGGGCGGTTGCAAGGATCTCATTCCGAACGCCTCTAAGCACCCAGGTTTATAAGATCAATATTGCCGCTTTATGACATTCCTCCGCTTACGCTCCGTCATGTCCCGGCCGAGAGGTCTTCCTCTCATGGGTCGCTCATACATGTTCAATAAGGTAACCGCTCGGTGGCCTTTCCTTCGAAGCAAACCGGCTTATCTCCATGAGAAACCTTGTACCCGCCCTATTGGTATCATCCTGAGCGTCAGCGAAGGATCTTATGACAACATTGGGGAGATACAGGACTTCCAACAGGCTTGTGCAGGATGGTATCAATTGTAACCAATAAGGGAAAACTCTTAAGTACGCTTAAATGTATACTTGGGAGTGAACATATGGACGGTTTGTTAAAATTCCTTGCATGCCTGATGTTATCTGCTCTTGTAACTGTTCAGTTGCTTCTGATTTCTCCTTACAGAAACAGACTGACAGATGATTCTATTAACGGGAAAATACTTGAAACATATGAATCAGTTATAAGCAAAGGAACAGTGGTTCTGGATTCAATGGGGAATTATGAGCCTAATACAGCTTATATTCTGATTAACGGAGAAAAACAAAAATTAGTGGATGACTTCCCCGTAGAGTTGAATCTTCACGATGGCGATGTTGTAGGGATACAGTTTAAAAAGGGAAGTTCGTCATTCTATGTATTCTTGATGTCCCGTAAAGGTTCAATTAAAACTGACCTTAAAGGCAGTACAATTCAAATACAACCGGGAATTAATACGTTATTCCGTGTTACCGGCGAGGATACTGAAAGATGAATTTTAAGTTTTGCCTGTGGACTTTGGCTAATTAGTGATAGAATATATTATAATGGTTCTTGAGTCGTGGAGTAACATGAAATATAATCAAGAGAGCCAGTCATTATACCTGTTTGAATTAAATTAATATATTTTACAGGAGGCTTTTACGTGGTTAATGAATTTGTGAATAACGGCAGTAAGGAGGTAGTAAAAGCAGCAATAACGATGGCGCTGACCGGTGACAGAGCGGAAGAAAGGGCATTAAAAGCCCAACTGGCAAAGAACGGGATAAAAACTGCGGCGGTTGATTATGGCGGAGAATTTATCAATTCGATAATGAAAATTGTGGAAAGAGCCGTTGTTTCTTCAAAGCGCGAAGGAGTAATTGAAGAATGCCATAATGAGGAAGGCGCAGTTGCCGGAGCCGCAAGGGAAGCACTTACTCAGGTCATGCCAAAAGCACTCGGCTTAAACGTAGGCGGTAAAATTGCGGTAGCCCGTTCCGGTGAGCACGTGGCAGTTGCTGTCTTTTTCGGGATAGGTCTTTTACATTTGAATGAAATAGCAATTGGAACAGCACACAGGGTAATTTAGCAGGAGGTATTATTCTTGAAACCAATACAGATAGCTATAGACGGGCCTTCCGGTGCAGGGAAAAGCACTATGGCCAAACTTGTTTCTCAAAAACTTGGTATTATGTATTTGGACACCGGAGCCATGTACAGAGCATTGGCATTGAAAGCTATTCGTCAAAATATTGATACCACCGACAGCGAAAAGGTGACAGATCTTCTTTCTGATTTTGATATCGATATAAAGTATGAAAACGGAATTCAAAAAGTTATACTGAACGGTGAAGATGTTTCTGACAAAATACGTACCGATGAGGTATCAATGGGCGCATCAAACGTATCAGCTATTCCCACCGTAAGAAAACGTCTCGTAGAGCTTCAGCAGAAGATAGCAGGAAATACTTCGGTTGTTATGGACGGTCGTGATATTGGAACCCATGTACTTCCAAATGCGGATGTCAAGATTTTTCTTACCGCCAGTGTTGCCCAGAGGGCTTTAAGAAGGTATAAAGAACAAAAAGAAAAAGGCATCTTAACGAAGAGCATTGATGAAATAGAAAGGGAAATTGAAATACGCGATTACAATGATAGCCACAGAGCCGCATCCCCCTTAAAACAGGCTGATGATGCCGTACTATTGGATACGAGCGATTATTCGATAGAAGAATCAGTGGAAAAAATTCTTGAAATCATCAGAAGTAAGGGGTTAACGAATGCTTTATAGTATAGGAAAGGTTTTTCTGTATCTTTATTTTATAATTTTTCGACGTGTAAAAGTCGAAGGAAAAGAAAACATCCCGAAGGAAGGCCCGGTTTTGCTTTATGCAAATCATCCAAGTGCCTGGGACATGTTTTTGATTGCTGTATTTATGCGCAGAAGAGTACATTTCATGGCCAAGTCCGAACTGTTCAGGAACCCAATTTTAAGATTTTTAATAAAATCATTAGGTGCTTTTCCTGTAAGCAGAGGAAAGGGAGATGTGGGATCGGTAAGGACTGTATTTAAATTACTTGAAGAAGGGAAAGTAGTGGGAATCTTTCCGGAGGGAACCAGGACCCCCAAAAAAGATCCCAGTAAAAGAAAAGCAGGAGCCGCAATGATGGCATTGTACTCAAAAGTACCCGTTCTTCCGGTAGGAGTAGTATGGAACAAAAAAATTTTTTCCAAAGTTCGCGTTGTTTTTGGCGAACCTTTTATAATGCTGCCGAAAGAAGAAGGCAAGCATATACCGAAAGAAGAATTAATATTATTGACGGATGAAATAATAGATAAGATCTACGCGTTAATTGGTCAGTGAGGCGGCAATGGAAATCAAGGTAGCAAAATATGCCGGGTTTTGTTTCGGCGTTGACAGAGCGGTAAAGTCATCCTTTGAACTGGATTATGACGGCAATATATATACCATGGGTGAATTGATTCATAATAGTACTGTGATTGAGCAGTTGAAAAAGAAAGGGATTAGAGCAATAAATAATCTGGACGAATTAAAAGAAGGAGACTGTGTAATAATTAGAGCCCATGGCATTGGAAAAAAGATTTATGATGATCTTAACGCTCTGAATGTTAAGATTCTGGATGCAACATGCCCTTATGTAAAACGTATCCATGAGATAGTCAGAAAAGAGTACGAGGCCGGGAACAGGATCGTTATAGTAGGTGACAGCAAGCATCCGGAGGTAATCGGAATAAATGGCTGGTGTGAGGGAAAAGCTTTAATTATAAGCGATGAAAAAGAGGCTGAACAACTGCCGTATTTTGATGAAAAAGCTGTGGTCGTTTCGCAAACTACTTTTAAAAGGACGAAATATGAAGATATTTGTGAAGTTCTAAAGAAAAAGTTTGCATTCGTATTAAAATTTGATACAATATGTAATGCGACCGTACAGCGACAATCCGAGGCAGAAAAACTGTCCAGGGAAGTAGATGTGATGATCGTTATAGGGGGAAAGAACAGTTCTAACACGCAGAAATTATTTGAGATCTGCAAAGAGAACTGTCCTGAGACTTATCTTATTGAAAATGCGGATGAGTTGCCTCTTTTCGATAAAAATGTAAGAACAGTGGGGATTACCGCAGGCGCATCGACACCTGAAACGGTAATCAAGGAGGTTATTTTTCA
>Ga0134100_1003486_pt1 | contig 10375 bp, 6 predicted proteins | sample 11_taG_2_FD_94444 | JGI IMG/M metagenome (GOLD analysis project Ga0134100, IMG submission 94444) | Switchgrass degrading microbial communities from high solid loading bioreactors in New Hampshire, USA - 11_42_5_180_A3 metaG | ecosystem: Engineered > Bioreactor > Semi-continuous > Anaerobic >...
GTTTGTCTATCCCTGAAGAGAGCCTGGAGCGGTGGAAGCCGGGTGGGTAAGCAAGCCAGGGCACTTGGAGTACCTTATGAAGAAGTGGATCTCTAGGGTGGTTATTTTGAACTCAGTGACTGCTCGAATAGAGGTCAAACAGGGTGGAACCGCGGGAGTAGACTCTCGTCCCTGTAGCGTTTATGAAGCTACAGGGATGGGAGTTTTTTATTAATTTAAAGCAAAATTTATTAACTATTTTAATGTAGGGAGGTTTATCATGAAATTTCAGGACATTATTCTTGCCCTCAATCAATTTTGGGGAGAGCAGGGATGCATCATTGCTCAGCCCTATGATATAGAAAAAGGGGCTGGGACTATGAATCCCGCTACTTTTTTGCGGGCTTTGGGGCCTGAGCCCTGGAAGGTGGCTTATGTAGAGCCTTCCCGGCGTCCCACGGATGGACGCTATGGCGAAAACCCCAACCGGTTACAGCATTATTTTCAATATCAGGTGATTATTAAACCCTCACCGGACAATATTCAGGAACTCTACCTTCAAAGCCTGGAGCGCTTAGGCATTGACCCCAAAGAGCATGACATTCGTTTTGTGGAGGATAACTGGGAATCTCCAACTTTAGGGGCCTGGGGTTTAGGCTGGGAAGTCTGGCTGGATGGCATGGAAATAACTCAGTTCACCTACTTCCAACAATGCGGGGGAATTGACTGCAAGCCTGTCTGTGCTGAGATCACTTACGGTTTGGAACGCCTGGCCATGTATATTCAAAACAAAGAAAGTGTTTTTGACATTGAATATGTAGGGGATATAACCTATGGGGATATCTACCTGCAAAACGAAATCGAGAATTCTCATTATAATTTCGAAGATGCTGATGTAGAAGCTTTACAGGCTTGGTTTGATATGTATGAGAAAGAAGCCATGCGGATAGTGGAGAAAGGTCTTGTTCTTCCCGCTTATGATTATGTTTTAAAATGCTCTCATACCTTTAACCTTTTAGATGCCAGGGGAGCAATCAGTGTAACGGAGCGAACCGGCTATATAGCCAGAGTGCGCAATCTGGCCCGTCTCTGTGCCCAAGCCTATGTGGAACAACGGGAAAAACTAGGTTTTCCATTATTAAAAAAGGGTAACGCCGGTAAGGAGGTTGAATAAGATGGCAAAAGATTTTCTTTTAGAAATAGGTACAGAAGAAATACCGGCTAAATTTGCCCCAGGTGCCATTCAACAGCTGCAGGAACAGGCCCAAAAGCTTTGTGGGGAACTGCGCTTGGCTTATGATAAAATCCTGGTTTATAGCACTCCCAGGCGTTTTGCCGTGCTTATTCAGGGCCTTGCGGAAAAACAAACGGATTTGACGGCGGAAGTTAAAGGACCGGCTGTTAAAGCCGCCTATGACGCGGAAGGGAATCCTACGAAAGCCGCTCTTGGCTTTGCCCGGGGGCAGGGGGTTGATCCTAAGGATCTTTTTGTCAAGGAATTAAACGGTGTTCCTTATGTTTATGCCCGTAAAGAAGAAAGCGGTCAATCCACAGATAAGCTTTTGCCCCAGTTCTGCATGGATCTCATTACCGGGCTGCATTTTCCTAAGCCTATGCGCTGGGGGGATTTGGAGTTTAGGTTCGCCCGGCCCATTCGCTGGATTGTTGCTCTCTATGGTAATGAGGTTATTCCTTTTGAATTTGTAGAACTGAAAGCAGGTAATACTACCCGTGGCCATCGCACCTTAAGTGGCTCCATCACCATAGATAATCCTGCAGAGTATGTGGAAAAGCTGCGGCAAGGCTTTGTCCTGGTTGATCCGGAAGAACGCCGGCAAACAGTAATGGAGCAAATCAATGCTTTAGCCCAAAAGGTTGGGGGAAAAGTAGAGGAAGATCCGGAGCTTTTGGAAGAAGTAATTCATATTATTGAATATCCTACGGCTCTTCTGGGTGAAGTGGCGCAGCAATACATGCATTTGCCCGAGCCTGTTATTACCACCCCTATGAAAGAGCACCAGCGTTATTTCCCGGTGCGCAACGGGGAAGGAAAGCTTCTGCCCTACTTTATTACCGTTCGCAATGGCAATGACTTTGCTTTGGATAAGGTTAAAGCCGGGAATGAAAAGGTTTTAAAGGCACGCCTGGAAGATGCTGCGTTTTATTATCGCGAGGACCAAAAAACGCCTTTGGCTGACCTGGTGGAAAAGCTGGAGAAGGTCACTTATCACGAAAAATTAGGCACTGTCCGGCAACGGGTGGACCGTTTAATGGCTTTAGCCGGGGAAATCGCTGTCCTTTTGGGGCTTGAAGAAGATAAGAAAGAACTGGTGCAGCGGACGGCTCTGCTGGCCAAAGCTGATTTGGTTACTTTAATGGTCTATGATTTTCCTGAGCTTCAGGGCATTATGGGCTCCGGTTATGCCCGAATTAGCGGGGAGAAACCGGAAGTATGCACCGGTATTTTGGAGCACTATCAACCCCGTTTTGCCGGGGATGAATTGCCGAAATCCTATACGGGCCGAATCGTCAGTGTAGCCGATAAAATGGACGCCATCGTGGGAGCTTTTGGGATCGGAATTCAACCTACTGGCTCTCAAGACCCTTATGCCCTAAGGCGTCAAGCTCAGGGTATAGTCGGTATTTTACTGGAAGCAGGTTGGGATATTTCCTTAGATAAGTTGATAAAGGCAGCTTATGCTAACTTTGCCCAACAAGATATAAGCCTGCTCCCGCTGGAAGAACTCCAGGGAACCCTTCAGGATTTCTTCCAACAACGGCTGCGCTTTGTCCTGCAGGAGCAAGGGTATCGTTATGACACTCTGGACGCCATTTTAGCTCAGGACAGTCTTCATGTAACTAAGGCAGCAAAACGAGCCCGGGTTTTGGCGGAAAAACGTGATACCCAAGACTTTATTCCCTATGTTCAAGCTTATACTCGCTGTTTTAATCTCAGCAAAAAAGCTCAAGCCGGTGAGCTTAATACCCAAGTTTTAAGAGATCCGGCGGAGATCGCTTTAGCTCAGGGTATAAGTCAAAGAAAGGCTGCGGTGGCCGGCTTGGTTGACCAAGGTGAATATGAGGCAGCCTACAAGCTGGCGGCTGAGCTGATTCCTTTAATCGAAGCCCTTTTCAATGCGGTCATGATTATGGTTGAGGAAGAAGAGCTGAAGCAAGCTCGTTTAGCTCTTCTGACCGAATGTGTGAACATCTTGGGATGCTTAGGTGATCTGAGTCTTCTGGCTTGAAAATATATGGCACTTTTGCAAATTTTGGCAAGAGTGCCTATTATTTTTTTTATATTGCATAATCTAATTGAAGGAATAAGCAAAAATGTGTGGAATAATTATCTGTATTCTTTTAATTAGTATGTCACATTAATAAATAATTAGGATTATAAATAGTCTACGAGCCAGGAGAATGGGGTGAAAAGGTTGGAGTTTACAGAACGTCAGGCAAAAATTGTTGAGATCGTCAAGGAATTCAGTCCAATTACCGGAGAACAAATTGCAGCTAAACTCGATTTAACACGAGCAACCTTGCGTCCTGATTTAACTATTTTAACTATGGCTGGGGTTCTGGAAGCCCGGCCAAGAGTAGGATACTTTTATAAAGAGAAGAAAGAGACCTCACCCTATATGGAACGCTTACGCCAGCTCCGGGTTGGTGATTTTAAATCCCTCCCCGTTTCCGTGCGGGAGAGTTTGAGCATATATGATGCCATTGTCACAATGTTTACCCAGAATGTTGGCAGCCTCACTGTTGTTGGGGATAATCAGACTTTAAGAGGTATGGTTTCCCGCAAGGACTTGCTTAAGGCGGCATTAGGCAAGACTGACCTGCAGCAGGTTCCCGTGAGTGTTATCATGACCCGGATGCCCAATATCATTATGACTACGGCTGATGAACCTGTTCTCGAAGCGGCCAGAAAATTGACTACCCATCAAATCGATGCCTTGCCTGTAGTGGAAGCTTTCATTGATGAGCAAGGCGAAGAAAGCTATGAGGTTGTGGGCCGGTTTACCAAGACCAATGTGACCAATATTTTTGTTCAGCTGGGATCTCTCGGTGGTTAAGAGATCAATCCGGCTAATCTGACTTTGGAGGTGCAATGTGAGTAAGGGAATGCCCGTTATATATATCATCTCAGATGCCTTAGGAGAGACTGCTGAATATGTGAGCCGGGCTGCTGCAGCTCAGTTTTCAGGGATCAGAACGAAAATCCGCAAGGTGCCTTATGTTCAGGATGAGGCTCATGTGGATGAAATCCTGGAAGAGGCAGCCAAGGATGATGCCATCATCGTTTATACCTTAGTTGTTAAAAAACTGCGGAGTTACTTGGAAAGCAAAGCCCAAGAATATGGATTGGTTACTGTGGACATTCTTGGACCTTTGATAAAAAGCCTATCGGAAAAAACCGGTATGCTACCCAGTTATACACCCAATGTGACTCATATCCTTGATGAAAAATATTTTCGCAAGGTGGAGGCCATTGAATTCGCTGTCAAATATGATGACGGCAAAGATCCTCGAGGAGTCCTTTTAGCAGATGTAGTGCTCATTGGGGTTTCCCGGACTTCGAAAACACCTTTGAGCATGTATCTCGCCCACAAAGGAATTAAGGCCGCCAATATTCCCCTGGTTCCCGAAGTGGCACCTCCTCAAGAGCTCTGGAACATTCCTGCAAAAAAAATCATCGGCCTGACGTTGAGGCCGGAACTGTTGAATCAAATTCGCACGGAAAGGCTGAAAACCTTAGGCTTAGGTGCCGGAGCAGACTATGCTAATTTCGAAAGAATTGTGGAAGAACTGGAGTATGCACGAGGGATAATGCGTAAGTTAGGTTGTCCGATTATTGATGCTACAGGCAAAGCCATTGAAGAAACAGCATCAAGAATCTTAGAGATAATAAATAAGGAGGAGAACAATGTCTAAGAAATTTGTCTATCTATTCCGTGAAGGTCAAGCATCCATGCGGGACTTATTAGGAGGTAAAGGAGCTAATTTGGCTGAGATGACCAACATCGGTCTGCCCGTACCTCCGGGTTTTACCATTACCACAGAAGCTTGTAATGCCTATTATGCTAATGGCCAAGTTTTCCCTGAAGGGTTATGGGAGCAAATCCAACCTGCTTTAGCAGATGTAGAAGAGGCCACAGGCAAAAAATTCGGGGATGTCAATAATCCGCTTTTAGTCTCCGTACGTTCCGGAGCTAAATTCTCCATGCCCGGAATGATGGATACGATTCTCAACTTAGGCTTAAATGATGAAACAGTAAAGGGCCTTGCTGCTTCGACTCAAAATGACCGCTTTGCCTATGACAGCTATCGCCGTTTTATCCAAATGTTTGGGGATGTAGTGCTGGGTGTTGAACACCACGAATTTGAAATGATTTTGGATGAGGCTAAAGCCAAACAAGGTGTAAACTTCGATTCCGAGCTCTCTACCGAAAGCTTGCAGAATGTGGTTGAAGAATATAAGAAACTGATTTTACGTCGCACAGGCAGTCCTTTCCCGCTGGATCCAATGAAGCAACTGGAGCAAGCTATTTTGGCGGTTTTCCGTTCCTGGAATAACGACCGGGCTATTGTTTACCGGAAGATTAACGGAATTCCTGATGATATCGGTACTGCTGTTAATGTTCAATCCATGGTTTTCGGGAACATGGGCAATGACTCCGGTACCGGTGTAGCCTTTACCCGCAATCCTTCCACCGGTGAAAAGGCTCTCTATGGAGAATATCTTATGAATGCCCAAGGGGAAGATGTGGTGGCAGGTATCCGCACTCCTCAACCCATCAAGAGCCTGGAAGAAGAAAATGAAGATATTTATAAACAATTTGTGGAAATCTCCAGCCGTTTAGAAGGACATTACCGGGATATGCAAGATATCGAGTTTACCATTGAGAAAGGTAGACTTTATATCCTTCAAACACGGAATGGTAAACGTACTGCTCCGGCAGCAATCCGGGTGGCAGTGGAGCTTTGCCGTGAAGGAGTTATTACCAAAGAGGAAGCCATCAAGCGGATTGAACCGGGTCAACTGGGACAACTGCTCCATCGCCGTATGGATAGCTCAGCCAAATTAGAGGTTCTGGCTAAAGGTTTGCCTGCTTCCCCGGGGGCTGCTTCAGGTAAGATCGTCTTTGATGCGGATGAGGCAGAACGTCTCGGACAAGCAGGGGAAAAGGTTCTTTTAGTGCGCACCGAAACAACTCCCGATGATATTCATGGTATCTTGGCTGCTCAAGGTATTTTAACAAGCAGAGGCGGAATGACCAGCCATGCTGCCGTTGTAGCACGGCATATGGGTAAACCTGCCGTATGTGGTTGTGAAGCCCTGAAGATTGACTATGCCAACAATACCGTAACAATTGACGGAGTTACTTATCCTCAAGGAACTGTTTTCTCCATTGACGGCGCTACCGGCCGGGTAATCAAGGGAGAAGTTCCCATGATTGACCCAGAGCTCAGCGATGAGTTCAAAGAGCTTTTAAGTTGGGCAGACGAACTGCGCAGCCTTAAAGTACTGGCCAATGCGGATAATCCACGGGATGCTCAAAAGGCTCGGGAATTTGGAGCTCAAGGTATCGGACTTTGCCGTACCGAGCATATGTTTATGGATCCTGCCCGTATACCTATTGTGCAAGAAATGATTTTATCCCAGTCTCTTGCTGAAAGAGAAGCAGCATTAGCCAAACTTCTGCCCATGCAGGAAGAAGACTTCTATGGCATTCTTAAGGCCATGGCCGGACTGCCTGTGACCATTCGCCTTTTGGATCCACCTCTCCATGAGTTCCTCCCCAATGCGGAAGAACTGGTAGTGGAGATTACCAAACTTAAGCTTCAAGGAAATAATCCCGAAGAACTGGCTGAGAAAGAAAGCTTATTACGCAAAGTCCGTTCCCTTGCCGAGATGAACCCCATGCTCGGTCATCGTGGCTGCCGTTTGGGTATTACCTTCCCTGAAATCTATGCAATGCAAGCACGGGCTATCTTCCAGGCTGCAGCACGTCTCGTGAAGGAAGGCTATGAGATCTATCCGGAGGTAATGATTCCGCTGGTTATCCATGTCAAAGAGTTGGATAAACTGCGCAAGCTTACTGAAGAAACTGCCCAAAAGGTTATGGCTGAGCAGGGCGTTAGCTTCTCCTATAAAGTAGGTACCATGATTGAAGTTCCCCGGGCTGCCTTAACAGCCGATGAAGTAGCTACTGTTGCTGATTTCTTCTCCTTCGGTACCAATGACCTGACTCAAACCACTTTAGGTTTCTCCCGGGACGATGCGGAAGGCAAATTCCTCCCGGATTATCTGGAGCAAAATATTCTTGAGCACAACCCCTTTGAGGTTCTGGACCGCAAAGGCGTGGGCAAGCTGATGAAGATGGCCGTTACTTTAGGTAGAGAAGCCAATCCCAACCTTAAGGTGGGAATTTGCGGTGAGCACGGCGGCGAACCTTCTTCCATTGAGTTTTGCCACCAGTTAGGCTTGAACTATGTTTCCTGCTCACCTTTCCGGGTACCTATCGCTCGTTTAGCTGCAGCTCAAGCAGCTGTAAACAACAAATAATTCCATAAAAATATAAAAATGCTAAGGTATTGTCTCTTCGATGGATGTAAGGGACAATACCTTTCTTTTTGGATATTATCTCTTGAGGAAGATGAGATAATATCTTTTTTTATTTAAAATTAGTGCTGATTCTGCCCATGTTTTGTATAATATTAATAAGGAAAAGAATGGATGTGTTGATTGATGAAGAAAGGGATTTATTCATCATTATTCATCCTGATTTTGGGGGTTGGAATCTATATTTTATCCCTCTATCACTACTTGCTTTACCATATTTTTATTGAATTGGTATTAGCGGTTTTAGGAATCCTCATTTTTACCATTGCCCATATTTCCCGACCATTCGTAAAAAACAACATCTTCACATTTGCCGGACCGGCTTTCTTGATGACTTCTCTTATCGGTATTGTCCATACGCTGGCCTTTAAAGGCATGAATCTTTTCCCAGGGTATAGCCCGGACTTAGCGACACAGCTATGGGTAGTGGAAAACTACCTTTTGGCTTTCGCTTTTCTTTTTTCGGCCATATGTTTTGATAAGAAAATCAACTATTGGCTTGTTTTTAACACAACAGCCATACTTTCTATTCTGGGCGTTGCTTTGTGCTTCGCCCATCTTTTTCCTGTCTGTATGCTTGAGGGGCCTGACCAAACCTTTATCTTAACCCCCTTTAAACGCGCCAGTGAGTTTCTGATTATCTTGATTAATGTTTTGACCTTAGTGGTTTTACCACGAAAAAAATTGGCTGTTCCTTTTTATAAACGCACTGTAGTCTTCATTGGCTTACTTATCCTGTCAGGTTTGGCCTTTGCAGCCAACAGCAATATTTACGGACCTTTTAATTATTTGGGTCATTACATCAAAGTAGTGGCTTTTGTGCTCTTCTATTACGCCTTATATTATGATTTGGTTTTACCTCCCTATAAAAAAGTAATCTATGACAGCATTCACGATACCCTTACCGGACTCTATAATCGTAAATACTTTTTTCAAATATTAGAAGAACAAGAATGGATATCACCAGGAATCATCATTTTTGATATTAATGGGCTTAAGCTAGTCAATCATACCTTTGGCTTTGCCAAGGGAGATGAACTGATCAAAAAGGCTGCTGAGATTATCCATAACTCTGTTTCTAATGACGGCATTGTTGCTTATACCAGCGGAGGAGAATTTTCCGTAGTTATCGATCAGGCAGATAAAAAGTGCATAGATGCCATCATGGCTCAATTTTATGCTAATCTTAATACCTATAACAACAATCCCGGTATTCCTTTAAGCTTCTCCCATGGTTATTTCATTGATGAGGGCTCGGAAAAAGATAAGCATCATATCTATCATAAAGCCGTTGAAAATATGCAACTTGAGAAAATGCTTAACAATAACAGCAGGTGCAGCACCCTTGTTAAAACCCTGCTCAAAACCTTGGAGACCAAGGATTTAACAACGAAAGATCATGTGGACAGAACGGCAAATCTGGCTGCTGTGTTGGCTCTCAAAAGCGGCATTCCTGAAAACCGGCTTAATCAAATTGTTTTGCTGGCAGAATTTCATGACATTGGTAAAATCGGGGTCTCGGATAAAATTCTGTTAAAGCCCGGTCCCTTAACCTATGAAGAAAGACTGGAAATGCAACAACACTCTAAACTAGGCTATGAGATAGCCATTGCTTCCATGGAACTGGCCACTATTTCTGATTACATCTTAAAGCATCATGAGCGCTGGGATGGCAAAGGTTATCCCTTTGGTTTAAAGGGTGAAGAAATTCCTTTGGAATGCCGTATTATTTCTATTATTGATGCTTATGATGCCATGAGCAATGACCGGCCTTACAGGAAAGCTTTAAGCAAAGAAGAAATCATAGCTGAATTTAAGAGATGTGCCGGGACCCAATTTGATCCTCACCTTGTGGAGTTGTTTTTAGAGATAATCCAGTAATTTTAGGAGTAGTTGCAATACATAGCAGGAGGTTAGACGAATTTCTTTATGGTTTGGTAATTTTTTGCTATACTTAATTCAAGGCTTTGCAAGCAGGGGGAGTATTTGTGACGGAGTGTATTCGTATCCGTACAGAGAAGGAAGAATGGGAAAGGTTATCGCCATATGCCGCCAAAAGCAGTGTGGCAAAACGTGAGCGTGAGGAAAAAGAATGCGATATTCGGACAAAGTTCCAAAGGGACAGGGACAGGATTTTGCATAGCAAGCCCTTCCGGCGGCTGAAGCATAAGACGCAGGTGTATATCGCACCAACCGGTGATCATTATCGAACCCGGATGACCCACAGCCTGGAAGTATCCCAGATCTCCCGGACTATAGGCCGGGGCTTGAGGTTAAATGAAGATCTAATTGAGGCTATAGCCCTCGGCCATGATGTAGGACATACTCCTTTTGGCCATGTGGGGGAAGAGGCTATTGCCAAACTTATCGGGCGTTTTGAGCACAATGAGCAGTCTGTGCGGCTCCTTACCGTTCTCACCAACGAGGGGAGAGGGCTTAATTTAACCCGTGAGGTACTGGATGGGATTCTGCACCATACAGGAGAAGGAATTCCTTTTACACATGAAGGTCAGATTGTGAAAACCGGGGATCGCATCGCTTATCTTTGTCATGATTATGATGATGCACTGCGGGCTGGTCTCATTCGCAAAAAAGATCTTCCCACAAGAGTAGTAACCGTTTTGGGGGATAACCCCAGCAGGATGATTACAACGATGGTCGTGGATATGATCGAAAGTTCCCAAAATCAAACTGCTATTAAGCAGTCTCCCATCGTCCATGAGGCGATGCAGGAATTCCGGCAGTTTATGTTTGAACGGGTCTATAACA
>Ga0134100_1003493_pt1 | contig 10354 bp, 7 predicted proteins | sample 11_taG_2_FD_94444 | JGI IMG/M metagenome (GOLD analysis project Ga0134100, IMG submission 94444) | Switchgrass degrading microbial communities from high solid loading bioreactors in New Hampshire, USA - 11_42_5_180_A3 metaG | ecosystem: Engineered > Bioreactor > Semi-continuous > Anaerobic >...
GATAAAAGGCTGGAATGGGATATACAGGCTGAAGGGCGACCGAAGGCTCATAAAAGTTGCCTATGAAACCGGATTGGGCAGCAAAAACTCCCAGGGGTTTGGGTGTTTTGAGGTGGTACAGGGGTTGAAAAGGTAAACTTTTGTACAAATTTAACAAAATTTGAAGTTTAAAATTTATAAGACAAAAATAGTGTATAATTACATGTTATAATGGTTATGGGAATATTGAAAGTAATATTTGTATTGGGGGTATGCTGGAAGGGTTAAACGCTGTTGGTACAAATCTATTTATGCAAAATTTTGAATTTTGTTTAGTCATCGGATAAGAGAGGGGGGAGGAAGATGCTCGTCGCTGTAAAGGAGATAGGACAGCTTAGAATTGAACAAGAGAAATTAACTCCTTTACAAGTGCTCGTGGAGGATCCAGATTCGAGTGGTAACTATAAAAAAGTTATAGCAATTGTCCTAGAAGAACAAACTGGGAATAAATGGGGTTTTAAAGGAGTTGAACAGGAGGAATATGATAGTGCAAAGATAATGAGATATCTCTATAAAAGTGGTGCAGCCAACGGTGCAGATCTTACGCCGATAGCCAGATTAAGCGGTAAACCTAAAGTTACGTTTGAAAATAAAATACTTGGGTGGTTCAAAATACTCGATGAAAAACATCTCCATATTGCAGATCAAGAGAAAGATTTTTTGTCACAAATCAAAGAACAAATAGTAAAAAATGCTGACCATATTGTGAATGAAATCTTAAGAATAAGGGATGAAACACCCAACAAAATAGGCATAGTGATTACGCTGAAGTTTAAACAAGATGAAAAGGAAAAGTATGTAGGAGATTTTCCGGTTTTTGAGCAACTACTAATGTATCAGGTAAAAGAAAAGGCTAAAAGGTGTGCAGCAGAGAATAAAGTATGCTCAATTTGTGGACAAGAAAAGGATTTTGTGGTGGGCAATTTGGACACGTATGCATTTTATACGCTGGATAAAACCGGGTATATAACTGGTGGTTTCAAAGAAAGTGAAGCGTGGAAGAACTTCCCTGTATGTGAAGAATGTAAGTTGGCTTTGGAAGAAGGCAAAAAATATGTTGAAAAGTATTTGACGTTTAGATTTTGCGGTATAGAGTATAACCTTATTCCTAAATTCATATTAGGAACGGAGGCGGTACCTGAAGAAATTCTTGATATATTTGCTAGCACGTCTAAATTGATTTCATTGAAACAGCATGTGATAGACAGGATTACAAATGATGAAGGCGATATACTATACTACTTGAAAGATATTAAAGATGTTATAGCGCTTAACTTTCTTTTCATTAGAAAAATGAATGCTGCAGAAAGGATTCTCTTATTGATAGAAGACGTGTTTCCATCTCGCCTTCATAGAATATTTGATGCAAAGCATAAAACCGACGAGATCTTCGCAGACAAATTCACATTTGGGTCTATAAGAAGTTTCTTCTCCAGATCTGATCCAAATAAGAGAGAGTATGACCTTGATGGATATTTCCTCGATATCGTAGATAGAGTGTTTAAAGATAGGCCTGTCAGCTATCACTTTCTGCTTCAGTTCATCATGAAGAAGATAAGACATGAATTTGTAAATGATGGTTATTTTTATCAGGCTGTTAAGGATGGCCTGATGACAATATATTTTTTACAAGCATTAGGATTGATTGAAATGGAGGGAGAGGATATGGAAGAAAGGGTGTTTGATGGGCTATTTGAAAAGTATGGGCCTGCCTTTCAAACTCCCGTCAAAAGGGGGTTGTTTCTCCTTGGAGCTTTGACTGAATTGTTGCTCAGGAGACAGTACAAGGACCGAGGAGCAAAGCCCTTCATCAAAAACTTAAAGAGTTTGAAGATGAATGAAAATGATTTTAAGGGCCTTTTACCCAAATTGCAAAGTAAACTGGAAGAGTATGATGCTTTTGATAAGGGCAAGAGGATTCTAGCACGGGAAGCCGCCAACTATTTATTGCTCGCTCAGGATAAATGGCAGATGCCAGTGGATGAGCTCAATTTCTATTTTGCAGCAGGCATGAACATGGCCGATGAAGTGACCAAAATTATTTATCCTGATGATAAACCGGAAGAACTTCAAATTCAAGAATGAAAACAATGAAATGAGGGGGAGGTATGGTTTATGTCAATGATAAAAAATAGATCGGAGATACTTTTCCTTTATGATGTGACCGATGCCAATCCTAATGGTGACCCGGTAGATGAAAACAAACCAAGGATAGATGAAGAGACAGGGGTCAATATAGTCACAGATGTGAGGCTTAAAAGGACCGTAAGAGATTACCTGCATTATTACAAAGGTCTGGACGTATTTGTACTTGAGATAAGGGAAGATAGCGGGAGCCTGAGGACAAAGGAAAAAAGGCTGGCGGATTTTAAGGGCAATGAAGACATTGTTAAAAGGTGTATTGATGTGAGGCTTTTTGGAGCAACTACCGCTGTTAGGGATAAAACTATGACATTAACAGGACCGGTACAGTTCAAATACGGCAGGTCACTACACAGAGTGAATGTGGTGTATGTAAAGGGGACCACTGTAATGCCTTCACAGCAGGATAAAAAACAGGGTACTTTCACTGAAAAATACATACTTCCTTATTCACTCATAGCTTTCTACGGCATTGTAAATGAAAATGCAGCTGCAAGCCAGGGTATAGAATTGACGGAGCAGGACATTTCATATCTTCTGGAAGGATTGTGGAATGGGACAAAGAACCTTATATCCACTTCAAAGGCTGGTCAGATGCCCAGAGTATTGATGCAAGTGGTATATAAAGAAAAGAATTTCCACATGGGTGAGCTAGATAAGAGGATAAAGTTTGTGAGCGATAAAAACGATGAAGAAATCCGGGATATAAGAGATGGTAAATTGGATATTACCGAACTGGTAAATGCTTTAAATAGGCACAAAGAAGCCATTGAGAAGATAAATTACAAGGTAGATGAGCGCGTGATATTGGTATTAAATGGCGCAGAAATATCCATGCAGGATGCATTAAGTGGATTTAGTATAGAGGAACTCTCATTTTAAGGGGTATGTAGTATGAAAGCTCTTGCATTTGATATATATGGGGATTTCGGACACTTTAAAAAATTCTATACCACATCGTCACCTCTTACCTTCTCTTTTCCGCCTCCGCCTACTGTGTGCGGAATGCTGGGAGCAATAATCGGGGTGGATAAAAGCGAGTATTTAAATGTTTTTTCCCACAAAAGCTGCAAGATCGCTATAAGAATTCTTTCACCGGTTAAAAAAATCAGGATGGGTATAAACCACATAAACACGAAAGGTAACTACTGGATACCTGTAAAAAAGGGAAAACATGAAGCGCGTACCCAGATAAGGACTGAATTTTTAAAAGACCCCGCTTATAGGATATATGTATGTCATAATGATAAAAGCGTTTTTGACAAATTGGTAGATCATGTAAGGGAGCATAAAACCGTTTATACTCTTTCGCTAGGGTTGAGCGAACTGCTAGCTGATTTCAGGTATGTAGGATTGTGGGAAATAGAGGAGGGGCGTAGCACTGAAGGGGAAATTGCTACTGTAATCCCCATGAGCGCTGTTGAAGAGTACGGTATACGCTTTGAGGAAGGCAAGAGGTATTTTAAAGAAAAAGTGTCTGTTGACATGGATCAGGAACGAATAGTGGAACGTTATGAGGATGTGCTGTTTGAAGCACAGGGCAAACCAGTCTATGCGCAAACCAAAGTATATTGGGAGGTTGAAAATGGAGAGCGCATTGTGTTCTTCTGAGCTTTATTCTCATGAGGGCAAGCTCCTTGAAGAACATCTCGTGAATGTGGCAGAGATGGCTGTACAAAATTTAAAGCAGGCTTCTGAGGATATTTTTAAAAGTTGTGGTAAGCAGGTCTTAGAAAAGTTAGTTAGAATTTGTGCTTTATGCCATGATATAGGGAAGGCTACTTCATATTTTCAAGAATATCTGTTTGCCCCTGATAGTGCTAAAAATAAGCTGAAAAACAAAGAAGAAACCCATCATAGCCTTTTATCTGCGATTGCGGCATATTTTGCTGCAAAAACAGAGTTTGAGAAGGATAATTTAACAAAGGGCGATAAAGGGAATTTTTTGCCCTTTATCGCCTTTTTGTCCGTTCGCAGGCATCACGGAGATTTTATTGATGTGATTAACGAAGCGATATTGAATGAAAAGGATAAAGCTGTTTTACTGAGGCAGGTGAACAGCATTCAAGAGACGAAGCTTGCATTGGTAAATGAAAAATTGCGTCAGGCAGGGTTAAACGTCGATATAACTACATCTCATCTTAGAGAATGGGTCCTTGCTTTTCAGGATGAGCTAAGGTACTGGCGAATACAGCTGCGCAAATTGGAACGCTTGAAGGACATGGAACTATACATTTTAACGAATTTTGTATTCTCCTTATTGATAGACGCCGATAAGAGCGAAGTCACGGTGGGCAAAAATGTTGAACGATCAGATGTTGATTTGAATGTTGATGCAGTGGATAATTACAAAGCAACGATGGAAATAAAGGATAGCTGGCTAAACGCCTTAAGGCAAAAAGCATATGAAGAGGTTTTATCTGCGCCAATAGATTTAAATTCCAGGGTTATGTCTATAAACCTTCCTACGGGTTTAGGGAAGACATTGACATCATTGGCATATGCCCTTAAATTAAGGAAACAGATACAATTAGCAAAAGGATATACACCACGTATTATATATTCGCTTCCATTTTTAAGCATTATCGAACAGAATGCTGAACAGTTTGAAAATGTCTTGATTGCTAATGGATTTGATGTTGATACCAGCTTGTTATTGAAGCACCACTACCTTGCGGATGTGTACTATAGAAAAGGCCAAGACGAGTTTGAAAGCGATGATGCTAAAATTTTAATAGAGGGATGGAATGCAGAAATAATAGTTACTACTTTTGTTCAACTTTTTCATACCATTTTTTCAAATAAAAATCGAAATTTACGTAAATTTCATCGTTTAAACGGTAGCATAATAATATTGGATGAAGTCCAATCTATACCTACTCATTACTGGCTTCTTATTGGGGAAATGTTTAAAAAATTGACGCAGGATCTGGATGTATATGTCATTTTTGTAACTGCTACCGAACCCTTGATTTTTTCTCGTAACGAGGTTACTCATCTGGTAAATAGGGAGTTTTATTTCAACAATATAGAAAGGGTAACCATTATACCCAGGATTGATACCAGCCTGACTCTTGAAGAGTTTACTGAGAGCTTACAGCTCAACGATGGTAAGAGTTATTTATTTATTTTAAATACCATAGAATCGGCAAAAGCCTTTTATAGATTTTTAGAGAGAAAAACGGGGGAAAATATAGTTTATCTATCAACTCATGTTGTGCCATATGAAAGGCTTGAACGTATACGTCTTATGAAGGAAAGAAAAATAAGGCTTGCCGTTACCACTCAGGTGGTTGAGGCAGGGGTGGATATCGATTTTGATGTAGTCTATAGAGATTTGGCTCCACTTGATTCTATAAACCAGGCGGCTGGCCGCTGCAACCGAAATGGAATGGGCAAAGGTCATGTCATAGTCGTTTCTCTAAAGGATGAAAGGAGAACTTACGCTTCCTATATATATGATTCGGTTCTCTTGGATATAACCAAGAGGATATTAAGCGATAAAGAACATATTGAAGAAAAAGAGTTTTTAAAAATTATTGAAAAGTATTACGCAGAAGTCCAGGTAAAAAAATCTACAGATATCTCTAGGGAACTCCTGTCAGCGGTTCATAAGATGAAGTATGAAAGCGTGGATGGTAGCACATGTATTGCTGATTTCAAATTAATTGAACAGGACTATCCAAAAGTTGATGTTTTTATTGAGTTAAATGAAGAAGCCAAGCAAATTTGGCAAAGATACGATGAAATAAGAAAGATAGAGGATAAGTTTGAAAGGAGATTGCAATTTAGCCGTATAAAGGCGGATTTTTACAGATATACCGTGTCTGTTCCTATGGGGATTAATAATATTCCTCCAGAGGTGGCAGGTTTTAGATATGTATCCACTAATGTGTTGAACGAGTACTATGATGAGAATACTGGATTTATAACGCGAGGGGCGATGGCGATATGGTAGCCATAACTGGGACTTTGGTACAGAGTTATAACATTTGTAAAAGGCAAACATGGCTTATGGCCCATCAAATAATTCCAGATCAAGAACATCCATATATAGAGACAGGGAGAATAGTTGACCAGGAGACGTATATCAGGGATAAGAAAAAAATCAGCTTTGAAAATGTCGTTCTGGATATCATAAGGTCTGACGAAGGGAATATAGTAGTGGGAGAGGTTAAAAAGAGCTCAAGGGCTCAAGAAAGCGCAAGATTGCAGCTCGCCTTTTATCTCTATAGGCTAAAACAAAGCGGTGTGGAGGCCAAGGGCCTTCTATTATTTCCTGAAGAAAAGAAGAGAATGCCAGTTGAACTTACTCCTCCTTTGGAAGAAGAATTGGAGAACATATTCAAAGGAATAAATGCGGTGGTATCCATGGAAATGCCGCCGCATCCCCAAAAGATAGGATATTGCAAAAATTGTGGATACAAGGAGTTTTGTTGGTCATGAAGAAAGCTATTTACATATTTTCAAGTGGGGAATTAAGAAGAAAGGATAATACGATCTATTTTGAAAGTGCGGAAGGGCAGAAGTTTATTCCCGTAGAAAGCACGGGGGAAATATACGTGTTTGGTGATGTCGATGTAAACAAGCGATTTCTCGAGTTTTTAACGCAAGCTGAAATAATAATGCATTTTTTCAATCGTTATGGATATTATGTTGGGACATTTTATCCCCGGGAGCATTTAAATTCGGGATATATGATATTGAAACAGGCCGAGCACTACCTTGATTTTGAGAAAAGGTTTAAGATAGCTTCGGAATTTGTTAATGGTGCATCAAAAAACATAAGACAGGTACTCAGATATTACATAAACAGAGGCAAAGGGCTGCAAGATGTGGAGGAGAATATAAAGGTATTAGAGGAGAGAATAGGATACTGCAGAAATATAGAAGAGCTTATGGCTATTGAAGGAAATATAAGGGATTACTATTATAAAGCCTTCGATGTAATTTTGGATAAAGCTGAGTTCACTTTTGAACAGCGTACCAAGAGGCCTCCTAAGAATTATTTAAATACTCTAATAAGCTTTGGGAACTCACTGTTGTATACTATAATACTCAGTGAGATTTACAAAACACATCTAGACCCCCGCATTGGTTTTTTACATACTACCAATTTTAGGCGCTTTACATTGAATTTAGATGTGGCTGAGATATTTAAGCCAATAATTGTAGATAGAGTGATCTTTACATTAATAGGCAGGAATATGATAACTAAAGATAATTTTGAAAAAGGCATGGACGGGTTGCTATTGAAAGAAAAAGCGCAAAAAGTTTTTGTAGAGGAAATGGAAAATAAATTAAAAACTACTTTCAATCATAGACATCTTGGGAGAAATGTGTCTTACAGGCGGCTCATAAGGCTTGAACTGTATAGACTAGAGAAACATCTAATAGGGGAAGAGGAATATACGGCGTTTGTAATGCGTTGGTGAGATTGCTTTTGAGCAAGTAGAATTGGGTTTTAGATTAAAATGGATTTGCTACTTTTTCTGATATATTTTAAATAATTTCATCAACACAATGAACACTTGAAGGCAATCTCTTTTATTTATTAGCTTATCTGAATTAAATAGCGGTGAGAGCAATGTTTTTAATTTTAGTCTATGATGTAGGAGAAAAAAGGGTAGGCAAAGTGCTAAAAATCTGCAGAAAATATTTAAATTGGGTACAAAATTCGGTACTTGAAGGGGAAATTTCAGAAGCAAGTTACAAAAAGCTAAAGCTAGAGCTCAAAAGAGTAATAAATGAGGAAGAGGATTCAGTTATTTTTTACATATTAAGGACAACAAAGTACTCAGAGAGTGAGAGCATGGGAATAAAAAAGGGCGGAGATGATAAGTTCCTATAATTTACTGAAATTTAAATAGTGATGGGCTCCTGATAAAGAAACTTCAAAATTGTCGTCGACCTCTAATAATGCAAAATCCCCTGGAGATCGACGACAATTTTTATTTTTGCTTAAATATAAAAGCCTTTATTTTTAGGCCAAAAGGTGATATACTAAAATTGTCAATAAGAAAAGAGATTATTTGTAAAAAAATAACAAATGGCTCCAGAAGCGAAATGTAATGGGTTTTTAGTCTACCTATAAGGGATTGAAACATAGAATAATTGGCCCTAACACAGCCATAAATCCAGGTTTTTAGTCTACCTATAAGGGATTGAAACTAGCTTTTGTGCCGTCAAACCTTTTTTGCACGCTTTCGTTTTTAGTCTACCTATAAGGGATTGAAACAAATTCCTTCTTTCCGCAAAAAAATTTTTTATATTTTGTTTTTAGTCTACCTATAAGGGATTGAAACAAAGTAGGAGCAAAAGGCAATGAAGTGAAAGCCTTGGTTTTTAGTCTACCTATAAGGGATTGAAACTTTACATACCCATCCCCCGCCACATCCAGGGCGCCGTGTTTTTAGTCTACCTATAAGGGATTGAAACAATAGACGTGTTCCTTTTACCGATATTTGCCACGGGTTTTTAGTCTACCTATAAGGGATTGAAACCGGGTAAAAGTTGGATTTTCCACATCGGAATAATCCAAGTTTTTAGTCTACCTATAAGGGATTGAAACTGTCCTTAGACGGGCAAGCAAAGAATTATCACCTGAGTTTTTAGTCTACCTATAAGGGATTGAAACCCGTTTCCACAAAAGGACCAAGAGCGGCCGAGTTGAGTTTTTAGTCTACCTATAAGGGATTGAAACTAGGTAACGGTCGTCCCTTTTACCTTTTTGCTTTCCAGTTTTTAGTCTACCTATAAGGGATTGAAACTTTAACCCATCTACAACTTCAGGGGGATACACATTTCGTTTTTAGTCTACCTATAAGGGATTGAAACCGTAGAAGAAAAAAATCCTTCTTTTTATCAAAAAATGTTTTTAGTCTACCTATAAGGGATTGAAACATCTCTTGCCTTTCTTGCTCCATCAATTGCTCTTTAAGTTTTTAGTCTACCTATAAGGGATTGAAACCAGGCTGGGGACTGGGTAAAACTTACGGGCGTGGGACGTTTTTAGTCTACCTATAAGGGATTGAAACACTTTGTATTCGTTTTTCAAAAAATCCACCCGAAAAGTTTTTAGTCTACCTATAAGGGATTGAAACTTCCCTACCTGGCTCAAGGTGGTATTATAACAGCTCGTTTTTAGTCTACCTATAAGGGATTGAAACCAATATTGTTGGTATATTCCTGTGCTTTGTCGCATTCAGTTTTTAGTCTACCTATAAGGGATTGAAACAATTATTGCATTAATGCTTTTAGGCGTACATCCCATGTTTTTAGTCTACCTATAAGGGATTGAAACTAGGATCTGAATAATGGCCATTGTTGCGCACACTAAGTTTTTAGTCTACCTATAAGGGATTGAAACAATCATCAATAGTAAACTCAATAAACCGTGAAGTTTTGTTTTTAGTCTACCTATAAGGGATTGAAACCTCGTTCTATTAAAAACAACACGAGTGGCATTTGCTGGTTTTTAGTCTACCTATAAGGGATTGAAACATTCTATACCTTGTCATTTATAATCCCTCCATCTTTGTTTTTAGTCTACCTATAAGGGATTGAAACATACTTGTGGCCGATAATTGAAAACAATCGGTGACGCGTTTTTAGTCTACCTATAAGGGATTGAAACTTTGTTCGAAAAAATACTGTAACTCCGGCGTAAAATGTTTTTAGTCTACCTATAAGGGATTGAAACACAAGTGGAGTAATAAAAGGCTCCACTTTTTTTGAGTTTTTAGTCTACCTATAAGGGATTGAAACTCTCATGTATTCTGGCGCTGCTCGGTTACCATGTTAAGTTTTTAGTCTACCTATAAGGGATTGAAACTTAAAATCGGCTGGCGAATTAGCTAAAGTAACACCCAGTTTTTAGTCTACCTATAAGGGATTGAAACTCGGTAGGCCTTCCATCTCCTCGCCCATCGCCTGGGCGTTTTTAGTCTACCTATAAGGGATTGAAACGTTGTATACCCTCTAAATCTTTTACCAGTATTTTTTGTTTTTAGTCTACCTATAAGGGATTGAAACCAATGTAGGTTCAAAGTATATGGTACCACCTGGAAATGGTTTTTAGTCTACCTATAAGGGATTGAAACTTGTACCCAAAGCCGTTCTAGCAGCCGATATATCTGCGTTTTTAGTCTACCTATAAGGGATTGAAACTGGA
>Ga0134100_1003495_pt1 | contig 10352 bp, 10 predicted proteins | sample 11_taG_2_FD_94444 | JGI IMG/M metagenome (GOLD analysis project Ga0134100, IMG submission 94444) | Switchgrass degrading microbial communities from high solid loading bioreactors in New Hampshire, USA - 11_42_5_180_A3 metaG | ecosystem: Engineered > Bioreactor > Semi-continuous > Anaerobic >...
AGCTGCGCACGCTCATGGGCCGCCATCAGCCGATCACCACCGGCGGGTCGTTCATGCCGACCGAGGCGCCCTTCTCCACCAGCACCTGCTTCACGGTTCCGGAGTAGGGGCTGGTGATGTCGTTCTCCATCTTCATCGCCTCGAGGACCGCCACCACGTCGCCCTCCCGCACCTGCTGGCCCACGGCCACCTTCACCTCGACGACCATGCCGGGCAGCGGGGCGCAAACCGACATGCCCTCGCCGGTCGCCTGGCCCGCAGGCGCCGCAGATGCGGCGGACGGGGCCGCGGCGGCAGCGGATGCCGCGGCGAAGCCCGCCGGGGCGGGTGCGGCGGCCGGAGTCGCTGCGGCGAGGCCGGCCGCCGCCGGGGCCACGCCGAGCCCCACCTGCGGTGCGGCCGCATGGCCGGGCGCAACGCCCGGGGGCGTGGCCATCCCGGGCGGCGTCACCGCACCGGTAGGGGGGAGCGCCGCCGGGGCGCCAGGCACCACGGGAACGGCGGCGGGAGGCAGGGCGGCGGGCGACGGCGCCACGGCGTAGGGTGCGGCCGCGACGGGCATCGCCCCGGGGGCGATCTCCTGGGCGAGCTCCTCCACGTCCACGTTGTAGGTCACGCCGCCGATGGTCACGCGAAAACGTCTCGTCACGAATGTAACCTCCTTCTGCCGCCTACACCGGGAAGTTGCCGTGCTTCTTGGGCGGGCGGGTCTCCCGCTTCGTCGCCAGGGCCCGGAGCGCCCGGACGAGCACCGGTCGGGTCTGGCGGGGGTCGATGACCGCCTCCACGAAGCCCCGGCCGGCCGCGTTGTAGGGCGTGTTGAACTTCTGCTTGTACTCGGCGATCCAGGCCGCCCGGGCCGCCTGGGGATCCTCCACGTCGGGACCGGGCTTGAAGAGGATGTTGGCGGCCCCGTCAGCGCCCATCACCGCGATCTCGGCCGTGGGCCAGGCGACGGTGAAGTCGGCCCCCAGCGACTGGGCGCACATGGCCAGGTAGGCGCCGCCGTAGGCCTTGCGCAGCACGACCACCAGCTTGGGCACGGTGGCCTCACAGTAGGCGTAGAGCAGCTTCGCCCCATGCCGGATGATGCCGCCGTACTCCTGGGCGGTGCCCGGCAGGTAGCCGGGGGTGTCGACAAAGGTGATGACGGGGATGTTGAAGGCGTCGCAGAACCGGATGAACCGGGCCGCCTTGTCGGAGGCGTTGATGTCGATGCAACCGGCCAGCACCCGGGCCTGGTTGGCGACGATGCCCACGGTGTGCCCGTCCAGCCGGGCAAAGCCCACCACCATGTTCATGGCCCAGCCGGGCTGGACTTCCAGGAAGTCGCCGCCGTCCACCACCGCCCCGATGACCTCCCGCACGTCGTAGGGCTTGTTGGGGTTCTCAGGGACGATGTGCAGGAGCCGCTCCTCCGCCCGGTCGGGCGAGTCGGTGAAGGGGCCGGGCGGCGGGTCGTCCACGTTGTTGGGCGGCAGGAAGGAGAGCAGCCGCCGCACCGCCGCCAGGCAGGAGTGCTCGTCTGGCGCCCGGAAGTGGGCGACGCCGGAGCGCTCGGCGTGCGCCTGCGCCCCGCCCAGGGCCTCGTGGCTGGTGGTCTCCCCCGTAACGGCCTTGATGACCTCGGGGCCCGTGATGTACATGTAACTGGTCTTATCAACCATAAAGATGAAGTCCGTGAGACCCGGCGAGTAGACCGCCCCGCCGGCGCAGGGCCCCATGATGACTGAGATCTGCGGGATCACGCCGCTGGCCAGGGTGTTGTGGAAGAAGATCCGGCCGTAGCCGTTCAGGGCGTCGATGTGCTCCTGGATGCGGGCGCCGCCGGAGTCCTGGATGCCCACGATGGGACAGCCCGCCTGCAGGGCCATTCTCTGCACCTTCACGATCTTCTGCGCGTGCATCTCGCCCAGCGACCCGCCCATCACGGTGAAGTCCTGGGAGAAGGCATAGACGGTGCGCCCGTGCACGGTGCCGAAACCGGTAATCACCCCGTCGGCGGGGGTCTCCCGCCTGTCCATGCCCAGTTCCGTCCCGCGGTGGCGCACGTGCAGGTCGATTTCCACGAAGGAGCCGGGATCAAACAGCAGGTCCAGCCGCTCCCGGGCCGTCAGCTTCCCCTGCTCCCGCCGCTTCGCCAGCGCCTTCTCCCCACCGCCCAGGCGCAGGCGGGCCTCGCGGGCCTGGAGCTCCGCAACCAGGTCCTCCATGCTCACGCTCCGTCTCACTCCTCCGGTTTCGAGCCGGTCAGGCCGTGTGCTGCACCAGCTCGGTCAGGACGCCGCCCGTCGACCTGGGGTGCAGAAAGCAGACCAGGGTGCCGTGGGCGCCGGGGCGCGGTTCCTGGTCGATGAGCTGCAACCCCTGCGCCACGGCCTCGGCCATCGCGGCCCGGATGTCGGCCACCCGGTAGGCCACGTGGTGCAGCCCCTCCCCCCGCCGGTCGATGTGCCGGGCAATCGGCCCGTCGGGCGCGGTGGACTCGAGCAGCTCGATGCGGGTCTCACCTGCGCGGAAGAAGGCGACGCGCACCTTCTGCGCGGGGACCTCCTCGATGCCCTCGAAGGCTAGGCCCAGCCGGTCCCGATACAGGGCAATCTGACCGTTCAGGTCGCGAACGGCGACGCCGATGTGGTCGATCCCCATCATCATAGCATGTCACCTTTCTTATGACCAGATCCTAAAACCGAGTACTAAGAAAATCGCACACGCCCCCGCCGGGTCGGGCCTCCGGTCCGGGCCGGGGAGCGCACTCCGCAAGTGCAGCCGGGTCAGGCCGGCCGCAGCCGCTGGTTGATGAAGTCGATCGCCGCCTGCGTGGGCGTGCCGGGGGTGAACACCTCGGCGATGCCAGCCGCTTTCAGCCCGGGGATGTCCCGGGCCGGGATGATGCCCCCCGCCACCACCAGCACGTCGTGCAGGCCCCGGGCCCGAAGGGCCTCCACGGTCCGGGGCAGGAGGGTGTTGTGGGCGCCGGAGAGAATGGAGAGCGCCACCACGTCCACATCTTCCTGCAGGGCGGCCTCGGCGATCTGGTCGGGGGTCTGGCGCAGGCCGGTGTAGATCACCTCGAACCCGGCGTCGCGGAAAGCTCGGGCGATCACCTTGGCCCCCCGGTCGTGCCCGTCGAGGCCGGGCTTGGCCACGAGTACCCGAATCCGGCGCATCCCGCTACACCTCCTCCGTGGGCCGGTACTCGCCGAAGACGGCGCGCAGCACGTCGCAGATCTCCTGCAGCGTGGCGTAAGCCCGCACCGCGTCCAGGATCGGCGGCATCAGGTTCGCCGCGCCCTGGGCGGCCGTGCGCAGGGCGGCCAGGGCACGGTCGACGGCGGCCTGATCCCGGCGGGCCTTCACCTCGGCCAGCCGGCGCCGCTGCGCCTCCTGCACCGCCGGGTCGACGGTGAGCAGGTTCTCGGGCGGCACCTCCTCCATCTGGAACTTGTTGAGGCCCACGATGATCCGCTCGCCGCTCTCCACCTGCCGCTGGTACTGGTAGGCGGCCTCCTGGATCTCCCGCTGCACGTAGCCCCGCTCGATGGCCTTCACGGCGCCGCCCATCTCGTCGATCTTGGCGATGTAAGCCGCGGCCTGCCGCTCGATCTCACCCGTGAGGTGCTCCACGTAGTACGAGCCGGCCAGCGGGTCCACGGTGTTGGCAGCACCGCTCTCGTAGGCGATGATCTGCTGGGTGCGCAGGGCGACCCTCACCGACTCCTCGGTGGGCAGGGCCAGGGCCTCGTCCCAGGAGTTGGTGTGCAGCGACTGCGTACCACCGCAGACGGCGGCGAAAGCCTGCAGGGTCACCCGCACGATGTTGTTCATGGGCTGCTGCGCCGTGAGCGTGGAGCCGCCGGTCTGGGTATGGAAGCGGAGCATCCAGCTGCGCGGGTCCCTGGCCTGGAACCGCTCCCGCATGATGCGCGCCCAGAGGCGCCGTGCGGCCCGGAACTTGGCGACCTCCTCGAAGAAGTCGTTGTGCGCATTGAAGAAGAAGGAGAGCTGGGGCGCAAACTCGTCCACCTTGAGCCCGGCGGCGAGGGCGGCCTGCACGTAGGCGATGCCGTTGGCCAGGGTGAAGCCCACCTCCTGGGCCGCGGTGGAGCCGGCCTCGCGGATGTGGTAGCCGGAAATGGAGATGGTGTTCCAGCGGGGGACTTCCCTGGCACAGTAGGCGAAGATGTCGGTAATGAGGCGCATGGAGGGCTCGGGCGGGAAGATGTAGGTGCCCCGGGCGGCGTACTCCTTCAGGATGTCGTTCTGGATGGTGCCGGAGAGCCGCGCGGGACTCACGCCCTGCTTCTCGGCGACGGCGATGTACATGGCCAGCAGGACGGCGGCCGGGGCGTTGATGGTCATGGACGTGGAAACCCGGTCGAGGGGGATGCCGGCGAAAAGGGTCTCCATATCGGCCAGGGTGTCGATGGCCACCCCCACCTTGCCCACCTCCCCCTCGGCCAGGGGGGAATCGGAGTCGTAACCGATCTGGGTGGGCAGGTCGAAGGCCACGGAGAGGCCGGACTGGCCGTTCTCCAGCAGGTACCGGAACCGGGCGTTGGTCTCCTCGGCGGTGCCGTAGCCAGCATACTGGCGCATGGTCCAGAGCCGGCCCCGGTACATGGTGGGCTGCACGCCCCGGGTGTAGGGGTACTCCCCGGGGAAGCCGAGGTCGCGCAGGTAGTCCACCTCCACGTCGGCCGGCGTGTACAGCCGCTGGACGGACAGGCCCGAGTTGGTGGTGAACTCGGCCTGCCGCTCGGGGAAGCGGGCGAGGCTCGGGGCGGCGACCTCCTTGTGCCACCGCTCCTGCGCGGCAGCGATGGCGTCGCGGGACTCGGGCAAGTCGATCACCTCAGTATATTGCCTTCTTACCAAATGTTTGGTAGGTTTCGACGCGCGGGCCCGACTACCTGCTTTGTCCCCGCAGGAACAAGCAAGGCCACCCCCGGGAGCAACCCGGGAGTGGCCACTGGTCTCAGGACAACCGCTACGCCGTCTCCTCCGCCCGGCCGACCTGGTCCAGCATCTCGCTGAGCTCCCTGGCCGTGGCGGCGTCGATGAGGTTCGCCCGTAGCGCCGCATTGAGCTTCAGACGTAACGAGGCAGCTGCGCAGCGAGCGGAAAAGTGGCCGCTGTTCGCCGCAACGCGGGGGATGGACTCAACTTGGTACCGAAGCCACACTCCAAGGGAAGCGGGTACGTGCACCTGAGCCGGGCCTCGGTTAGCTGCGCGACCATTCATCTCTCTCGCCGCCTTTCGCTGGGGTTTTACCCTTAACACGAATGAGAGGGTGGAAAGGTTCGAAGGGGCGAGAAACATCTTCTTGTGCTTCCTGTCACGTTGCTCCCCCGCTTGACGGTCAGGTCCGCCGGAACCGGAATCCCGGCGGACTTGTGCAAGGAGGAACTACCGAATCTCGAGCTGCGTCACGCCGCGGATCTTGGTGTTGAAGTAGACCTGGATCGTCACCCGTCCGCCGTTCCGCAGCGCCGCCCACTTGCTGGTGTCGAGGGGCACCGTGTAGACCCCGTCCGCATACGTGATCGGGTTGCCATAGGCAAAGGTGGCAATCAGCTGGTTATCGGCGGCGTTGCGCACTCGCACGACAACCGTGCGGTCGAGGTCATAGCCGGCGCAGGGGCTGCCCCACTGGAACTGGATGTTGTATACCTCCCCGGCCACGGCATAGTGGCCGTTCGGGGCAATCCAGGTCAGGACGCGGTCGGCCGGATCGGCCGTTGAGGTGGTGTAGACGAGAACGAGTCCAGGCTCGGTCCAGTTGCCCTTGTCATCGCCGGCCTGGACCTCAAAGGTGTATGTCGTGTTGGGGGCAAGGTCGGCGAACTGATAGGAGGTCTCCGTGGTCTCGCCCACGAGCACGCCGTCACGGTAGACCCGGTACTTCACACCGCTCGGGTCAGTAGCCTCGTTCCAGGAGAGGGTGGCCGGACCACCGCAGACCTCCAGGATCTGAATCTGGTTCCCTGACCACTGCGGCGGTTCGTTGTCGGGAACCTCGCAGGGGTCGACAGTGACCTGGGCCGACAGGATCCTGGAAGCCCAGTGGTTGGCAGTGTCTCGGGCCTTCACCTCGATCAGCAGCGGCGTGTTGGGTGTGAGTGGCGAGATCACCTCACTCAGCGCCGACGTCTCCCCCCGCAGGTCGCCATTCACGTACACCGCGTAGGTGGCGCCAGTTCCCGCACTGGGCCACTGGATCTCGACGGCCTCGCACTGCTTCAGCACCGTCAGCTCTGCATTCTCCCAGCCAGGCGGGTTGAAGTCCTGGTCGCAGGCGTCGCCTAGGCCGTCGCCGTCGAGGTCCCTTTGCTCGGGGTTATGCACCAGCGGGCAGTTATCGACGTCGTCCGGGATGCCGTCGTTGTCACTGTCCTGCGGCTGGGCGGGACCGCCGGAGATGAAGACGGCCGAGTCGTACTGCCAGTTGTCGCGGTCGCCCACGGCGATCTTGACGCTGTTCCACTCGTTGGCTCGAACGGGGACCGTCACCGTTACCACAGTAGTAAAGCCGTCAAGCGTTACGCACTTCCTGGCGGTTATGTTGTTGATGTAATAAGATGCATTACTGTTGCTGTTGACGTTGTTGACAGAGACCACCTTGCCGCCGATGGTGGCAATATTGTTGCCGTTCAGGTTGAAGATGAACCCGTCGTTCTTTCGCAGGGACGCATACCTGCCGTACTCCTCGGACCCAAACACGAACTGGAACGTATACTGGTCAGTGCTTGGCTTGAACTTGAACTTGAGCACCGAGGCGTTCGTGGTGGAACCACCCAGGGCCTGGCGAAGGTCGTTGTCGCCGCTTGCGCTGTTCTGGTTGTTCATCGTGGCGTTAACAGCGTTCATCAGATCCTTCGCTTTGCCGCTGGTGAGCACTGCACCCTCGCCGATTCCGATGATGGCGGCTGCGCCCGAGAACACGCCTGCGCCCTTGTTCTTGCCGACGTAGTCGACATCTTTCAGCGGAACGTCACCGACAATCTTCTTGGCCATGGCTGTTTTGTCAACGCCCCGCTCGTCTAGGTCGCGGACCAACATGGTCGTGCAGCTCGCCATCGGTTCAATCCCAGAGAGCGTAATCTCTTCCGCCTGCGCAATCGCCGGCAGGGCGGAAAGCCCCACGCTGACTGCCATGCTGAGTCCGACGGCGCGTGTGGTCAACCTGCGAAAAGCACGCGTCACAAATCGGTTCGTCATGCAGGACCCCTCTCTCCTTTGTCGCCTTACCGAGAGGCACGCCCCCCGTGGGACTGTGTGCGGCGCAACTCCTGAGTCCGGGCATCTCGACGGCCTGCGTGAAGGCTTGGTTTTTGGACTTGCATTAGTTGTTCCTGGCCTGCTCGGCGTAGGCGCTGAACGTGACCTTGATGGACTTGCCCTGGTAGTCGTTGCCTGCATCCAGCGGGAAGGAAACCAGGATGCCAAACTCGGCCACGCCGCCGCCACCCCACTCCTCGTTATAGGGGTCGAGCAGTATCGGCTGAGCGAGGGTGACCCCGCTTCCAAAGAACTCGGAGAGCTTACCCTCGTAGATCAGCGTGGGGGCGGGAACCGTGGGAACACCATCGGCATCGAGGTACGCACCGTCGTAGATCCTCACTTCGAGGATGTCGGCCAGTTCCGCGTCCCCGGACTGGAGCGCAGCAGATAGCGAGACGATCTTCGCTTCCAGAGACCCCACATTCTCGACGTGGAACACCCGGTGATGGGCGTCACCCGGCGCCCAGAGTCCGGTCGGCCGGAACCCCTCCTCTCCGCTGTCGCTGAGCCCGTCCGTCGCACCATCGATGTAGAACATGGGACCCCGCACAGTGTCGTAGACCCGGTCCCCGTCGATCCTCACCGTGCCGGCGACGATCCGCTGGCTGCCCGCATTCGTGGAATCCGAGAACAAGGCCAAGGTGAAGCCAGCGCCGGCCAGTGCAGTGACCAACACCAGCGATACCGCCAACACCCATCTGCGAATCACGTTGCGGCTCTCCCCCTTTCTGAGGTTCTGTTACCCCGGATTCGCAGGTTTTCGCTCCCAGCGAATCGCGGGACACACAATATAAGCTCCGTCAGCTCGGGAGTAGGGTTGCAAACGCCATCCAGCCCGAGCCCCGGGTGGTCTGACCCCGGGGCTCGGGGGGAGTCGTAGTTTACGGGTTGTTCCGCATCTGCTCGGCGTGGACGATGAAGTCGACAACCAGCGTCTTGTCCTGGAACTCGTTGCCGGCGTCGCGGTTGAAGGTAACGTTGAACTGCATCTGCCGAGTACCGGTGAGGTGAACTTTGATCTTGCTGCCATCTGGATAGCGAATCGGCACGGGACCATCGAGGAAGTCCCTGAGGGGCGCTTCCGCCACTGTCACGGTCGGAGCGTTACTGCCCTCACCGTAGGGCGTCGAGATGACCACGGTCAGCTCATCAGCCATCTGCACGTACTGGTTGGGGATCCCCTCAGTGAGCCGGGCCGAGACGGCGGTGAGCCAGGCGTCCATGGTGCTGCAACTCCTGGGGTTGTACACGTTGAGGGTCCGGGTCACTGAATCGCCTGGGGCCCACACACCGGTCGGAAGTGTGCCCAGCAGACCGTCGGGAGTCTGTCCCTGCTCGGCCGTGATGTAGAACATCGGACCGGGGGTCGTGTCGCCATCGTTCCGCTCGCTGGTGATGCAGAGCGTGCCGGCCGCGAAGTCGCCGGTCGCGCTCTTGGCGTCGCTGAACAGCGCCAGGGTGCCGCCGATGGAAACAGCAGCAACAGCGGCGGTGGAGCCCAGAACCATCAGGAGCTTCTTGTTCATGCGCGGTCCTCCTAGCCCAGTCCCCGCCGGGCAGTGCAATCCCGGCGGGGACTGAAACATACGTGCGGGTTACGCCGTGAGACTAGTTCCAGCTGCTCGGGCCGCTGCCGTCGGGCTTGGTGTTGTTCCGGGCCTGGACAGCCTTGAAGAAGAGGTCGATCTCGCCTTCCGCGCCCTGATACTCGTTGCCGGCCTCAATCGGGAACTGGTAGTTCACGGTAACCGTGGCCGTCTGGCCGTCGCTGAACTTGCCGAGGACATAGTGGCCGTCGACCTCGTTGCCGCCGGACAGGCTGATCGCCAGCGGGTTGTCGCCGTCGAACAGCTCACCGTCAACCTCATACTCGACGCCGATCCACGCCTCCAGGCTGCCCACGTACGTGACCGACACCGTGCAGCTGCCGCTGTCGCCAGGAGCCAGGTTGTCAGTAGAAACACCGCAGCTGAAGGAAGTGACCTCACCCAGTTCAACGGTACCGGCCGAGAAGGTGTTGTTCACGTTGTCGGACTCCGCCGTGAACAGAGCGAAGCTGGCGCCGGTAATCAACGCCGACAGGGCACCCACGGTGGCAAGGGACAGCGCAATCTTCTTCATTCCGCCTCATCCTCCATGTGTGGTAATGGTAGGACTTTGAGTCCTTGCCCGGTTGTGGCCGGGCAAACCTTTCACTGCAGCGGGGCTGCAGGTAACTAACCCCGTGGTTGGGCGTCGGCGGGCTCCTCCCGGGACTGCCGGGCCCTCTCTTCTTCCATCACCAGCTGCATGATCTTGCGGACCTCCATCCCGATCAGCACCAACCCCGGAGCGATGACGCAGAGGATGATGCCGAGCGGCCGCCGCATGAAGTTGGAAAGGTAACCGTAATAGGGAATCCGCCAGCGCTGAATGCCGACGACCTGAGACCGCTGGACCGGCGTGAGGTCGATGGAGTCGTTGTTGTCGCCCTTGGTCACGTAGGCTGCGGGCTCACCGTTGACGCTGACGATGCCGACGACCCGGTGGGTGATGAGCATGTCAGGCGAATCGGGCGCCCGGAACGTGATCACGTCGCCCTCGGCAATCTCCTGGTCGGACTTGAGCGGCTCCACGATGATCACGTCGCCCGTCTTGATCGCCGGCTCCATGGAGCCGCTGAGGACGGACAGGACCTTGTAACCCAGGACGGTCTGCAGGCCGTCAGCCGACCTGCGGGCGCTGATGGCGAGAGCCACCGTCGCTACCAGGACCACCACGAGCACTGCGGTCAGTACGCCGCTGAGGAACCGCCCGGCGAGTTTCACGAGTTTCAAGTGTCCTGCCCTCCTGAACCCCCATGGTAGATCTCGTCTGTGGTGGGCTCCGGCGCGGGTCCGGCGATGACACCGGTCTGGCTTTCCTCAACCTCGGCGTCGTTCTCACCCGACAAAGGGAGGTTCCCTTCGGTGGGCTCGATGGTGGTCTCGGTTGTGGTTCCGCTGGTGGGTTCGATTACGGTTGCGGCGTCGCCATCCACGGTCCCGTGGTCGGTGTCGGCACCATCGCCAGCGGCATCACCATCAGA
>Ga0134100_1003504_pt1 | contig 10313 bp, 10 predicted proteins | sample 11_taG_2_FD_94444 | JGI IMG/M metagenome (GOLD analysis project Ga0134100, IMG submission 94444) | Switchgrass degrading microbial communities from high solid loading bioreactors in New Hampshire, USA - 11_42_5_180_A3 metaG | ecosystem: Engineered > Bioreactor > Semi-continuous > Anaerobic >...
CCAACTTTCTCTTCAATCTTTCAACTATTCGTGGATAATTTTCATGGATCTTTCTTCAGTCACCTTTAATTTTGGAGGATTTTACCGAATTTTGGGATAGGTCACTAGACCCAATTTCCTCAGGCTTTGGGACTATAAATAGAATCCATTTAATTCCTGTTTTGTACCTCCTTCTTCCCTAACAATTCGTGCAGCTCCTCCAAAAAACGCTGTGTATCTTTAAATTCCCGATAAACAGAAGCAAAACGTATGTACGCAATTTCATCCAAATGAACCAAAAGATCCATAACCCGCTCGCCGATTATTTTGCTGGATACTTCACGGTCATATTTATTCCGTAAGCCTTTCTCAATCTGAAAGACCATATTGTCTATTTGTTCAATGGATACGGGCCGCTTCTCACAAGCCTTCAAAATACCTGCTTTGAGTTTCTGGCGGGAAAACTCCTCGCGTCGTCCGTCCTTCTTCACAACAATCAAGGGCACATCTTCATACTTTTCAAAGGTAGTAAAACGCCGCGAGCAACTTTCACATTCCCTTCGCCGCCGAATAGCTGTCCCTTCCTCAATTTGGCGTGATTCAAGCACCTTGGTTTCTTCATTCCCACAAAACGGGCAACGCAATCTCGCACCCCCTACATTTAGTGTCCAACTCATATTAACAACACTATATATAGTATGTCAAAGGCTATTATCATCTTTTTTCCTTTATTATTTCCATCATCCCTTTTCGCTCTCTTGCACACGGACTTGTCCATATATTTTTCTTCCTTGACATGAGTTTTTAATCTTAGACATGGATTTTTAAGCAAAGGGTAGACTAAAGAAAAAGGAAGGAGGTAATCAAAAATGGATAAATCTATAGATAAAAAGAAAAAGGCCAATCCCAATACAAAGCCATCCCAAAATCACAAACCGGACAAAGCTCCCAGCATGGATTCGCGGGATGGTCATGGTTTAAGTAAAGATGAGGTTCTCCAGGGAAAGAGTTAAAGGAGTATAAAAGCCAAGGAAAGGGGCCTGTGAATAATTAAAAAAAGTTGCAGATATATTAGAGGTCTAAATGATACTTATATAAATATAAAGGGCTTGAAGGCTATAAGAAAGGGAGCTTTGGAATCAAAATTCCACGCTCCCTAATATTCATTCCTGTTCAACTTCCAGTTCCAGGAGTTCTTTATAAAGTTCTTTGCGACGATCTGCTAAGAAAAATGAGTTGCGCATGGTTTCGCGCTTAGAGGTACGGATACTGTTGATCGACTGGGCCGGAAGATCTATGATAAGCAATTGCTCTAAGTTCTCTGAGTCTTCTGCAATAACATCCCCTTTAGGACTAAAGACTAAAACTCCTCCGCTAAATTCCTTGTTGCGGTTATTGCTACCTTTAAGGTTGCAGGCGCCTAAATAAACGGAATTATCATATGCCCTTGCTCCTAAATAACGTTTCCAAATCTCCTTACGGTCTCCGGAAACCACCGGTGATGCATGGGGAGCAAACAAAATCTCGGCTCCTTTTAAAGAATAGATAGTGGCCAGTTCCGGAAAGTGCCAATCCCAGCAAATACCGACAGCGAACTTTGTCCCCATCGCTTCAAAAACCGGAAAACTACTGCCGGCAGCAAAATAGTTCTGCTCACTTCGTCCAAGGTGTACCTTGCGATATACTTCAAGTTCTCCATCCGGAAACAGCACAAGCTGCGTAATATAGGGTTTATCTTGGTCCTTTGTTCTCTCTACCATGCCAATCAGTAGGATCAGTCCCAAATCCCCGGCACATTCCCGGAGCCTCCGGATTGGTCGGCTGTCCAGGGCATCACCTATTTCCATGGCATCCTGAGGCGAATAACCATGCAGGGCACATTCAGGATAACAGATAATCTTAACATCTTGAGCTGCGGCTACCTGAGCCAGATGCATTATCTCTTGCAAATTTCCCTCAGTGTCTCCGACTTTCGCTTCGATTTGTGTCAAGCCAATTCGAACGTCCTGCAACATATATCAAATCCTTTCCGGCAATTCCTATATTGCTGAATCCTATAATATTCTGCTCCTATTAGTATTTTTTTGTCTCCATTATTCTTATAACTCTAATCTACTAATCTATATTTAAATAAATTATTTAGTAACTCTATAATTCCTCTAAGACTATAATTCTTAAGCCCTTTGCTCTGAAACCTTATTGTTCTTATATCCTAATATACTTATAACCAGTTATACTTAAAGCCCAATGCTAATTATCTGACATGCTAAAATCTTTTAGTTCAGGAATAAAGTTCACGCTTAATTATATCCGCCGGAAATCAGTTTTTGATCCTCCTCACATCTTCCTGCCACAATATCTTCGATCAGTTCGGTGTTGTGAAGAATATTAATAAAGAAGTTTTCTTCCTTTGTCCGGTTAACATGTTCTAGTGATAATATACTCAAATGTCGGTATACAGGAGAGTCCTGAATCTTCAAGGCTTTAAGCATACCGTTTTCACATTCCGGTTTAACCGTCAAAGACGAAATAATTGTCACACCTATACCTGCTGCTACTACTTGCTTAATAGCCTGGGTGCTGCCAAGTTCCATAGTTATATTAAGCTGGGAAAGGTCAATTCCCCTTTCTTTTAGAGCCATCTCTGTGACCTTACGGGTACCTGAACCCTCTTCCCGGAGAATTAACTTCTCTTTAGTAAGCTCAGCTAAAGTTACACTTTTGCGATTAGCCCAAGGATGGAAGGTGGGAACTACAACCACTAGCTCGTCCTGCCAAAACTTTTCTACGACCAATTCTTTACTGCGGGGTACCGGGCCCTCAATCAAACCAATATGAATCCGCTTTTCAAGAACATCTTGAGAGATGGTCTCCGTGTTAGCAATCTTCACCTTAAAGTCTACGTCAGGCCTTACCTTATAGAGATAAGCTAACAAATTAGGCAGAATGTACTCACCGATAGTCAAAGTCGCCCCGATATAAATGAGTGCCCTTTGATCTTCTGTCAGTAAGCTAATTTGTTGTTGGGCAACGGAAAGAATATTTAAGATATTATTCACATGCCCATAAAAAACTTCCCCTGCCTTAGTTAAAGTCACTCCCTTATTGGTGCGATTAAAAAAGCGGGTCCCATAAATGTTCTCCATGTTCTGAATCTGCAAACTGATGCTAGGCTGACTCATATGCAGGCGTTTTGCTGCTAGGGTTATGTTTTTGGTGTCGGCGACTTCTTTGAAAACTACAAATTGCTGCTCAAACAAAAGTCATCGCTCCTTTCACCTGTCCATTTAAATTTTTTATACCTACAAGTACATTATAGCACAAACTCCGGCGGAATATATCTAATAATTTAAGATTTTAGTTATTTGAGCAAATAAAATTTTCTATTACTACTATAAGAAAAATCTATAATAAGTTAAATATACCATCCCTGAGCAGAAATGGTATATCCAACGTCTTTATTAACTATATTAACTGCTTTTGCGCATGCTTATTGAAGCTCGTGACTGTTCGCTTCGATACTTAAGTGCAAGTCTTATCATTTGCTCCGCCCAATCCGGACAACCATAGACATGAATATGGTTATAGGCAGCAAAGACATTCTTATAGCATATTCCTTCATATTTACCGTCAATACCGTGTCCCCGCTGGACCTCAAAACCAAAGCTGATCTTTGATCGATCCAGATTCAGCAGTTTGGAATTATGAAATTCGTGGCCGCGAATCTCACCCTGGGCAAACCACCGATTATCTTCCAATGTTTTCAATATTGTATAGCCATGTCCCTGTGGCTTCTTTTCCATCTTGGTATCAAAGGGTAATAAGCCTACCATGGGATAGGTGTTGTCTTCCAGGATGATCGTTCGGCCTAAATACATTAATCCTCCACATTCAGCGTATATAGGTAGGCCCTCTTCTCCGGCCAAGCGTATATCTTCACATAAAGAGCGATTGTTGGCTAACTGTTCCGCAAAAACCTCAGGAAAGCCTCCTCCGATATAAAGGGCATCCAGGTCCTCGGGCAAGTTATTCTGGGCAAGAGCATTAATTCTGATTAATTCTGCCCCCTTGCTTTCTAAGGCTTCTAAATTCTCCGGATAATAAAATGAAAACGCTGTATCCTGGATAATCCCTATACGGGGTTGAGCTCCTTTTGCCTTATGTTGCCAATCCTGGACAGCAGACTTCGCCGGAGCGGTGTAAACAATGGGCTCAGCTTGCCGGGCCAGCTCCAAAACTTTTGGTATATCTACACTTTCACTTATAATATCAGCCAGATGGTCTAAAAAACTATCTGTCTGGTCGCATTCACCGTTAGTTATTAGTCCTAAATGCCTGTCTGGAATTAGGATGCTTGCGTCTTTGGGTATGGCTCCTACTACGGGAACCTGACAATATTGCTCAATGGTTTCCCGGGCTAATTTCTCGTGGCGAGGGCGGGCAATTTTATTCAGCACCACGCCGGCAATTCTAATGTTGGGGTCAAAGTGCTGGCAACCCATAACAATAGCCCCTAAACTGCGGGTAATTCGGGTTGCATCAAGGACAAGCAAAACCGGTGAGGAGGTTATCTTAGCGATTTCCGCCGTTGAGGCACTGCCATTAATATCAAAACCGTCAAACAACCCCATAGCTCCCTCAATCAGGCTGAAGGCACAGTCCCGTGAATGGTGAGCTAAGGAGTTACAGATATCTTCCTTACTCATCATAAAAGAATCCAGGTTGCGGGATGATCTTCCTGCTGCTGCACTATGCCAGCTGGTATCAATATAATCCGGACCTTTTTTATATGGTTGGACAGCCAGACCTTGGCGGCTTAATGCCCGCAAAAGACCTAGAGTAAAAGTTGTTTTACCGCTTCGCCCTTGAGGAGCTCCGATAACCAAGCGAGGAATGCTGAGAGTTTTTTTCGTACTATATTCGCTCATTCTTGTCATTGCTCTCACCCTTTCTTTAGGTAAACGATGCTTCAGATGGAGTTTCCTCCACCTGAAGCATGTTTAGAAAATACCGGAGCCTTTAAATGCTCAGGGCATTTATAAATCTGTAATCACACGCAACCGGTTGGTTTGGGAAGTCCGGCAATTTTGCATGCTCCCTTCCCAGGGCCTGTTGGGAAAAGCTCATAAATGGTTTTTTGATCATAACCGGTATCTTTGAGAAGCTTACGAACCATTGGAGCTACCCCATATTGATCGTAATAATCCCGCAGATAGTTGATGACTCTCCAGTGTTCTTCAGTGAGTTCAGGTATTTCTTCGTTAGGCGCCAAGGCTTTGGCTACATCCTCATTCCATGCACTTGGATCTTCTAAGAAGCCGTCTTCGTCAAGCGCATAACTAACACCATTGACAACTAATTCAGCCATTTTAAATTCCTCCTTAAAATTTATTATAGTTTTGGATTGCCATTATATCTCTTCTCTGACTCCAATGACTACCTTATAAAGGATTGTGATAAGCAGGGCTCCTACGGCATAGACCATAAAGGTGATCGCCAGTTCGGTAAGGGTGGGGGTGTATTCCACAACATGCTCCAAAGGTGTTGGAACAAAACCACCCAGAACCAGCCCTAAGCCTTTGTCAATCCAAGCAGCAATGAAGACAGAGATCAGAGCGAAGGGTAAGATTTTTTCGTTACGTCTTGTTTTGGGAACCACCAGAAGGAGAATTCCCACAAAGGCAAGGACAACTGCGACCCACATAAAGGGAACTAATTGACCATAGCCTTCCAGACCGGCAAAGAGATATACTAAAGGATGCTTATGGCCGGGAATATTGCTATAGAAAGCGGTGAAGAACTCCAAGCCGTAGAAGAAGACATTGGCAATCATTGCGTAGGTAACAATCTTGGCCAGAGACTGGATAGCTTCTTTGCCGGGGTCAAAGCTGCTCACTTTGCGCACAATCATACATAAGAGAATCAACAAAGCAGGTCCGGCGGCAAAAGCGGAAGCTAAGAATCGGGCTGCCATGATTGCTGTTAGCCAAAGGTGTCTACCCGGCATACCGGCATAAAGGAAAGCTGTTACGGTGTGAATACTGATAGCCCAAGGTATAGAGAGGTAAATAAAGGGTTTTACCCATTTGGGCGGCGGAAAACCTTTGCGTTCAGCACCCAGTACTGTCCAACCTATCACCAGGTTCAGGAGCAGGTAACCACACAGGACACACATATCCCAGAACATGATGGAATGGGGCGTAGGATGTAAAAGCACATTCAGAATCCGGTCAGGGCGACCCACATCCACGAAGATGAACAGGATACACATGATGACCGAAGGTACTGCCAGGAATTCACCGAGAATGACTATTTTACCAAAGGCTTTATAGTTATGAAGATAATAAGGTATTGCTACCATAACTGCAGAAGCAGCCACACCGACCAAGAAGGTAAATTGGGAGATATATAGCCCCCAGGATACATCCCGGCTCATACCGGTGACTCCTAAACCCTCACTGTATTGCTTCAGGTAGGCTAAAAACCCTAAGAAAATTACTGCCAATAAGAAACCGACCCACAGCCAATATCTTTTACTGCCGTGCAAGGATTTTTCAAGCATTATCCTCACCCCCGATCAGATAAAAGATACTGGGTTGTGTACCGAGCTCCGGTTTACGCCGGATGGAATAGTGTGTGCTTAAGAGTTTTCTAACTTCAGAATTTGGATCTTCCAAATCCCCAAAGACAATTGCTCCATTAGATTTTTCGACACAAATCGGCATAAGTCCTTCATCCAGCCGCTCCATACAGAAATTGCATTTTTCCACGACACCTTTAGTTCTATGGGGATAATCAGGATTGATTTTGGCTATATGGGGTACAGGATCCCAATAGTTAAAGCTTCGTGCTCCATAAGGACAGGCAGCCATGCAGAAACGACAGCCTATGCAGCGATGCATATCCATGCCTACGACTCCGTCTTCCCGTTTAAAGGTGGCTTGGGTAGGACATACCCGCACACAGGGTGGATGATCGCAATGATTGCATAGCACCAGGAAAGGCATGGTTTTGGTTTTTTCATCAAGGTAGTGGTTCTCACTGCCTGGGAAAACATGCTCATAAGTATCTGTCCAGATCCATTTGATTTCATCTTTAGGATTACCCATGTCAGGCACATTATGAGCTTCGTGGCAGCCGGCAATGATGTTATTGATATCCGCCTGTGTCAGCTTGTTCATATCAATAACCAAACCCCAACGTTTGCCTGCTAATTTGTTTTCACTGGTAAAATCCGCTGCTTTCAGGGGTTCCAAGAGTTCAAAGGCATCCAGAGTAACCGCTCCCCCAAGACCCAGGGCAGTTATCACTCCAGCTCTTTTTAAAAATTCTCTGCGATTGATGCTCATCTCTCTGCCTCCCTTGGCGCATTATGGCAATCCCAACAATCTGGTTCCACTGCTGCATAATTATGACAGGAATAGCAGAATAGATTGTCACCCACGTTGGCCGTGTCAGCTGTGAAAAATACCGTCTCAGGGGTATCGTTATGACAGTTTAGACAGCTATTCTGGAGACTCATTTCAAACTGTTCTCCCTTGCTGTTGGTATAAGTAGTTTTGCCTTCGCGAACTACTGCATCCCGCCATTCAAGCAAGAGTTGCATATGGTTTTCCCGCATATATTCAGTGTCTTCGATACACTCTGTAGCTCCTAATTCTTGAATCACCGGGGTATCGGTGTTGATAACCGGCTGGGCATCCGTTTTCCCAATGTTATAAAGGAAGGGGAACAGGGCGATAGCCGAGAAAATCAACAGACCGCCAATTGTTTTTCCACTAATCTTCATCTGCGGTTACCCCCTTTGTGGGTAAATCGTTGCCCCGCAAGTCTGTAGTTCTTTCCTTTTCTCCCTTCATGACAAGGGCATTGGCTACTAACTCATGCAAACCTGCTACTTCCACACCGGGTACCCAGTAATTCATAAGAGCAGGTAGTGCGGCTCTATCCACAGCACAGATATTTGCTAAGGTGTTAACGCCATATTTCTCCTTCACGTATTTAACGGCGTTAGCTCTTGGTAAACCGCCCCGCATGCGCTGTTCCATATTCTCTGAGGCATTGAGACCGGAACCACTGCCACAACAGAAGGTTTTTTCCCTGATCGTGCTTTCCGGCATTTCATAGAAGTTATTGCAAACATTCTTGAGAACATAACGCGGTTCTTCCAACAGTCCCATTCCTCGAGAAGTGTTGCAGGAGTCATGCCAAGTCACAATGCGATGATCGTTGCGGGATGGGTCTAATTTGAGCTTGCCATGCTTAATCAGGTCGGCAGTAAATTCCGCTATATGAATCATCTTTGTAGAAGCTGCCTGCTCAAAACGAGTGCCGGTAATGGGAGATACGGGAACTTCCAGGAAGTCTGCCGGTCCATTCCAAGTGTCCATGTACTGGTTGATTACCCGCCACATATGGCCGCATTCGCCGCCGATAATGTATTTAACTCCCAGACGCTTGGCTTCAGCATAAATCTTGGCATTGAGACGTTTAGCCATTTCATTGGAGGTAAAGAAACCGAAGTTTCCACCTTCCGAAGCATAGGTACTCCAAGTATAGTCCAGGCCTAGTTCATGGAAAAGCATGAGATAACCCATACAGGTATAGATACCCGGCTCACCCATTAAGTCACCGGAAGGAGTGACAAAGAGAATTTCTGCTCCTTTGCGGTTGAAGGTGGGTTCCACCCGAATTCCTGTAATATCCTCAATATCGTCACACATCATTTCGATGTTGCCGGTAATGGCATGGGGTTCTAAGCCTAAGTGGTTACCTTTCATGTAACAGTTGGCTACAGGTTCAGCGATCCAATGAATGTTTAAGCCTAAAAGGTTCAACAACTCCCGACCGATGATAGTGATTTCCGCCTGGTCAATACCGTAAGGGCAGAAAACCGAACACCGGCGACATTCAGTACACTGGTAGAAATAATACCACCATTCTTTAATGACATCTTCTGTTAATTCTCTGGCTCCGGCGAATTTGCCGAGTAATTTGCCGCCAGGGGTGAAATATTTGCGATAAACGCTTCTGAGTAGCTCTGCCCTTAGCACCGGCATATTTTTAGGGTCACCTGAGCCAATGTAGAAGTGGCATTTATCTGCACAGGCTCCACAGCGTACACAAATATCCATCATGATTTTGAAGGAACGATACTTGGTCAATCTTTCGCCAATTCCTTGAATTACTGTCTCTTTCCAATTCTCAGGTAACTTCCAGTCCTCATCGAGAGGAGACCATTCCCTGGGGTTGGGGAATTCGACAACTTCCAGGTTCTTAGCCTTGGCGCCCCAACAGAATGTTCCTTCTTTAAACGGGGTGGTCACCGTGGTATCTAACCAGTCTGTGGAGCCGGTAGAATAATCAATATTAGCAAGTTCTTCCGTCTTAGGGAGCTTATATTTAGCCATTCTCTATTCTCACTCCTTCTCCACTGGGATACCCGCCCTAACCATCTTGGTCCGGAACTCATCTTCATACTCTTCGTAAGTATGGACTTTAACAGGATAATTCCATGGGTTCACATGTCTTACCATACGATTATTGCTCTTCATGTTGCGGGTAGGACTCATAAAGATTCCACCCATATGCATGAGTTTGCTGAGAGGAAAATAAGCAAACAGACTACTGACAAAGAAGATATGAACAAAGAAAATGGTGCCGATTCCGTCAGGAATATGGGGGGTGAAAGTCAGCAGCCCAATGGCAAATTCCTTAATTGTCTCAATATCCACCCGCCAGACATAGCGCATCAGCATACCTGTTGCGGCAATTCCCATGAGAAGAAAGAGCGGGAAATAGTCTGCCGGCAAGGATACATATCTTACCTGCGGTACCACAATCCGCCGCAAAAAGAGGACGGTTAAGGCTAAGGCAATGAGAATATCGGTGATATAAACAGCAGGTAAGCCAATTTGGAAGAAACTGTCCAGCTTATCCAAAGCTGCTACAAAAACCGGAACCGGCTCCAAGAACAATCTTAAATGTCGAACAAGAATAATGAATAAGGACCAGTGAAACATGAGAGAAAACAGCCACAGCCATTTGTTTGAACCATAGGCAAGTTTGGGACCATTCTCATCATTGCGCAGCTCTGTCTTGGAGTTGCGGAACAACGAGCGGAATAACAATACTTCCGAAGCTACCCTCAAGAAAACTCCTGTGTTGGTGGTGGGATTTTCGATCTTGTTTTGTCTAATCCAATCAAAGGATTTTGCTTGACCAACTGTAGTGGGAATTCTAAAAGGCACTGGGGTACGAGCCCAATTAATCACGCGATAGATGAATCCTCCCAAAAAGAGAGCAATGGCTGTATAGGGTAGAATAATACCGAA
>Ga0134100_1003513_pt1 | contig 10286 bp, 8 predicted proteins | sample 11_taG_2_FD_94444 | JGI IMG/M metagenome (GOLD analysis project Ga0134100, IMG submission 94444) | Switchgrass degrading microbial communities from high solid loading bioreactors in New Hampshire, USA - 11_42_5_180_A3 metaG | ecosystem: Engineered > Bioreactor > Semi-continuous > Anaerobic >...
AACTCCCGGGCCTGAACCCGCCGTCTGTTCACCAAAATCATTAAAATGGAAATCATTCGATCCAGTTTCATTTGATGTTCCTTTATCCCCAATATAGGAATATTATACCATGTTCCTACATCAACAATATGATACAGTACAAAACGCAAATGAATATTTTATCTATATATTAATATTTTGTAAATATTGTAAAATTTAACTATATACTGGAAGGAAAATGTATTTATTATCAAATGATGCTTTATTTAACCAGATAAAAGGGAGAATCTAATGAATAAGCGGAATTTATTGTTTTTTCTATATTATTTACAGCAACTATCAGAACCTTTGGTGCACCAATCCTTTATCAGTAGGATTGGAAATCTGGCTTGGAAAAGTTATTCGTCAGGAAAACATTACACTAAACAGAAAATCATATATGGCATGGTATATCGAATATGAGTATAAAACGAATGACGATTTTGAATATTATTTTAACAAATATTGGTTTGTTCCCTATATCGGCATCGTCAAAGTCGAAGAAATCGGAGAAGAAAATGGGATAGTGACTTATGAACTCAAAGCGTCCCCCGTTTCAACCAAATACGAACCGTTTTCTCTGCCCGAACTACTAAAATAGAAGGTAGAGGCCAATTCCAAAGGGAAAAATCAATCCTATCGCTATGCTTATCAAGGATATCAAAAAGCCCGGAAGATTACTCCGGGCTTCTTTATTGATTGATTTAACATTCTTCAGATGAGATTAGAAGTTAAACCCACTGACTCCCCGGGTTATCTCCACCGTCCGGCCGGTTTGATCAACCGCCACGGCATCCACGATCACGGAATAATACGATCCGGTTGATAACCCTTTACCGGCCAGGCTATAGCTGGCCATATTCAACAGATCCGCTCCGCTGTTAAATCGTTTCTCTTGATAGTTTGAATCTGCATAAACCGTCACCCGATAACCGCGGGCTTCGTTGACCGTTTCCCAGGACAGAGTTTGGGTTTCGGCATTGTATTGAATATGTTCAGGATAACTTTTGAGCACCTCTCCCAATGAAACCGTAACCGCCGGAAATTCATGGATAATCGTTGCACCGTTCCACGCAACAATCTTGAACGAATATTTTCCACCTTCATGAATCATGGGTAACTCTTCATCCAGATCCATATACGCTTCGGGATTATTCCAGTTAAAGGTTCCATCGTTATTGGGGTTTACTGTTTCCGTGTTCCAAATCTCTGCATTTTCAAGTTCAACACAATTTATCGTATATTTCGTTGCACCAGACACTTTAGTCCAGTTCAAGTAGAAATAAGCCGTCTTTTCGGTTAACGCAGGATTTCCCGAACCGGTTTCATCGGATTTGCTCTGCATGATAACGCCGATGGCATTTTTCACTTCGTAAACAGGCGTTTTGGAACCGCCACCGCCGCAACCTGCTAAACCCAAGGCGACTAACGCCATAAATACCGGAAGAAAAGCTTTAGCCAATTTTTTTATCATCTTCTACACCTTCTCCTTAAAATAATCCTTTCGGATCAGCCGTCGTAGTGATAGCTTCCGTCCATACCGCCGTTTCCCCAATACCATTCACAGCTACGACCTTAATAATATAAGACTGTTCGGGCACAAGGCCGGTCACCGAATACTCGGTGGAATCTGCCGCGATATTCAAAGACCAGAGTACCTGGTGATCCTCAGCATTCAATACGTCAATCCGGTAGCTGCTTTCATTGTCAGCTTGGTCAACCCAGCTCAGGTTAACCCGTCCGGCAGAAATGATTTTCCAGGTAAGGCCGGCAGGTGCCATTGGGAAATCCGGTGTGCTCAGCGTGAAACTGGCCGAATAATTGGAGGCTCCATACACATTCACCGCTTTAATCCTGTATTGGTACTCCGTGTTCGGTTTCAGTCCGAGATTGGCCGCGCTGAACGTCGTCGAATACTGGGTCTGATCTCCGGCCGGATTGGCCACGACGGCCCACTCCGCATCCTTTTCCCGTTGTTCCAGCTCATACCATTCTGCACCGGCCACCTTATTCCAGCTGAACTCCAAATTGGATCCAGCCACGATTACGGTTAATCCGGTCGGAGCAGACGGCACCGCAGCCGTTGCATCGGCCGGTACTGCACTTGCCCATACTTTATTGCTGTAATTTCGTGAGCTGTCATAAGCAAATACCGAGTAATAATAGATTGTACCATTGATCAATCCGTCATCGGTAACATTAGTTGCCGGACCGTCATACACCAAAATACCATCCCAGGGATCAAACGGTACGGATCCGGCTTTCCGGAGAACCCGAACTCCGGCATTGCCCGACGGATTCGTCCAAGCGAGGACCACTCGGTTGGAATCAGGTAGGGCACTCAATTCCCTGACGGGTTCAGGAGAAGCCGTATCTCCTTCGGTTAAGTAAGTAACCTTTAACACCGGCCGTTTGGCTGGATCAGCCTCGGCCAATCCGTAAAATTCGATGCCATCTCCCAAATACCACGCATTCGGGTTATCAATGGTTAAGAACCATCCTTGATTGGGCTTTCCGCTTAACCAGGCTTTGACTGAAGCCGTAACATCCAATTGAATTTGATTTTCCCCTGCCAATTCGAATAAAGCCGGGACAAACTCAAAGGAATCCACCGGGAGAGAACCCTCCAATAAGCCGGTAATGTCGGACGCATCCTTCTTCCAGGGTCTATCCATCCCCGGACGGTGATCGCGGTACCGGAAATCCAACCCGTTCCGAACACCGTCTATACCAAAGCAAGGTGCACCGTAATTATCCGGGTCGGTGATGGTATAAAGTTTAAAACCACGCGGTGCAAACCGGTTGCCGGTGATCTCCTTCACGGTAAGTACCAGCTTCGCTTGGGCGATCTTGGCATTTTCCGGAATTTGCCCTGCGCCGGAACCGATAATATTGGGATAGTAAAGCCAGATATCGGATATTTGCCCGCTGTTCCCTTTAGCTAAAAGCAAGGTGGCACTGTTATATTTGATCGATAAATCATTCCGGAACCCCTGGGCAGTCTTCAAATGCCCCGGCGCGTTCTCCCCTTGATTTGCATCAGGACGGCTAATCAACGTGGTACTGAGAATCCGATAGTTGGCGCTGGCTGTATCGCTGGGTTTCCACCATTCCTGGAATGCTTTGGCTTTTAAAGTCATGTCCTTCTCAATGATGATCGGTTTTCCGTCGTAAAGGGCGGACTGTTCGTCAGGCTCCGTTCCGTCGGTCGTATAACGAATCTGAGCCTCAGCTGTTGCACAATGGATGGTCACCGCCAAAGCATTGTTATAATCGCCGCCCGGCGCGCTGAAGATCGGGGTTGCTACCGGTTGCCGGTCATCATCGACAATGATACAAATGCCTTGTTCTTTCGCAATGAGCGCATTCTCTGAAACATTACTTAGGATCACATAGAACGTCTCATCCAATTCCTTTTGCGTATCGCCATAAACCGTCACCGTAACGGTTTTCGAAGTTTCTCCGCTTGCAAACGTCAGGCTGCCGCTGACTGCTACATAATCATTGTCTGCAACAGTCGCAGTCCCGTCCCTCGTTGTATAATCCACAGTCACCGGTTCATCCACAGCCTTCGAGAGCGTAACGGTGAAGACGGCTTCCGTCAGGCCGCTGTCGCCTTCAGTCACCTCAACATCATTGATGCTTAGATTCGGCAACGAAGGGGCCAAGCTCTTCACAATCACAAAATATCCGCAAACTCCGCTGGACGTCCCATTGGCCCCAAGCGTAACGGTATCTCCGGCTTTAAAGTCCTTCGCAAAAATACTATAAGTTAACGTCCGCGTCCCGTCATGAGAAGTGATATCATCATTGGTATCGCTCCAGCCCCCGCTTGTAAACCATGACGGTTTGGAGGTCACCCGGTCATCAAATGCAACATAAACGGTTGCCGCTGCATTGACTTTGAAGGTAACCAACGGGTTATGGGTGGCCGATTTGGAATCATTGGCCGTCTTAATCCAATCGCATCCTCGATAAGTATCAGGCAGGGTTAAAATCTGGTAGGTCCGATCACCGTAAAATTCCTTACCGACCTGGAGATCACTTTGGATGGACCAATCTGCTTTATTTTCCGTATCAAGAACCACCAGATTGGAGATTAACTTAAACACCGGCGTGGCACTGATTTCCGCTGAATCGCCGCTTTCGCCTGCAGCATTAACTGCGGATACCACATAATAATAAGTCGTCCCGTTCTTCAAGCCGGTATCGGTATAGCTTAGCCCAGTCAGGCCGGTTTGAATCTCCATATACGGCCCACCGGGGCTCGTTGCCCGTTTCACATTATAACTGACAGCATCCAACGATTCCGACCAACTTAAGGTAACCTGTTCATGATCGGCCGTTGCCGTTAGATTCGTCGGTGCCGGAGGTGGTGCCAGATAAGGTGTTGCTGCCACTTCGGAAGATTTGGGGCTTTCACCCCCGTCATTGACAGCCGTTACTACATAATAATACGTTGTGCCATTGGTCACTCCGGTATCCAGATAACCGGTCGTCGTAAGTCCGCTTTGAATCGTGTCATAAGGACCGCCGGAGGTGGTGGAACGCATCACCTTATACCCATTGGCTCCGGGCGAAGCATCCCAGCTCAAATAGACCTTGGTATTTCCAACCGTTGCTTTAAGATTGCTTGGCGCTGCCGGTGCCGATGGTGCCTGAGGCGTTGCAATAACCTGATTCGAGTTGGCACTTTCTCCCGCATAGTTTACTGCGGTCACTACATAATAATAGGTTTTTCCGTTTTCCACTTCCGTATCGGTATAGCTGGTTAAGGTTACCGATTTAACGGTTATATAAGGCCCGCCGTTTGACTCGGCCCGTTTTACATTATAACTGCTGGCATCGGAAGTCCCTGTCCATTGTAAAGTAACTTTTTTATTGCCGCTCGTTGCCGTCAAATTGGTCGGCGCAGCCGGCGCAACTTTTACGGAAGCCGGATTATAATTTAGAATTTTTTGTTTTAATGCTGTATTCACATCATAGGAAGCATCATCCGCATCAGTGAACGTCCATTTAAAATCGCCGCCGTTAACCCTTCCTGCATATTTAGTAACAATAGCCGGTACATCTTCCGGAGCATCGGGTGTATATGTGTACATCGTTGAAGCAGTATCGAAATTATTATAAGTATTTCCGCCGCTCACCGTTTTATAGGTAGTCGGAACCTGCTCATTCCTGGTTGTAGCTAAATATGCATCAAAATGCACCGGATCTTGGGTATGATAGATCAGTCTGGTGGCCCCTACAACGATGTTATTATAAGCTTTTATCATTCCGCCGGGTTCGCCCGAGAAAGTACCTTTACTGTCATAATAAATATCCGTACCCTGTTTGGAAATGAGCATCGGGTATTTACAATTTCTAAAGTAATTGGCCTCGACAAACGCTGATCCGCCGGTAGTGTTACCGACTCCATATTTTGAAACACCGTCATAGTAGTTATTATAAATATGAATAGTACCGGTCCTGATCCGCGGGTGTCTTGAATCTGAATGATCAAACCAGTTATGATGATAGGTTACAAAAAATTCCGAAGATTCACCCAGGCCGCATAATGATGCCTTGCCCGAATCCCAGAAATGATTGTATGAAAATGTGACAAAATTTGATTTCTTGACATCAAGGGATCCGTCGCCTTTAACCTGGTCAGAATCACTTCCAGGTTTTCCATAGAAAAAGTCAACATTATGAACCCAAATATTTTCATTGCCGGTATCCAGTGAAACCCCGTCATCCGGAAATAACATCATTCCCAGATTTCTAACCTCAACATTATGGGCATCTCGAATCAATATTCCCCACCCATAAGCCGTTGCATCTTCTCCGACGCCTTCAAAAGTGACGTTATAACAACCTTTGAGTTGAATATATCCGCTGCTGTTAAGCCCGGTTATATGGGAATCCTTGACTTGCCCGATCATCCGAAAAATCAGGGGCGTCTTATCATAACCTTTCTGCCGGGCTGCTAAAATATTAACCAAACCCGTGCAAGTGGTTGTTTTCCCTTTTGAATCAGTAATAACATCTAAGGTGACTGTATTGGCAGTCTCCGGAGTAATATAGACAATTTGGGCATTCTCCGGGACCGTTCCGTCATCATTATATCCGCCGGAACCGGTCTTCATCGGAGACAAAGGAGAAAAAGCAAAGCCTTCCCTGGTATGGGCCTTAACATTAAGGGACGGAGTCACCGCCGCTGCTGAAGAAATTTCCGTCCCTTCCTTTGTAGGAACGACTTTGATCACATAATCTCCTGCTGCCAGCCCCAGCACATCGACTCTGAAATGTAACGGATATTCCCTGACCAGTAAAGCGTCAACTTTAACATATTGATCATCTGGCGCCGTCGCAAGTTTACAGTACACATTATAGCCGGTCGCATCGGTTACCGGAGTCCATTCCGCATAAGCCGACTCCAGCCATCCTCCGGTTTTTGTAAAGGAGACGGCACTTGCAGCCAAAGCTGTATGGTTATTTTCAAGGTTCATCATACCGGTTATCATGGCCGATGCTGCCATAAGCAATACTAACCACCATACCGTTCGCAACTCCCGTGAAATGGATTTACTTCTCTGTTCGCTTCTTCGCATCCCATCCACCCCTAGATTAATAATTACCTTTTGGTCAAACATACGTATATATATACAATAAATTTATTTAATTGTAACATATTTATAATCTCTAAACAACGTATAATATTACCGTCTTTTCAGCGCCACTATATATATCCCACGCTATAACTTAATTCCCAATTATTAAAGTATTTTTGTACGTACCATTTGCCCGGCCAAACCCAATAGAAAAACCTCCCGAAGGAGGTTTCATTGTGTATCTTTATGCTACCATTGAATTTTCTCATAAAAACCGTCGGTATATTGGGTTAACGGCACATCATATTGCTGCATGTTGATGAATTCATAACAGGCAGACCGGATCCGAAGGGCCTGAGTGCCGGCGTTCATATCCCCTTCCGCCAAGCCTTTCCCCAGTGGAACATTGTTGGGTATCTCCAACGAATGCTCCACATGCCGGGAAAAGCCGCCATCCGGTTTCAGATACCGTTTCAAATTCTCAAAGGTAATCTCGATAATCTCCTCCGCTTCTTCAAGCGGATAAGGCCCAATCACCGGTTTTAAAGCGCACAATAAATCCATAGGATTTCTGGTCCAGCACATATCTTCGGAAACATCCTCCCGAAGAGTATAAAGAAGATATCGATAAATCCGTTCCGGCCGGGGCAGCGTTTTCTGAAAACTGCCGTATAACAAGGCCAATTTAAAGGCACCTGATATCTTAATATACGGCCGGCCGTCGCCCCACATCCCGGTTTCCGGATCCTGATGTTCCTCAAGATACTTCCATAAATAATCCATGTATTCTTTCCGTTCATTCTCCGGAAGCTGCCGCAGGAAAACCCCAGCCGCCTGAAGATTGTCGCAGGCCATCCAGGCATAATCCCAGGGACGCTCATCGATCCACTGTTTAAAGGCAGCTAACGACTGCAAATGCGGAGGCAATGACTGCCTCCCTGAGCTACCGGGAAGGGGATAAAGAGGTTTTGCGCCTAAGAGCCGCAAACTGCCGGCACTGTACATGACTGCCCGTCCCACCATCCGGTCAACTTCCCGCATCCGGTTATGGGGATCATAAAAGTAACCCTCCGGCGTCTGACGCTTTTGAAAAAAGGCAATCAATTGCTGCCGCATCAGCTCCGGCATACTCCCTAACAAACGGGACCGTTGCAAAATGCTCAACGCCTGGGCTGTGGATTCGATATCCGGTTGAAATTGCGGGTCTGTCCGGGAACTACGGGCATAATAAAACCCGCCGTATTCCGGCGCATACTGGCCGGCGAGCCAAGTATAAAACCCTTCATATAATTTGTCAAACTTTTTCAAACGTTCCAATAAAACCTGACTGTCCAGCATTAACTCCTCCTTCGGTGACGAAACAGACGAAATATCTTTAATTCAATAGCTTGTCCCTCATGCTTTACCATGAATTATACCGCTTTGACCGACAGATATCCGTACATTTTTTATCCAACTTCGCCGTTTCCTCTTATATTTTGTCAACCCAGGTTATTTCCAGGAAAACCGGACTTCTTTCCCTTCCAATTTGGCTTTGAGCATCCGCCGCAGAATGCCGTCGAATAGACCCGCTCCGCGGTCCACCTTCAATTCGGTCACTTGCCGCACCCGAATTATGCCGGCCAAAGTATCCGGATCCATCATGACATGCAACGCGGCGCCTACCCGGCCGGAACAGGACAGTTTCAGCAAGTGATGATATTCGCCCTCAAAATCGACAACAGCATCCATCCCACCCGGATCATCCCTAAATGCCAAATGTTGTACCTGATGCAACGTCACCCGAAGATGATCGCCGGATACCGTTTGAGGCAATACTCGGTTAAGTGCCACCTGAATCAATGTATCCAAATTGTCTTTGGTCAACACGACATGTCCGGCGGGAGCGACTTCCGGCCAATATGCTTTGCCGGCCAACATCTTATCCAAAACCCGAGCCACCAATGCATTGATCGTTGCATTCAACCGGTAGAGACGCAAAGAATTCACCCGGTTTATTTCCACTCCCAGCTTCTGCTCCTCGGCCGAAATCAGGCCGGTTCCTTCCAAAGATACTTCGCCACTCTCGGTGAGCGCAATAAAACCTTTCTGATACCCCGCCTGAAATTCACAATCCAGCATAAACCGGGAGGTTTGCCAATCCATAGCAAACCGGTTCAACCGGGTCATTGTAATCCGTATACCATCCCCGGCAAACTCCCGCCCCACCACCTTTTGGGCCAATATCTTTTCCAGCAACGATACCGCCAGATCCTGATTAAATGGGAGCAACCGCTCTTCCGCCGCCGCCCGGTCGCCTCCGTTCATCACGGCCACCAGGATCAGTCCGGCCAATATGCCTCGAAGCATCCGCCGAATGGGTTTAATATGTTCCAAAGACTACCACCTCATAATTTAGAACGCCTTTAATTCCGTTCCGCCAATATTCCACATCAAAACGGATTTACCTTTAAGTAATTCCATACATTTCAGGCAAAAGCCCTTTACTCTCAGGACCACTGTGATACAATGAAAAGGAAAACATTGTTAAACAGGAGGAAAAGCCATGACTGAAAGCATTCGGCAAATTGCCGTCCGCATCCGCGAAGTCCGGGAAAACAGCGGTTTGAGTCCGGACGATGTAGCGGTTGAATTGAAGATATCCCCCGAAATATACCGGCAATATGAAGCCGCCGAGCGGGATATTTCCCATCAGCACACTTTATGAGATGGCCCGGATTTTCCATGTGGATCTCACCGAATTGCTCACCGGTACCTCCCCCAAACTGCACAGTTTTTGTCTGGTAAGAGAAGGAGAAGGCGTCCAAGTGGAGCGCTACCCGGGCTATAAATTTGAAAGCCTGGCGTTTAACTTCATCAATAAAAAAATTGAACCCCTCCTGGTCACCGTCGAACCGGAAAACCAAAACCATATCAGCTTGGTAACCCACGACGGACAGGAGTTCAATTATGTATTGGAAGGGACCATTAGAGTGATTTTAGGCGGACATGAAATCGAAATGAAACGCGGGGATGCGCTTTATTTCGACCCTGCGATTCCCCACGGCCAAATCGCAGTGAACGATACAGCCAAATTCCTTACGATTATCCTGCACAAGTAATAATACATTGATATAAGGAGCATACCACCGATGTTAGAGAAATTTCTTCCACGTCAACACTTCGATTCATATGAAGACTTCAAAGCCAATTACCGGGTTAATATCCTCGATAACTTTAATTTCGCTTACGATGTCGTCGATGACTGGGCTGAAACCCGGCCGGAAAAAACCGCTTTAGTATGGTGCAATGACCATGGCGAAGAGCGGATTTTTTCATTTGGCCAACTGAAACAGTTAAGCAATCAGGCAGCCAACTTTTTTAAATGTTACGGTATCCGCAAAGGCGATCCCGTCCTCCTGTTGCTCAAACGCCGCTGGCATTATTGGGTCTGCATGTTGGGCCTTCACAAACTGGGCGCCATTGCCATCCCTGCGACCATCCAACTGACCAAAAAAGATATTGTCTACCGTAACAATACGGCTTCGGTAAAAATGATCGTTTCCATCGACGAACCGGATATCGTCTGCAATATCGAAGCGGCGCTCCCCGTGAAGGCTGGATCAACTTCGATGCGGAACTCCGAAACGCTTCCCCTGTTTGGGAGCGACCTACGGGAAACGAATCCGCCGGCGG
>Ga0134100_1003522_pt1 | contig 10263 bp, 7 predicted proteins | sample 11_taG_2_FD_94444 | JGI IMG/M metagenome (GOLD analysis project Ga0134100, IMG submission 94444) | Switchgrass degrading microbial communities from high solid loading bioreactors in New Hampshire, USA - 11_42_5_180_A3 metaG | ecosystem: Engineered > Bioreactor > Semi-continuous > Anaerobic >...
AGCCGGACCTCAACCTCCGCTACGCGTCCGCCGACGAGATGCTCCACGACCTCGAGGAGTTCCGCAAAAACCCGGCCATCGAGTTTAACTACCCGGGCGTCCTTAACGCTCGGGGCGGCGCGGAGCCGACGCGGGCCGTCCCGACCTCCGCCATCGCGCGGGCCGAGCACAACCTGCCGAAGCCCGTCCGGACGCCGCGGCGCGAGCTGTCGAAGGAGGAATACGTCAAATCCAACCGGCGCGCGTCAAGGACGGCGGGGCTTATCGGCATATTCGCCATCATCGTCTTTTTGATCTTCATTTTCGTCTTCATGTGGAATTATTACCTCAAGGACATGATCTTCCCGCAGGAAGAGACGGTCACCATCCCGAGGTTTATCGGGCAGACGTACGACAGCATATCCAAAAACCCCGACTACGCCAAATACTACACCTTTAGCGTCACCGAGGAATTCGACGAGGCCGAACCCGGCACCGTCATCGCGCAAAGCCCGCAACCGGACAGGACGCGCGTCGTGCCGGCGACAGGGCTCATTGAGATAGAGCTGACCGTATCGAAAGGCGCGGAACCGAACATCACCATGCCGAACCTCATCAACATCGACTACCGCGAGGCGCAGGTTCAGCTGGCGAACATGAACTTAAACCTCGACATCAAGCTCGAAGGGAAGTACAACAAGGACGTCACGAAAGACTTCGTCATCGCCACGATTCCCGGGCCGGGCGAGCCGCTTGGCAAGGGCGGCATCGTCTACATCACCTACAGCCTCGGGCCGGAGATTAAGATGACGGAAGTGCCCGACTGCACCGGCGAGATCCTGACCGCCGCCATTATCCGCCTGGAGGGGTATAAGCTCGGGTATGAAATCGTCCGCGAGCACAGCCCCAACGTCGCGAAGGACGTCGTCATCTCGCAGGACCTCGTCCCGGGCACGAAGGTGGAGGAGGGCACCGTCGTCGTCCTGATTGTGTCGGACGGCCCGGTCGAGCCCGTCACGCCCACCCCGGATGAGGAGCCTTATATCCCGGCGGGGCCGACCATACCGGAGACGGCGTCGCCCGAACCGACTGAAACCCCCGAACCCAGCCTGCCGTTTGGAGCGGTGTTGCCACAGTATGCAAGATAACGGGACCATTATCAAAGCAGTCAGCGGCCAGTATATCGTCCAAACCGGCACAAATACCGTCGTCTGCAAAGCGCGCGGCCGTTTCCGCTTCGAGCAGGTCGTGCCCCTCGTGGGCGACCGCGTCGTGATTTCAACCGCGGAGGACGGCACAGGCGTCATTCAGGAGATTTTGCCGCGCAAAAACGCCTTCGTCCGGCCGCCGGTGGCCAACCTCGACCAGCTTGTGATTATCGCGTCGAACGTCATCCCCGTCACAAGCCCGTACCTCATCGACCGCATGACGGCCATCGCCGCGCTCAACGACGCCGACTGCGTCATCGTCCTCAACAAGTGCGACCTCGACCGCGCCGACGCGCTCTATGAGATTTACACGACGGCCGGTTTCCGCACCATCCGCACGAGCGCGGTCACGGGCGAGGGGATTGAGGAGCTGCGCGCGGCGCTCGCCCCGCCCTCTGAAAGCGGGGAGATGCGCATCAGCGTGTTTACGGGCAACTCCGGCGTCGGGAAATCGAGCATCCTCAACTGCCTGTCCCCGGAGTTTCACATCGCGACGGGGGAAGTGAGCCGAAAGCTCGGGCGCGGCCGGCATACGACGCGCCACGTCGAGCTTTTCCGGCTCTCCGACGGCGTCTTTATCGCCGACACGCCCGGCTTTTCCTCGTTCGACACGGGCGAAATGAACCTGTTCGACAAAACGCAGCTGCAGCACCTGTTCCGGGAGTTTAAGCCCTATCTCGGCCGCTGCCGCTTCACCAACTGCGCGCACTTAAAGGAAATCGGCTGCGCCGTCCTCGAGGCCGTCAGGAACGGCGAAATCCACCCGGTGCGCCATGAGAGCTACGCGCGCCTTTACGAGCAGACGGCGCAGATTAAGCCGTGGGAAAAATAGACAAGACACAGAAGACCGCCTTTTCGCGTAAGATGTACCGGACATTTTACGGAAAGGCGGTTTTTTTATGCGACGAATCTGCCACAAAAGCGGCCTGTACATAACGCTCGCCGGCGTCGTCATCCTCCTGCTCGGCATCCTGCCGTGCAAGCTGTGGTGGCTTGTCATCGGCCTTACGCTCGTCATCACGGGCCTGCTGATCGGCCGCTGCTGACGTCGCCCGAGACGTCAATAAAAGAAAGGAGAATGGCCATGCGCATTTACATAATCCGGGCGCCTCGTTTCCTGAGCGGTTTCCTGCGGGCGCTTTTTTCGCGCCGCGCCACAAAAAACAGGGAAATTCGATAAACAAGCTGTCATAAACAAATCGCCCTCTCAATATACTTTATCAGACTTCATAGAAGGAGAGGACGATTGATGGACATCTATCTCAACAAGGAGAAGTTGGATTTTGTCAAAAACGTGCTCAGCACGAGTCTTACCCATGAGGAAACAATGGAGATGATCGTCCCCGACGCACTTCCGGACATCCTGCGTATCGTGGACGTGGACGCCACCGCCTTTTTGAGAAGCAAATCGTCGGACAACGGGCGCGTGACCATAACCGGCAACGTCGACGCCGTCGTTCTCTACTGCCCGGACGGCGAAGACGGCATCCGCAAGATGACGCTCGACATCCCGTTTTCCTTCAGCGTGACGGACAGCGAAATCACCCCCGCCACCCGCGTGACGGCCGTCGTGCGCGTCGTTTCGGCGGACGCCTCCATGATCAACCCGCGGAAAATCATCGCCCGCGTCGAGCTGCTCGGCCATCTCGGCTGCTACAATGACGCGGAATTGGTTCTCTCCGGCAGCATAGAGGACGACAACGACGCCGGCATCGAGATTATGACGAACACGTCGGACATCGTCACGACGACGCTCGTCAGGGAGAAGACATTCGTTGTCGCCGACGACATCCAGGTCCCGCACTCAAATCCCCCCGTCGGCACGATTTTGAAATACAAAGTCGACCTCACACCCGAGGAGACGAAAGCCGTCGGCAGCAAGCTCATCGTGCGCGGGACGGCGGACGTCGTGCTGCACTACCTGCCGCCGGAGGACAATGAGATGGTGTGGCTCGACTACTCAACGGAGTTTTCGCAGATTCTCGAGCTCGACAACCCCGAGAGCGAGGGCTTCTACGACATCGACATCATGCTCACCAACGCGTACTTCGACGCCGACAACACCCCGAGCAACCCGGACGGGCGCACCGTCGTCATGGAGCTGCACGCCGTCGCCCAGTGCGTCGCGTCGGAGAAAAAGACCGTCACCTACATAGCCGACATGTACAGCACGAAGTACCCGCTGAACCCCGAAGTGGAGCAGTACGCCTTCGACACGCGCGCGCACTCGAAGGCAACGGCCGTCTTCCACAACGTCCTCAAGACGCAAAAGCCCGTCTCGCGCGTGCTGGCGATGAACGTCCACACCGGGCCGGTTGAGAAAAAGCTGGAAGGCAACGCGGTAAAATGCCCGCTGAACATCAACGCGGTCTATCTCACGGACGACGGCGAGATCATGTCCAGCTCCCAGAACGCCGAGGTGGAGGTCAACACCGAGATTCACGACAACGCCAAGTTCATGGCGCTGGCCAAATGCGGCAAAGACGTCTTCTCCGCCGCCGTAAACGAGGGGATTGACGTGCGCATCCCCGTCGAAATCAACGTGACGGAGATTATGGAAAACAACGTCAACATGCTCAGCGGCCTGTCTTACGACGAAAACGCGCCTCTCGACAACTCGAAATTCCCGTCCCTCGTCGTGGCGCGGCCGACGAATCAGGACACCCTGTGGCTCATGGCGAAGAAATACCGCTCGACGCCAAGCCTCATCCTCGCCGCAAACGAGCTGGAAGGGGAGGAGGACATCGTCCCGGGCAAGCTGCTGATTATCCCGAAAAAGTAAAGAAAAGTCCCGATGAAATCGGGACTTTTTATTTTTCCGGGTTAAAGTCGGAGAGGGGATTGAGCCGCGCGGCGCGCCGGAGACTCTCGCTCTCCACGTGGGTGTAAATCTGCGTCGTGTTGAGGTGCTCGTGGCCCAGCAGCTCCTGAAGCGTGCGGACGTCGACGCCGCCGCGGAGCATGAGCGTCGCCGCCGTGTGGCGCAGTTTGTGAGCCGAGTAGCGGTCCGCGTCGAGCCCCGCGTGCTTAAGGTGCTTCTTCACGAGGTTGTGGACCGTCGCGCGGGTGATGCGCGTGCGGCGCGCGGAGAGGAAGAGGGCGTTTTTGTCCACGGCCTGTATGTGCTGCCGCTCTTCCAAGTACGCCCTGACGGCGGCGATGCACGCGTCGTTGAGGAAGACTTCGCGCTCTTTGCCGCCTTTGCCGCGGATGCGCAGGGAATCGGCACGCAGATCCGACAGATTAAGGTCGACAAGTTCGGAAATGCGCAACCCGCAGTTGAGAAACAGCGTGAGAATGCACAGGTCGCGCGCTTTGTGCTTGCCGTCGACGGACGCAAGCAGCGACCGGCTTTCGTCCAGCGAGAGGTAGCGGGGGAGCGTCTTCTTGACCTTCGGGGAATCCAGGTCGGCGACGGGATTTTTTTCGAGCTTTTTCGCCTTGACGGTCAGGTACTTGTAAAACGAGCGGAGCGTTGCGATTTTCCTCGCGCGTGTGGAAGGGGAGAGGCCGACCTTGTCCGGCCCCGACGGGCGCTGGCGGGAGAGATAGCCCAGGAAATCGTACACGTCGGTGAGCGTAATGCTGCCCACGAAATCAAGGTTGACGTCCTGGATGGAGATGCTCTCGAAATCCGTACCCTTAGGGACAAGCCCGCGCTTGAGCTTTATGTACCGGAAGAAGGTGCGCAGGTCAAGATAGTATTCGTCGACGGTTTTTTGGGAGTGTCCTTTGATGGTCTCGTGATAGATTAAAAATTCCCGTAAAACTTCCGGCGCGTTTTCTCTCGTGTCCATGTCAAACCTCAACCGTTTCATATTTACGCTTTGTTCCGGCGTGCGCCCGCCGGGCCTGTCTTGCGATAATCCAATTAATCTTGCTTGTGATCTCCCGATGTTTCGGCTTTCCCTAGAAACCCCGAGGGAGAATAGAGCGGATGCCGCCTGGGTACAGTTTCATTATAAAAGAACCGCGGCTTGCCGTCTATTGGCAAACTTACCAAAAATTAAACAAAATAAAAATTTTGTTTAATTTAGGGGAGGCGAAATGCGGTTTTTGCGCCTGTCGGGATTGAACCGGCGCGCCGGATTGCCGGCTGCGGCTACCGCGGGCTTTGATGTCTTTTTGCAATTTAGCGGTCGAAACGCGTGTGCTTTAACTGGCGCGGTAAGTCATGATAAACTCGCCACACGTTGTTTCTCTCGGTTTCTCTCGAGCAGTCTGCAACCTGCGCCTCGCATCAAATTAAAATCTTACGATGTCAGTTTTCGGCCGTGTAATCCTCTTATCTTGAACTTTGTTAAACTGACTGACTATAAACAACGCTATTGACTGCAGTCCTATAAATTCACCATCAAGCCGCGCCGCCGTTTTCTAAGTCCGCATGATTTCGTACGGCCGTGATTCAGCGTCTCGTGCTGGATTGCTCCGATGTGCGCACTTGACTGCGGCGCGCCGCACATCAACGGCATCCACGCCTTCTGCGCCGATGGACGGCCGGAAGCCCGCCATGAGCGCGGCATATCCGTACGCCCTTATTTCGCCGCTGGCGCATCCCCGCTTCTCCCCTCACCTTTTATATTGTCATAATGCACAAATAGTATTGTACATAATGACAGTTTGTAAAAAGCAGGGAAATCTGCTCAGCTAAATGACACGCTGGCAAAATCAAACTTTAAAAGCACCCCCAAAGGGGTGCTTTCATTTGTTTTATTCTGCTTATGTACCTGCTTTTCTGGCTTGGACAGCCCTGCTCACTTGGGATACGTCACAACGATGGCGTTCGGCACGATGCGCCCGTAGCTCGTGCCCGCGGCGGGGCGCGAGATTTCACGGCCGCGGTAGACCATGACGGTGCTGCTCCCGCCGTCGAGGTTGGCCGCCTGCACCGCGCCGTACCGCTCCATGATGGCGGCGAGGTCCGTCATCGTGCACCCTAAGCTGTAGCCGGGCTTGCGCCCATCGACGGTGAGGAGAAAGACGGTACCGTCCTCCGCCTGCCCGATGGCGGTGCGCGGCTGGATGCCGAATCCCACGGAGCCTTCCGGCGCGTCCGCGTCCGTGACGACGTTGCGCCCGTTGACGATGAGCGCGGGGAAAAACTCCACCGCGTCGCGGTACTTCATTTCGTCGATGGATTTGCCGATGTAAAGGCGGTTGTCCTCCGAAAAGCCGATGACCTTGTAGTCGCCGCCCACACAGGGATTGAGCATCTCGCCGTTTGATATGAGGAGCCCTACGACGACGCCGCCGTTGCCCATCGCCTGATAGTCGGCAAACCCGCTGGCGTTGACCGCCAGAACGGCCTTCGAGCGCTCGGCTATCTGCGCGACGGACTGACCCGACTTCCCGAGCGTCGCCGCCGTGCCGACTTTGACGAGAGACGGGTCCTTGACAATGGCAAGGCGCCCGACGTACCCCTCGCCCTCGACGCGCACAATCATCAGGCGGTTTGCCGTGTCGATGGTCAGCACCGTGTCGCCGTGGACGGTTTTTATCGGCGTGCCGTCCTCGTCGAGCCCGGAGCGGTCAATCAGCAGCGCCTCGTAACCAGCCAGATCAAAAAGCGGGTTTTTCTTGATGTAATCCTTGAAAGACGCCTCGTCTATCTCGTGGTAGAGCCTTAAAAACTCTTTCTGGTTTTTCGGGGTGAAGTCCTTGATAAACGACACCGCGTCGTCCGACCAGTCGCTCTCAAGCCCCGACTGGGCAAGGAGAAACGCGTCGCGGTTTTTCATCACGTCGTCGATGACGCCCTTCGGGATAAACGCCGTGGCCAGCCACTTGTGGTTCATCGTCTGCATGGCCGTTTCGATGTAAATGGTGCGCCACTTTTTGATAAACGGGATGTTCGAGTACACGCCCGTAAGGTACAGCGCCGCAAGGACGCACACAAGGACGAAAAACCTTCTTATGCGGCGGCGACGGCGCCTTTTCTTTTCGACGCGCCGCAGCCGGTACGGCGACGCGGCGGCGCGCCTTTTCGGAGCCGCGCCGCGCGGGCGGTTGCCGTAAGGCGGAGGCGGCGCGCTGCGGCGCTGCCTCTCCGGCGGCGCCTTCGGCGCTGTGCCGTATGGCCCGGATTGCCTGCGCGGGGGCGGATACGGCTCGTACCCGGCCGCGCGGGGCGAATACGGTTGCGCCCGTGTATAACCCGGCGCGCCGCCGCGCGGTCTTGCGCGCGCTTCCTCCGCGTCAAAGTCAAAGATTTCGCACTTCGGATAAGCGCCGCGCGCCCGCTGCTGCCGGCCCGAGGGGCTCAATTCTCTCTTTCCTGCCATGACGCTTCCTTTTTCTATTTCAATATATTCTATCAGCGCGGCTTTAAGCGGCCTCGTCGTCCAGCGTGCCGACGATAATCGCGTCCGGCACGTTGCGGCCGTACTTGATGCCGTTTGCCGGCTTTGTAATCTCCTCGCCGCGGTAGACCATGACGGTGCTGCTGCCGCCGTCGAGGTTGGCCGCCTGCACCGCGCCGTACCGCTCCATGATGGCGGCGCACTCGACGACGGTCGTGCCGATGCTGTAGCCGACCTGCCGCCCGTCAATGGTCAGCAGCAGGACGGTTCCGTCTTCGGCCTGGCCGATGACGGTGCGCGGCTGCAGGCCAAAGCCCATGGAATTGCTGGAGAGGTTCTTCTTCGCGATGACGTTTTCCCCGTCGACGATCAGCGCCGGAACGAACTGGACGGCGTCGCGGAACTCCACGTCCTTTTCACTCGCGCCGATGTACAGCCGGTCGTCCTTGCCAAATCCGATGTTCAGGTACGTGCCGCCTGTCCGCTCATTGTATTTCACGCCTTCGGATATCAGCAGGCCCACCACCGTCCCGCCGTGGCCGACGCCGTTTTCGTCGGCAAAGCCGCTGGCGTTGATGGCGAGCACGGCGTTGTACCGGTCGGCAATCTGCTTGACGCTCTGGCCGCGCGTGCCGAGGGTGGACGCGACGCCGACGCGCACGTCGGCCGGATCCTTCACGATGGCAAGCTTCCCGACGTACCCTTCGCCCGCCACCCTGACGATTAAAATCCCGTGCCGCACGTCGACGGCGAGGACCTCGTCGCCCTGAACCGTTCTCATGGATGTGCCGGAGTCGGTCAGGCGCGCGCAGTTTATGTAGATGTTCTCATAGCCGTTTTCAAGCACCTCGGGGTGCTCGTCCACATAGTCGAGAAAGCTGCGCGCGTCAAGCTCGCTGAACAATCGGAAAAACTCCCGTTCTCCCTTCGTCGCCTGCTGGACGTCGGGCTTGTCCGGCTTGTCCGGATTGTCCGGCTCCTCCTGCTTGTCCGGCACGTCCGGCTCGCTATTAGAGCCGATGTTTTCCCACCGGCTTTGCAGCTCCTGCTGGGCCCTGATGACGGCCTCCCGTTCCGCCATCACGTCGTCGATGACGCCTTTGGGGATGAAAAACGTCGCCAGCCATTTGTGATTGAGAGTATCCATCGCCGTCTCTATGTAGATGTTCCGCCATTTCCGAATAAACGGGATATTTGAAAAAACGGCAAAACAGTAAAGCTCGGCGAAAACGACGGCGACAAGAAGGCCCATTATCAGTCCTCTCCTCCGCTTTTTCGGTTTTTTCCTGAGCTTTACGTTTTGTTCAATCATTTTCTTTTTCTCCGATGCTTTCGAAATAAGGGTATTTTTACTTCCGTGTTTAGGCTCTGAGCGCCTGATATTTTTTCGCCGCCGTGCGCACACTACCATCGGAGGCGATGAATATGAGTCTGATTCCCTGCACCGACGACTGCCTGTATCAAAAAGACGGCTGCTGCCATCTTCAGTACGCGGCGTCAAGCGGGACGCTCGCTACGCCGGTATCCGAAATGATCGCGTCGCCCGGCTCCGCCGTCCATCCGGACGAACCTGGCCGCATGCGGTGTGTGCACTACACGCGCCGGCCGCGATGACAATTAAAAAACTAGCCCGATTGCTTCCGAAACCGTTCTGGCCGTGATGATTTTCAGTCCCGCCGGAGCGGTTATTGTTGTTTTGGCGCTTTTCGGCATCAGGCACGTTGTAAACCCAAGCCGCCTGATCTCGGCTAAACGCGCGGAAATGTGGCTCACGGGCCGCAGCTCGCCCGTCAGCCCCACCTCGCCGATGGCGACGAGGTCGTCGGGCACGGGCTTGTCCTTGTAGCTGGAAGCGAGCGCGAGGACGGTGGCGAGATCCGCCGCCGGTTCCGTGAGCGTGAGCCCCCCGATGACGTTTATGTACGCGTCGCAGCCGCCGATGCGCAGCCCGCCGCGCTTTTCCAGGACGGCCAGGAGCATCATCGCGCGCCCGTAGTCGATGCCGTTTGCGTTCCGGCGCGGTACGTTAAAGCTGCTGACCGCCACCAGCGCCTGAATCTCCGCGAGGACGGGGCGCGTCCCCTCCACGGCGCACACGACGCACGTCCCCGGCGTCCCAAGCGGCCGCCCCGACAGGAGCAGTTCGGAGGGGTTGCGGACTTCGGCGAGGCCCTTGTCCCCCATCTCAAAGACGCCGATTTCGTTCGTGGAGCCGAAGCGGTTCTTCGCCGCGCGCAGGATGCGGTATTGCATGGTCGGCTCGCCCTCAAAATAGAGCACGCAGTCCACCGCGTGCTCAAGCACCTTCGGCCCGGCGATGGCGCCCTCCTTGTTGATATGGCCGACGACGAACACCGTCGCGCCGCTGTTTTTGCTCAGGCTCAGCAGCGCCATGGCGCACTCCTTGACCTGCGCGACGCTGCCGGGCGACGCCGTCAGCTCCTCGCTATAGAGCGTCTGGATGGAGTCGACAATCATCACATCCGGCCCGATTTCCTCCGCCGCGCTGAGAATATCGGCAAGGCGCGTCTCGGCGAGCACGAAAAAGTCGCCCGCCGCGCCGAGGCGCTCGGCGCGCATCTTTATCTGCTGCTCCGACTCCTCGCCCGTTACATAAAGCACGCGCATACTGCGCGCGATGTGGCTACAGATTTGCAGCAAGAGCGTCGATTTGCCCACGCCCGGCGCGCCGCCGATGAGGACGAGCGACCCGGAGACGGCGCCGCCGCCCAGCACGCGGTCAAACTCGGCAAGCCCCGTTGAAAAGCGCAGCGTAC
>Ga0134100_1003524_pt1 | contig 10255 bp, 10 predicted proteins | sample 11_taG_2_FD_94444 | JGI IMG/M metagenome (GOLD analysis project Ga0134100, IMG submission 94444) | Switchgrass degrading microbial communities from high solid loading bioreactors in New Hampshire, USA - 11_42_5_180_A3 metaG | ecosystem: Engineered > Bioreactor > Semi-continuous > Anaerobic >...
CGGATTGCATCTCAACAACTTTGACAGGTTGACCAAAAACATTTTTCTTATTATGGGCAGCCCATTCATCTACCAATTCAGCCATAGTTGAAGAGGGGGTGATGGGGAAGATGGTGGCTACTTCTGTAAACGCATACGACGCAAGGGCAGCAGCTTCATTACCATCCATAGTCTTCATTTTTGCCATTTGGTACATCCTCCTAAAAGAAAATTTTAATTAAAATAAAGGGTTAAAAAGATTGCTCTTCTCGACCCAAAACTAGCAAGTTATAAGAGAAAATAATTACTATTGGAAGTGAATATTTATACATAAGCGCATTTTATAATTAATAAAATTTAATCTAACATTTAGAACATTTCGATTCTAAGATGATTAAATTTTCGCATAAATTCCACAAAAATACATTGAGGGAACTATTTCGGTATTTTTACCGAAATGTCCCCTTCAATTCAGTATTAAGTATACCCTTCGCTGGATAAATTCGTCAAGACGTAAAATTGATAGTATGCTAAGTTTTTTGTAAATAAATTTCATTAAATGAAATATATCACATATAGCTTGCATTTACAAGTGATTTATCAACTTTCTTCTTTTATAATTGCTCATTTAAGATGAAATTTAAATACCTAAAAGCTGCAAGCCAACTAAAGCTAAAACTCCCGGAAAGCCTAAAAGGCCCACAATAACAATAGTAAAAACATTAATGGGAACTCCGATGTTTACTAAGCTTAAAACCAAATTAAATAGCCATAAACCTACAATCCCGCCGAGAATATGGATAGTGGCTTTTAAAAACAAGTTGGATTTGCCGATGGTGTTCTTAACCACTAAGATAATCAAGATAATGAATAAGCCTAAAAAAACTAAAGTCACCTTTAGCCCCCCCTCGTCCGTTTCTACTCCAAAATATGCTGAAAGTGGACAAAGAAGAACTTGAAAAGCCATAGTTCCAAGACAATCTTCTGCCTCTTCCCTATGGCTCATTATTAATAAATTTCTATTCCAATATATCCTTCGAGTTAATCATAATCGTCAGAGCAAATAAACCCTTATATTTGGCGACGGCCTTCCAAGGCCCGAGCAATGGTTATTTCATCAGCATATTCTAAATCTCCGCCTACAGGCAAACCATGGGCAATTCTTGTCACCTTAATCCCTAGAGGTTTAAGCAGCTTGGCCAAATACATGGCGGTGGCTTCACCTTCCACCGTGGGATTTACGGCCATGATCACTTCTTTAACACCCTCTAACCGTGTTAAAAGCTTAGCCACAGTAAGCTGCTCAGGACCTATTCCTTCTAATGGCGATATTACACCATGGAGTACATGATAAAGCCCTTTAAATTCCCTTGTCTTTTCTAGAGAAACCACATCCCGCGGGTGCTCAACTATACATATGAGAGAATGATCTCGTTTTTCGCCGGTACAAATCGAACAGGGGTCTTGGTCTGTATAGTTGCAGCACACAGAACACTGTTTAATCTCCCGCTGAGCCCTCAAGATGGTCTCAGCCAAATTCTCTGCGACCTGCGGTTGTTGCAAAAGATAAAAAGCCAACCGTCCTGCTGTTTTCGGACCGATTCCCGGCAGTTGGGACAGGCTTCCTATTAAATCAGCTAAAGGTTCCGGATAATTCAAGAAGTCCATTCTCTTCCTCGCTTAGAAAAGACCAGGAATTTTCAGACCGCTGGTTAACTTGCCCATTTCGCTGGAGACCATTTCTTCCACTTTGCGTAAACCTTCGTTTACTGCAGCTTTAACCAAATCCTCGAGCATTTCAACATCTTCAGGATCCACTGCTTCCGGTTTAATTTTCAGTTCCAGCAACTCATTTTTGCCATTAACGACCACCTGAACAGCGCCGCCTCCGGCTGAAGCTTCCACAGTGCGACTTTTCAGTTCCTCCTGGGCTTTCATCATTTCTTCCTGGAGTTTTTGGGCTTGTTTAAGCATATTGCTCATATTGCCCATATTTCCCATACCGCCTTTAAATGCCATTTAATCTACACTCCTTAAAATTATTCTTTAACAACAATTAAATCAGCGCCAAATAAATCAGCTGCTTTTTTGACAATAGAACTTTCCGGGGACTCCTCAACTGCATCTTCGCTCTTTTTCTCTTTGGCATATTCGCTTTCCAACATACTTTGCAAAGTGAGGGTTCTGCCAAATATCTTCTTTAAAACTTCTTCCACAGTTTCCCTGTTTTCCTTCTGGTTGATTTTGTCCCGATGGAAAGATAAGCCCTCTTTAAATACAATTACCAAACAATCTTGTTCTAATTCAATAGGTTTACCTTCCATTAAAAAGGCATGAGTGGATTTTTTAATTTTCTTTACTTGTTCCAAAACCTCCTGCCAACGGCCCTGAATCTCCTGAACGGATAAAGAGCCTTGCTCAGAGCTTTGAACAGCAACCTTACTTGGCTTAGTAGGAGCTATACTGCTTCCAGTACTTCCTGAGCTTCCTGGGCTTCCTGTATTTCTTGGAGTCGGGCTCATCCTACTATCACTGGTTTTAACTGATTTACCTGAAGATAGGTTCTTGATTTGCTCCTCTAATTCCTGCAAACGGCGCAAAACTTCGGAAAACTCCTTGTTAAAGCTCAATTCCGGCTCCGAGCCTGTTGGGGATAGGGATTGGGATTCATTTTGGGATTCATAAATGGTTTGAACCAGCAGCATTTCAGCAGCCAGTCTGGCATTTGCCGCATATTTTAATTGATTTTCCCCTTGCAATAGAATTCCTATCCATTTAAGCAGTGTTTTCAGCCCTACCCGGGCACACTGGTTTGCCAAATGCTCATGAAGGTGAGGCGCAAGTTGAGGACAAGTATGCGTGGAAGTATAAATCAGCGCTTCCCGCAAATAATCAATAAGCTCCCGGATAATTTGCCGGGGATCCATCCCCTGATTGATCCCTTCATTTAAAAAGCCTAAAGTTTGAGCATAGTTCCCGGTAATTAAATGATCCACAAGTTTGGCGCTATACTCTTCACCCACCATGCCTAATACTTGATAGACTTCTTTAACTCCCAGCTTGCCTTCCAACAACAAGCATTGATCCAAAATGCTTAAAGCATCCCGAAGACCGCCTTCGGATTTTTGGGCGATAACCTGCAACGCCTCAGGCTCCACTTCCCGACCAATGCTCTCACAAACCTTTGCCAGATGGTTTTGAATTTGTGGTAAAGGAATTCGGTGAAATTCAAAACGTTGCACCCGTGAAAGAATGGTCAAAGGAATTTTATGTACTTCCGTAGTCGCCAGGATAAAGACCACTCGCTCTGGAGGCTCCTCTAAGGTCTTCAAAAGGGCATTGAAGGCTTCTGTGGTCAACATATGGACTTCGTCAATTATATAAACTTTAAACTTGCTCTCCCCGGCACTTAACCGGACCTTATCCCGCAGATCCCGGATTTCATCGATTCCCCGGTTAGAAGCTGCATCTATTTCATAGACTTCCATGGCGCTGCCTTGATCAATAGCCTGACAAGACGGGCATTGATTGCAAGGTTCAACCCCATCCCGCTTTTCACAATTTAAAGCCTTAGCCAAAATCTTAGCCGTAGTCGTCTTTCCGGTTCCCCTGGGGCCGCTGAAAAGATAAGCATGAGCCACCTTGTTCTGTAAAAGAGCATTCACCAAAGTTTTGGTCACATGCTCCTGCCCCACCATATCTTTAAAATTTTTGGGTCTCCATTCGCGGTATAATGCTAAATAAGCCATAAGGCTCCCCCTTAAGCAAACTCAAGCAATTACCAGGAAATATTCACGCGGGAAAACTACCTAGTTAGTGAAAAAAGATGGTACAAAGACCACCTTTATATAAAAAAATTAACGGCCGTGCACCCTTATTCGAACAGACGCTTCCGGACGAATCCAGGATTCATCGCTCAGACTAGGCGACCTTACGGCACACAGAGTTGGCTCCTTAGTGCTGCTTCCGTCAGGACCTGACACGGTTCGAAGTTCTCTGTTGCGTAAGACCCAGACCTCATCACAATTAGCCCTGGCCGCTCCACAAACGCTGCCCTCATGCGGGAATTCCACCTCGCTAAAGCGGGTTGCGAGTACAAGGATCCGCTACCTCCCCGTCTAGCACGGCCAAATCAATTATAACAAAATAAAAAGCCAAAGTCGAATACTAAGGAATCAAACTTGGCTAAACTCATCATTATGGCGGAGAGAGAGGGATTCGAACCCTCGACACAGGTTATCCCCATGTACTCGATTTCCAGTCGAGCGCCTTAGACCAACTCAGCCATCTCTCCGTGTTCGTCTTCAAAAAAACGATTAAGTTTTGGTGACGAAGCTTATTATAAGCTAACATTTTAAGCCTGTCAAGAAAAGTCGACAAATTAATATTTCCGTAAATGGAAAATTTATTACCAAAAGGATATTTGCCTGCACTTCGTTATGCGCTGATATTGATTTAATAATTCATCTAATTCCTGACTTAATTGAACGACTTGCTCATCAACCAAGCTCCGAGCACTGGCACATTTATAGAGTTTTCTACGAAGTGCCTCAATCTTCTTTAATAATCGCTTTTCCACCGATATTCCCCCTGAAATTTCTTCCAGAAAGAATTTTACTCGATTGGTAGATGGAAAACAAGTATATTTTATCCAAAAAAAGGTAAACGTATGTCGAATTAGAAAAATTGACTTTTATCATAATTGAAGATGATGCGAGCATCATTCTAACTGCTCTTGAAATTATTAATGAACTTGGCTATCAACGGCTATCTACCAAAGAAATTTGCAAACGCCAAGGTATCTCTGAAGGTTCTTTATACAAACATTTCTGCAGCAAAAACGAAATTCTCCTTGGTGTTTTGCAATATTTTGGCCATTTTGATGAATTAATTGGCAAATATATCAAAATAAAAAAGCTCTCTCCCAAGGAAGGAATACTATTCTTTTTTGCTAAAAGTGCTGAAATTTATGAGATTGATCCGTCTTTAACCGCCATTCTCAATCAAATTGAAACCTTTATGAATGAACCCGACTTGCGTGAAGAAATAATTAAAATTTACAGGTATAGAAGCAATCTAATGTTAGACTTGATTAACCAGGCTATTGATCAAAAGGATTTCAGAACTGATGTGGACAGCAAACAACTTGTAGATATACTCCTTGGTACAAATATGGCTGTAATTTTAAGGTGGAGAATTAACAATTTTAACTTTCCCCTCAGAAAAAGATCCATTTCTATTAGTGAAAATATTCTATTAGCTTATTGTCATAACCTTGAAGTTAAAGAAAGGTCGAAATTGAAATGAAAAAGGTCCTCATAGTTGATGATGCCGCTTTTATGCGCCTAGCTTTACGCAATATTATTGAACAAGATGGGGAACTTAAAGTAATTGGTGAAGCTGAAAATGGTATTGAAGCCATAAAAAAGTATCTTGAGCTTCAGCCAGATCTAGTTACTATGGATATCACTATGCCACAAATGGAAGGTCTGCAGGCTTTGGCTGAAATACGTAAAATTGACCCCAAAGCCAAGATCATTATAATTTCTGCACTTGGTCAGGAATCCCATGTTAAAGAAGCTGTGATTAAAGGTGCTAAGGGTTTCATTGTTAAGCCATTTAAAGAAAGCTACGTTCTTGAAACTCTAAAAAAGGTTTCTCAGGCCTAGTGGTTGGAGGTGTTCCCGATGAACGAATTATGTGATACACAGTATATTGCGTATGAACTAGCTAATGAAAAATATGCCATCAAAATATGTGAGGTATTTGAAATTATTAAATATCAGACCATCACTACCGTTTACAACAGTAAAGCTTACCTCGAAGGTGTGATTAATCTACGGGGAAAAATTATACCTGTGGTTAATTTGCACAAACGTATAGGTATGAAGAACTATATACCAACCAAAACCACTCGTATTATTGTTATACAGAGCCGAGAGGATATGGTTGGTATTATTGTTGATAAAGTTTGCCAAGTAATAAAATTTTCGGAAATTCAACCTCCCCCGGAAATGATGTCTGGAATAGACGGAAGCTTTTTCGAAGGTCTGGGGATTACAGATGAAGGGGTTGTAAGTTTATTAAAAATCGACAAGTTACTTTATGAGGGATAAGGAGGTTGTTGTTTTGGCCTGCATCTACGATAGCTCTGAGATGATAAGAGCCTTTCTAGATGAAGTGGAGGAGCAACTGCAACTTCTCGAACAAGGAATTTTGACTTTAGAGCTACAGGGGGAAAATCCCGAAGTTATTCAGTCCCTTTTTCGGATTGCACATACCCTTAAAGGCTCCGCTTCAACTATGAGCTTTCAAAAAATGGCCCTTCTAACACATGAGATGGAAAATGTACTTGACAAGCTACGCAATAACAAATTAGGAATTTCCAGATCTGTTATTGATGCCTTGTTACAATGTGAAGACTGTCTCAGAATGCTTAAAAGTGATTTTCAAACTAATAAAGATTCAATTCCTACCGATATTACTTCTACTTTAGGTTTGCTCAAACAATTACAATGCCAGGACATGGAAAAGCAAAACTCTGAAAACCAAATAGCTGACAAAACTGATGTAGTTCTTCTTTCTAAGGAGATAGAAAAAATAAAATTGGCCGAAGATCAAGAAACCTTATATTTAAGTCAGGAAGAAATCTCAATACTTAAGGAGGCTAGCCATAAAGGTACCCAAGCATTTTTATGTCATGTGAAAATTCGCCCAGAAAGTTATATGAAAGTCGTAAGGGCTTTTCTGGTCCTCAATACTCTTGAAGAAATAGGGAGGGTAATAAAATCCGAACCCAATCTTAATGACTTGCCTGACGACACCGATCTTAACGAGATAACTTATTTACTCCTTTCCCCTAATCAAGCTCAAGAAATTGAGAATAAAGATTAAAAATGAGATGATGGAACTCGAAGATATTCAAGTTCTTCCCTATTACTTTCAAGAAAGTTACCAGAAAGGGGAAACTGCTGGTATTCTCGCCGATGAGACCAATAAAAATGAAAATTCTCAACCTAAGGGTAAGACAATAGTCCATAGCACCCCCCAAACAGTAAGGGTAGATGTAGATCGTATTGAGCAAATTATGAATTTAGTAGGCGAGCTTGTCATCGAACAAACACGTATAGCCCAAGTAAGTCAAACCCTTAACCAAAGTTATGCCTCTGATCCAGCTGTAGAAGAACTATTGGGGGTTGCCAACCATGTATCAAGGGTAATTAGCGAACTACAGGAAAATGTAATGAAAACCAGGATGTTACCTGTCCAACAACTCTTTAACCGCTTTCCCCGCATGGTTCGGGATTTAGCTCAAAATCTCAATAAAGATATTGACCTGATTTTCGAAGGTGGACAAACAGAGATGGATAGGACAATTATTGAGGAAATCCATGATCCACTAATTCATATTATTCGTAATTCCATCGACCATGGCATTGAATCTCCGAAAGAGCGCCTACATAAAGGCAAGAAAAAACAGGGAATTGTTAAAATCAGTGCTTTTCACCAGGAAAACAATGTCATATTAACGATTGAAGATGACGGAAGAGGTATCGATATCCCTAAAATAAAAAGCTCTGCTGTGCAAAAGCAGATCTTAAGTCAACAAGAAGCTGATAACCTTTCTGAGGACGAAGCAATTAATTTAATATTTACATCTGGCTTTTCTACAGCAACGACTGTTAGTGATATTTCCGGTCGAGGCGTTGGTATGGATATAGTCCGAAATCAAATTGATAAGCTTAACGGCATAATTGACGTGGAAACTGCGAAAGATTACGGCACCAAATTCACAATCAAGTTACCTCTAACTTTAGCTATCCTTTCTGGTTTGCTTGTAAAAATCAATAAAGATACTTTTGCCCTCCCCATGAGTAATGTTCTGGAAATTGTAAGAATGCCCGTACAGGAAATCCAGTATGTCAAAGGGCAGTCTGTAGCTGTTATTCGCGAAAAAGTTCTTCCATTAATCTGGCTGCATGATTATTTCCGTATCCCTCGGAATAACGAGAAAAAAAATCTATTCCTTGTGGTTTTAGGAGTTGCCGAAAAACGTTTCGGCCTTGTAGTAGATCAATTAATCGGCAATCAGGAAATAGTTGTCAAGCCTTTAGGCTCTTATGTAGGCAAGATTGAAGGATTTTCCGGTGCCACAATTTTAGGCGATGGCAGTGTAGCCTGTATTCTTGATGTTGTTGGTATTTCGAAAATGGTTACTAATCGTAAGCTTCTAGCAGCTATCTAAAGAAAAAAGCATTAATGAATTCTAGGAGGAATTGATTATGTCTATAAAAAAGAATATTGCTTTAAAGTTTGTAGAAAATGCAGGTATGCCTCAAATCCTTGGGAATGCCTTACGCACAACCAATAATATCAACGATGCTACCAAAGGCTTGGAAAACCTTTGTGAAAAGCTTAGAGGAACCACAAAGGCACAAGTAACTGCACTCAACAAAGCAAATTCTTTTATCAGTAATCTATCCTTTTCTTTTACCGATATAATTAGCAATGCAGAAAACTTAGTCCAAGTCGCTAAAAAATCTCAAGATTCCTTACAGCAAATAACCAGTAACATTAACGAATCTGCCCAAATAGCTCAGCATGCTTCAAGCACTATAGATCAAATCTCCTCATCTGCTGATGAATTAAGCAAATCTATTAAAACTGTGGCTGGTAACGCTGAAAGCATGACGCTCTCTATCCAGGAAGTATCTACGGCGGCCCAAAAAACAGCAAAATCTGCTGAGTACATTGCCGAAAATGCATTCAATACTGCAAAATCCATCGAAGAAATTTCTGAAGTAATCGCCCATATGAGTCAATCTCTTAAGCTCTCCGCAGATAGTGCTACCAGCTTAAACGCTTCGGCTGAAGAAGCAACAAACGCTATTCAAGAAATAGTAGCCTCTATCCAACAGGTTGCCGGCAACAGTGATAGTACTGCCAGTTCTGTAGAACAAATTTCTTCCTCCATCGAGCAAATAAGCAAATCCATTCAGGGAGTAGCTCGCAATGCTGATAGCTTAAAAGGCTCTGCACAGGAAGCCACTGCAGCGGTTCATGAGATTGTAGCCTCTATCCAACAAGTGGCAGGAAATGCCGATAGTTCTGCTAAAAGCGTGGAAGATATCTCTGTGGCGATTCAACAAATGGGAAAATCTATTCAGGGTGTGGCTGGCAATACCGATAACCTAAAAGCTTCTACAGAAGAGACTTCTGCCTCGATTCAAGAAATGGTTGCCTCTATTCAACAAGTTGCAGGTAATAGCAACAGTATCGCCAGCTCTGTAGAACAAATCTCCTCTTCCATTGAGCAAATGGGCAAATCCATTCAAGGAGTGGCCAGCAATGCTGATAACCTCAAAGTTGCCAGTGATAAGGTTGGAACAACAATCCAAGAGATTGTAGCTTCCATTCAGCAAGTTGCCGGCAACAGTGATAGTACCGCCAGCTCCGTGGAGCAAATCTCTTCTTCCATCGAGCAAATGGGCAAATCTATTCAAGGGGTGGCAGGCAATGCTGAAAGTCTCAAAGGCTCAGCAGAAGAGGCTACAGCAGCAGTTCAAGAAATAGTGGCCTCTATTCAGCAAGTTGCCGGCAACAGTGAAAGCACCTCCCAAAGCATTGAAGAAATCTCCTCCTCCATTGAAGAAATGGGACAATCAATTAACGGTGTTGCCAATATTGCTGAAAAACTGCAAAAGGCAGCCGACGGCAGTTACAAAATAGTTGAAAGAATGGCTATATCTATTGAGCAAGTAGCTCAAAATGCCCAAAACGTCAATCAGCTCAGCGAAAAAGTACAAGCTGATGCAATAGAAGGCCAGCAAGCTGTTTCCGATACTCTAGTTGCCATTAATGAAATTTCCGAAGTAATTCATCGTGCGGAAAATGTTATTACCAACCTTGGTAAAAGTTCAGAAACCATTGGCAGTATTATTGAAGTTATCGATGACATAGCTGAGCAAACCAATCTCTTGGCACTCAATGCTGCTATAGAAGCTGCTCGGGCCGGCGAACATGGTAAAGGATTTGCTGTAGTTGCTGATGAAGTACGTAAACTCGCTGAACGCAGCGCTAATGCCACCAAGGAAATCTCTACTCTGATTAAAGGTATTCAATCCGAGACTGCCCAAGCTATTAAAGCTATAGAAGTAGGTACTATAAAAGTTGAAGAAGGTACAAAGCTAAGCAATGAAGCCGGTAGAGCCATAGACAAAATAGTCTCAGGCATCAATCTGGTAAGTAAAGAAATTGGTCAGGTTACCACTGCCAC
>Ga0134100_1003527_pt1 | contig 10252 bp, 10 predicted proteins | sample 11_taG_2_FD_94444 | JGI IMG/M metagenome (GOLD analysis project Ga0134100, IMG submission 94444) | Switchgrass degrading microbial communities from high solid loading bioreactors in New Hampshire, USA - 11_42_5_180_A3 metaG | ecosystem: Engineered > Bioreactor > Semi-continuous > Anaerobic >...
CTCTCTCACCATGCCAGTTAGCCGGATATTGAGGTTCTTCATGCTCTCTGATCAGATTGAGCATATAAAAGGGCTTTCCATCATCTGCTTCAGCAAATTGTCTAAAGCGCTTTAAGCTATCAGGAGAGAGTTCATAGCCTGTTCGCTCCAGGGTGAGATTAGCTTCTATTTTTGCTAAGTAATATTCAATTTCGTCTTTTGTCATAGGCTCTCCCAGATTGGAAATATTCACCGGAAGGGAGATTTCCTGTTTTGCATTTTCCTGGGGTGGAGTACTTGCTTTTTCACTCCCTGAAGAATTGCAGCCAAGGAGAAAAACAGCCAAAACTAAAGAGAAACCCAGAATTACCAACTTTCTCATGGTCAGCTTCTACCTTTCCTCTTAAATTCCTTCCCTTAAGATTAGGGATAATTTTAGGGAGATAAAGTTTGGCGGCTAATTTCTAAGGCCTTAATTCAAATGTTATTGTGCGCACAAGTATATTTTAAAGCAGTATTTTCCTTCCTTCTGTCGTGAATTAACCCTGTTTTTCAAGGTAGATATACCCGACAGCGTTATCAGTAAAACTCCCCATATAAACTTGACTCTTAATCAATTTAAAGATCAATTAAAGGAACCTCCGAATAAATTTATGCTTTGTCATATGACCAACACTCGAATAGGGAATTGAAGGTAAACAAGTTTTGCTGGAGAATAGCTAAAATGCATAATCTCACATAATTACCTAGATGAAGAAAGGGGAAAAAGGATGCTAAGCTATTATGGCAGATTGTCTTCGGAAGTCTATGATCTGGATAAGCCTGTAGGCCGTTCTTTTGGCGATATAGAGTTTTATGAGGAAAGATTAAAGTCTTGTGAAGGCCCCATTCTTGAGCCGGCAACGGGGACCGGACGTATTTTAATTCCGCTTTTAGAAAAAGGATTTGATATTGAAGGGTTCGACAGTTCGCAGGATATGTTAAGGATTTGCCGTCAAAACTCGCAAAAAAGGGGGCTGAGTCCCCGGCTTTTTGAAGCAAAGATGGAGTCTTTTTCTCAGGCAAAAAAATATAAGGCCATAATTGTCCCTACGGGCTCATTTCTTCTCCTACATAAGAGAGAAGACTCCCTCAAGGCCTTAAAAAATTTCTATGAACACCTGTGTGATGGAGGTCGCTTAATTGTCGATCTGTTGTTGCCAAAAGATGTTATGAAAGACTCTGTCTCCACAAGAATGTGGGAATGCCCTAATGGAGATATCATAACCTTGGAAAATAAAGTTATCGAAGTTGATTATGTAAATCAATTTACAATCTCCCTTGGTCGCTATGAAAAATGGCGGCAGGGGGAATTGGTACGGACTGAATTGGAGTATTTTCCCTTGCGGTGGTACGGTGTAGAAGAATTCAGGCTAATCCTTGAAAGTATAGGCTTTACAGATATAGTGATTTCGGCTGATTATCAATGGGGAGTGTATCCGACGAATTCTACGGAAGTTATCACCTTTGAAGCCGTTACCTCTAAGTAATCAGATTGCTTCAGTCCCCTTATAAATCCAACTTAATATTCTGGACTTTAAAATACTCAAGGATTTTCTCTTTTTCCTTTCTCTCCACATGGACTATTGGCTGGACCTCTCCCTGGTCAATGCCATTCCACTTGTAATATAAGGTTTGACTATAATGCTGGTTGATTATGGGGTCAAAATACTCTAAATAAAGAACCACATAATATGGCTCAACCTCAATCTCCTTAACATCCACTTCGTAAGAATCCAGTACAATCACCAGGCTTGAGTTCATGTTCTGGGGAATCTCGTTTACTAAATAATTGGGCTCGTTATGAACCGGGGTGGCCTCAAGTCTTTGGGCAAAAAGCACGGTCCGGCTGGCAAGATTTACGGCCGGGTGAATGCCTACATTAGTGAATTTAAATTCTAATTGTAAGCCTGATTTCAACTGTACCTTAGGGGATTCCTGTAAGGACAGATAGGGCCGTGAAGACTCACGGTCCACCTTCCAGGCATTGAGTGTGACCGTCACTGTTATGGTGGCCGTAATTGCCAAAATGCAAGTCCCGAGCGTTGCAATTATACTGCTCCATTTTGTAAACTTGTCGCTGAAGCTCATGAAGCCGCCACCTCTACCTAAATTCTCTGAAACCAAAACAAACAAAAACAGCACTCCCTAGCGCTGCTTTGACCCAGCCATTTCATGTATTCGAAATCGTTAGAGAAGATTCTTAAAGGTAATTCGCTCATTATCCGAAATATTATTGACGGTGGAAAGGAGGACAGATAATTCTCCCAGACTTAAAGCGATTTCCTGGGCATTAATATATTGTTCTATTCGCATGATACTTAAATCAATATCATCAATCTTTTGATGATCGAGGAAAACGCTCCAAAGCTTTTTCATCTCCTCCCACTGTGTCTTAACCTTCCTGATTTCTTCACCGGCCTTGCTCCAATTTTTCTCCGCAACCAGTTTCTCCACGGTGCTAATGCTTTGGGCCAAAGCCACAGAAGAATTACCGATGTAGTTATACTGCCAATACCCCCCGGCAAGCAAAATAAGGAATATGGTCCCTGCAATCAGGTAATTCTTAAGCATCAGCGTCCCTCCTTTTTCATATACTTTTCTTTGGCTTGAAGATAGACATTACCTGAAGAGTCAAGACTGGCAAAAAGCACTTCCTTGACGCTGTTTAAGTTGTGTTTTTTGAGCTGGTTTTTCAACCATACTTCACTTTTTCCCGAACGTGCGAAAGCCTCTTGTTGCAAACGTCCATCCATTATGAATACACATGGCAGTCCCTCATAACCCGGCTGCAATTTTAAGTCCTCAGGGGTGACAGGTCGTTTATTGGCTTTAGGTAAAACGCTTATTTTACCATTGGTTTCTAAAATCGCAAACTCTACATCATTTATGTTGGGTATACTCTGCATACGCAATTCTTCCACTAAATCTGTTAAAGGCAGCCGGTTGCGAACAAGCTCTCCCTCGACTATTCGGCCTCGCTCAATCAAGATGGAGGGTTTACCATTGAGAATATCCCGTGCCCGCTCACTTTTGAGCTCCAAATAAGAAAGAGAGATACTCATCAAGACTAATACCAGGATGGGAATAACGCCTGCAAAAAGAGGAATACCCACATCTTCACTGGGTACGGCAGCCAAATCAGAGATCATGAGTATAACTACCAGTTCAAAGGGTTGCAACTGACCTATTTCCCGTTTTCCCATCAGACGCATAGCTAAGACCACAACTAAATAAAGAATGACTGTTCTAATGGCTAAAATGACCATAGCTCATTATGCAACTCCTCTTCATCCCTAGACATTCTTATTTAGTGTTTCTCCAAAACCTCCGGATTATTCTGTCTGAACATTAACAGCCCAAGGGAGGTATTCTTGATGACGCAAAAAGCCGGCCAGACAAGGGAGTTTATCTCCTAAGTCTAACCGGCTTATTTCACTTTCTGTTAACGAGCCATCCTATAAAGTCTTTTTACCCTCTCTTCAATGGGGGGATGGGTACTGAATAAATTAGCCAAGCGACGGGCATTAAGGGGATTGACGATAAACATATGGCTGGCTGAAGGATTTACCTCCATGGGAATCAAGGCTGAACCCCTTTCCAATTTTTGCAGGGCACTGGCCAAACCATAGGAATTGCCGGCGATTTCAGCTCCGGTAGAATCGGCCAGAAACTCCCGGGAACGGGAAATCCCCATTTGCACCAGCATAGCAGCTATCGGACCGAGGATAATCATCGGCAAAGCAGCCAGACCGGATGCATCGTCATCATCTCCGCCCAGGCCTCCAAACATTAATGCCCATTGTCCCCAATTGGCTAAAGTGGTGATCACACCTGCCAGGACTGCAGCCAGGGTACTAATCAGAATGTCGCGATTTTTGATATGAGCTAATTCGTGAGCCAGGACCCCTTCTAACTCTTCGCGATTGAGAAGCTGCATCAAACCTTGTGTTACAGCTACTGCCGCATGCTTGGGATTGCGCCCTGTAGCAAAAGCATTTGGCTGAGGTGAAGGTGTCATATAGATACGAGGCATGGGCAAGCCGGCGTTGTCCGCCAGTCTTTCCACGATAGCATACAACTCAGGAGCCTGTTCCCGGCTAATAGGCTGGGCTTTGGTCATGGCCAAAGCCACCTTGTCGCTGAACCAATAGCTGCCAAAGTTCATCACCATAGCAAATATAAAAGCCATCTGCATGCCGCCACGACCGCCAATCGCGCCACCGGCCAAAATCACAAGTACAGTTAACAAGCTCATGAGAAAAACAGTTTTTATTTGATTGCCTAATCCACTCATATAAGCATCTCCTTTCCAATACTAAAATCAAGTTGTAGCATCATCTAATTCAGCAAGCCTTTGAGTGTCCTCAATCACTTCTTGAGTTTTCCCGAAGGCTGAAGTTTTCGTCGCTTTAACCTGGGTAATTCGAAAACCTACCACTTCCGTAACTGTAAAGGAGTAATTCCCGTAGTTAATGGAATCCCCTTTGACCGGTTTACGTCCCAAACGATTAAAGACAAAGCCACCGATAGTAGATACAGTATCATCTTCAAAATCCACTTCTAAAAGCTCTGATAACTCGTCTAAAAGAATCCTTCCATTTATTAGGTATTCCCCATCCCCGGTTTTAATGACTTCTGTTTTGGCACTTTCGAACTCATCATAGATCTCACCTACCAGTTCTTCAATGAGATCCTCAATGGTCACCATCCCTGCGGTCCCGCCAAACTCATCCACAACTACAGCCAGATGAGTTCTTTGGGCGCGCATTTTTTGCACTAAGTGGGAAATAGGCATTCCTTCCGGAACGATGAGTATTTCTCTTTTCAACTCACTGATATTTTTAACTGAGCTTTCCGGAAGAAAGAGAATATCCCGCATGTGCACCAGTCCGATGACATGATCCTTATCATCATCACATAAAGGATAGCGGGTGTGCCCTGTTTTCTTTACAGTTTCTAAAACTTCTTCCATAGAGTCTTGAATGTAAAGGCAGACCATATCCTGGCGGGGGACCATAACCTCGCTGACAACACGATCGGAGAACTCGAAAACATTATCCAGGAGTTTCCCTTCCATCTTATCCAAGATTCCATGGCGTTGGCTTGCTTCTACCAACATCCGCAACTCTTCTTCCGTATGGGCCAAATCAGACTCATTAGCAGGAGCTATCCCCCAGCGCTTGATAAGCAAATTGGCTAAACCATTGAGAGCGCCAATTACAGGTTTAAAAAGCTGATAAAAAGCTTTCAAAGGTCCGGCCGTCCATAAAGCAAGGCTTTCCGCCTTGCGAATGGCTGCGGATTTAGGAACCAGCTCTCCTAAGACGATATGCAAAAAGGTGATCAAAATAAAGGCAATAATCCCTGCTACGGTATGGGTCAGCACACTGTCCCATTTGAAGCCAGCAAATACCGGAGCCAACAAGCTGGCTATAGCCGGCTCCCCTAACCATCCTAAGCCCAATGAGGCTAAAGTAATGCCTAACTGGCAGGCAGATAGATAGGCATCTAAATGCTCCGTAACATCAAGAGCAATAGCGGCTTGCTTTGAGCCAACTTCTGAGAGCTCAGCAAGGCGGGTCTTGCGCACTTTTACTAAAGAAAATTCGGCAGCCACAAAAAAGGCATTTAAAGCGACAAGGAACAATGCAGCTATTATTTTGGCAATGCTCCACAACATACTATCGATGATGTTCTCCTCCTTTTTATTTTAAACGTATGTGCTTTGCTTTAGCCGTAAGTGGAGCCATACCAAACCATGACGATCCAGCACCTAAACTTCAATACAGTTTCCGGGGACAGTGCGCAAATCTTTCCCCAGGCTTTCGGTCGCTGCAATTCATGGATATCAAGTTTTTGGGCCAAAACATCCAAGGCGCCTAAGAAAACAACTCTTGGCGCCTGATTTATACCAGAACTATTCTTTGTTATCCATAATTCATTTTGGGTTTGCTTGACAACAACTTGGGGATAAAGAATCAGGGCTAAACCAATAAAAAGGCAAAGCAACAGAGCGATGCTTTTTCTAAGCCTCTGTCGATCATCAATATCTAAACTGCTTGGATAGTTCGTTTTAGGCGCAGGTAAGGGGTCGTCTTCCACAGTGTTCTCTCCTCAAAAAAGCTTTATTACTTTTTAATATATACTATAGAGTATAGTTGCTTTAACGTCAAGGGCGAAAAAACTTTAGCACCTCGGGATCGTCTTCCTCACCTATGACATGCTTAAGGAGAAAATCCAACCCTTTACTCCCGCCCGGAACCTTTAGTTCACTTTGGCCGGGAGTTATTTCAAGCCTTGGCTCAGAGTGCTGCTCTTCCGGCAAACCGCTATCCTCAGGCTTTTCCGAACTGTCCTTGGCTGCTTCTGCCGCTTCAAGCGGAGGAGAAGATTGAAAAAATTTAAGCACCTCCGGATCTTCCTCTTCCCCGATCAGGGAAAAAAGATGCTCCAAGGGATTATTGGGTGAGACCGGCTTATCATGCAATGGCGGCTTTTGCTGATGCTGTTCTTGCTTTTGTGATTCATGCAGTTTTTCTTGGGCTCCAAGAATAGGTGCAGCCTGATTATCCTTTGTCAAGTCTGTTCCTTGTGGGGCGATGAATAGCTCTTCAAGACTCCACTTGTTTAAGGTGGCCTTTTCATGGTCTTCAGCATTTGTATCTTCTTCAGCCTTAACCCTTGCTTCTGGCTCCGATTTCTCTGTAAGCTGCGGATTTTCCTTCAGATATAAATGGAGAGCTTTCTTAAACAAGTCTCCCCATTCCTCAACAGGAACTGTTTGCAGAAAGCTCCATAAAGTCTCGTCATTTTCACCCAATTTTATGGTCAGAAGAAATTCATTCATGGATTATTATTTACCTTTTTCGTCAGGTTATTAACTAAATTCGCTGCCATAATACGGAAACCAGAAGCATTGCCGAACTGAGGATTGTCAATCAAAACTTTGTTCTCAAACTGCAGGTGTTCAAAGATCATCTCGCCCACTTTGCCGGCTACAAGCACGGTATGGATTTTTCCCAGCATGGGTTTTAAAGATTTTTTGATTTCCCGGGAAATGTCCGTTCCTAATTGCTTCAGCATCTCTTCCATGACGGGATTGAGATTGATGGCGCCATTATTCCAGGGATACATGCCTTGGTTAACACGAAAGATCTTGTCTAATTCTTTATCATCGGTTTCGATGGGGTTTTCGTGGCTCAAAGTCATTTCTTTGAGCTTTTCAGCCACACCGGTATAAGCCCATTTCAGACCTTTTTCCAAACTAAAAGAATTAGGGGGATCCAGCATTACCCCATCATAAAACGTAGCCACATCTGTGGTTCGGAAACCAGGATCAATGACTACCACATACCCACTGAATAATTTGGGGCTAATTGGGATTCCGAATTCATTTAAACTCTCTTTTATAAATACACCATAGCTTTGGGGAAGAACACGGGAACGAATGATGGTCATTTGCCTTGTTTGGCCTTTATAAGGACCGGAACGGAAGGTAACAGACCAGGTGCCTTTTAATTCCGCTTCATATTTGTCTTTCAATGCCGCATAGTATTTGACCGGAACCCCTGTGCCTAAGTAAATATTGGCTTTCGGCTCTTTTTGGGCTATGGCTAAAGCTACCACCAGCAAAGCAGTAGCCTCTTCATCAGAAGATTTATCTTCATCCCAACAATAATGGGCTTCGTTAGGATTAAGGCTTTCTGCAAGGCTCCCCATAAAATAATGACGGGAAACTCCTGTAGCATGGTTGGTGACGACCACATCCAAAGATGCTATCTGCATTTCCTCATCTGTCCCACGAGCAACAATGCCATTGCCTAAAGTGGAAAAAATTCTTTCATTTCCTTTGCAGATGACTGCCGGAAATAACACTTTTGTATCACCGGTATCAAGTTTAATAGCGCCGAATCCAGGATCTCCTCCTGCAACAATAATGTCATTTGTTAACACAGGTGTTCCTCCTTGCCAATTGGTGGATTATCATCGCAATAAAGCATATTGTGTAATTAATATCAGATTTATTTTATACCAGAAATTGCTGAGAGTCTATCCTTATCTCAAGGTGCCATGATTAGCCAAAAGGGCTTCAACTACGATTTCCACTTCAGTCTGTGGAAAGATTTTGGCCCATTCCTGTTTATGCTCCTTCCAGTAAGCAGGGAATTTACGATAGAGAGCTTCACCAAAGCCCAGTATATCCATACCTAACTCTTTTTGAGCTTTATCTAAAATTGTTTGGACTTCGCCGATGACCGCCTGACCTAAGATCTTTTCCAGTTCCTCATAGTCTTCATTAGTCTTCGGCAGATGTTCCATGCACTCCCCCAGATTGCAGGTCACTTTGATTTCAATAGTAAAAGAAGGTTTATCCCCCTCTAATTTGGGTTTGATTTTACTGCCGGCACGAATAATCTCAAAGGAGATTCCCTCAAGCTTTTCCTGAGGATTTCGATTGCTGGCCACAATGATTCCGCTCTCCACTTTGTCATGGACCCAAAGAAACCCCCGGGTTTCCTCAGTATCTAACCAATCCACAAGTTTATCGTCTTTAAAAACTCCTCCGCCTTTCAGGAGGAAGGTGGGCTTTCCTTTTTCCCCTTTATAATCAATTTTGCCGATACACACTTCTATACCCTCGGAATAGATAGCATTTAAAACATCTAAGAGTCTGACAGGAATGCCTTTGGATACAGAACCATAGTTCTCAATGAGACGACTTAGATGCATTGCCGAGATCACTTCCTCTGTGGAAACGGCATCAATGATGCGTTCGGCTCTCCCTTCCGTGACGAATATATTCGTAAAGAGACGAATCTCCGGATCCCGCTCCAAAAAATCCAAAACAGGCCTAATGCCGGATCGGGCCAATTCTTCCCCGATAACGATTATTTGATTGTGGGGATAAAAAAGGCGATCGCCGGAAATAGTCATCATGTCCCGCACCGCGTCAAAAACTGTCTTTCCCTCAGTTCGGAGGAAGCGAACTTTTCCCGCCTGACCGGTTTCATTCGCTTGCTCGGCCAGAGGTGTTATAACCTGCACTGATAAACCAATCTTTCCCTCCTCATTAAGATCTAACCCCATGGCGCTTACTATCCCAATCTCGTTTAGCTCACGATGACTCCAACACCCAGGCAAAAAAAGCAGCAAGGCAGTCAAGATTATGGCCACACTTATTTTAAATGGTTTTTCCATCACTTCTCGACTCCTTCCCTCAAATACCAAATTTCTTATTTATTTTTATTATTCTTCTAGGGGTTCTTTTGGGGTTTAGGCATAGACCCTTTCTTTTGGCGATAATAAGAATTTAAAAGGGATGGACGGGTAATCATCATCCAAAGAGGAGCGCGGATGAATCCGTCCTTTAAATCGCCAACATTCGTAGGCATCAAGGGGGATAAGTAGGGCACGCCAAAAGAACGCAATGATGCTAAGTGAATTAACAGGGCTATCAGAGCCATTAACCATCCAAACAAGCCTAAAAAGGAGGTGGATATGAGAAAATAAAAGCGCAAAAGAGAAGCCGGTGCAGTAAGTGGGGGAACAAGAAAACCGGATATGGCCGTTAAGGCCACAATGATCACCATGGATTGGCTGATAAAACCGGCCTGTACTGCAGCTTCACCAATGACTAAAGCTCCCACAATGCTGACTGCCTGGCCAACTGAACGGGGCATGCGAATACCGGCCTCACGCAAAAGCTCAAACATAATCCCCATTCCCAAGGCTTCCACGATCACCGGAAAAGGAATTCCTTCCCGGCCTGCACTCATTTTTATCAGGAGATGGGTCGGCACCATTTCCTGATGGAAAGTCTGAATCGCCACGTAAAAAGCCGGCAGCATGGTAGTAATATAAAAAGCCAGATAGCGGATCAGGCGCACAACTGAAGCATAGAAAGGGCGAGCATAGTAATCCTCCGGATTCTGAAAGGCCTCCACCAAAAGGTAGGGGACAGTCAAGACAAAGGGAGTCCCGTCAACCATAATGCCTACCCTGCCTTCCAAAAGCTTAGCCGCCAGCTTGTCCGGTTTCTCTGTAGCTCCCACAGTAGGGAAAATTGAAAAAGGGCCGTCTTCAATCAATTGCTCGATATAACCGCTTTCCAGAATGGCATCAATATCAATGCTGTTAAGACGCCTGCGGACTTCCTCCACCAGCTTGGGATTGGCCAGTCCTTCGAAGTAAGTTATATAAACCAGGGTATGACTTCTCTTCCCCAGTACCA
>Ga0134100_1003548_pt1 | contig 10194 bp, 8 predicted proteins | sample 11_taG_2_FD_94444 | JGI IMG/M metagenome (GOLD analysis project Ga0134100, IMG submission 94444) | Switchgrass degrading microbial communities from high solid loading bioreactors in New Hampshire, USA - 11_42_5_180_A3 metaG | ecosystem: Engineered > Bioreactor > Semi-continuous > Anaerobic >...
AGCATATTCCACATTTTCAATAATAAGCGTGAATAATAACGGCGAAGCCGAAATTATTCAGTACGATAACCCTAAGGTTATATTCCTCCGTGACGGGAAAAATTTTGAATATGACATGCAAACCCATATAATCGGAGATAAAAAAATATATGAATCCAAAATAACTATAAAACAGGACGATGTATTGATTGCAATGAGTGATGGAGCAGTTTATGCAGGTGTAGGCCGGAAGCTTAATTTTGGGTGGAAGCGGGAAAACATTATTAATTTTATTGAAGAAAACTACGATCGGAAACTTACTGCAAGAACAATCACCACTCTTTTATTGGAAAAATGTGCAGAGTTATATGCGTACCAGCCCGGAGACGATACAACCATTGCAACCGTCAAGATAAAAAATCATAAGATGTGTAATCTTATGATAGGCCCACCCGCAGATCCTGACAACGTCGACAGAATGATGGCTCTGTTTTTCGCAAAGGAGGGGTATCATGTAGTTTGCGGTGGTACAACTTCAAACCTGGCGGCCAGGTATTTGAACAAAGAAATAAAAACTTCCCTGGACTATGTTGATCCTGAAATACCCCCCATAGCAACAATTGAAGGTGTAGACCTTGTAACAGAAGGTGTTATTACAATAAGCAAGGTACTTCAGTACGCAAAAAGCTACCTTGATGATAACAGTTTTAACAGTGAGTGGATCATAAAAGAAGACGGTGCATCTCAAATTGCAAGAATTCTTTTTGAGGAAGCCACTGATATCTCCTTCTTCGTTGGAACGGCAATTAACCCTGCGCATCAAAACCCCGACCTGCCTGTCCATATTAATATTAAGATTAATCTTGTTGAAGAACTTGCTAAAACGTTGAGAGATATGGGTAAGACAGTGGAGCTGAACTTTTTTTGATACATAACCTTTATTAGCAAATATTAAGAAATTACAAATTAGTAGGATGGATTTTTATAGTCCCTGGTTTCAATCCTCTTTATAATTAAAAAAGCCGGAATTAAATATTGATGTAAGGGGGATATGAAACAATGAAACGTACTTTAAGAAATCTATGCTGCATAGTGCTTACTCTGATGCTGGTAATAACTATGACGGCATGCGGCACTTCTGACAACACAAATTCACAGCCTGTTCAACAGGATACACGGTCAAATGCAAACAGTTCTGAACCTGCTACTATTACAATATGGACACTGAACAGACATGATGCAGATTATATGAATTCTGTAATACAAAAGATAAATGAAGAATACGATAGCAGCTTTTTACAGCTGGATATTTCTGCTGACTTTTACAATGTGGCAATTGTAAAAATTAATGCCAATGAAGTATCTAAAAGCAGAAACATAACTAAAGAGGAACTTATACATTTTTTCCTGTTCGATATTGTCGGCGAACTGTTTGATTCAAATATCAAAACATTTGCTTTTGGAATTTCGGATTATCAGCTTGGTATCATTATGTGCGGCTGTTATGAGTATAAGCGCCAGTTTTTCCAGAACATAAACAAAAGCCTGTCAAAACTGATCGAAACCATGGCCAATTATTATCACGTTACCATATTCGCGGCGGTGGGCAGAATTTATGAGGATATATTAAAGCTTCCCCTGTCCTTCGCTGAGGCAAAGGAAGCCATGACATACAGTTTTGCAATTGAAGCCAATACGCTTATAAATTATGATGATATATTTTTAAAGAAAACCGAAACGTATGAAAAACCATCATCCATATTAAAGGAAATAATACTTTATACAAAAACCGGGGATTCGGATAAAGCGCTGAAAAAAATAGAAAACTTGTTTGAATATTATAAGGGCAAGGCGGTGTTGAACCCGAACTTGATAAAAGCTGATGTAATAGAGGTGGTTTTGGCAATACAAAGATATCTGGAAGAATCAAAAGGTGATGACACTTTTCTGTATAACCAGAATATCAGCCCGTATGAAAAGATAGTAAAAGCAGACTCCGTATCCGATTTAAAGGGGTTATTGCATGATTTTGCTATAATGACCATAAATGAAGTAGTTCATTTAAAAGAAGGGCAAAGCAACAGTTTCGTTGAGAAACTCAAATCAATAACCGAAGAAAATATAGGCAATGAGGATTTTAATCTGGATATTGCGGCTTCAATGCTTTATATAAGCCCGAATTATCTCAGGCAGATGTTTAAAAAGGTTACCGGTGAAACTTTTATTGAATATCTGACAAATCAGAGAATGAAGAAAGCAGCAGAGCTGTTAAGGGACAACTCCTTAAAGATCAGTGACATAACAGAGCAGGTGGGATATTCAAGTCAGAGTTATTTTACCAAATGCTTCAAAAAATATTACAATGTAACACCTACCGAATATCGGGAGAATATTATGAACGGTTCTGCCTGAAAATTATTATCCACTGAATATTCAAAAAGCCTGTTTTATTTTTACCGGAGGGATGGCATTGCTGTATCAGAAAAACACAAAGGAATTTAACAGCTACATTCTGGATGTTGATGTACAAGAAGGCAATTTGACAATCGAGGTTCCTCAGTTCAGGGGAGCACTTGTAGAAATATTGCTTGACAACATCAAGAAAGGTGATATCGTATTTTCGCCATACAAACTGGATTTAGGCCATGTATCAGCAGGCAGGCATATATTAGAACTAACGTTATATGGAAACAGGTATAATATGTTCGGACAGCTGCACGACTGCAACAGGTTCGAAAAATATTACGGCCCGGCAACATGGCGCACCAGGGGTAATTCCTTCAGCTATGAATACCAGCTGCGGGAGGCGGGCATTCTGACAGCACCTTTATTGTACATTGAGAAGGAATGATTAAGCACGGAAGCAGGGGAAAGCTCTTCTGCTTCCTTTTTTACCTGGCGGAAACACCTTCCTGGTATTTGAGGGTAAATTAATTGAACGGCACTTTTTCAAGCTTTTTTTATGAATTTTATTGATAAAAATTCGTTCATTATCCGCTCTTCAATTTGCTGACGTTCCGGAACAGAAAAAGTTTGAGCATATATGTGGAAACTGTCAGAGTTTAACTTTGCCGCAAATAGCCAATTCTGCTAAGTCATAATTCAGGATAAACTGCTTGACTAAGCAAAACTTTCCGTTAATTTTGTCATTGATAAAAATTTAGCATTGATAAAGTGTAAATTAACGTTATAATTAAAGTAACAATACTTGAAATTTAAAACCGGGATAATACACTAATTCGCAAATTCATTATATATGGGGGTATATATGAATAAGAAAAAAATACGTTTGAAGGATATAGCCGATAAATTAGGGATATCTGTTAACGCAGTATCGCTGGCATTGAACAATAAGGTCGGCGTAAGTGATGAAACCAGGATGAAAGTTTTAACGGTAGCCGATACTTTGGGTTATTTGGATCAGTTCAAGGATTCGGACAAGAAAAAGCATTTGAACAGTATATGCGTTATGCTTGAGGAAAAGGTGTTCAAAGACACCAGGTTTTATCCTAAAGTCATTTTAGGCATAGAAAACGAAGCCAAAAGGAATAATTATGACACAATTATAAATTTTATACGAAGGGACAAATACGATATTCCCCTCAGTATTGAAAGAGGTAAGGCCGAAGGTATTCTTGTCCTTGGCTATATCAGCGATGAAAATCTGAAGTTGCTTAAATCATATAAGAAGCCAATAGTACTGGTTGATTACGCTTCTTTGTCGGTAGTGACAGGTGCGGTAATGACGCAGAACTATACCGGAGCTTACATGGCAACCGAATACCTGATTCGATGTGGCCACAGGAATATAGGATTTATAGGGGACATAAAAGCGGCAATGAGCTTCTATGAAAGGTGGCTGGGATATAACGATGCTCTGAAGCAATATAATATTACTCTGGAAAATGTGTTCTGTATTACCGAAAACGTTGAAGAAAATGTAATCCAGAACAATTTTCAGGCATTTACCGAAATCCTTAAAGCCCTGGATCGGTTCCCGACCGCATGGTTTTGTGCGAATGATACCACCGCGTTTGTGTTTATGAATGCGCTGAAGTTTTTGGGAATAAAAGTACCCGATGATGTTTCGATTATCGGGTTTGATGACATTGATATTTGCTCGATGACAGAACCCAGGCTTACGACTATGCATGTAGAAATGGAAGAAATGGGAGCAACCGCGGTGAGGGAAATATTGCTCAAGGTTAATAACGCTTATTATATCCAGCGGCATATCAGGCTGCCGGTAAGATTGGTGGAACGGGAGTCGGTTAAACTGATAACCGGCTGTCAAAATTAAAGTAAAAGTCGACAAAATTAAAGTAATTATAGATTGAAAATTTGTCCAGATTAAATATAATAATATATGTGATATAAATATTTGCTAAAGTATTGAGGAGGGGTACTAAGTGAAACGTCTTTGTTTTTTGTGTACGATGTTGCTGGCAGTTGCCATACTGTTTACAGCTTGCGGCACGACCGGAACTACCGGCACAAAAGGAACATCTGATACACCTGGTACAGCAGCTCCGGATGGTAAGTCCGCAGCTCAGGGCAAGCCATCTGAAAAAGTTGAGGTTAAACTCTCTACATGGGCTGGTTCTGAAGAAGCAGCCGAGTTACAGGAAATTATCGACAGACTGAACAAGAGTTCAGATACTTACATAATTACGCAGGATTCAAACCCTGCCGACTATGAGACTCGTTTGACAACACAGCTTTCGGGTAATGCAGGCCCCGATCTTTTCTGGGTAAGTGCATCAAGGGGAGCGCAATTTGCAGCAAGAGGCGTAATGCTTGACATAACCGACAGACTCTCCAAATCAGGCAAACCCGCCGCAAATCTGGATGATTATTACGATTCTGCTTTTGGACCCTTCAAAGTTAATGGAAAAATATATGCTCTGCCATGGATTATGCAGCCGGTGGTTCTTTATGTAAACCAGGATGCACTGGATAAGGCCGGAGTAGTCATTGATGAGAACTGGAATTGGGATCGGTTCATGGAAGCGGCTAAGAAGCTGACTCTGGATAAGAACGGGAAATCCCTAGGGGAAAGTGGATTTGATAAAAATAATATTGTTCAATGGGGATTCACATTAAATGGTTGGCCGCCGGTTCAGATGTTTATCTGGCAGGCAGGCGGAGAAGTTATCGCAGAAGATTTCAGCAGTTCCCCTATTGATACTCCCGAAGCCTTGATGGGTTTCAATTTCTACCGTGAACTGCTCGACAGCGGTGTGGTTCCGTCACAGCAGACAATCAGAGACAGAGGCTTTGACCAAATGTTCAGAGATGGGCAGGTTGCAATGTTTATGGGCGGAGCGGCAGACTCCCTTGACACAAAGGTTGAAAACTTCAAATGCGTAGTCCGTGAAGTACCCGCAGGTCCTACCGGTATTAAAGCTACTTTTGTTGATTTGCTAGGTATGGGAATCAATTCAAAAACGAAATATCCCGATGTCGCATTTGAGGCTTTGGTGGATCTGGCTGAAGAAATACATAAGTGGAAGGTTATGCCTCCAAGGAAGTCGATTGGAAGCGCCGAGAACATGCAGAGTCTGCATCCTGAAAGAAAAGATGCTTTCCCGGCAATTGTCAACTCCCTTGAGTATTCAAGACCATACAGGTTCTATCAGGACTATCCTGATTGGGACACAGTTTTCTGGAATCAGTTAATGGATCCTATTGTTAACAATAACGGCAAGCCCGAAGAACTCGTACCCAAAGTTAAACCCTTGTTAGACGAGGCATTGAAATAAGCTGATCCAATATTTTAAACCGATGAAGGAGGCTTAAACGCCTCCCTCATCAAAAGAAGGGATTTGTATGGAAAGGTATCTGGCCACTTTCGGGCGCTGGCTGTTAGTGCCGGTTTGCCTGTTCATCCTGGGGCTCGGTCTTTATTATTTGATGAGAATTTTGCGATGGGATAAGCAGCAGGCTACAGGCCTTGCTTTAATTTCTCCGTGGCTGTTCGGTTTTATAGGATTTACAGCCATACCCATTTTTTATTCACTTTATTTAAGCTTTACGGACTTTAGTCTCTTCGGAAAAGAGAAATGGGTAGGTTTCGGAAACTATATCAAACTATTTACAAATGATATCGAGTTTTGGCCATCTGTAAGAATTACCCTTTCATACGCGGTTTTTACCTTACCGGTAGGAGTATTCGGTTCACTGCTGGTTGCATTGCTGATTAACAGGGAGATACGGGGAATAAGGATATTCAGGACAATACTTTACCTGACCGCTATACTTCCGGATACGGCGGTTGCCATTATATGGAGGCAATTATTCAACGGTGAAAGCGGCCTGATAAATTTTTTCCTGTCGTTATTCGGAGTAAACAAGATAGACTGGTTCGGAAATCCGAAATATGTTCTTCCGGCGTTTGTTATTATCAGTGTCTGGGGTATCTTCGGCACAAACACGATTATTTTCCTCGCAGCGTTGAAGGATGTCTCGAAGGCTTTGTATGAAGCTGCCGAGATAGATGGAGCCGGTGGATTTAAAAGGTTCATTCATATTACCATACCGCAGATTTCATCGGTTATTCTTGTGCAGGTTGTTATGAGCCTGATTGGATCAATGCAGATGTTTACTGTTGCGCAATTTTTGCGACCGACGACACAGGCGGGGCTGTTTATGAATCAGCTTGTATACACAAGGGGCTTTACACAACTTCACATGGGAGAAGCTTCGGCAATCGCATGGGTGTTATTCGTGATAATTCTTGTGCTCACGCTGCTGGTGTTCAGGACTTCACCGGCTTGGGTCCATTACGAGACCGAAGTGAAGGATGTAAAGGGTATAAAGAATGTGAGGTAAGGTATGGGAAATTCAATTGCTGTTTTTCAATCCAAAAGAAAAAGGAGAATTCTGGTAGACATAATTGTTTATATAGTGCTGGTAAGTATTTCAGTAATAGTTTTGATTCCGCTTTTTTGGATGATTTCAACGGCATTGAAATCCAATGCTGATATTTATGCATGGCCGCCGGAGTGGATCCCCAGGCCTGCGCATTGGGAGAACTTCCGGAATGCCTGGAATGCAATGCCCTTTAATACATATTTGTTAAACAGCCTTTTTATTGTGGTTCTGGGTGTTGTAGCCGAAATAATAAGTGAAACCGTTGTTGCATACGGGTTTGCACGGTATAATTTTCCGGGAAAAAACATTATATTCGTTATACTGCTTAGTACAATGATGCTGCCTGCGCACGTTACATTGATCCCAACCTATATTATATGGAACAGGCTGGGGTTATTGGGTGAATTTGATCCGCTGGTGCTTAGGGCATGGACTGCATGGGGTCCGTTTTATATATTTCTGATGCGGCAGTTTTTTATGGGAGTACCGAAAGAACTTGATGATGCGGCCGATATCGACGGAGCGCCATTGGCACAGAAATTTTTAAAAATAATGCTCCCGCAGATAAGACCGATTATTATAGCGATTTCGATCTTTGCATTCAGAGGATATTTTAATGAATTCCAGGGGCCGCTGATTTACCTGTCTGATAAACAGAAATATACAATGACTCTTGGAATGTATTTTTTCATGGGTGGAGTGAATGAAGCGCCCAAGTGGAATTACTTAATGGTTATTGCTCTGATTATTACTTTACCAAGCCTTATTCTCTATTTTTCAGCCCAGAAATATTTTATTGAAGGGATCACATTCTCTGGAATCAAAAACTAACCCTTTAAATTGAACGGAGTGTGACTATGTTTAAACTGGAAAGACTACAGAATGAACCGGTGCTTTCGCCTGATGCAAGGCATGATTGGGAGAAAGCGGCTGTATTTAATGCTGCCGTAATTTACGAAAATAATCTTTTTCATCTGTTTTACAGGGCTTCTGATAATCCGTTTTTTCTGGATACCGATAAACCTGATCCGAGCAGAAAATTTACATCGGTTATAGGTCATGCTGTGAGTACCGACGGAATTCACTTTGAACGATATGAAGAACCCGTTTTAAGACCGTCGGGCATGAATGATTCATGGGGAATTGAGGATCCAAGACTGACAAAGATCGATGATAAATATTACATTGTATATACGGCATTTGGCGGCAGGGATTGGAGCGATGTCAGGGTTTCGATGGTCAGTTCGCCTGATTTGAAACACTGGTCACAGGGCGTGATTTTGTTGCCCGGGGAACCTAACAAAGACGCTGCATTATTGCCTGAAAAGGTTAATAACCAGTATGTGTTGTTCCACAGAAGAATTCCGTCTATATGGACTGCTGTTTCAGATGATATAATAAACTGGAGAGATCACAAGGAAATCATGACTCCCAGGGAAGGAAAATGGGACAGTAAAAAAATTGGTATTGCAGGCCCCCCACTGAAAATAAAAGACGGGTGGTTAATGATTTATCATGGGGTGGATGAAAACAATGTATACCGTTTAGGTGCCGCTTTATTGGATAAAAATGATATAAACAGGGTAATAGCCCGCCAGGACGAGCCAATACTGGAGCCGGAGCTTGAATGGGAGATTGACGGGCTTGTCCCGAATGTGGTATTCAGTTGTGGCAGCTGCATTGTAAATGATTTCCTGTATGTTTACTATGGAGCAGCCGATACTTGTATAGGTGCAGCCGGAATACCTACAGACCGGATTACTTTTTGATAGGGGATTTATATGAGTAGTATTATAAGAGCACAAAGCTGCAGTGAACTTTTGAAAAACTTTGAAAAGACTCAGTTTACAGCAAAAGGAGAAAAAATCAAGTTTATAAATGTGGGAGACAGGGATGTTTATAACATAACAGCCCCTTTTGATATCGACGGGAAAAGGATAATTGCCGGGAGAGTGGAAAAAAGGGATTCCGAATTCTCCCAGGTTATGTTTTTTGCCCACAACGGGGAGGCCTGGACTCCAATAGACGGAGCTCCTGTATTCGACCTTCAGGATCCTTTCATAACCAGGATAAACAATGAAATTGTCTTTGGCGGGGTGGATGTGTTCCCTAAGGAAGATGCACCCGGCCAGTTGCAATGGAGAACTTTTTTCTTTAAAGGAAAAACCATTAATGATTTAAAACACTTTGCAAAAGGCCCCATAGGCATGAAGGACATAAGGCTGGTGGAGTTGTCCGATCGCAGAATTGGGGTATTTACAAGGCCGCAGGGGATAATCGGAGGAAGAGGAAAAATAGGATTCACCTCTATCGGTTCACTTGATGAACTGACCGAAGAAACAATTATAAAAGCAGAGCTTATAGAAAATCAGTTCCTCGATGACGAGTGGGGAGGATCAAACGAGCCTCATCTTCTGAAAAACGGGAAAATTGGTGTCTTAGGACATATCGCATGTTTCGATGAAGAAGGCAACAGGCATTATTATTCCATGGTATTTATGTTTGATCCGGTTTCAAAGGTTTCATCACCCATTCAAATTATTGCAACGAGGAGCAATTTCGAAAAAGGCGAATATAAAAGAAAAGATTTAATGGATGTGATATTCAGCGGCGGCTTAATCAGGCGTGAAGACGGTTTTGCAGAACTTTATGTCGGGGTAAGCGACGCTGAAGCCCATAAAATAATTATCCCCGATCCATTTCTTCAATTTGAATAAAAAGAAAGTAAAGGGATGGCTGTTGCTCATCCCTTTTGCTTTCCTGTCCTTCGGATTATCTTTTCTAACACCTTCGATTCCGTTGTTTATATTAGTGTAAAAATATCTTGGGAGATCCAAGCTGTATTGGCGCTATAGGCTTCTTTGCATTGACCGGTATCCGAATAGCCTTTTCTGTCCTATATTAAATTAATACTCTCTTTGTTGACATTTGGAGCAGAACGGCAATATACTATATTTAAACTGTTCACTGAACATTTTAGTTAGGGGGTTTCACAGTGATAACCGTTGGTGAAATGGAAAAAGTCCTACAGACTGCTCTTTCAGGCGGAGGGGACTTTGCCGAACTGTTTTTCGAGGACAAGGACGAACTTAATATCAAATGCTCACAGCAGATATTGAAAGGCATTACAAGCGTGCATATATTCGGAGCAGGAATATATGTACTTTCAGGCACGAGAAGCGTATATGTCTATACAAACAATTTGTCGTTTAACGGGCTTATGGATGCCGCAAAAAGAGCAGCCGAACTGTTGAATGTCTGCGGAAAGCAGGAAAAACAACGGATTGTTTTCTCAATGCAGCCTGTGAAAAACCCGAATTCAGTGGTTCAATATCCCGGTAC
>Ga0134100_1003553_pt1 | contig 10185 bp, 8 predicted proteins | sample 11_taG_2_FD_94444 | JGI IMG/M metagenome (GOLD analysis project Ga0134100, IMG submission 94444) | Switchgrass degrading microbial communities from high solid loading bioreactors in New Hampshire, USA - 11_42_5_180_A3 metaG | ecosystem: Engineered > Bioreactor > Semi-continuous > Anaerobic >...
CAGATGCTGGCCCTGGGCCGGGCGCTCATGCTGCGGCCGAAGCTGCTGCTCCTGGACGAACCCTCCATGGGACTGGCGCCGCGGCTGGTGCAGGAGATCTTCCGCATCATCGCGGAGTTGAACCAGCGGGGCACGACCATCCTGCTGGTGGAGCAGAACGCCGCAATGGCGCTCTCCATCGCCCACCGGGCCTACGTGCTGGAGACGGGGCGTGTCGTCCTCTCCGGGCCGGCGGCGGAATTGCAGTCGCATCCGGCCGTGCGGGAGGCCTACTTGGGCGGCTCGGTCCAGGCCGGCTGAACACCGCTGGTGCACCAGGAGTTCCGATTCCGGCTGGACGGGGCGCCGACGCTATCGGTGAGCGGCCCGGGGCAGCGGAGAGGAAGGCGCGTCCGCAGAAGGCCGGGGCGAGCGCAGCGGAGCGAGCACGCCCGGCCGACGAGGAGCATACCGCCGGTCTGCGCCAGCGGCGGCGAGCCGCCCTGCCCCGGCCAAGAAGATGTCAGGTCTGGCCGCAGATTGGAGAAACTAGCGGGACGAGCCACTGGCTCGTCCCGTTCTCATTTCCTGCACAGGAGGAGAAACTGTGAGCCGCGAAGAGAAAATCGCGAGGGAACTGGTGGAGAAGCTGGGCGGCCGGGAGAACATCGCCGCCATGGAGTGCTGCATGACCCGCCTGCGGGTTGATCCCCGCGACCTCTCCAAGGCCGATCAGAAGGCCTTGAAGAAGGTGGAGGGGGTGAAGGGCGTGGTGCAGACCGGCGGCCAGATCCAGATCATCCTGGGGCCCGGGCTCGCCCAGAAGGTGGCCGAGGCCGCCGCCGGAGCCACCGGCATGGCGGTGGGCGCCGCCCCGCCGGTGCCGGGCGAGTCGGCGCGCATGGGCTCCAAGGACTTGCTGCGCAAGATCGCCAACGTGTTCGTGCCCCTGATTCCCGGCATCATCGCCGTAGGCATGATGACCGCGCTGAACAACGTGCTCCAGAAGGCCAACATCATTACGGCCGAGACCACCATCGCAGGCTACAGCGTCATCGCGATCCTCAACTTGCTGGGCGGCACCTTCCTCGGGCTCCTGTCCATCCTGGTGGGGCAGAACGCCGCCCGCGAGTGGGGCGGCCCGCCGGTCATCGGTGCCGTGGGCGGGGCCATCCTCCTGGGTGGCGGCAGCGGCGCAGCCCTGACGGCCCTGAACATGGTGCCCGGCCGAGGCGGCCTGATCGGCGCCCTGATTGCCGGCGCCTTCCTGGGCTGGCTCTACCGGCAGATCCAGCGGGTGATGCCCGAGACCATCAATATCATCGTCACGCCCTTCCTCACGCTGCTCGTCGGCGGCCTGATCGTCGTCTTCATCCTCCAGCCCGTGGGCGGCGCGCTCTCCACCTGGATTACCAACGCCGCCACCTGGCTCATCAACGTGGGCGGACCGGTGGCCGGCTTCCTGCTGGCCGGCACGTTCCTGCCGCTGGTGATGCTGGGCATCCACCAGGGGCTCACCCCGATCCACGTGCAGCTGATCGAGAGCCTCGGCAAGACTCCGCTCCTGCCGATCCTGGCCATGGCCGGTGCGGGGCAGGTGGGCGCCGCACTGGCGGTGTATTTCAAAACTCGGGATGCCGACCTGAAGCGGGTCATCCTCGCCGCCTTGCCCGTGGGCATCCTGGGCATCGGCGAGCCGCTGATCTACGGCGTTACCCTGCCGCTCTTCCGCCCCTTCATCGGTGCCTGCATCGGGGCGGCGTTCGGCGGTGCCGTGATCGCCACGGCGGGCGTGGGTGCGCTGGCGATGGGCGTCTCGGGCGTGCTGCTGGCGCTGCTGGTGGACAAGGTGGGCATGTACTTCCTCGGCATCATCGTCTCGTACATCGCCGGCTTCATCGCCACGTGGCTGCTGGGGTTCGACGAGTCGCGCATGTCGGAGGCCGAGGCGTTCAACTTCGGGGACTGACCCGCCCCCGGCGAGGTTCAGTGAGAGGAGCGGTCCTATGGCTGACTGGGGTGTTTCCGTCTACCTGGGCGGACCGGACGTTCCGGCGCGCCTTCCCGGCTACCTGGACGAGGCGGCGGCCCGCGGCGCCCGGGAGGTGTTCACGTCGCTGCACATCCCCGAGGTGCCGCTGAGGGAGGCCGCCGCCCAGCTGGGCGACCTGACGGCGGAGGCCGGGCGGCGGGGGCTGGCGGTGGTGGCCGACATCGCCCCCCGTGCCCTGGCGGAGCTGGGTGCCAGGCCGGAGGATCTCTCCCCCCTCAGGCGGCTGGGGCTGGCCGGCCTCCGGCTGGACTACGGCTTCGAGCCCGAGACCATCGCGGCGTTCACCCGGAACCCGGAGGGGCTGCGGATCGTGCTCAACGCCTCGACGGCCGACCCCGAGTTCCTGGCGCGGGTAATGGCCGCCGGGGCCAACCCCGAGCGGCTGGAGGCCTGTCACAACTACTACCCCCGCCCCGAGACCGGCCTCTCCCGGGAGTCGCTGCTCCGCTCCTCTCGCTACTTCAAGCAGTACGGGCTGCGGGTGGCCGCCTTCATTGCGGGGACCCGCGCGAAGCGCGGCCCGATCGGCGCCGGGCTGCCCACGCTGGAGGAGCACCGATATGCCGAGCCGGGGCGCGCCGCTGCCGAACTGCTGGGCACGGGAGTGGTCGACGCCGTGCTCTTCGGCGACCCCTGGGCGACGCCGGAGGAGCTGGCGCGCGTCGGCGAGGTGGTGGCGGCCGAGGGCCGGCTGCTGCGGGTACGGCTGGTCCCGGGGCTTGACGACTTCCAGCGGTCGATCCTGCTGGACCGGCCCCATCAGAACCGGCCGGACGCCGCCGCGGCGGTCCTGCGCTCCACCGCCTCCCGCGCCTACGCGGCGCAGGGTCCGGCCATCGCCCCTTTCAACACGGTCGCCCGCCCCGTCGGGGCCGTCACCATCGACAACCAGGGCTACCTGCGCTACTCCGGCGAACTGCAGGTGGCGCTGGTGGACCTGCCCGCCGACCCCAGGGTCAACGTGGTGGCCCACGTCGTCCCCGAGGACATTCCCCTGCTGCCCCTCATCGGCCCGGGCCAGTCGTTTGTGTTTCGCACGTCGGTCTAGCTCCCAATCGAAGTACGAATGTTACTATTACAGGATTATAGAGGAGTGATGTATGAGGTCGTCGTAAGATAAAGACCAATACTTAAACGCTGTGCGGGAAAGGACTGACGTGCGTCATGAAGGCGAAACGCGTTGGCCATGCCTCCCTTACCCGCCGGGTGGTCTTGATCACCCTGCTGGCGGTGGCCCTGCCGGCGGCCGGTCTTCTGGTCACCAGCACGTACCTTCGGGAAGCCGTGACGCGCGACATCGAGCGCCAGGCGCGCACCACACTGCAGCTTGCGATCGAGGTCCACCACGCCGTGATCGAGTCCCGCCTTCAGGCCCTCCGGGCGGCGGCGCTGGCGCTGGCCGCAAGCGGAGACGTTGCGGACGTCGCCTCCGGAGCGAGCGCCGCGGCCGGTACCCTGGAGCAGCTCGGCCGGTCGATGCAGGGACAGGCGGACGTCATCCTGGTCGTGGACGAGAGCGGGCAGACCCGGTACCGCTTCGGCGCCTCGGCCGGCGACCGGGTGTCGTACGGCGGGCTGGTGGAGGCGGTGCTCGGGGACGGCGCCGCCCGGGCCTCGGCCGTACGGGTGGGCGCCCGGGACCTCGCCCGGGAGCGGGACGAGGTGCGGCAGCAGGTGGCGATCGCCGTCCTGGAGACGCAGGGAGCCACCCATGACCTGGCGGGCACCGAGCTTGCAGACGCGCTCGCCCTGGCGGCCGCAGCACCGATCCACGCGCCGGACGGCCGCATCGTGGGGGTCGTGCTGCTGGCCGACATTCTGAACAATGATCCCGCCATCGTGGACGAGGTGCAGGCGCGCTCGCCGGACGGCACGCCGCTCACCGCCACCATCGCGCTGGATGGCATCCGCGTCACCACCAACGTCCGCCTCCCCGGCTCGGAAGAGCGGGCGGTGGGCACCATCTACTCCGACGCGGTCATGGCGCACATCCGCCGCGGTGAGGCGTACGAGGGCCGGGCGCAGGTGGTGAACGAGTGGCAGAAGACCATCTACACGCCCCTCACCGACTTCCGCGGGCAGGTGATCGCCGCCCCGTACGTGGGCATCCCCGAGGCGCACTTCGCGCAGGTGGCGGGGGTCTTCCGGCGGACGACCGCCATCGGCATTTCCCTGGGGATTGCCGCGCTGCTCCTGGGCGCGTTGCTGCCGTGGGGGCTGGCCCGGCGCACGATCAGCCGGCCGCTCCTGCACTTCGCCGCCATGCTGGACGCGGGCGACCTCACCACCACCTTCGCCGCGCCCGTGCGCGACGAGGTGGGCCGCATGGCCGAGAGCCTGAACGGGTTGCTCGGACGGGTGCGGCAGGCCACGGCGCAGGTGGTGGATGCGGCCCGGGAGGTGGCTCAGCTGAGTGCGGCGCTCCTGGTCTCGGCGGAGGAGACTGGGCAGCTCGCGGCGCAGGTGGCCGCCACCACGGAGAAGAGCGCCGCCGTGGCCTCTGACCTCCAGGCCGAATCCACCCAGGTGGCGCAGGGCATGGCGGACCTGAGCCAGGCGGCGGAGGAGATCGCCAAGGGCGCGGAAGAGCAGTCCCACCACGTCGGACGCGTGACGACGATGGCCGACGAGATCAACCGCAGCCAGTCCGAGAGCCTGCGCCAGGGAGAGGTGGCGCGGGAGGCGGCGGAGCGCACGTTCCGCCTGGTGCGCGAGGGGGATGAGGCCCTGCGGGCCACGCTGGACGGCGTCCAGCGGATCGCCGAGAACGCGGAGCGCACCGTGGTCCTGGTGGAGCGGCTGGGCCAGCACTCCCGGTCGATCAGCGAGATCTCGTCCACCATCGGCGAGATCGCGGCCCAGACGAATCTGCTGGCCCTGAACGCCGCCATCGAGGCGGCCCGGGCCGGCGACCGGGGCCGCGGGTTCGCCGTGGTGGCCGAGGAGGTGCGGCGCCTGGCGGAGCGCTCTGCGCACTCCACGCAGGAGATCGGGCAGCTCATCGGCACCACCCTCAGCCTCATCGACCAGACGGTGGCGGCCATGCGCGAGACCCGCGCACTGGCGCAGGAAGGGGCAACGTCGGGAAGCCGGGCCCGGGAGAGCCTGGACGAGATCCTGGCCAGCAGCCAGGCCGCGGCGGACGCGGTGGACCGCATCGTGCGCGAGGCCATCGAGGCCAACGTCGAGCGGGTGAGCAGCATCGCCGGCGCCATGCAGCAGGTGGCCGCCGTGGTGGAGGAGAACACAGCGGCCGCGGAGGAGATGGCGGCCTCCACAGAGCGGGCCCTTGCCTCGGTGGAGTCGATCTCGCGCGGCATCCACGAGGTGTCGGCGATGTCCGCCTCCATCCGGGACCAGATGGAACAGGTGGTCACCGCGGAGAACGCCTTGCGGCAGATGGCCGCGCGCCTGGAGCAGGTCTCGGCGAGCCTGGCCGAGGCCATATCGTCCATCGGACGGAGCGGGCAATAGCGATGCGGCGCAGCCAGAACGGCTGCGCCGCTGGATTTTCGGCCTCACGCAGAGGCGAGGAAGCTCTCGATGAACTCGGCCACGCCGTCGGCATTGTGGTGGGCGACTACCCGGCGCACCACCGACAACACCGCCGGATTGGCGCTGGCGACCGTGGCCCCGAGGCCCGCCCATGTGATCATCGACAGGTCGTTGCGCTCGTTGCCGATGGCCGCCACCTGGCTCCGGTCAATGCCCAGCCGGGCCGCCAGTTCCCGGACCGCGTCGCCCTTCGTGGCGCCGGGCGCCGTCAGTTCCAGCAGCTCGGGCTCCGAGCCGGTGACCTCGAGCCGGCCGCCCCACCGGGCGTGCACCTCCCGCTCCAGGGCCGGTATGGCCGCCGGATCGTCGAACAGGATAATCTTTGCGGGTCCGTTGGTGATTGCCGCGGCCAGGTCGGGCTCAACCCGGATGCGGCCGGGGAAGCGCTGCCGGAAAACGCGGGTCTCGTCCGTCTCCCAGTTCACCAGGGCCACGTCGTCGACGAACGTCTTTACGTAGACGCCCTCCGCGCTCGCCCAGGTGACCACCTCGCGCGCAACTTCCAGGTCTACGGTTCTGGCGAGGAACGGGGAGGCCTGCCCGGGTGCGTAGACCAGCGCACCGTTGCAGGCGGCCACCCAGAGGGGCTGGCCGGGCCAGTAGGCCAGAAACGGGACGATGGCCGGGTAGAACCGCCCTGAGGCGAGCACCACCACGATGCCTCGTTCCAGGCAGGCTGCGACGGCCGCCTGGTTGCGCGGTGAGACCGACCCATCCGACCGCAGCAGTGTACCGTCCATATCCAGAGCCAGCAAACGAATACGACAATTTCGCATGGGCTTTGTCTCCCCCTCGTCCCCTCAGTCTAACCACGTTTGCCACCCGTGGTCAACCGGAACGGGTTCCGGCGCCGGGGCCGCATTCGGCGGAGAGGAACTGCGCCGGCCGGGGGAGAACCCTCAGGGCGAATGTGTGCGAAGGAGGGCAATCATCGTGAACGGTGGCGACGCGCGGCGATTCGAAGCGGTGCGGGCCGCCCTGCGGCAGCAGGGCGCCGCGGTCGGGCTGGTAACGGCCCCCACAAGCCTGCGCTACCTGACGGGCTGGTCCAACCCGAGCAAGCGGTTTGCAGGGCTCCTCGTCCCGGTGGAGGGCGAGCCGGTGCTGCTCCTGCCGGCGCTGGAGGCGGAAGGGGCCCGGGCGGCGACCGGGGTGCGGCTGGTGACCTGGGCTGACGGCGAGGATCCCTATGCCCGCCTGGGTGCGCTCCTGCGGCAGACCGGCGCAGAGCGGGCCCTCGCGGTGGAGCACGAGACGTTCTCGCTGGTGCAGCTGGCGCAGCTGGCCCGTGCGCTCGCGGTCGAGCCGGGGGCGCTGCTGCCCGGGATGCCGGACCTGAGCCCCGTAATCTCGGACCTGCGCGAGTGCAAGGACGAGGCCGAAGTCGCGCGGCTGCAGCGGGCGGCGGACATGCTGAACCCCGCCCTCGATGCGGCGCTGGAGGCCATCCGCCCCGGCGCGACCGAGCGCGAGATCGCCCGTGTGCTGGAGGACGCCATGGCCGCCGCCGGCGCCGAGGGGGTGGCCTTCGAGACGCATGTGCTCTTCGGCCCCGCATCCGCGCTGCCCCACGGCGCCACCGGCGCCCGGGCGCTGGAGCCGGGGCAGGTGGTGCTCATGGACTTCGGCGCGCTCTACCGGGGCTACCGCTCTGATATCACCCGCACCGTCTGCTGCGGCGAGTGGCCGGCGGAGCTGGCCCGGGTCTACGACGTGGTGCGGGCCGCCAACGAGGCCGCCATCGCGGCCGTGCGGCCCGGGGTGGCGCTGGGCGAGGTCGACCGCGCCGCCCGCCGGGTGATCGAGGAGGCCGGCTACGGCCAGTACTTCATCCACCGCACCGGCCACGGTCTGGGGCTCGAGATCCACGAGGAGCCCTACGTGGTGGCGGGGAACCCGAAGCTCCTGCGGCCGGGCCATGTCGTGACCATCGAACCCGGCGTCTACCTGCCCGGAATCGGCGGGGTGCGCATCGAGGACGACGTGGTGGTCACGGAGACGGGCTGCCGGGTGCTCACCAGCTGGACGAAGGAGAGGCTCTCGGTAAGCGGCTCTTGACGCCGGAGTTTTCCGGGTATACGATGGTCGCAGAACCGATACCCCGTAGGGGTACTAGGGTAATCCGGCCGATCCGAAGGTGTGCCTGCAGCCCGGGTTTCCAAAGGAGGGCACGGGTGCGCCCTGCGGGGGCCGGGGTTTCCCCCTTGGTCCCGTCAGCTCCCACGCGGGGTTGATGAGCGTGGCGCAAGGGCACTATAGAGAGGCTTGAGGGGAGCGTGTGAACGATGACGACGGTGAAGATTGCGGGCATGAGCTGCAACCACTGCGCCATGGCGGTGCGGAAGGCCCTCGAGGCCGTCCCGGGCATCCGGAACCTCGAGGTGAAGATCGGCGAGGCCAAGTTCGAGGGCGACGTGAACCTGGACGCGGTCAAGGCGGCCATCGAGGAAGAGGGGTACGAGGTCGTCGAGGTGACGCGGTAGAGCCCGGAGCAATCCGGCATATGGCCCGGCGGCAACCCGCCGGGCCGTTTCTGCACCCGGCTGCGCCGGCGCGTCCGAAGCGGCGGGGGAGCCCTGGGCCCGGGAACTTGACACGGCGCTGCAGAGCCGCTACGCTAATACCGTACGGGGTATAAGTGGAGCGAAGGGGTGGATGCAGCGGTGACAAGGCCTGGGGAGACCTGCAGCCGTGGCACCTGAGGTGCCCCCCGGAAGGGCAGGCGTGGCCTGCCTCCGGTCTGACCCGGGGTGCTCGTGTGGCTCCTGGTAGGGGCCCTGTGGCTGATCCAGGCGATCCTGCAGCGGTAGTCAGCGGAGGTGAGGAGGAGTGCCGTTCTATCGCTTCGAGTGCAAGGAATGCGGCCACCGCTTCGAGGAGCTGGTGGCCTACAGCCGGCGCGACGAGGTGACCTGCCCGAAGTGCAAGGGCAGCACCCGGGTTCTGGTCTCGCCCTGCGCGGCGCAGGTGAACGGCGGCACCGCCGCACCGGCCGCACGCTTCACCTGAGCAGGTTGTGAGTAAGGGGCCGTGCGCCCCGGTCGAACTGAGGAACGTGGCTGTCCCGCATGTGCGGGCACAGCCACCTTTTCGTTTGTGCCGCCGCCGCATGACCCGGCCATCAACCGGCAACGAAATGAGCCACGGCGGATGCGGGCCGTGGCTCCAATCGGGGGGAGGCTTACCGGCGGGGCGGAAGCGGCGGCTCCAAAGTCGACTGTGCCTCGCTTTCCATCTGCACGATGAGCTGGTAGAGCGACTCGGTGGCCGGCGACGGCTCCACACCCAGCTGGCTCGCCAGCGCCTCGCGGCAGGCCAGGTACTGCCGCCGGGCCCGGTCAACCTGGCCCGTTTCCAGGTAGATGCGAATCAGGGACTGGTGGGTGGGTTCGTGGCTTTCGTCGAGGGCGAGGCGCCGCTGGAAGGCCACGATGGCCCGGTTGGGGCTCCCCAGTTCGTGCCAGTAGTACTCGCCCAGCCAGTCCAGGGCCGCTGCGTAGCGGGCGCGCCACTGCTCCCGCAGGTCGCCCAGCTCGTAGGGATCGTCGGCCAGCAGGTCGCCGCGGTAGAGGCGGCAGGCCTGCTCCAGCAGGCCGGCGGCCTCCCGCAGATGGCCGGAGTCCCGGGCCTCCTCCGCCCGACGCAGTTCCTCCCGGAAGCGGTCCAGGTCCACCTGCACCTCGGGGTGGCGGCTGAACCAGACCAGTCCGGCCTCCGCGTGGATGTAGCGCGACCTGGCCTTGCCCCCCAGGTGCGGCTCCAGCAGGCGGCGGAGGTGGTGGAGCGACACCCTGAGCGAGGTGTCCGCGGCGCTGGGGTCCAGGTCGGGCCAGAGCCGTTCGACCACCTGCTCCCGGGGCAGCGGCCCCTCGCTGGCCACGAGCAGGGTGAGCAGCTGGCCGCTCTTCCGCCGTTTCAGCGCCCGCACGTCCACGGGGGTCTCGCCCACGGTGACGACCAGCGGCCCCAGGACCTGAATCGTGAGCGGCGAGGGCCCCCTGGCCAGGGTGACCACCCGCCTGCGGTCGGCGGCGGTGAGCAGCGAGGCGAAGGTCGAGCGGCTGTCCTCGTCGGGGAGGGCCTGCCAGGCCGCCGGCAGCATCCGGGACTCGGGCTCGGCCAGGGGGATGCCTGGCTCCCGCACCGTCTGGGGCAGCTTCTCCGCCATAGTGCGGACCAGCCGCAGGCAGAAGTTCGCCTGCACGTCATAGGCCAGGCCGTAGATCACCGCGGCCAGGCCCAGCTGCCACTCGTGCAGCACGAAGAACTCGGCCCCCCATCGCTGGCACTCGGCGAGGCCCTCTTCCAACACCCGCACTGCCGCCGGCCGCGATTCGGTACGGGTGAGCCGGAACCGAGCCACGGCCAGGGCCAGGGTGAACATCACGCGGTGAAGCACGGTGGTCTTCTTGTCCATGCGGGCAAGGGTGCGCTCCGCGATCTGGGCGGCCTTGCCGGCGTTCCCCGTGTAGAACAGGTGCAACATGACGGCCTGCATCCGGGCCGGAACACTGAGGTGCGAGAGATCGCCTGCCCGGGCAGGCGATCTCTCGCACCTCAGTGTTCCGGCCCGGATGCAGGCCGTCATGTTGCACCTG
>Ga0134100_1003555_pt1 | contig 10182 bp, 10 predicted proteins | sample 11_taG_2_FD_94444 | JGI IMG/M metagenome (GOLD analysis project Ga0134100, IMG submission 94444) | Switchgrass degrading microbial communities from high solid loading bioreactors in New Hampshire, USA - 11_42_5_180_A3 metaG | ecosystem: Engineered > Bioreactor > Semi-continuous > Anaerobic >...
GCAATGAACACACCCAGCAATAGGAACAAGATGCCGGTTATAAGCCTGTTTTTAACCATAGCTATCCCTCCTGACATCAAACCGTCCCCTCACAGGCAAAAAACAGGGAAAACGGCCATGTACGGCAAAGGCAGACAACCTGTCGATGTCTGCCTTTGCGAGTAACCCTTGAATGGATATGTATCAAATATTGTTTGGGTGGATTTAAGAAATGGGATGCTGCGCTTGTCGCAACACGTTTAGTCCGAGAACAGGGGGGTGGAAAGATAACGTTCGCCGGTATCAGGCAGGATAACGACAATATTCTTGCCGGCGTTTTCAGGACGTTTGGCAACCTGTGTCGCGGCCCAGAGCGCAGCACCGGAGGATATGCCGACCAGCAGACCTTCGGTTCTGGCAAGATCTCGCCCGGTCGCGAAAGCATCTTCGTTTTCAACCGTAATGATCTCATCATAGATCTTCGTATTCAAAACCTGAGGCACAAAACCTGCGCCGATGCCCTGGATCTTGTGGCTACCGGGCGTTCCTTTTGAAAGCACGGGCGAACCGGCCGGCTCAACGGCAACGATATGGATGTTTGGATTCTTCGACTTCAGGAATTCGCCTGCGCCGGTGATAGTACCGCCTGTACCGATACCCGCCACAAATATGTCAACCTTTCCATCGGTGTCCTCCCAGATCTCGGGACCGGTTGTCGCCTTGTGGATGGCGGGGTTTGCCGGATTGGTAAACTGGCCCGGAATGAAGGCATTGGGTATCTCCTTCGCCAGTTCTTCAGCCTTGGCAATGGCGCCCTTCATGCCCTTTGAACCTTCGGTCAGTACGAGCTCAGCACCATAGGCTTTCAAAAGGTTCCTGCGCTCAATGCTCATGGTTTCAGGCATGGTGAGGATAATGCGATAACCGCGGGCTGCAGCAACGGAAGCAAGACCTATACCGGTGTTGCCGCTGGTGGGCTCAATGATGACCGAATCGGGCTTCAAAATGCCCCTTGCTTCAGCGTCATCAATCATGGCCTTGGCGATCCTGTCCTTAACGCTGCCCGCCGGGTTGTAGTATTCAAGCTTGGCAATAACGTTAGCCTGAAGTCCGTGTTTCTTCTCATACCTGGTCAATTCCAGAAGCGGTGTCTTTCCAATGAGGTCAACAAGGTTCTTATAAATTCTTGGCATAATATTACCTCCTTGATAAAGATGCCATTGATAATTCATATATGTTTACTATGATATAGCCATTATAATCCTATTGGCGGGTGATGTCAATAGGCCAAATCATATTTTTGATATAATCTATATAGGATTTATAGGTATTGACAACCATCCATTTCTTACATATTATTTATATATTAAAAGTATGAATTAATGATCTTTGGGAAAGGAAAGGATGGACAGATGAGAATATCGGCTAAAGGTCGTTACGCGCTGGCTGCTGCCATCAATATGGCCGAGAACTACAGCAGCGGAGAATGTATCACCGTGATCAGCATCTCCGAAAAGCTCGGCATATCCAAGATCTATCTGGAGCAGGTCTTCTCCCTTCTGAAAAGGGGCGGCATCGTCAATTCGGTAAAGGGCGCCCAGGGAGGTTACCAGCTCGCACGGACACCCCGGCAGATAACCGTCTACGATGTTTTATCGGCTGTGGAGACATCCCTTTTCGAGCCTGCCGAGGAAACCGTGAAGCTCAATGCGCCCGAGATCGACGCAGCCATGCGGACTATCGTGTTCGATGCGCTTGACAGCGCGGTAAAAAATGCACTTGAGAAAATAACCCTTTCCGATCTGGTCAGTGAAGTGGAAAAGCATAAAGCTGACCAGGGATTTATGTTCTTTATTTAAAAATCGGGTGAATGCGTATGGATTTCAGTACCCTCTGCATACATGGACATGACCGCAAATATGACAATACCGGCGCCATCAGTGTGCCCATCTTCCAGTCGGCCACCTTTGCGCACCCGGGCGTGGGGTTGAGTACAGGCTACGATTATTCCAGGCTCCAGAACCCCACCAGGGAACACCTTGAAATGACGGTGGCAAAGCTGGAAGGCGGTGTTGACGCCATGGCCTTTTCCAGCGGCATGGCTGCCATTGCCGCGCTCATGGAACTCTTCTCGCCCGGAGACCACATCATCGCCTCCGATGATCTTTACGGCGGTTCCCACAGGCTGTTCTACAACATCTCGGAGAAAAACGGGCTTCGTTTCAGCCTGGTGAAAACGTCGGACATTTCCCAAATTGAGGCCCATATCCGGCCTGAGACAAAGGCCATCTTCATTGAGACGCCCACCAATCCGATGATGCATGTCACCGATATCGCGGCGACGGCTCGCCTCGCAAAAAGCCACAATCTGCTTTTGATCGTGGACAACACCTTCCTGACGCCTTATTATCTGAAGCCGCTTGTTCTAGGCGCCGATATCGTCATCCACAGCGGAACGAAGTTCCTGGGTGGTCACAACGACACCCTGGCAGGCTTTCTGGTGGTGGCGGACAGCGGGCTTTCGGAGCGGCTCCGGTTTATTTACAAGACCATAGGCGGCTGCCTCGCCCCCTTCGACAGCTGGCTGATCATCCGCGGCATCAAAACCCTGGCCGTACGCATGGACAGGCAGCAGGATTCCGCCATGAAGATCGCCCAATGGCTTCTGAACCATAAGAAGGTTAAGGCGGTACACTACATAGGCCTTCCCTCCCATCCGGACTATGAGGTTTCCAAGCGCCAGGGAACCGGTTTTGGCTCCATGATCTCTTTTGAAACAGATTCGGAGGAAACTGCGGTCCGGGTGCTTTCAAAGGTCTCCCTGATCCAGTATGCCGAGAGTCTGGGCGGCGTCGAGACCCTGATCACCTATCCGATGCTCCAGACCCATGCCGACATTCCCAAGGAGGAGCGTGAGGCTAAAGGCATCAACGAAAGGCTGCTGCGTCTCTCGGTGGGCCTGGAAAGCCCGGAGGATCTGATACGCGATCTGGAGCAGGCATTTGAGGAGGAATAGGCTTTGAAAGAAAGTTTTGATACCATCATTGACCGCCAAAACACGGATTCCATAAAATACGACTTTGCCGCAAGGCGGGGCCTGCCCGAGGACGTCCTGCCCCTTTGGGTGGCCGACATGGATTTCAGGACTCCGCCCTGCGTGATAGAGGCCCTGGTGGAGAAAAGCCGGCACGGCATATTCGGTTACTCGGATACCCGGGAAGACTATTTTGAAGTGCTGCATGAATGGTTTTCCAGGCAATTCGGCTGGCACATCAGGCCAGAATGGCTCGTAAAAACCCCCGGCGTGGTATACGCCATATGCGCCGCCATCCGAAGCCTCACCGAAGAAGGCGATGCGGTGCTTATCCAGGAACCGGTCTATTATCCGTTCTCCGGCTCCATACGGGCGAACGGGCGAAAACTGGTTGTCAACCAGCTTGTCTACTCGGATGGAAAGTACACCATCGATTTTGAGGATTTCGAAAAGAAAATTGTCCAGAACAAGGTGAAGCTTTTCATCCTATGCAGCCCGCACAATCCGGTGGGCCGGGTATGGACAAAGGAAGAGCTCTTAAAGCTCGGGGATATCTGCCTGAAGCATGGAGTCATCGTTGTAGCCGACGAGATCCATGCCGATTTCACCTATCCCGGGCACCGGCACCAGGTGTTCGTGAACCTGAAGCCCGAGTTTTCAGACATAACCATCACCTGTACGGCGCCCACCAAGACCTTCAACCTGGCTGGCCTGCAGATTTCCAACATCTTTATCGCCAACCAGGCCATCAGGCGGAAGTTCAAACAGGAGATCGTCAGAAGCGGCTACAGCCAGCCCAACATCATGGGCATCGTGGCCTGCCGCGCGGCCTACAAGGACGGCGGCCCGTGGCTCGAGGAACTTAAGCAGTACCTAAAAGGCAATCTGGATTACCTGCGGGAATTCCTTGAGCAAAGGCTGCCCCGGATCAAGCTTGTGGAGCCGGAAGGCACCTACCTCGTATGGCTCGACTGCAGCGCCCTTGGCCTGGACGACAATGCGCTTGAGGACTTCATCGTGAACAAAGCCAGGCTGTGGCTGGATTCCGGAACCATGTTCGGCGCCGGCGGCGAAGGATTCCAGCGCATCAACATCGCGTGCCCAAGGGCTATCTTGGAGCAGGCCCTCACCCGGCTCGAAAGCGCGGTCAACCGGCTTTAAAACATGGATGATGCCCCAAAGCGGTTACGCCATCCAAGGATACCGCTCTCCTTCACTCAAGCCTGCCTCCCCGGCCCTGGGTAACGGCATAGTATCCGGCCGTGCGGAGGCAGGTTGTCTATACCCGTTTCCCATGACCCCAAAAAATGTGATCAAGATCATCACCAATTGGTTATTGACAACGGCATGTACTCTCGTTATAATATAAAACTGTCGGACGGACTTCGACAGAACAGAATATACACCATTAGCTCAGCTGGTAGAGCACCTGACTCTTAATCAGGGAGTCCAGGGTTCGAATCCCTGATGGTGTACCAGAAAAACCGCTCAGTTTGAGCGGTTTTTTCTTTGCTCTCATTTCCTTTCTTCATCATGGTTCAGCACAAAAAGATAATCCCCAAAGATCGGGCACCACCGGGGTGACTCGCCATGCCCGGTTAAGCTCGGCCATTGAGATGAAAAGCGTCCCGTTTACTCATCTCACGAATTAAGCCTTCATGATCCGGCCAGGTTTTCGGACATTTCCATGTCATATCCTCCCATTCTATTCTATACCCTTGGCGGCATTTGCTTTCTTGCTGCCATGCATAAATCCGCCTGCAAAATTCTCCATATACAATAAAAGTTCTACTTCTTTTTTGGGGCCTCCATCAATATAATATAGTGACAAAATATAGAAAGGGAGGGAATGTGATGATAAAAATAGTAAAGGACTTCGTTCAGCTCTTGGTACTACTCCTGACAGCGGCTAAACAAGTGCAGGAAATATCCAAGATAAAGAAAACGAAGTCCTCCAAGCTGAAGGGGAGAAATTAACTCCCCTTCTACCATATTTATGATAACACGGTTTCATGTATAACACTATTTTTTACAACACTGCACGATTCCCCAGGCTGCATAATCTCCTTTTTACACCCCGCATTATCCATATGTTGATTATTCCATAGCAATAACAGCTATTTTCCTGACAAAAGCCAATTCCTTGATACCGGTTTCCGTATACCGGTTAAACAGTTCAAAGGGAACTTCCAGGTTGAACATATGCCTGTCTTCGGTCCAGTAGATGCTTTTGCCTAAAACCACATCGGGATCGGAAGGTGACAGGATATCCGCATAATAATAGACGCCTTCCTCATCCATCGGCTTAAGCTGCAATTCATCAATCTTTGTTTGGAGCAAACCATCGGGTTTTGCAATCCACTCCAGCTTAACAGTGTTCCTGATACGTGCAGTCTCCCGCTCATCGGTATCTTCGATAGCTTCAAGGTCCAGGTCTTCCAAATAGTAACAGGCACACACACGGTTGTCTTCAACCAGGACATCATCGGGCTCTATATTTGTAACGATGTTGGTCGGAACATAATAGTATTTTAAGTCGGACAGTATCTGGGCCACCCTGACCTTTTCCGAATCAACTACCGGCACTCTGTCCCCCTCATTGTCCTTTGCCGCATATTTGCCTGAGCATCCGGCAGCGGATACCAGTAATACAAGTACCATAAAAACCAAGCAAAGAAAGCGCTTCATAGACAGTTACCTCCTCATGCGAAGCAGGCCGGGCTATAAAAGTCCTTCTATATCCTCCAAAACTCCTTTATTGATGTATTATACTATGCCATGTTATAGTTTTCCAGAAGATGGTTGGGAAATACAGGGCATGGCGCCACCTCATTCAGCCTGACCGAAGGAGGTGGTGCAGGTATGAGGCTGTACGAAGCATATACAATCGCTTCCGTTGTAAACGCTCGGATACTATGAACGGCCTTTCAGCATTTTACTCTCGTCCACTGCCACATGGCTGCCACATGAAAAGCACCCTGTGGCAGCCGGATCAAAGACGCGCCTTGTCTTATTCATCCCTGACGATTGCTTCCAGTACCGCCACATCGTCCTTCTCCGGCATGCGGCTTTTTTGTGCGGCAAAATCTTCCCTCATGATCTTATCATAGATCAGGAGTTTATCTCCATCTATCCGGAAAATGCCCTGCAAGCCGCCTTTGACGTAATATTCACCGTTGCTTTCGCCTTCCTGACGACCCAGGAACAGGATGTATTCAACACCTTCGGCCAACACGCCGTCCTTGGCCAGTTGAAGAACCCGGATGGTTTCCTCCCCTGTCCCCTTATAGACTTCGGTCACTTCTACGGTGCTCATAAACCCCAGTTCACCAGACAGTTCCTGTCCTGTGACCCTGCCTTTTATAATCAGGTCCGAGGCATCCTTCATCTCTTTCAATGTACCGGAGCCATCACCATACATTACGCAGATATTCGTGCCGGATGATGGTTTGGCCAGCTTAATGGCAGGCTCATAAGGAATTTCGGTTGGCAGCTTCCTATCACCAGCTTCCTCCATTGCGACATGGGGCGGAAAGGCCAGGGCTGCCAGCATCATCGCTGCAAAGGCACAAACAATCCATACGCGCTTTAACATAAGCATACCTCTGAACTTAAGGAAAAAACATTACAACCATATTTTATCATAATCCGATCGCATTTTCTAACAATTACAGTCTGGCAAGCGGGCAGGTTGCACCACACAAGCACCCGTACTCCTCTGCCAACCGTATGCTTTCAAAGCATTACCTGCAGCTTCCGACCATAGGAACATCCATGCCGGGAAGACCGGTTTGATAAATTGCAAAAGCATCCGGGAATATGTTTTGCAGAAATCATGAAGATTGCTCATCGAAAGTTTCCCCACTTTTGTGCTATAATGCTTTTAGTTGTTTAAAGGCTCATCCCGGCCTGCACATGAAATGGTCTAATCATGATGTTTACCCGCATATCATGCACTGTCGGCAGAAAGTTCAATCCTGTAATACAAATGAAGCTTTATGAACAGGCATTATAGGCTGATTCTGTATTCTGAGCAATACCCGGATGCGACAGGGTAAAACAGGAAAACATAGCTTTACATTGACATTAACTACATAGGGGTGATGGCTTGAGCGAATTAACTGCGAAACTGAAAGAGGTCCTGACATCCGTATTGCCCATAACTTTCATTGTTCTGATACTCCACTTTACCATAAGCCCGCTGGAACCGGATATGCTGTTTGCGTTTCTGATAGGTTCGGCCTTGGTCATCCTTGGCCTGACAATATTTCTTTTTGGTATCGATCAGGGATTGGAGCCCATAGGGCAAGGCATTGGCAATACCATAACCCGATCCAACAGCTACGCGGTATTACTGACGTTCAGCTTTGTACTGGGATTCTTTATATCCTATGCGGAGCCGGATCTTCACATCCTGGCCAAGCAGGTAGCCAGCGTGACTTCCGGCCAGTTTGACAAGACATTGCTGGTCATCGTTGTTTCCATCGGAATCAGTGTGATGATGACCCTTGGCATGCTGCGCATCCTGAAGGGCGTCCGGCTGAAATATGTATTCGCAGGCGTTTACTTCCTTATCTTTATCCTGTCCCAGTTCTCATCGGCTGATTTTCTTGCCATCGCTTTTGATGCCTCGGGCGCTACGACCGGCGCGGTAACGGTCCCCTTCATGCTTGCGCTGGCAGCCGGTGTCTCGGCGTTGAAGAAGGACAGCAAGATGGGAGAAGCCGACAGTTTCGGTCTAGTAGGCATCGCCTCGGCAGGCGCGATTCTCGGGGTTCTGCTAACCGGTATTTTTCTCGATATTGAGAAGCTGGAAGGTGCACTGCCGGAAGTTGAAATCTCTGCCGCCAACATGCTGGAGGCCTATGGCGACAAACTGCTCACCATAGCCTGGGATGCATTTCTGTCCCTGCTTCCTATCATTATCGTGTATATCCTGTTCCAGATATTCTTTTTCAAACATAGGAAGAACAAGGTCATCGATATTTCCCGTGGTCTTGTTTTCACCCTTGTAGGGCTCATCGTATTCCTGCTGGGTGTAAACGGCGGTTTTATGGAAGTGGGCGCCCAGTTGGGAAAACAGCTTGCCGCCATGGATTCCAATTTCCCGGTTTTGCTGGTATCATTGTTGCTTGGGCTTACAACGGTACTGGCCGAACCCGCTGTGCTTGTTTTAACCCACCAGGTGGAAGATATCACCGGCGGATATGTCAACCGTACCCTGGTGCTCATCTTCCTGTCTGTGGCAGTCGGCATGTCGATCTTCATGTCCGCCCTGAGGATCCTCATACCCGATATCCAGCTATGGATGTATCTGCTGCCCGGGTTTGGCCTTGCCGTGATCCTGGCATTCTTCGTCCCGGATTTGTTTGTCGGTATGGCTTTTGACGCAGGCGGCGTTGCCTCAGGACCTATGACAGCCACATTCTCCCTTGCCTTCGTCCAGGGCATTGCTGCACAGGTTCCCACCGCCGATGTGGTAACGGATGGGTTTGGCATGATAGCCATCGTAGCCATGATGCCGATCGTTGCGCTTGAATTGCTTGGCGCGCTCTATCAGGCCAAGACTCGCAAGATAAAGCAAATTGCTCCTATAAATAAGCAATAAGCAATCTGTCGGAGGTAATCAGAAGTCATGGAAATGCAAATGGAAACACAGGATATAGAGCATCAAATTCTGACGCTTATTCTAAGTGACACCCAGTGCCATAAGTGCATCCACATCGCCAGGGAAAAAGGCATCTGCGGCGGTATCATAACCCTGGGCAGAGGCACCGTGAAAAGCTCAGCTTTGCACCTGCTGGGCATTAAGAGCCAGAAAAGGGAAATCATCAGCTTCCTGTTGGAAAAAGAAAAAGCGAAGGAAATGCTGGACTATTTTACCACGGAGCTTCAACTTCATAAGCCCGGTCATGGCATTGCCTTCACAACTTCGGTAGTCATGACCATTTGCAGGCCCGGCAAGACGCAGGAAATCGGAAATACGGAACAAGCTATGAAGGAAGAGGGTATGCGTATGTATAAGAAACTGACAGTGGTCGTTGACCGCGGTATGGGCGAAGATGTCATGGAAATAGCCCGCAAGGCAGGCGTCAGAGGCGGCACCATCATGCACGGGCGAGCTGCCGGCGCTGAGTACACTCAAAAGATTTTTGGTATGGAAATCGAACCCGAGAAAGAACTGGTCCTGATCCTGATACCGGACGAGCTGGTCGATAAAGTTGCCGATACATTGTACCAGGAACTCCATCTGGAGGAGCCGGGCAAGGGGATCCTGTTTGTGGAGCCGGTTGTGGACGTCCGTGGCCTTTTTGAGTCGAACCCGCAGAACAAGGCGTCCGATTAACCTGCCGGGATGTTCGAATTCTTCAGGCAATAAGCGCCTCGTTCCGGTTTACTTGACGAACAGGTTTAACGGTTGTATACTAGATCATGCCTCCATGCGGTGGAGGCTTTTTGTTCTCTCCGGCAAGAGAAAATGACAATACCTGAAAGGGAAGAATGACACGATGCCCGAAGGCGGAAAAGTTATCGTACAGAACCGAAAGGCAAGGCATGATTATTTCATAGAGGAAACCTTTGAAGCCGGGATTGCCCTCACTGGAACCGAGGTCAAATCTCTGCGCCTGGGCCGTGCCAACCTTCAGGACAGTTATGCCGTCATCAAAGACGGTGAGGTTTTTATCCAGGGCATGCATATCAGCCCCTATGATCAGGGCAACCGGTTCAATCACGATCCCCTGCGGGTGCGCAAACTTTTGCTGAACCGCTATGAGATCAACAAGTTGATTGGGCTGACCCAGAAAAAGGGTTTCACCCTGATTCCCCTGAGCCTGTACTTCAAGAAGGGGCTCGTAAAGGTGGAGCTTGCGGTATGCCGCGGTAAGAAGCTCTACGACAAGCGTCAGGACATCGCCAGGAGGGACGCGGCCAGGGAGATAGATCGAAGGATGAAGGAATACAACAGGTAGCAGGAAATAACCCACTCTGTCTATACGGAGCCGGATGTGGTATAATCATTGTGCAGCACACTTTTTACTCTCAATGGGGGTGTCAAGGTTTCGACGGGGCTGTTGAAGTAAGAGAAGCGGGTAGTGGATTCTCGTTGGCCACTTTAAAAAACGAGAGAAAAAAATAAGTGCTGACAATAACAAGTTGGCTCTCGCAGC
>Ga0134100_1003557_pt1 | contig 10172 bp, 5 predicted proteins | sample 11_taG_2_FD_94444 | JGI IMG/M metagenome (GOLD analysis project Ga0134100, IMG submission 94444) | Switchgrass degrading microbial communities from high solid loading bioreactors in New Hampshire, USA - 11_42_5_180_A3 metaG | ecosystem: Engineered > Bioreactor > Semi-continuous > Anaerobic >...
AGGGATACTCGAACGTGACATGGAGATAGAAGTCGTCACCTTTCCTGCACAATCGCGCAGTTCGTACCATGCGCGGGTTTTCCAGGGCTGGACGCAAGAACTTCTCCCTCTGCCAGGTGCCGCATTCCAGAGGCAGCAGTAGATGTGATGCCGGACGTGAGGAAAAGTCCGCTTCAGGCGTTTCATCGCGGACGGCAAGGAGGCAGCGCTTGCGACCTTCCAGGGGCTTTCTCCTCGGATCGTGCCCATCTAACAAGAACAACCTAACCCAAAATGTATCTGTCTTGGGCTCGTAGTAGAGGCCGAAGTTTCGGCACCGCACGTTCCCATCCGGCCTAGCAAAGAGTGGAGGAACAGGTTTCTGTACCTTGAGAGTTTGCCTAATCTGCATTTCAATCCTATGGGCATCGTCACTCGTCTCAGCCTTCTGGAGGTCGTCAAGAAGCGAGCTATACTCGCCCAGGAGCACGCTCTCGTCTTTCCCAAGATCGGGAGCTTGCGGCCAGGAGGGGGGCGAGACGTTCGTGTCCTGCCCGGCTCTTTCCTTTAGCTCAAAGTAGCTTGCCAAAGTCTGGGCAACGTCCTCGAATAGGCTGTCCTTAAGGCTGGTATGCATGGGGAAAAGATATGCATGAGGCTTGAAAACACGAGATAGATAACCCGCGATTAGCTTGGCCGACACCGTGTTCTTGAAGCGGCAGACAGACTCAATCTCGGTCTCCTTTTCCTTAGCTAGGTCAAGGAGTCTCTTGTAGGCCAAAGTGTACACGCGCATAGTGCTGGCTAAGATCGCCCTTTTCCGGCGAGACGGATTATGAATCTTAAGTTGAGTAGTAAGAAAGACACTTGGCATGTTGACTAGAATGGTTCCTCACAGAGCTTTAGGAGTCTTTCGCTTGTCATGAGATCCTCCAGCACGACACCGGAATCCCTGCACGGGCCGCGGTGGTACATGCCTCCGAGCAACGCAATGGGAACCACTATCCTGTTGACCCCTTTCATAGGACCAACTCCCCGCCCTACATTTTATAACGAATTGAGGACACGCGCCACACGTGCTTTGCGCATCGACGCGTGCCCTCAAAATACCATACACCCAAGGGGTATGCCGGAAGCTTGTCTGAATACTGCCAGCGAGTTGCCGTTATCGCCTTCCGAAAAGGACCGAAAACGGCAGATCTTGCTGGAAGCACTGGAATTCATTTGTCCTGCTCAGTGCATCATTAGCTACCATCACAGATAGCATCAGAAACCCCCCAGGGTACTTCGGGACTAAGAGGTCGGCGGTTCAAGTCCGCCTGCCCCGACCATTTTCTTTTTGTACCCACGCTTCCTGCGCCTAGGCTCCTAGGTAGGCCCTTCGCACGTCAGGGTTCGCCGCAAGCTCAGAAGCTGCGCCTCCGAGGGTGATCCGGATCCGGCCTGTCTCAAGCACGTGGCTCCTTGTCACCGCGGCGAAGGCCCTTCGTGGGTTCTGCTCCACGAGGAGCACGCTCACACCAGGAGGCGGGCAGTGTCCGAGCTAGCGCCGCACCTCTACCGGCGTCCCCCAGGTCCGCAGGGATTCGATGTGGGACATGACCAGGACCTGGCGGTCGAGGGCGATCTGCCGCAAGGTCGCGCCCAGGTTGGCGAGCCTCGCGCTGTCGCACGTCGGGAACGGGTCGTCGAAAATGAGCGGAAGCAGATAGTCCTGCGCGAGGAGGTCTGCGATGGCAAGCCGTAACGCAATGTACAACTGATCCTGCGCGCCCTTGCTGAGCTGGCCGAGATCGCAAGGGACGCCCGCCTGGTGCACGTGGACCTTGAAATCCTCGTCGATCACGACCGCGCGCCGCTCCACGCCCGTTATGCGTTGAAAGTGTTCCGTCGCCGCGTTTTCTAATCGCCCGCGGTATGACCTTTGAAAGTCCGCTATGGCAGCCGTAAGTTCGAGACAAGCGACCGTTAGGGCGTCGGCGAGCAGCTCCACGTCCTCACGTTGGCGCTTGAGCCGTGCGAGCCGCTCGAGGGATTGGGCGATGTTCACCGGCGTGCTTCCTTCAAGCGAGCGTTGCTCGGCAATGAGGTCTCCCCTCCTCTTCTCAAGCTCGGTCACCTGCCCGCGCAAGGCCTCGGTGTCGCGGGCGAGCGTCTTCAACCTGCCCTCGATTAACTCAGCGTCGTCCGCCTCGTCGACTTCGGGGAGTCCGGGATTGCGGGTTATGAGATGTTTCCAGTCCGCAAGCGCCTGCGCGGCCCTGTTCGAGGCGCCTATTCTCTTCTCACGCAGCTCGTCAACGGTGGCCGCGCTGTACTGACCAAGCAGCGTATCGAGGGAAGCACGCGCCCGCGCCACCTTCTCCAAGCGCGACCGCCTGTCCGCCCATCTCTGTCGAGCCACGGCCGGTTCGCCGCCCGACGCCGCGAGTATGGCGCCGATCGACGCTGATTCCATCGCATACGCCTCCTCGAATTCCTTGGCCCGCGCCGTCAACGCCTCCACGTGTTGTTTCCCGGCATCAATGGCGGCTTTCGCAGCTTGGATGTCGCTAGAGATGCTCTCATGGCGGCGGGCTTCCGCCGCGGCCTCGTCCCACCACGACGGGTCGCACCGCTCGAGGAAGGCTGCGAGGTCATTGACGGTGCGCGAGTCATCCGTGGACGACCCCACTGCCACGACACGCGCGACCTCCTTCCATACGTCGCTCGTGCTGGGGGAAGACAACATCGCCGCATGAGCGTCGGAAGGGTCGCAGCCAAACGCCTCCCGGGCGAACTCTCGCGTGAGGGTCTCGAGACGCTGCTTCTTGTCGAGCAGGGCCTTCCATTCAGAGAACGCCGCGTCGACGTCTCCGAAGAGCTCGGCGAACCTTCTTGTCGCTTCCGCGAATGCCTCGCACTCTTCGCGAGCTTGTTCGAAGGCTCGCCGGGCGGATAGCACGTCGCTCTCGCTGGCGATGAGCGCCTGCTCGGCGTCAAGCTCTCTGGCCTCTTCGTCGCGCTGCTCCACCTTCGCTTGGAGCGCGCCGAGCTCGGCCTTGTCCGTAGCAACGACCGCCCCGAGCGCTTGGTCAACGCCTGCCATCTCTTGTTTGCACCGCGCAAGCTCCGCCTCGAGCGCCCTCATCTCGAGCTTCAGCTTCGCGGTGCCCACCTTGCGGGCGTGCACCGCGCCGGCAAGGAGGTATCCGGCAGCCCCGAAGAGGAGTGCCGCCACGACCCCTGCCAACGCTACTCCGGGCCACGCCGCCGTAGAGGCTGCAGAGCCAATGGGCCTGTCTGACACAAGCCACGCGGCGATGCCCGCGGCCACCAAACCCGGGACGAGCCCTGCCACGAGCCGGAGACTGCGCGGCATGACGAGGGCTCGCTCGCGCTCCGCAAGTGCCGCGCGGAGCTCACGCTCCTTGCGGAGCGCCTCGATCTTCTGCCGTATCATGGCCCCTGCGCCCGGTCCGAGGGACGCGATCGCTGCGTAGCGCCGCGCGTGCTCCTCCCGACGCCTCGCGTGCGCTTTGATCCGCTCCTCGACGATCTCCACTTCGCGCTTAGCGGCCTCGAGCTTCCGTGTGAGTTCAGAGCGCCTCGCCGAGTACCCCTCGAGAAGCCGCAGCTCGTCGGGACTGGCCTCGGTGAACGCCCGGAACCTTCCGGCGAGGTGTGTGTCACACTCACGGATCTCCTCGAGCCGCCCGACGAAGTCGTGCCACTTCTGAAGTAACACGGTGCCGTTACGCCTGGCTCTATGCACGATCGCCTCGGCCCCAGGCCCGAGCGTGCCCCAGTCGCGCATGGCTCGCAGCTCCGTTTCGAGCCGGTCGAGGTCCGACTGCCTGGCCTTTGCCGCCCTTTCCGCCTCAGAGATCCCCTGTGCTATCTCAGCAAGCTTCTCTTTCAGTGAGATGAGCTTTCCGAGCTGCGCGTCGACATCCGGAGGCGCGCCCTCGAACTCGGGATAAGCCTCCTGAATGGCTCGAACGCCGCTCTCGATCTCAGCAGACAGATCCTTGGCCTGATCTAGCGCGGCTTCTAGGCCCGCCTGGTCCTTCGTGGCTCGCCGGAACTCAGCGGCGAGTCGCTTCCACTCGGACCATGCGCTGAGGATGGCTTCCTTGGACGCCAGCGCAGCCCTCTTTTCGTTCAACTCCCCTTCGATCTTTGCAAGGTCCTTCCGGACCGTTTCAAGGGAATCAACTGTGTGGCGCGCCGAATCGATCTCTGCCTCGAGAGCCTGGATGCGGGACTCGAGATCCTCGAGCGTGCGGTTGTTCCTCTGGTTTCGTGGCGTCACGCCCCGATCGCCCGTGTTCTTGGTCTGATCCGAGAGCTCGGAGACGAGCACTGCCAATGCGCGCGCGAAACCCGTTCCAGCCCCCGAAAGGAGCTCTTGGACCTTCTCATCCAGGCGTTTTACCTCCGGGATAGGCTGGGTGATGCAGAAGGTGGACTCGAAGAGCTCACGCGATGTCATGCCGAAGATATCGGCCAGCTTCTCTTCATAAAGCGTATTGGGCTTTCTCCTCGCCTCGGGGTTGTGCTCGCCTGTCACGAGGCCTATGTACTGCCCGTTCTCCAGCTTCGCCAGGGACACCCTGTGAGTGTCGAAGTCGCGCCGGATTCTATAGACTACGCCGTCGGCCTCGAATTCCACCTCCCCCTCGAACCGCTGGGGATTGTCCCAGTTTCTGAAGCGGGCGTGCCCGAAGGCGGACGGGTCAGCCTTGGTAGGAAGGCCGAATATGGTGGCAAGCATCCCCATCACCAGCGACGACTTGCCGCGTTCGTTCGGCGCCACGTACGCGTTGATACCCTTGGTGAAAGAGACCTCGACTCTCTCGCGGTACGGCCCGAAGCCTGTGAGAGCGAGCCTCCTGAAGGACACTCGCCTCATCGTGCTCCACCACCCTCTCGGAATGCGGCAAGGCCCTTTCGAATGGCGAGTTCCAATACCTTCCGCTCGCGCGCGTCACTCGTGCTCTCGAGCCGTGCCGCGAGCCTCCTTACGAAATACCCTTGGATGGTGGGCTGGGCCGCAAGTCGGCTCACGAGGTCCTCATTCGTGAAAGTCGTCTCGTCCGCTATCTCGACGTAGAAGAAATCCTCCTGCAAAGACCGGGCGAGCGAGCTGGTGTCTACGGGGAAAGACGGCGTGCCCCGCAACGTTATCTTGACGCACGCGTCCCTGTCGTCTCCCGCGGCGGCGCGGCACGCCTCCGCCAGCGCGTCGCGGGACGGAACAGCTGATACATCTATCTCCACCGAGGCATGGCGCCTTACCGGGAGGGGGAACGTCTCGACGGTCACGCGGGGGGAGCCCGCGCCCGCTGTGTCGGTCAGCTGTACTACCGTGAGCTTGCCCGTGCCGGGGTCGTCGAATCCCTTCGCCTCAACCATGCCCGGGTACACTGCGACGCCCGTCCCGGTCTTGGATTCCGCATACCTGTGAATGTGCCCGAGGGCGACATAATGATATCCTGCGGCTGCGAGCGCCTCCGATGCTATCGGGAGGCTTCTGTCACCAGCTTGCCAGTCGAGAGAGCCATGGAACGCACCGATGTGTATTCCTGGCCCCTCGGCCCGCGGAAGGTTTGTGAGGTCCTCGACCCGGGTGAGCCCGCCGGTGTATGCTAGCGAATACACGGACACTGGCGTGCCGTTGACGTTCCATAGGGCTACCCTCTGAGGCATGGGATTGCGCACGAGCAAGCCAGGCCAGGAAGTGCTTCGCTGCCTGTATATGGAGTCATGGTAGGTTATCTCGTCGTGATTCCCCGGGACAGTCACCAAAGGCAGTGCCGCCCGGGCCAGCCGCTCGAGCTGCCGCACGGCCTCATCGGCCACAGCGGGCTCAGGCCTATGCGATTCGAAGAGATCGCCTGCGATGATGACCAGGTCGATGCGGTTCTCAGGTGCGAGAGCGAAGTCAACCGCCCTTTTCAATAGGAGGTCTCGCTCGCGCTGCCGGATCGTCGCCTTTTCGGCCGGGAGCTCGGACGGAGACCAACCGAGGTGCAGGTCCGCAAGGTGGAGACACCTGAGCACGCTCCATCACCCCCATCACCCCGCCGGGATAGCATCCATTCACACGATACCACACGTCTGCAGGAAATGGAAGGGCGACCGGGGACATCCTGTTCTTGGGAACATGCGGGAAGCCCGCTCCGCCGCCGGGCCTAGGCGCCGTCAGCCGCCTCACGGCAGGCCAGGTACAAGAGCACGAGGGACGGGTACATCATCAGCAGCGCCGCGGCCACCACTCCCGAGTCGTTGGTCACGATGGCCACGCCTGCCGAGAACAGGCTCGCGCCGAGAGCCGAGGCGAACCCGGGGTTCGCCTTCATGAGCTTCTTCGCGAGGCCCACCGGGCGTACCCAAAGGAGCGCGACAGCCGCAAGGAACGCGAGCAGAGCGCGCGTCCAGACGGTGTACCTGATGAGCTTCAGGTTCATCGCCGCCTTGCGCCGCACTATATCGGCGAGCGCTCCAGGGCCCTCCGCCGACACGGTAAGGATCGCGCGACCCCAATGGGACGTGGGGCCACCGGCCCTCAAGGCGTCGGCGATGGCTATTCCCGCGACGAGCGCCGCCCCGAGTCCGGCTAGAGCGGCTATTCGCCGGCCCGTTACCCTTCTGCCCGAATAGAGAGCATAGGCCACCCCGAACCCCGCCACAGCCGTGAGCGTGCCTCCCATGTTCGCGCCGAACGACGGAGATGCGAGCACGACGAGTCCCAGCGCGAACAGGACCGCGGTGCAGGCGAGGACCGGGGCGCGACGCGCACGCGTCGCCGATGACGGGGCCTCGGGAGAACCCGCCCTGTCTACGGCAAGCCCTGTTCCGGTTATGAGCGAGCCGACCAAAACGCCCATGTACTCGTTCCCTATCCCATAGAACCTTGCGCCTGCGACCGGGTCGTATCCTAGCACCGACCGCTGCATGAGAGGCGATCCCAGCAAGGCGTCACAGGTCACCGCAAGCCCGGTGAGGAGGTAAACCACAGCGAAAGCGAACAGCCCGGGAGGCGCGCCGCGGCCACGGACCGCCCTTGCGAAAACGTACATGGCGAGCGCGGCTGCTGCGACGAGCGCACCCGCGGACGCGCCGCCGCCCGTATGCACGGCGGAAGGCAAGAATAGCATCGCGAGCGGGACCGTGCCGAGGCACAGAAGGAGTGCCTGCGTAGCCCCGGCGGTGGCGTGAGCCCAGCGTCCCGCGGTGCGTATAGCGCCCCGGCCGGGAGAGGCGTGGTTGGGGCGTGAGTCGTCCGGTGGTGGGAGAGGGGTTTCTGGCGCGGCGCCGCCCCGCTGTCTGAGAAGGGGTTTGCTTCGCGCTGCAAAGAACGCGATGAGCCCCAGCGAAACGAGGGCCACTATGATCTGAAAGCCGACGAAAGCCTTGAGGATCGGCGCCCTCACGAGGTAGGTGGATGCGATCTCGTCGTGCAAGGCGCGAAGCCTACGCAACGCTGCCGGGTCGGCCACGGCGCGCACCGGCGCGCCGAGCACCCACGGCGGCGGTGTAACACCCAGCCACGCCATGACTGACGCGGCCACGTCGGTGTTTGTGATGAGCCCGTCTCGCCTTGTGGTTGCGGACGTCAGGAGTCCGCCTGACCCGGTCGACAAGGTTGGCCCTGCCGCGATGACCGGGGCTAGGCTTCGCCCGCGCGCTACCTCGCGCTGAGCGGGCGCAGGAGACAAGACCATGAGCACCGTGTCCGTGAGGTCTACGAACTCGAGCAGGCGCCCGACGAGGGCGTCCGCTGACGCCAGCGCTGACCTGCTGGCCTTCTCATACGCTGCGTCGGTGAGGAGCCCGGCGCCAAGGTAGCGCTCCACTCGGGACATGTTACCCGATTCAACCACGACGAAGTCTGCCCTGCCCGCGGTCATCGTGTCCTTCACGAGGCGCGCCACGACCTCTATATCGGTCATCATGCCCCCCGGGAAGTCATCCACGTGCTTGACGGTGTCCTGGCCCACGTCGCCAAGGTCCACGAGGCCGCTGGAATCCATGGCGATCGCCACGGCGTGGCGGCCGGGATGGCCCGGTGTGTCGGAGTTCCCGAAGACCGCGGTCCTCTTTCCGGCAAGCTTCAGCGCCTCGCCGAGGGCGCCTGGAACGACGTGGTAGCTTAGACCGGAGTTCACCTCGTTTATGAGAGCGATGTACGGATGTACCACGGCTCCGCGGGGCGGCGCGGTGGCGCCCGTGTTCCGTGCAAAGGCGACGGCGGCCGGGACGCCCTCCACGGTCTCGTCGGAATTGAACGCGTGCCCCGTCTCCGGCGGGCCCTGCGCCCTGGTGCCCGCACCGAGGGTCACGTACGTGTGGTCGTCCTGCAGAGTCTTCGCGGTCCGGACGTTCATGAGGCCGACCGCACCGCTCGAAGCGAGCCTCCAGAGATGCGGAGTCAACGCGGGATCTATGTTCCCGAGCGGAATGGCGTCGACAAGCACAAGGACTACGCGCGAAGCGCCGGGGATGCCGGGCGCAGCCGCGGCTGCGGCGGCAGCCGGTGCCGCTGCTCCCTCTCCTTCTTCTCCTTCTGCCCACCTCGGCCCTGGTGTGCTTGGCGTCATGGCCAGGAGCGTCGCAGCCGCCAGGCCAACTCCCAGGGCGACGAGAACGCCCGCAAGACCGCGATGCCAAGCTGACGCCCCAAAGGAGGTGCGCTCAGGCCTAGCGGGCAGAACGTGACGAGCCCGCGGCGAGCGACCCTACCGGGGGAAGACCGGACTCACCTCTCTCCCCTACCTCCCTGGCTTCTCTCGTTCCGACATCGCCTCAACGTATACTTCCTGGGTTGCCCGGACCATTCCTTCGATGGAGAACCTCCGGCGCGCTTCTTCCCGCGCATTCTCGGCCATGCGGCCGGCCTCGTTCGGGCGAAGGATCAATTCTTTGAGGCACATCGCTAGCGCCACGTGGTCTCCAGGTGCAGCGAGGAACCCCATTCCAGGCCCCACTACCTCCTCCGTGCCCGCCGTCCGCGAGGCGACGACCGGGACCCCGGCGACCATTGCCTCGATGAGCGATAGCGGCAAGCCCTCGGAGAGGCTCGGAAGCACAAACCCATCCAGGGCTGCGTAAAAAGATGCGATGTCGTCCACGAATCCCAAGAATCGTACCTGCTCCGACACGCCCAAGGTGCCGGCGAGCGCCTCGAGGTCGGCTCGCGCGGGGCCGTCCCCGGCCACGATGACCTCGGGGCGCAGCCCCAGTTTTCTCAGGTAGGCGAGGGCATGAAGAAGCAGCGCGATGCCCTTTTCTGGGACGAGCCGAGCGACCGTCCCGACCAGGACCGCGTCCCTACGGCACCCGAGAGCCGCTCTGGCCCGGGCAGCTCTCTCCGGAGTCCGCCCCAGCGACGGCTCTCCGTTATCCGGGAAGCGCTCGAGCGCCACACCGTTCGGGACGTGCCTGACCTTACGAGGCCCGAGGCCGGGGATGGACGAGTACTCCTCCCAAAGCGCCCGCGATACGGCGATGACGCGGTCGGTTAGGCGGGCCAGCGCCCGCTCGACATGGGCGCAGAGGCGTCCTTCAGGGGTGCCTCGGGTCCTTTGGAGGACCGAGTTGTGGACCGTGTAGACTGTGGCGGGCCTTCGCGCCAGTCCCGGGCTTGGCCCGTGGCTTGCTGCCGGCCAGGAGAGGCTGCGGGTCCGCTCAAGGAGACGCGCGGCCGCCCGGCCCAGCGCCGCGGCTTTGAACCCGTGGAAGTGGCATACGTCGGGTCGCGTCGCGCGGATGAGGCGGGCAAGGGCGACGACCCCAGCCATGTCCCTGCTGAGGGCCAGGCCGTCGGGAATAATGATAGCCTCGTGTCTCCCATCGCACCGCTCGAGGCACGCTTTAACGCACGCATCCTCGGGCGACGCCACGACTACCTCGAACCTGTCGCGGTCGAGCCGCTCCACGAGGCTCGTAAGGTGCGTTCTCATGCCGCCCTCGGACGGTCCGGTCACGTGCAAGACCCGAATCTTTTCTGTCAACCCCGAAACACCTCTCCGGCCCTTAGCTTGCGCGGCTCCCTGCACCGGTATGCCGCTCATGCTGCTCATGCCGCTCATCGCGCCGGCGCGTGCGACGCCCGTTTCAAGTTTCAAGACCTTTCAAGACCGTGGGGCGGCCCGGCGTGGAGCACGCCCGCGGCCTTGAATGGCTCGAGCGTCCTTTCGAGGATCCCG
>Ga0134100_1003558_pt1 | contig 10171 bp, 11 predicted proteins | sample 11_taG_2_FD_94444 | JGI IMG/M metagenome (GOLD analysis project Ga0134100, IMG submission 94444) | Switchgrass degrading microbial communities from high solid loading bioreactors in New Hampshire, USA - 11_42_5_180_A3 metaG | ecosystem: Engineered > Bioreactor > Semi-continuous > Anaerobic >...
TCGGAATGAAAAAGAGATCAAAATGAGTGCTTTGGAGGATTCCGTAGAACGGGTCATTGCCGGACCGGAGAAAAAGGCCAAGGTAATCAGTGAGTTTGAAAAGAAATTAGTTTCCTATCACGAAGCAGGCCATGCTTTGTTGGGCGAACTATTGACTCATACAGACCCATTGCATAAAGTTTCCATTATTCCTCGAGGAAGAGCCGGGGGCTATACCCTGCTTTTGCCTAAGGAAGATCGCAACTACATGACCAAATCCCAACTTTTAGATCAAGTGACCATGCTTTTGGGAGGACGTGTAGCGGAAGCTTTGGTTCTCAAAGAAATAAGCACCGGTGCCTCCAATGATTTGGAGCGAGCCACAGGGATTGTGCGCAAAATGATTACCGAATTGGGTATGTCTGAGGAACTTGGTCCCTTGACCTTTGGCCAAAAAGAGGGACAAGTATTCTTAGGCAGGGATATTGCCCGGGATCGCAACTACAGTGAAGCTGTCGCTCACGCCATTGACAAAGAAGCCCGGCGGATCATTGATGAGTGCTATATGAAAGCCCAAACTCTGATTCTTGAGAACATGGATAAGCTCCATGCCATTGCCCAAACATTGATGGAGAAAGAAACCATTGAAGCTAAAGAATTTGCTGAACTAATGGCAAAGTTCGATAAGAAAAACGAAACCGTTCAAGTCTCGGAGTCCTCAGAGACTGAAGCAATAACTGAAGCAAAAGATACAGCCAATGATGCAGACGTAAATGAAGCAAATGAAGAGAAAGAGTCTGAAGGAGCCGAAGGTTTAAGCGGGTCAACCTTAGAAAGAGAACAAAATAAGATTGACTAGGGGGATGAAGATGGAAAGAACATTCATCATGCTCAAACCGGACGCCGTACAAAGGGGATTGGTTGGACAGATTATCGCAAGGTTTGAAGCCAAGGGTTGTAAACTGGTAGGAATGAAACTTATGCGTGTTGATCGGGAATTAGCCGAACAACACTATGCAGAGCATAAGGGCAAGAGTTTTTTTGAGCCCACGGTTGAGTATATTATGTCCTCCCCGGTGGTAGCTATGGTCTGGGAAGGAAAAAATGTAGTGGCTCTGGCTCGTGAACTGATGGGAGCAACAAACCCTGCCAATGCCAATCCAGGCTCCATTCGTGGAACCTATGGCATGGATATCAGCCGGAATGTGATTCATGGTTCTGATTCTGTGGCCAGTGCTGAGCGGGAGATTGCCCTTTACTTTAAACCAGAAGAAATATGCGAATATCGTAAAGCCGGTGAAGAGTGGCTTAGCGAGTAAATACTTTGCGCCACTTATCTTAGAGCCAAGGGATAAGTGCGGTAGCGATAAAAAAGGACACCGACCTCGGTGTCCTTTTTCCAAAATAGCTTGTCTATGAAGATCGTTGTCTTTATAAGTTTGTTTATTAGAGGTGTATCGACATGAACTTGCCAAAGCAAGGCAAAGTGATGCTCACAGTGGCAGGCCTGATCTTGGGTTTTTTGTTTATTTCTTTAATCAGATCCGCTGACACTGATTCCACCACCACAAGAACGGATACAACCGTAGCTTCCCTTATCCAGATTGGACAGGAAAATGACCAGCTACGCCAAGATATAGTTCAGCTTCAAGAAGAGTTAGCCAAGTTTCAAGAGGGGCAGAATGCTTCCAAAGTGGTCTTGGAACAACTGGAAAAAGCCAAACGCAATGCAGGCTTAACTAAGGTAACCGGACCGGGGGTAAGAATAACTTTGGATGATTCTCCTGACCGGGATATTGAGGATGAGGATATAGGCCTTTATGTAATTCATGAGGAATATATCAGGCGGATAGTCAACATTCTTTGGCACGGCGGAGCGGAAGCTATTGCTGTCAACGGTCAAAGAATTATGGCCAATACAGAAATCTACTGCAGTGGAGCTTTTATTCAGATTGGTCAGACTCGCCAAATGCCTCCCTATGTGATTGAAGCTGTAGGCGATGTGAGCTATTTACAATCTGCGCTGAATTTTTATTTTTGGGATCGTTTAGGGGAATATCAAAAGCAATACGGGATTGTCCGCACTTTGGAAATTCCTACGGAGCCTATCGTGATTCCGGCAGGTAAACCTTATCAGTTTCGCCACGCTGAACCTGTTAAGGAGGCCGCAAAAACATGAGAAAAGTTAAATTATCTATAGCCATAGCCTTCGTCGCTTTAGTATTGGGGTTTCTCATTACTTTACAGATGCAAACCCAAAAAAATGTGGATGAGCTGGAGAGAATTCAGGCTCAAAGAGCTGCTTCTATTAGCAACTTCTTGGCGGAAGCCCAAAAGGAAAATGAAGAGCTGAAAGCCCAACATCAGGCGCTGACGGTTCAATTGGAAGAGGCCCGGGCTCAATCAGGCACCAGTCCGGCTCTCCAGGCTGAGTTAGATCTTTATCGAATGATGGATGGAACAGTGGCTGTGCAAGGCCCGGGCATTGTGATTACCATCGACGACCGTGCCCAAGAACATAAACTGGTGTTGCCTCTAAGTGATGAAAACTTGCTCAGCATTATCAATACCTTGCGCTGGGCAGGAGCAGAGGCTATTAGTGTCAATGGCCAGAGGATAGTGGCTTCCACCGCCGTGGTCTTAAGTGGAACCTCTACCAAATTAGTTAATCAGGTACCTATTACTCGTACAGAAGGAGTACCCTATGAAATCTTGGCTATTGGCGACCAGGATCAATTACTGAACTATTTTAATACCATTGAGGGGACCAGTTTAAAGCAGATGGGGATGACCGTCAATGTAACGCGGAAAACAGTACAAATCCCATCTTACAAAGGAACTTCTCCTGTAAAAGACCCTAATGCCCAATAAGGAAATCTCTAAAAATATTCAAAAAACTTAAAGCTTTTAAGCAGGGAAAAGGGATTTCTCGCCGAAATAGTTAAAAGTGTTCGTTGGTTTTCTAATATAAGAGGAGAGAGGATTCTATTCTCTAAGAGTGGAAAAGGAGTGAGATTAGGTGAAAAGCGACATTGAAATTGCACAAGAGGCGAAAATGAAACCTATCACGGAGATTGCTGAAGGTTTGGGTTTGCTGGAGGATGAAATTGAGCTTTATGGTAAATATAAAGCCAAAGTCAACTTCGGTGCCTGGGAGCGCCTCAAAGATCGTCCAGACGGTAAACTGATCTTAGTAACAGCTATTAACCCAACACCCGCAGGAGAAGGTAAAACCACAACAACAGTAGGTTTAGGGCAAGCTATGGCTAAGATTGGTAAAAAGGCCATGATTGCTTTGCGCGAACCCTCTTTAGGACCCTGCTTTGGGGTTAAGGGTGGAGCAGCCGGTGGTGGCTACGCTCAAGTTGTGCCAATGGAAGATATTAACCTCCATTTTACCGGTGATTTCCACGCTATTACATCCGCTCATAACCTTTTGGCAGCAATTGTCGACAACCATCTCCAACAAGGTAATGAATTGAATATTGATCCTCGTCAAGTCGTATTCCGGCGGGTTATGGATATGAATGATAGAGCCCTGCGGAAAATTGTTATCGGTCTTGGTGGCCGTACTGAAGGTGTTCCGCGGGAAAGCGGTTTCGATATCACTGTAGCCTCGGAAATTATGGCTATTCTCTGTTTGTCCAAGGACTTAATGGATCTCAAAGAACGCTTTGGCAAGATTGTTGTGGCTTATACCTATGATGGTAAGCCTGTTACCGCTCATGACTTGGAAGCTGAAGGCGCTATGGCTCTTCTCATGAAGGATGCTATTAAGCCCAATTTAGTTCAAACCTTAGAAAACACTCCTGTATTTATTCATGGTGGTCCTTTTGCTAACATCGCTCATGGATGTAACAGTGTTGTGGCTACGAAAATGGCTCTGAAACTGGCTGATTATGTTATTACCGAAGCCGGTTTCGGTGCTGACTTAGGGGCAGAGAAATTCTATGACCTGAAATGCCGTTATGCCGGTCTGAAGCCCTCGGCTACCGTAATCGTAGCTACTGTACGCGCTTTGAAATTCAACGGTGGCGTACCCAAGGATCAACTGAATGCTGAAAACCTCGAAGCATTGGCTAAGGGTATTGTTAACTTAGAAAAACACATTGAAAATGTTAACAAGTTCGGTGTGCCTGCTATTGTGGCCATTAACCGCTTCCCAAGCGATACAGAGGCTGAACTGGAGTTTGTGGCTGAGCGTTGCCGTCAATTAGGCGCTGAGTTCGCTCTCTCCGAAGTCTTCATGAAAGGCGGAGAAGGCGGTATTGACCTGGCCAATGCCGTAGTTAATATTGTTGAGAATAAAGAATCTAACTTCCATGTTCTTTACGAACTTGATCTGCCCATTGCCAAGAAGATCGAGACGATTTGTAAAGAAATCTATGGTGCTGACGGAGTCAGCTTCACTAAAGAAGCTCAAACCGCTATTAAGAAATACGAAGATCTGGGTTATGGCAACCTGCCTGTTTGTATGGCTAAGACCCAGTACTCCTTGTCCGATGATCAGAACTTATTAGGTCGTCCTACAGGTTTTACCGTAACTGTGCGTGAAGTCCGTCTCTCTGCAGGTGCCGGCTTCCTCGTAGCAATTACCGGAGCAATTATGACCATGCCCGGTCTGCCGAAGCGTCCGGCAGCCTTAAAGATGGATATCGATGCCGAAGGGCGTATTACAGGCCTGTTCTAAGAAGTTCGATTAAGCAAGGCTTGAGACAAGATAATTTTAGCTTGATATGGCAAAATAAGTAGGGAATTGCGACAGGCAATTCCCTACAATTATCTAGGCAGGGTTATACTTATAATCTAACTACAGTCTAAGATTAAATGGTTTCATAGGCATTAGCAGCGGTGGAAGGAGATTACAGCATGATGGCCATGCCGCGGGTTAATAAAATTCTGCAACATCCGAGTTACGAAGAGTACACTTACAAGAATAAGCAAGCTGAAGAACAGCGGATTTATTGCCGCCATGGAGCGGATCATGGCCTGGCGGTTGCGAGAATTGCTTACATTTATATCTTGGAAGAATTCATCGGCATGGGAACTCTCAAGGAGATTGACACATTCAAGGAGATTGATGCTTCTAAGGAGATGGGCTCTTCCAAGATAGGGGCAAACCTTGAGGCTCAACTGGAGAGAGCCTTTGGCCTAAACAAAGAAATGATCTATGCCGCAGGAATCCTCCATGATATTGGCCGCTGGGTAGAGTATGCGACTAAGGAAGATCATGCTCATGTGGGAGCCGGATTAGCCCAACCGATCCTTCAAGACTGTGGTTTCAGTGAAGAAGAGATTGATAAGATAAGCTTAAGTATAAGCGAACATCGCTTAGAGCCCAATAAGACGACTACCCTTTTGGGAAAGGCTCTGGCTTTGGCTGATGATTGGGCCAGGGATTGTAAAAATTGTGCCAGTCAGACAAGTTGTTATAAATATACTAAGGCAATGGAGGAAATTCTAATCTAGGACAGAGTGCTGGAAAACGGAGGTTAGTGCATGAAAGAATATTTATTGCGCTGGATAGATTTGGAGAATGAAACAGAAGCCAAAAAAGCCCTGCAGCAAATCGGCTCAGATCCAGGCGGAATAGCCCAAATGGCAGGAAAGTCGATTGGCCGAGCTATTAAGGTGGAAAATGTCCCTTTGCCCATGGCTCATATTCTTAAACAAGAGATGTTGGCCTTGGGTGGTGATGCGGCCGTTCACAGGAATGTGATTGTAAACAAAATCGAAGCTACAGACCTCTTGCTGGTAGGAACTACTAAGCAATTGCGCCGTTTAAGTCAAAAATTGGCGGCTCAACCATTCGGTTTAAAGGATTTTGGCAAGAGATTAAAAGCTCTTCTTGACGGCCTGGAGCCACCTAAACCGAGAGTGCTTTCTTGCCGGGGGAAAGAATTGACCTTTGGGGAAAGAACTCTGATCATGGGGATTCTCAATGTCACTCCGGATTCTTTTTCCGACGGAGGCAAGTTTTATACTCTGGATAAGGCTATTAGGCAAGCTGAAAGCCTTGTGGAGCAGGGAGCAGATATTCTGGATATTGGCGCAGAATCCACTCGGCCCAATCATGTTCCTGTAAGCGCCGAAGAAGAATGGGAAAGGCTGGAGGGAATACTTAAAGTCTTACTGCCCAGGATTCCCATTCCCATTTCAGTGGATACTTATAAAGCCGACACAGCTGAGCGAGCACTAGAACTGGGAGTCCATATGATCAATGATGTTTGGGGACTGAAAAAAGATCCGCGAATGGCTGAAGTCGTAGGAAAATATCAAGCGCCGGTAGTTATTATGCATAACCAGGAAGGAAATAATTATCACCATGTCCTAGGGGATATTCTGGCCTCCTTGCAAACCAGCATTCGCCTTGCGGAAGAGCATGGTTTAGCCGGGGATCAGATTATCATTGATCCGGGTATCGGGGGAGTGGCTTTTGGAAAAAGCCTGGATATTGATCTGGAAATAATGAGCCGTCTGGGAGAGTTTCGTTCCTTGGGACATCCCATACTCCTGGGTACCTCCCGTAAATCTATGATTGGCCAAACCCTGAATCTTCCGGTAGAAGAAAGACTGGAAGGAACTATCGCTACCAGTGTCATCGGTGTTGCCGCCGGAGTGGATATTTTGCGGGTTCATGATGTTCAAGCGAATAAGAGAGCGGTGCAAATGGCGGATGCAATTTATCGCCAGAAGAGAGGGGAAAGATTTAATGGCGCGTGATCGAATTGCTTTAAGGGGGTTAAAATTCTTTGCCTACCATGGGGCTTTGCGGGAGGAAAAAGTTCTGGGGCAGACCTTCCTGGTAGATATTGACCTTTATAAGGATTTGAGCAAAGCAGGAAAGAGTGATCAAGTAGAGGATACGATTAATTATGCGGAGGTTTATGCCCGAATTAAAACCATAGTCAAAATGGAGAGATATCATCTTATAGAGCGCTTAGCCGAACGAATCGCCGAGGATATTCTGCAGGAATTTCCTTGCGAGGCCTTACGGGTGGTAGTCCATAAGCCTCAAGCTCCGATTCCCGGCATATTTGAAGATGCTTTTGTGGAAATATACAGGGAGAAGAAACAATGAAAGCATATTTATCCTTAGGCAGTAATATGGGAGATAGAGGATACTATTTGGCTGAAAGCTGTCGGAGGCTGCAGGAGCATCCGGAAATAAAGCTTTGTCAAAAGTCCGGTATTTATGAGACAAAACCTTGGGGGAAAACCGATCAACCTGATTTTTGGAATTTGGTTTTAGAGATTGAGACCACCCTGGAGCCCCTGGAACTGCTGGATCTTTGTCAGGAGATTGAGCTTTCTTTGGGGAGAGAAAGACTTATACGTTGGGGCCCCCGGACCATTGACATTGACCTGTTAAACTATGATAATAAAGTATGGGAAGATGAGCGACTTGTTCTTCCCCATCCCCGGATGGAGGAGCGGGAGTTTGTTCTTGCGCCCTTGAGGGAGATTGCTCCGCATTTTATTCTGCCTTCAGGCAGAAAAGTAAGCGAAGTGCGGGGAGACGGCGAAGTATGGCCTCTGCAATCTGATGGCACAGACAATATCGGGAAGAGTTGTACTGTGGAAGGATAAGCAGGGCTGGAAACTTTTAGATACCTTGGTTAGGGTTTAAGGTGATTATTTAATGATTTAATGTCCATCTATTTCTATCAATTTATTGTTATGAAAATCATGAAAGGCTTCAGGAATACCGCTTGGATCAAGACGACCGAGACGGCGAAGGAAAGCAAAGATTGGCACCTTCACGTTTTGTGGGGTGCCTTTTTGTATATAGTGGGCGGGGTCGCTGGAGCTTAAGCTTAAGAGGTGAAGTGGATGAATTTTGGCATTATTGGCGCAGGTATAGTGGGAACGGCTATGGCAATTCGCTTAAGTCAGGCAGGATACAAACTTGTTGGGATGCATACCCGGAGCCAGCGCTCCTACGATCGATTTTGCACTTATTTGGAATGGGAAAAACGACCTTTGGCAGAATGGATAGCCCAGGCAGACCTTTTATTTATAACCACTCAGGACGGGATGATTCGTCCTGCTTGTGAGGAATTAACTAGGAAAGGGCTATACAAAGAAGGGCAAATATGGATTCATTGCTCAGGTTCAGTCAGCTCCCGGGCAATGGAGGTAGATAGCACCTTGCCCGTAAAATATTTATCCATCCACCCCCTGCAAGCTTTTGCGGGTATTGAACAAGCTTTGGAGCTTATGCCGGGAACCCACTTTGGGATTGAGGGAGATGCCGTTGAGGTAGGGCTGGAGATTGTGCAGAGTTTAGGAGGGATTCCTCATCAACTGGCATCCCGGCAAAAACCTCTCTATCATGCGGGAGCGGTGGTGGTTTCCAATTATTTGGTCAGCCTGGCAGGAATAGCGGTCAAACTGTTTGAAGAGGCCGGAATCCCCAGACAAGATGCCCTGGAAAGTTTGCTTCCCTTGATGCAAGGTACTTTGAAAAATTTAGAAAAAGTAGGGCTTCCCCAAGCCCTCACCGGCCCCATAGCTCGAGGGGATGCGGAAGTAATTCGTGGCCATCTGGAGCATATGCCCCAGGAGGTTCAGCCGGCTTACCGGGTGTTAGGGTTATACACCCTGGAGTTGGCTAAACAGAAAAGAGAACAGAGCGGTCTCACTTATCCCCAGGAAGCGAAAGAAGAGATCCGGGGACTCTTAGAAGGTCAGGGTGGAAGTTAATGGGCGTTTAATAAAATATTCGCAGCTTAGCAAAACTAGAGTAAAAGAATTGGAAGGGATGGCTTATGCAAATCTGTAAAAAAGTTTCGGAAGTCCGGCAAATTGTTAAGGAACAAAGACAAAACGGAAGAACGATCGCCTTAGTTCCCACAATGGGTTACTTGCATGAAGGGCATTTGACTTTGGTCAAAGAAGCTCAAAAAGACGGAGCCTTTGTGGTTATGAGCATTTTTGTTAATCCTTTGCAGTTTGGCCCCAATGAGGATTTTGAGCGTTATCCAAGGGATTTGAAACAAGACGCGCTAAAAGCTGAAGAAGCCGGCGTGGACGTGATTTTTGCCCCGGAAGTAGAGGAGATGTATCCCGGTAAAAATCTTACCTATGTGGAAGTTGGGGAACTGGGAGACTGTCTCTGTGGAGCTTCCCGGCCGGGTCATTTCCGAGGTGTGACCACTGTAGTCAGCAAGCTTTTTCATATTGTGCAGCCTGATAAGGCTTATTTCGGCCAGAAAGATTACCAACAATATTTGATCATCCGGCAAATGGTGAAAGATTTGAATTTCCCCATCGAGATTATCGGAGTACCCATTGTCCGGGAAAAAGATGGGTTAGCTTTAAGCTCCCGCAATGTCTATTTGACTCCTGAGCAAAGAAAAGAAGCTTTAGTGTTGCAAAAAAGCCTGAAGGAAGCGGAAAAGTGGATCAAAGAAGGGGAGCGTTCGGCCTCCAGGATCGAAGAGAAGATTAAGAACTTAATTCGGGAGGAAAGCTCCGGCGAAATAGATTATGTTGAAGTGCGCTCCGCCGAAAACCTAAAGAAGCTGGAGGAGATTTCCGGCAAAGTATTAATCGCTTTAGCCGTACGCTTTGGTTCTACCCGCTTAATCGATAACAGAGTATTGGAGGAGAAGTGAGATGTTTCGCACAATGATGAAGTCCAAAATTCACCGGGCAACGGTTACAGAAGCCAATCTAAAATATGTTGGCAGTATTACCATTGACGAAGAATTAATGGAGTTAGCAGATATCCTTCCCAATGAAAAAGTCCAGGTGGTTAACAATAACAACGGCGCCCGACTGGAGACTTATGTTATACCTGGTAAAAGGGGAGAGCGCACAATCTGTCTCAATGGGGCTGCTGCCCGTTTAGTCCAGGTAGGGGATGAAGTGATTATTATATCCTACGGTATTTTCACCGGAGAAGCGGCAAGAGCCTATGAACCGAAAGTGGTTTTTGTGGATGAGAAAAACAATCCCATTAAAATAGGTAAAGAAAATCATGGCCAGGAGAGTTAAGCTATTAGGAAAGAATTAAATATAGCGCGGTAGAGAAAGAAAAAGCAGAAGAAAGAAGTAAAAACCAAGGCGAAATATTTGCTAAAAAGGTTATAAGCTTAGACAGAGAGGACAGCAAGAGAGGGAACGGCTTATAAGAAGCTGGGTAGCAGGAGGATAAAGATGCAAAGGTTTTTAGTGCCCTGGGAGA
>Ga0134100_1003563_pt1 | contig 10145 bp, 9 predicted proteins | sample 11_taG_2_FD_94444 | JGI IMG/M metagenome (GOLD analysis project Ga0134100, IMG submission 94444) | Switchgrass degrading microbial communities from high solid loading bioreactors in New Hampshire, USA - 11_42_5_180_A3 metaG | ecosystem: Engineered > Bioreactor > Semi-continuous > Anaerobic >...
ATCGCACATGACCGTGATTTTAGTCTTTGCCAAACGAGGATCAAGTCCGCTTAGATCAATTTTATGCAATTGAGCTAAGGCACCACCGCCAGGTCCAAGCTCCTTTCCCTCCTGATCTAAGAGCCTAACCCCAAGGGCTTGAGCCATTCCGGCTCCTCCGTCATTGGTCGCACTGCCGCCAATACCAATCAGGATTTCCGGAGGGTTGAGATCTAAGGCAGCCCGTATTAGTTCACCTGTTCCCCGGGTGGTGGTAATCAAAGGGTTCCGTTGATCTTTGGGTACCAAAGGCAACCCTGAAGCTCCTGCCATCTCCAGAACCACTGTCCCATTGGGTAGTCTCCCGAAATGAGCCTCCACTTTTCCCCCGAGAGGAGAAGTAACAGTGGCGTTTAAAAGCTCCCCTTTACCGGCGCCGACTATGGCTTCAACCGTTCCCTCGCCACCGTCTGCCATAGGCAGGATTTCCGTAGTGGCTTCAGGAAAAACCCGCTTGATCCCGAGAGTGATTGCTTCCCCCGCCTTGAGGCTGCTAAGACTTCCTTTAAAAGAATCTACAGCTATTAATACATGCATTTTATGTAGCCCCCATGTTAATTATATGTTGTTCTGCGCTATTATTTCGAATTTTATCCTAAATTATTTTTAATTACAATGCTCTTGTATACATGAAAAAATACAGACAACCTGAGTAAACAACATTGACGGTTAAACTGTCTATAAGCTATACTAATAATAGAGTTTAAAGAGAGTGTAACAAAGGGGAGTAGCTAATACAGCAAAGTCGTCATTACGGATTTCGATCCCGGCTTTGTTGGCAACACTGTTGTAAGCAAGACCTTTGCCCAAAAGGTGGTGAAGGTTTTTTTTCGTGCAATTTAAGCAATAATACAGTTTGTATAAACACCTTATCAGTTGGCAATTTCATTTAAATGAGAAGGGAAGAAAAAGATGGAACTTTTTAGTGTCGAGTTTTTTCGAGCTGTATTAGCAATCGTTATTATGGACTTGGTCTTAGGTGGCGATAATGCCATTGTCATAGGTATGGCTGCCCGCAATCTCCCTCATAAACAGCAGAAAAAAGTGATTTTCGTAGGTACTGCCGGGGCAATCATCATCCGTTCTTTGGCAACGGTAGTGGCTGTCTACCTCCTGATGATTCCGGGGCTTATGTTTGCCGGCGGTCTCCTCCTTTTGTGGATGGCTTATAAACTGCTTACAGAGGAAAAGGAAGAGGAGCAGGTGGAAAGCGCAGCAAATTTCTGGGGGGCAGTGCGCACAATAATTATTGCCGATGCCGTTATGGGACTGGATAATGTTCTGGCTGTGGCAGGAGCAGCCCATGGTCATCCGATACTTGTAATATTCGGTTTACTCATCAGCATTCCCATCGTGGTCTGGGGCAGCACCCTGGTCATCAAAGCCATGAATCGTTTTCCAATTATTATCCCTATCGGGGCTGCGGTTATTACCCATACGGCTGTAACCATGCTGGTAGGAGAACAATTTGTTATCAACTTAATCGGTGAAAGCCCTTATATCGAATGGGGTCTTAGTGCTGTTCTGATTGCTTTGGTCCTCTATCTTGGTTACCGGAAAAACAAGCAAAAAGAACTTGCCACCACAAAAAAGGCAGCTTAAATCTCAGGAGAGATTACAATTCAAATAAAAGAATTATCCAAGTTCAATAACTTAACCAATAGAAAATATTGACCAATACAAATCTTTAACCAATATAAAGGTTATTTACAAAAAAAGTTATGCTAATACAAACGGGACTGTTGAAAGTATTCTTTCGCCAGTCCCGATTTTATTGTCTTCATTTAATTAATCAATTCTATTATTTGAAGTCTATTGCTTAATCGCCAAAACCTAAAGCCATGACAAACTCTTCCTGAAAATCACTGCGGGTGGATAGCTCCAAATGCTCTGACCGTTTAGCAAAATCCGTGGCCTTTTGGCGTTCCTTGGCAGATAAGAGAACCATTTTCGCCCCATCACCGGCGGCATTGCCGATAGCTTTAATCTTTTCTATGGGCAAATTAGGCAACAAACCAATTCGGAGAGCGCTCTCTTTACGAATGTAGTTGCCAAATGCTCCGGCTAATAATACTCTATCGATTTGCTCAATACCAATACCCATTTCCTTCATGAGGATTTTAATTCCGGCTAAAATAGCTCCTTTAGCCAATTGCAGCTCACGAATATCTTTTTGGGTAAGGACCACATCTTCTTTGTTGCCTGTATCCTGGGCCCAAGCCAAAACAAATTCACTGCTTTGTTCAACTCTACGAATCCGCTTTTGGAGTTTGGGGGGCAATTGAGCTATTTCTTCGGGCGCGCTGATGATTCTACCACTGCCGGTTATTACCCCTGCCTCCGCCATTTGGGCAATAGCATCAATAAGCCCTGAGCCACAAATACCTATAGGTTTGGCATTACCGATAACTTCCAGTTCCACATCCTCAGTGATTTTAACCCCTTCAATTGCTCCATCGGCTGCCCGCATGCCGAATTTTATCTCCGCGCCTTCAAAAGCCGGACCTGCGGCAGTGGAACAAGTCAGAATTCTATTTCCGCCGGCCAGAATAATTTCCCCATTGGTACCGATATCTACGGCCAGAGTATACCCAGGGAGCTGGTCCACTTTTGCGGCTACCATTACCCCTACAGTATCAGCACCTACATAACCGGCCACATTAGGTACCACTACCACCTGACCGGTTTCCAGGATATTCAGCCCCAATTCCGCTGCCTCCACCTGTACAGACTGACGAAAGACAGGAATGAAAGGAGCCGGGGCCAGATAAGTTGGATCAATCCCCAAGAATAAGTGAGTCATGGTAGTATTGCCCACCACCACAGCCTGATAAAGATCTTGTGAAGTCAGGCCGTTTCTCCGGCATAATTTAGCGATCATCTGATTTAAACCGTCAATGACTGCACTCTGTAACTCTTTCAACTGCTCCAGACCTTTGGCGGCATGGGTGATACGGGAGATAACATCAGCGCCATAGGCCCGTTGAGGATTGGTCAAGGCCTCACTGTCCTGGACTTTCCCTTGACGCAAATCCAGCAAATAAACTACTGTAGTCGTGGTTCCAATATCTATGGCCAGGCCATAACTTTTAGCCGTAGTATCTCCCGGTTCCACGGCAATTAATGAGTCGCCATCCAACACAGCAGTCACCTGGAAATTGGCTTGACGGAGAATTTGAGGAAGGGTAACGGCCACCTTGCGATTGAAAGATATCTTGCCTTCCCCGTCCAAAGCGGTTATTAAACGATCCCAATCCGGTCTTTGATCCGCAACAGTAGGTCTGTCCAGTTGAAGCGCTTGCTTGCGTATGGTTGGTTCTATATCCACATCCACCAGCTGGTGGAGACTGGTTTTACGTTTATGGGCATCCTTCGCTTGACTTAAGGTAACAGTCAGATCCTGCTCCACCGGATAACGGCAAGCTAAGACCCAACCTTCTTTTCTCTCCGTCTCACTAAGAAGCTTCCCCATTTCCGGCGTTGTTTTTAAATCAATGGGATCGATTTGAACTTTGCATTTACCGCAAGTTCCCCTGCCTCCACAGGTGGATTCCACATTCACTCCCGCGGCACGAGCTGCCTCCATAATCGTAGTTCCCTGGGCTACATCCACTTTGATATTTCCTGGCAAAAAAGTTATTTGAGCCATACCGTCATTCCTCCTCTATATTCTTGGGTTCACTCGAGTACCCTCATTCAGAAGCAGCAATATATTATTTTAATTCGACTTACTTCGCAAAATTTCCTTGTATTGTGAGAATCTTCTTATATTTCAAAGGAAAAAGAAATACTGCCTCTTTTAAGAAACGTTTTTATTAGCCATTAAATTGGCATTGCCTGAGTAAATATAGGCACTTAAGTCCGGAGCCTATATAAGTGTGATTATTAATGGTACTTGCTTCTCTTTAAGGAGATATTATTTTTAAAATATTATTAGTTTGGGTTATAAGTATAAGTACAAAAAAATCTATATTTACTTTTCACCAGTAAGATGATGAGATTAGGGCAATGATCTTACTTTATTCCGTTAGCGCAACTTTCTCTTCCTTAGTCAATTGCTGGACCAAAGTTTTCATGTCGATTCCGGCTACATTGTTGAGCATCTCAGGAGCGGTTGCCATAAGGGTTGTTACATAATTGCTCAATTTGGCTGCCCCTTGGCCGGTACCGGTATCCACCACAGTCAATTTATCAATAGCGGTTAGAGGCTCAGCAATTTTGGCCGCCAATTCAGGCAACATCTTGGCGATAATATCAAGGACTGCTGCCTGACCGAATTTTTCAAAGGCTTCTGCCAATTTCTCTTTAGCCTCAGCTTCTGCCAAACCTTTCAGACGGATAACTTCCGCTTCAGCCGAACCTTTGGCTTTTTCCGCTTCGGCTACTGCCAGACCTTCCAAACGTTTTAACTCGGCATTAGCCTTAGCTTCAGCCTCAATCCGATATTTAAGGGCATCGGCCTCCCGCATTTTTCTGGCTTTTTCCGCTTCAGCAGCTTGTTCTACCGCATAGCGGTCAGCATCGGCTTTCTTCTTGACTTCAGCATCATATTGTAGCTCACGCCTGAGAATTTCTTTTTCTTGAATCTCAATCTCTTTTTCTTTCTTGACCAGGGTGATCTTCATTTGCTCGGCTGCCACCAATTGTTGAGACCTGGCTTCCTGAATCTTATAAGCTTGATCCGCTTCAGCCTTGGCGGTATCCTGCTCTTTCTTGAATGAGGCCACTTTAAGCTCTTTTTCCTTTGTTGCTTCAGCAATACTGGTATCTCTCAACAGTTCAGCCTTTTGACCCTCTTCATCAGCTTTGGCCTTTTGAATCCGGGCATCCCTAATAGCTTCGGCTTCAGCCACTTCCGCATCCCGTTTCACAGCAGCAATTCTTGGTTTACCCAAGGCTTCCAGATAGCCGTTTTTATCCCGGATATCTTTAATGGTGAATGAGACGATTACTAAGCCCATTTTCCGCAAGTCTTTGGCTGCAGACCCTTGAACTTCCTGGGCAAAGCGCTCACGGTTGCGATAGACTTCTTCCACGGTCATGGTTCCTAAAATAGCCCGTAAATGACCTTCCAACACTTCCTGAGCTTCCTGACTTAAAGCCTGAGGAGGTTTGCTTAAGAATTGCTCGGCTGCTGTGGCTACATCTTCCACAGAACCACCAATTTTGATGATCGCTACTCCATCAGCCATTACAGGTACGCCTTGCTCGGTATAAACTTCCGGGGTGGTAATATCAAGCTTATGAGAGAGCAGGGAAATATATCTTGCCTGTTGGAAAACAGGTAAGACAAAAGCGCCTCCGCCACGAACAATTTTGATCTTGCGACCGGAGTCATCAGTATGTACATTTTTCTTGCCTAAGTAAGAGCCTGTTACGATCATGGCTTGATCCGGGCCCACCGTCTTATATCTTGCCCAAAAAGCTAAGCCAAGGACAATAATAACACCCAGGACAATCAGCGGAATAAGCAATAAATCCAACATTAAAACTCCTCCTTACTATAGGGAAATACGTACAGTACCCCTTCTTTTGTGTCTCCCACCACTACTCTAGTTCCGGCAGGGATTTCTTCCCGTTCCAAACTGGCAGCAATCTGGTTGGTGTTGCCTGCTCCCACTTTCAAAAGCACTTCGCCGTAGCCTCCAACAGGAATGGTGACTGTCACTTCACCGATTTTGCCCACAAGATCCTGCATGGAATAACCAATGGAGTTTTCACTGTTTTTCATAGGTTTTACATAGGTGAAATAGAGCACAATGGAAAGAGCAAGGGCTATTATTAAGGAAAGCAGAGCCACCACAAGAGTCTCCATAGAGGAATACTTGGTTAACAGCACTCCACTGGCACCAAAGATTGTGATTCCACTAACCAATACCATGGGATGCAGAAAATCAAAGGAATCGAAGGAAAGGGCATCAAAAATTCCATCAAAAAAATCACCTAAAAGATCGCTAAAGACAGTACTAATCAGAGCAAATATAACTCCTCCGATCAAACAGATCCAGTAAACCTCAAGCATTACCATCCCCTCCCTGTCTTATTCTCTTTTTCCTAAAACACTCTCCTTTAAAGCGGCTAATTCATTTTCGATCTCTAAATCTTTACCCAAGGATTCCAGCTGAAGATCAAGATCTCTTTCCCGAAAATCCTCAGCAATCTTTGCTTCTGCTTCCATCTGCAGAACTTTATCTTCCATTCTTTCGAAATTTCGCTTCGTGGTATCTTTTCCCAAGCTGCCGGTTGCTTCATAAATTTGCTTCTGGGCTTTAGCCGCTTTAGCTCTGGCAACCAGAGTATCCCGCTTCAATCGTAACCGTTCATATTCCTCTTTCATAATCTTAAGCTCTGCACGAAGCTTTTCGGCTGTAGCACTGGTTTGCTCATAGTGGGCCTTAAATTCTTCGGCTTTTGCTTTAAGGACTCTTTTATCTTCAAGGGCCCGGCGAGCCAGTTCTTCACGATTATTCTTTATGGCTTCAATTGCCTGAGCTTCACGCTTTTCGATTTGAACCAGCAGATCATCCAACTGGACTTTAAATTTCCAGGCCACCGCTAATTGTTTGGCAACTGCTACTTCAGCCTCGGCTATGTCCTCTTCCATATCCCGCAGATATTGATTGAGCATTATCTCCGGATCCTCGGCCTTATCCAGCAAGCTATTGAGGTTTGCTCTGATATTATCGCTTACCCTTTTGAAGAGACTCATTGTCTCACTCCTTTGCGTCACATTAGCTTCTATAAATACGATATTTCGCCATATCCTCTTGATATTCCTTTTCAGTTATGGACAATATGATGCTCTCTCTGAAAAAGTCCTGGAAAGGGCTAAAAAAAATGGATCTCGAAAGATCCACATAAACTCAAGCTATTTATTCTCAATTCCTACAATCATTAAAGAGGGATGCTCTGCTAAGTTGTAATCAATAGGGGCTATAAGCCGAACCTCTCCTTCATGGGTCATCCGAACATAAGGACGGGTAGAAAAGGCAGGATTCTGCTTAATTACATTTCCGCGCATACCATTAGAAAGGCGAACTCCGCAGCCTGTAGGATAAGGTGTAATGTATTTGGTAAAAGCATTTTTGATCATCCTGCCCTCAAAAAGCTTATCGGAATTAGCAATAACGTATTCATAAGCTTCATAAGGCTGCATGGCTTGGCGGTATACTCTCTTGCTGGTTAAGGCCTCATAAACATCGGCTATGGCGGCTATGCGGCCATATTCATGTATCTCTGTTCCCTTCAAACCTCGCGGATAACCACTGCCGTCCCAACGCTCCTGATGCTGCAAAGCTACATGGGCTGATAAAAGGTTTATATCCCGATTCCGGCGTAAAATTTCAAAGCCATATTCAGCATGCTTTTTTACCTCTTCAAACTCCTCAGTTGTCAATGGACCTCTTTTGTTGAGAATCTCCGGGGAGATTTTTATCTTGCCTATATCATGCATAAGCACGCCCATCCCCAGCTCCAGAAGCTTGCCGGAATGCCATCCCAGGGCAATTCCCATTAAAAGTGCGATGATGGTGGTATTAACCGAATGGTGATAGGTATATTCATCATAGCCTTGGATTTCGATGACGTTGTTCAAGAGATCTTCACTATAAAGGAGATCATTGATGATGTTTTGCACAGCAAATTTAATATCCTCAAGATTAATATTATGGTGATGTGACTCATTAAGGTTGCTGCTTAACTTCTCCAGAGAAGCATAAGCGATTTCCCTGGTTTTAGCAGAAACCGCCGAATATATTTCTACATCCTGGAATGTATCATCTTCGATAAACATGGTATCAAAACCCATGTTGATTAATTTATCAATATAATTGCGCGTGAGTTTTACTCCTGCTTGCAATAAAACTTTCCCATTAGGATTCAACAGCGGCCGTGCAAGCACATCTCCATCTTCTACATAAGCAATATTGACTAAACGCATACGTCACTCCTACTATCTTTTTGGCAATTATAATAATAAATTATGACCCAAAGGTTATGATTGGAAATTGATATAGATTATTCGATAAAATAGATAATTCGATAAAAAGGCTTGCCTATCCTCTTATATCTATTAAAACCAGTAATATTTGCCCAAAAGTCCTATTTGCCTACAATTATAGACTTAATTCTATTGTCTAAATCAAATAGTCTTTTTTTCATTATACTTTTAGTTGGCAAAAAAATGTATACCCTCAATTAATTTTTTCTAAATATTTTTTAAGAATATTTTTAATATTAAAAGATACTTTTTCCTTTGTTGCGCCTCCATTAGCATTTATTCTCTACGATTAAGCATATTGACAAGTCCGGGGTAGTTTAATATAATTATGTTTGTGACGCGGTCGTGGCGGAACTGGCAGACGCGCTAGATTCAGGTTCTAGTGGGTGTTAAACTCGTGGAGGTTCAAGTCCTCTCGACCGCACCAGTATTTTCAGGGCTTTTAGGCCTTTTATTTTTTGGGCTGATACAGTCTTTGTACCATTATATTATGCTTAAAACCTCAGTTGCAATTATTACTGGGGTTTTTTAACAGAAATATATAGCTTTTTGCTTTAATTTGTTAGATAATTCACAATCCAGGGCTCAAAACATCCTTTAAAAGAGATATATTGACTCCTGTTTTCTATTTTGCTGTGAGGAAATAATAATCATTAAGAAGCTTGTCCAGCTTTTGGCTCAAAAAAATGACCTCAGGATCAGTAAGTGGTTTTTTCTTACCTAACTGGTTGAGCTCACTTCTTGTTTCTTCAATAAGCTTTATTGTTTCATCAATAAGCTTGCGCAAATTCCCCATCGTGTAACATCCTTTCTGGAGAAAACCTGACAAAACTATTCTACTGAATTTGCTCCTATTAATCTATAAATTTTTTCTATCCAAATATGTAAAAAATAAGATTTTTTTATTGTGCATAGAACAAACCGGCAATAGAGGAGTGTCAGTGATGAATGTTGCTTTTTTCTTAATTCCCAAACAAGATGTGATTTATCTTAAAGAGAACTCCACCATGCGCCAAGCCCTTGAAAAAATGGAGTTTCATCGTTATACCGCCCTTCCCCTGATTGATGATAACGGCTATTATAAAGGAACCATCACTGAGGGAGATCTCTTGTGGAAACTAAAAAATACCCCTGGTCTTACTTTTCAGAACACCCATACCGTTAAGCTTACAGAGATAGACCAGCACACTCAGAATTTTCCGGTCTCGATTAACGCTCGAATGGAAGACCTGATTTCCCGGGCAGTAGAGCAAAACTTTATTCCGGTGGTGGACGACCAAAAAGTATTTATCGGCATTGTCCGCCGTCGCGAAATCCTGGAATATTGCTCCAAAGCTTTAGGCATGTTAGAGTCTTTAGCGCAAAATGAATAATCGCCGTTTTTTCCAACCCTACAGCACAATTCAAAACAGGCATTCCTTACAATAAGGGTATGCCTGTTTTTTGTGGCGTTAATTACTAACAATTAACAACAGATAAGTTCAAATTCCTAATTGTTTAAGATTCTTTGCTTTCCTTGATTTGTTCTTTTTCTTCACCATTTGTGGCAGACTTAAACTCAGATATTCCTCTTCCTAAAGCTTTTCCAAGCTCAGGAAGCTTGCCAGGTCCAAATATAATCAGGGCAATTATCAGAACCACAATCAAAACAGTTGGGGTAACAACTCCAAAGGTTATTAACATATAGATCCCTCCATACTCTAAGCAAAGACCTTTGCTTATTCGAAAAAGTGAATATGATTGCTTTCTCTATACTTATCCTACAGGATTGTACCTTATTTTTCAACATGTTATTTATGGCAAGCCAAAGAAAATATATTGAAGCTCTTTTGCCCGTTGAATGATGCGATGCGGCTGCCTGTCGCACATGATAAAAGAGCCTGAAATTCAGACTCTTTCCTCAGGTTTACTTTCATTAAACAGTTCCTCATACCCTTTATATAAGCTCCAGATTATATCCCAGAGTTCATCTTCAGCCACCGTAACCCTTAGACCTAACTCCTTAGCCTCTTTGCGGCCAATGGGATAACCATGAGAAAAATAGCCTTCCGTCAAGGCGCGGGTAACTATGGGAACCAGATCCGGTTTGTCTTTTAGCATATAACGG
>Ga0134100_1003565_pt1 | contig 10141 bp, 6 predicted proteins | sample 11_taG_2_FD_94444 | JGI IMG/M metagenome (GOLD analysis project Ga0134100, IMG submission 94444) | Switchgrass degrading microbial communities from high solid loading bioreactors in New Hampshire, USA - 11_42_5_180_A3 metaG | ecosystem: Engineered > Bioreactor > Semi-continuous > Anaerobic >...
AGAATATCGGGGGTGTAACCATCTTTGGGCGTGGATTTGGAAACTACAATCAGGGAATCAAATTCCGTCTCATATATAAAAATCAGGCTAACGGATCGCAGAACGAAGGACTAATGGAAAATTCTAAATAAACATAAATTTAGAACGGGTTAGTTTACTGACCCGTTTTCCGTACCAGCCTGTCGGCAGGCTTTTATGCTAAATATATCGGAAAAAGAAACGGACCTAAAATTATGAATCAACAAGAGGATTTTTGCTTGTTATGTCGAATAATATCAATATCGTAATATGTCGTAGTATTATTACCAGGTACAAAGCTAAAACATGGAAATCGAATATGAAGCTAGCTGAAAAAATAAAAAGATCAACCAAATGGATACCTGTATAGTTACAGCCCAAAGATAATTAAATCGACAGCGGCACCCATGATTATAGAGTTCATACAGAAGGAAGCAATAGAGTCGGCTAAGCAATATCCCGAAGAAGGAATTTCCGGATAAATCATCAAACGCATATCATCTGTTTACATTTGATGAGATGTCTAAAGAAAAAATATATGAGAATGTAGCAGATATTTGCACAGAGGCATGAGCATTTGATGTATTTATAGCGGATACCGAAGAGCGGCGCGAGTCGGTCTGGAAGTATGCTGGGACTTTTTGGAAGAAATGAATGTGATGTGGTTGTTCCAAGAAATAGGATTGCGGAGCACGTTAAATATTTGAATGCGATGGAGAGAAAATATGGGATCAAAACAATGACCTTTGGCATGCAGGAGATGGAAACCTTCATGTCTATTTATGTAAGGATGGCCTAGATAATGAAACGTGGAGGACAAAACGCCATCAAATTTTGAAAGCCTTATATGATAAATCTATAGAGCTTGATGGACAGATATCCGGGGAGGAGCATGGCATAAGCAATAAAAAATTCCTTATTTGAAGGAATCAATTGAAGAAGCTCAAATGGCCTTGATGCAAGAAATAAAGAAGGGCTTTGATTCCAAAAACATATTAAATACATACAAGGTAGCTGAATAAAATCACTATGTGAAGAGGAGTGTCAAAAGATGAGCGATATTATAAGCATAAGAATTCCGTATTCTACAAGTTATAAAGAACTGACGTTAAAATCTAGCAGGCTGAAAGCGGTGTTGACCGCAAGCAATCAAAAGGATGAATCAACCGAAGTTAGCAGTTACAATTGCGATAGCTCTAAATCTAAACAGGAGGATATCGTCCGCGAAGCTCTGAAAAATCCAGTTTGCTCGGAAAGGCTGAGAGCCCTTGCTAAGGATGCAGAGAAGGTGCTTGTCATAACAAGCGATCATACCAGGCCCGTTCCAAGTGCTATAACAATGCCTTTGTTACTTGAAGAGATAAGAAGCCAAAATCCAGATGTGCAGATTAAAATTCTGATTGCAACTGGTTTTCACAGGCCATCCACCTGCGAAGAAATAATAGCTAAGTTTGGAGCCCAAATAGCAGAAAAAGAGGATATAATTAACCATAATTCAAATGACAATGATAGCATGGTGTTCAAAGGTATACTTCCATCAGGGGGGGAGTTATGGCTAAATTCATTGGTGGATTGGGCAGATTTGGTAGTGGCGGAAGGTTTTATTGAGCCCCATTTTTTTGCCGGATTTTCCGGGGGAAGAAAGAGCATCCTACCTGGAATTGCATCCAAAAAAACGGTCTTTGCCAATCATTGTTCTGAATTCATTGCATCTAAATACGCCAGAACGGGGATTCTGGAAAACAACCCCATACACATTGATATGCTATTTGCAGCTCAAAAGGCAAATTTGAGGTTTATTCTAAATGTAGTGCTCAACAGCAATAAGGAGATTATCAAAGCTTTTGCCGGGCATCCCGAAAAAGCACATGAACAAGGTTGCGAATATATAAGACAAATAGCAAAAGTGAAAGCAGTGAAGGCAGATATAGTGGTTACTTCAAACGGTGGTTATCATCTCGATCAGAACATCTATCAGGCTGTAAAGGGTATGACTGCTGCAGAGTCTTGCGTAAATGATGGTGGAGTTATAATTATGGTTGCTGCTTGCAATGATGGACACGGTGGCGATGCATTTTACCGTTGGTTTGCAGATGCAAGTTCCCCAGCCGATGTGGCAAGAAAGATATCACACATACCTCGAAACAGAACTATAGCAGATCAGTGGCAAGCACAGATTTTGGCAAGAGTTCTCATGAAGGCTAACGTCATTATGGTCACCGATCAATGTGATCCTAAGCTTATAAAGGATATGAAAATGCTTCATGCATTTTCGCTGGATGAAGCACTAAAAATGGCAGAAGATATCGTGGGCAAGGATTCCGATGTAGTTGTCATCCCAGATGGTGTAGGGGTTATCGTAGAATGATATTATATGTGATCGTGTTGAATTGGCAAGAGTATTGAAACCAGATTAAAACTCTATACTATCCTTAATGTTATTTTTTCTTTTCCGGTGTTATAATTTTTTCTTGCCATAAAAAACTCCTTCTATGTCTTGATATTCTAACATAGAAGGAGTTTATATTTGCACTAAATATTTTCAGCCTTAATTCGGATCAGTATTGATTTTAATACCAATACAGAGACTTTACTTTGGATAGATAACGGTTAGCTTTGCCATGCTTTTAAAATTCAAATCACTATATAATTAATCAGCTTTTTAGAACACCCTTTATATGTTACCAAATTACCTATTTCACCAGCTGTGGTGTTTATTAAACCACTATCTAAATAGTATTTATAATATTCGCTTTATCGCTAAAATCTAATATTATTAATTACATAGTGTTTAATTAATATCAGATTTCACTATTACGTTTGATAGCTTTTCATAAAATTGTATTATACCACAATGATCTTCTTTCTCCTTACCTTCAACTTTGAGCGCTTGCATAATCTCCATTACCTGACTGGTTAGAATAAGAGGAACATTAATTTCATGAGCCGTATCCAAAGCATTCATCAAATCCTTTATATGCAATTCAATTCTAAAACCAGGCTTAAAATTCCTTTGGGCAACCATAGGAAATTTAGCATCTAACACTGTGCTGCCAGCTAGTCCCCCTCGAATAGCCTGATACACTTTTTCAGGATCCACACCTGCTTTTGTCGCCAGAACTAATGCCTCAGACATTGCTGCAATATTTAATGCTACAATTATTTGATTTGCCAATTTAGTAATATTCCCGCTTCCTATATCCCCTACCAGTACAGCTGATGATCCCATACATAGAAGTATATCTTTTACTTTATTAAAAACTTCTTCAGAGCCGCCTACCATTATTGACAAGGTACCATCAATTGCTTTTGGTTCGCCTCCACTCACAGGAGCATCTATCATTTCTACTCCCTTCTCTTTCGCCTTTTCTGCTATTTCTTTCGACACTAACGGTGCAATGGAGCTCATATCAATAAGTATGAGGCCTGGGCGTGCTCCCTCCAATACACCATCCTTACCCAAAACCACCTCTTTAACGTGTGGTGAATTTGGCAGCATCGTTATTAAAACTTCTACCCTCTCTGCTACATCTTTGGGTGAAAATCCTTCTTCTGCACCCATTTCCACCAGTTCTTTAACCGGCTGCTTGTTTACATCGTAAACAACCAATTTGTATCCCGCTTTTAAAAGATTTTTGGCCATCGGCTTACCCATTATACCTAACCCTATAAAACCGATCATTATCCACAACTCCTATTCTTTTATTTTTTTTACTTTAAATCGAAGCTTTTTCATATTAATCTAATTTATAAATAACTAACTTACTAATAAGTATTTTCATTCTAATAATTAAATTTATATAATAGTGATACTTTTTTGCTTTATATTCTTAATTATACAAATAAAATTTGTTGTACGAAATTACCATAAACATTTGATAATAAAACTATCTTAAATAAGCTCAAATTTCTTATTTGATATTCTTGTAAAATAGCTAGTATACAATTCAGACAAAATATACATTTTTACGATATATAGAGTTTATAATAAATTTATGTAATAAATTATGAACTAAGTACTCCCACAAAGATAGTCTATAACTATTCTGATAAGCTTTTATTTAAAATTTTATTGCTTAGCTATAATTATGGTATATATTTTTTACAGGGTATAGCTGCCAGACAATAATCCGACAGCTATACCCATTACCCATTGGTTTTTTGTATTACTGCCTCTTGTAATACCTTTCTAAAGCTTTTTGTTGAATATCAATTGCTTCTTCAATACCCATAGATTTCAAAGTAGAAATAAATTGGTCCCAAGTAGCATCAATATCTTCTTCTCCGAGTAGATAAGATAGGGTTTTTTCGGATACAAATGTATTTATTTCACCCATTATATTTGCTAAACGGGTACTTTCTTCGGTAGTGGGTGTAATCGGCGGAAGCATGCCGCTGGTATCGGAAGCGTTCCAAACATCACAGGTTTCGCGCTGGATCGGCCATTTCAGCAATCGCTGTTCGCGTACCCTGGAGTCCTGGCAGAATGCTTCCCAAGATGCACCCGGTGCATATTTACCCAGCGCAACGGAAACACCCAATGGTGAATTCCTTATTTCATCGGAGAGCAATGGATAACCATCTACCCAATTGTATGTTACACCTTCTACACCAAAGTTCAGGATCATATGCCCTTGTTCACTATAGTGGAAATCCAACCACATGGCACATTCTTTAGGATATTTTGAAGTTGCGGATATTGCTGCACCACTAAAAGCATAGCTTGTGTTTCGTCCTTGGAAATTCTTGGGTTTTTCTCCCTTATTCAATACCGGAAAATCAAGCCAGGTTATTTTATCCGGGTCGCCACCCAAGCCCATAATGTAACGATCCATACCTGAACCTAACCCCTCACGTACAACTCCACCTCTACCATCCATGAATTTAGCATCATGGAGTTGTTGATCCTGAGTAGCGAAATCCGGATCAACTAAACCTTCTGCGATCCATTTCCTCATAGTTTTTAAGTATTCCTTGAATTGAGGTTCATATGGTCCAAAATGGACTTTCCCGTCTTCTTGATAAAACTTATAGTGGATTCCCCAAGCGCCCGAGAGCTGCGAAAGCGCACCGTCTACATTATATACACCGCCTCTTGCAACTAAAGGAATCTCATCCTTTTCACCGTTTCCGTTTGGATCATTATCACGCATTGCGACAAGCATATTATACCAGTCATCTATTGTGACCGGCTTCTCTATACCCAATTTTTCCAACCAATCGGCACGGGCCATATAACCATATGAGTTATTCACAACTTGATTATGCTGTATATAAGGATAGCAATAGTAGGATCCTTCGTCAGTCATAATCTCCTTTCGTACTTCCGGATTCTCATTCAAGAATTTCGTAAGATTTGGAGAATATTTTTCATAATATTCTCTCAAATCCAATATTAAGCCATCTTCAATTAATTTCTGCGGACCGCCTGGTACATTTAACCAGCTCCAATATACAAGGTCCGGTAGATCTCCGCTTGACAACATAATATTAAACTGTTCGCTTGCCTGGCCTTGCGGAGGATGCAAGAACTTAAGTTTAACATTAGTTAATTTGGTTAATTCCTGATAGGCCAGAATATCGTTATAATCATTTGTGTGAACTCCAACTTTTGACGCATCGATTTCGATAAACACTTCAATCTCAATCGGTTCTTCGACAATTGGCAAAGGAATTTCTGTAAGCACTCCATCTTCTGATCCAGATGATGTATCAGGTGTTGTAGATGGTGTGTCACTTGGTTCTGTTGGTGCATTAGGCGTATCTGATGTTTTTGAACAACCAAATACAAAAGACACCAGCAGAACCATAATAACTAAAATACTTAACTTCTTCTTCAAAATTCATCTCCCCTTTTTCATTATTTTTATTTTTGAGCATTACTTGATAAGTAATGCTTCAAAGCGATCTAATCTTTCAACCGTAACGGTTAGCCAACCATCTTCCCAGGAAAAGTCAAAAACTCTATCGTCAACCAAGCTTACGATTGATGTTGGCTTCTGGTCAAAAGCCACCTTACATACTATATTGCTTATTGGTGTAGGTTCAAAGAAGCTGTTTCCAAAATGCCCATTATTATTGACTAAATGGAGAATATGATAGCTCTTGCTTACATCAGTTAGAAGGGTAACTTCTACTGTTGGAGGAATATTACCTTCCACAGCTTTTAACCCCATTATGTTTTCAAATACATCAGCTATAAAATTAAACGTATTGGTATAACCTTGCCTGTGGAAGTACCTCCCGGCAAACCACGGAATATGGATAGCACGGCCTTTCCCGTATTTATTAACCGTAACAGCTGGCCGATCAACCGGTCCAATTAATGGGTAACAGCGCTCAGGTGGGCCAAACGGTTGGGGAGGTAATAGGTGCAAATACTTTTCAACGCCATCCTCATATTCTGAATAAACATATTCCCCATCAACGCTAATTAACTCGCAATCCATAAAATGCTTAAATGTGTTCTTATCCTCTTCGGTTATGGTAAAATACGCGCCTCTTGCATTACGATTTACACCAGGGGATTTAATGCCCAGACATTTCAACGCCGGCATCTCTCTTCTTTCCAACAACTCGTTACTAAAAGAAGTATTTCCTGTGGCCAGTAGGTTGTTACCTTCAGAGACAAATTTGTCTAATATTTTTGCAGTCTCATCGTCAATTGCTTCTATGTTGGGCAAAATTACATTTCGGTATTTTCCTAATCCCAATTCTTTAACCCTGGAAAGTAACATGACATCAAACAATTGATGCGTTTCGGTCAGTACACGGTACAAACCGCAGAATTCCGCTCGGTCGCTTACCCCATAGCCGCCCCAATGATCAGCAGTCAATAAGACAGTATCGCATTCTGCATGTAAATCCTTATAATAATTCTCATTCTTTTTGTGGAAATTAAATACACGCCTGATTCCTTCATAGCCGGTTCTATCTTGATGATTGTCCAGCCTGCCTATCAAGTAATAATCTATTGAACCGCCGTTTGCCAGATTCTGATACAATCGCAGCTCCTGCATATAAGGCGATACTGCCACATGTCTTGCCGGGAAATCAATGAAATCTACAGTAGTATTGCTGGAAATAAATTTGGGATAAGATCCCCGTACCCACTTGGTATTTTCAGAAGCGCTGTATTGCCAGTGTGGCAAAGGTCGCATTAATGCTGTATTTGATTCCTGCCTTATAAAACCGCTTTCCTCAGTATAAACATCATGATTTATAAGAATATCTGGCCGTATAGATTTAATAAACTTACAAAGCCTTTCGTTATATTCATGGGTAGTTTCCCTCTTGAATTTTAAATATTTTCTGTATACAGGATCATTCAGGTCAGCTTTTTTGGGTAGATCTAAACCATACATTTCTTTAAATTTCTTCTGACAGTTAATACACTGGCATATTCCATGGTCAACAAAGCTATAATCAAATGAAATATATCCCGCCATATTAAAGAAAATACCGTCTACGTCCAGCTCTTCTAAAGTTTCACGGATAATTTCCAGGGCATATTTTTGCTGATAATCGCTATTTATACAGACGTGAACGTCGCCATGATAATCAACAATATTACCGTTTACATCTACAAAAGCCCATTCTGGATGCTGCTCATAAATTGGCCGGCGTACCTTTGAAAAGTCGGTTCTCGCTATTACCTTTATTCCTGCCTTATGGCATTCCTCAATGATATCCTGTAAAGAATCACCGGTTAAATATGGACTTTGGAAATGATAAGGCAATTTTGTTTTATAACTGGCTATAATACCAGATGTATTTATCATCGCTATCGTAGCATTAAATGATTTTAAATCTTCTACATATTTTTTCGCATCTATATCTTTCATGTCAATTTCTCTAAGGTTTGTTTGTATAAATCTCCAGTTATAATCTTCCCACCATTTTTTCACTTAAATAACCTCCCAAACTGTTACTTTTTATCCAATTATCAATGTATTTTTACTTTCTGTAACAGCAATAAATTTTAGTTTACGAATTTTAGGTCATTATGATTATCATTGCTTTAGAGATTATAATACCTCATTTTCTTTTATCTCACCTGGATATAAAAGCCGTTCACCTCCTATACCCTGTTTATAAAAACCTGGGCTAGTCACCTCCTATCTTACTGTTAAATCATTTACCTTTAGAAACTCATATAGGATAAATTACACATATATCTCGAGCTTCATCCTTTAATCGCACCAATCATTACACCCTTCGTAAAATACTTCTGTATGAATGGATAGAATAGTAGTACCGGAACAGTAGCAACAATGATTGTTGAATATTTAATCGTTATACCAACTGGTTCCTTATCAAGCGGCGTGGCAAATTCGGTTGTCATAGAGCTCGTGTCATGTGCAATCAATATTTCGCGTAACACTAGTTGTAATGGATAATAGGCTCTATTCCTCACATAGATCAAGGCATCAAACCATGCATTCCAATGGTATACAGCGTAATATAATACGATTACGGAAATTACGGCTTTTGACAACGGTATAATAATTCTTGTGAGTATGGTCACATCACCGGCTCCTTCCATGTGAGCTGCTTCAATTAACTCATCCGGTACGGTTGAAAATCCCGTCCTCATGATAATCATATTGTAAGCAGTCATAGCATGCGGTATTAATAGAGCCCATCGCGTATCCAACATGCCTAGACTTTTCACCAATAGATATAACGGGACTAAACCACCATTAAAGAACATAGTAAATACTATAAGGAATGTAAAGAAGTTCTTAAACAGCACATTTTTCCTTGATAGAGAATAAGCACACGTAATTGTCATAAACATATTAATTGCAGTTCCTGCAGTAACATAGATCAAAGTATTAATATAACCTGTCGTAATCATTTTATTTCTAAAAACCAGGCCGTAGGATCCCAGGGAAAACCCTTTCGGGAAGAATAATAACCCTCTGTGGCTCATTATTTTTATAGGATCAGATATCGAAGCAAAGAAGACATACAACATTGGATAAAGACACAGTATTGAAAGAATAACAAGAAAGATTGCATTTATTACATTAAATATTCGTTCACCCCGTGACTCTTTAATTACCATTATATCACCCCATTTAAATTTATACATTATTAATCACATTTGACTAGTGTCTTTATTAACTAGCAATTACAACTATCTTTATCATATACAGAATTACCATAAGCCTGAATCAGTCAACTTGCGGCTTAAATAGTTGAATAATATTAACAGAACAAAGTTTATAACCGAGTTAAAAAGCCCAACGGCAGAAGCATATGAGAAGTTAAAGTCTATCAAACCCTTACGATATACAAATGTGGATATAACATCTGCGGTCTCGTAAGTAGCCGGATTATAAAGCAGCAATACTTTGTCCTGTCCAACAGACATCATTCTACCCATGCGCAGAATAAACATGATAACTATAGTAGGAAGTATCCCCGGGATTGTAATATGCATTATCTGTTTAAACTTATTTGCACCATCAATTCTTGCTGCCTCATATAATTCTGGATCTATATTGGAAAGCGCTGCCAGATATATTATTGAACCCCATCCAACATTTTGCCAAATACCAGAGCCAATGAAAATCGTTCTGAACCATTCGGGCTTACTCAAGAACATTATGGGCTCTCCGCCTAACATTGTAATTATGTTATTAATCAAACCTTCTCGTGATGTAAAGTCTATTATAAGTCCACATAATACAACCGTTGATATAAAATGAGGCAGATACGTTATTGTTTGAACTGACCGGCGAAATGTTGAGTTCTTGACTTCATTGAGCAAAATAGCCAGTATTATGGGAGCCGGAAAACCAAATATGACATCGTAAATATTGATTAGTAATGTATTCCTAATTATCCGAAATACATAGTAAGAATTAAAGAAACTTTTAAAATGCTCGAAACCTACCCACGGGCTCCCTGCTATACCTTTACCCGGAGAAAAGTTCTTAAATGCAATTTGTGCTCCGTACATAGGATAATAATGAAAGACAATATAATAGATAATGGTCAATTGAAAAGGTAAATTCCACTTTGCAGAATTAAATTCAACTCTCTCCAAAAAGTAAACGATTTTTATTTCCAAAAGTTATTTATCTCTTACATTTTTTAGGTATTTTTATTAACC
>Ga0134100_1003584_pt1 | contig 10077 bp, 7 predicted proteins | sample 11_taG_2_FD_94444 | JGI IMG/M metagenome (GOLD analysis project Ga0134100, IMG submission 94444) | Switchgrass degrading microbial communities from high solid loading bioreactors in New Hampshire, USA - 11_42_5_180_A3 metaG | ecosystem: Engineered > Bioreactor > Semi-continuous > Anaerobic >...
ATCATACAAATCACTCCTGTCAATGTTTTTTCGGCAATTACATTTTACAGTTTGATTTGTATGATGGGAAGAGGCAATTTGCTTCTTCCTTTATTTTTGCCAATAAAAATTATACTCTAAGAAAAAATTTTTACAAATATGTATTTATTTTTTTAATATTATCTTTCTTAACGTTAAGACAAAAAGTCAATTAAATCATATAAAAAGCTATTTAAAACAATACCCCTGAATGATAAAATCAAACTAACAACATGCAAAAAAAGTAATAAGAGAGGAGAAATGGTATGAAGGCAAAAAAAATTACTGCATTGTTCCTGTCTGCTTTGATAATGCTTACATGTACACCTTCACAGTACATTCAGGCGGATAATGCAGAAGAATCCGGTCTTATTCTATGGTACAAGCTAAATGAAACCAGCGGAACCGTTGCTGTTGATTCTTCAGGAAACGGAAGACATGGCACGGTAAACGGAGGCGCTACCTGGCTGGGAGGCAACGGAATTCAATTTGACGGAATCGATGACTGCATTATTATGCCTAACGGTCTGCTTGCAGGCGTTAGTGATATTACCGTTATGACAAATGTATACTTTGACACGGATAATGTAAACCCCGTCTGGATATTTTCCTTTGCTTCCAATCCTGATCCAAACAATAACCCCAATACCAAGTACTTCGGATTGCTTTCGGATGGTTCCAACAAATTCCGTGCAACTATCACCAATAACAGATGGACATCAGAACAAAATGCAACTTATGACGCAGGATTTACAAAAGGTGTATGGAGGCATGTGGCTGTAACCATATCCGGAACCACCATGACACTATATCAGGATGGTGTCAAAATTGCAGAAAAGTCAGGTTTAACATTAAAACCTCAGGATATGGAATCCACGATTGCCAATTATATTGCAAAGCCTGCATATATTCCGGATAAATATCTTAAGGGAAAAATGAGAGACTTTAAGGTATACAGACGTGCATTAAGTGCTGCTGAAATCCAACAGGCAGTAAGTGAAAACGACATGTATATTGTAACAATGGATAAGGACCTTTTGACCCTTGGTGATGTCAGTGCCGTTATAACCAACCTGACGTTGCCAACCATCGGGGAATATGGCAGTACCATTTCATGGAGTTCAAGCGACGAATCGGTTATAAGCCGTACCGGTGTTATATACCCGGGTACCACAGACAAAACCGCTACACTTACCGCCACTATTACCAAAGGAAGCGCTTCAGCAACAAAAACTTTCGTAGTAACGGTAAAAGATACTGATTCAGCAGCAAACATATTACTGCAAGCAGCAGCGGATAAGCTTGCCATTCCTAATGCTGATGCCATCTACGGCAATATTACCCTTCCGCAGAGCGGCGGCAATGGAATTACTATTTCATGGTCAACCGACAGGCCTGACGTCATCAATGTGAATGAAATCGTCAATTCAAACTATGATAATACTCCTCCGGGTGTTGTTACAAGACAAAACGTTGATACTCAGGTGACATTGACCGCAACCCTTACTTATGGCACTGCAAGTATTACAAAGGAAATCCCTGTCACTGTCAAAGCAAAGCCAAAGCAGCTGACAGAAGATGATATGAAAGCCTACTTGTTTGCCTACTTTACCGGTGAAAGCAGTGCAACCGGAGAACAGATATACTTTGCAACCAGTACCGACGGACTGCATTGGAAAGAGCTTAACGACAATAATCCGGTACTGACTTCATCGGTCGGTGATAAAGGAGTTCGAGACCCGTTTATTTTACGCTCTCCCGAAGGTGATAAATTTTACATGATCGCAACCGACCTTCGAATAGCCAACGGGGCTGGCTGGGGTGCGGCACAGACAGCCGGCAGCAAATCCATAGTTGTCTGGGAATCAAACGACTTAGTCAATTGGTCAAAAGAAAGACTGGTGAAGGTGGCAAGGGATGATGCCGGATGTACATGGGCACCTGAAATCGTATATGATGAAAAAACAGGTGAATACCTGGTATTCTGGGCATCACGCGTAGCCGCAGACAATTTTGCAAAGCAAAGAATCTATATTGCCAAAACAAGGGATTTTTATACCTTTACGGAACCGGTAGTATATCTGGAAAGACCTTCTGATGTAATTGACGCGACCATTATTAAACATGACGGCATTTATTATAGATTTACAAAAGACGAGGTAAACAAGAATATCGTCGTTGATAAATGCGATCAGTTATTGGGAAAAGAATTCGAAAGAATATCCGCACCGGTGGTGGAAAGCCAGTCAGGAGTGGAAGGGCCTGCCATCTTCAAATTTAACGGGGAAAATAAATGGTGCCTGCTGCTGGACAATTACGGAGGTATCGGATACTATCCGCTTATTTCCACCGATCTTGCATCCGGGGTATTCACAAGACTCAGTACATCGGAATATTCGCTTCCCAGCAGCCCACGCCATGGAACGGTAATGCCCATTACCCAGGACGAGTACAACAGAATTATGGCAAAATGGTCAAGAGAAGTTGTTCCTCCTGATGAAGAAGAACAACAGGAGCCGATCCTTATTTATAATTTTGATGAAGTTAAATCCAATAATACCATCAGGGACTCCTCCGGGAACAACTATTCCGGTACATTATATGGAAATGCAACCTATGTAACAGACAGTGAAAAGAACTCCCAGGTGCTTTATCTTGACGGAACCAGCAACACCTATGCCGAATTCCCTCAGGGGTTCTTTGAAGGAAGGGATACCTTTTCCATTTCCATGGACATTAAGCCGGAAACCGTATCAGGTAATTTCTTTACTTTTACCATAGGAAAAAATAATACAAAATATATGTTTTTAAGAACCCGGGATACGGAAATCCGAAATGCCATTACCGTAAACTCCTGGACTGCCGAACAGGAAGCCAAAGCAACCACATCGTCCATTAAAGGCAAGTGGATGAATATTAAGCTGGTTATTACGCCTACGAGCATGAAAATTTATAAAGACGGTGAAATGATTGCAGAAAACAATAATTTAACCATATCCATTTCGGACTTGGGAATCGATTTGCTGGCATACTTAGGAAAATCTTTCTATTCTGCTGATTTGTATTTCAAAGGATATTTTGATAACGTTAAAGTCTACAACCGTGCACTTACCAAAGAAGAGATTGCCAGGGAACACGGAATCGTCCTTCCTGTAATAGAAAACGTAACTGCAGAAGGATATACGATTATTACGAAGCAAATCGACAACAATAACAAAAAAGTAAAAATATATTTCAGCCGCAATAACAGCAGTAAAAAAGACCTGACACAGGTTCCGCTGACTTTTGATTTATTGGAAGGCTGCACATTGGAAGGTACAAACGGTGCATTCATTGATTTAACCAATCCCCTTACGGTTAAAATTAATGTTTCGGGAGAACAGCCGCAGACATGGACAATAGAAGGAGTATTGTCAAATAATCCGGTTCTGGGCGGTCAATATGCAGACCCTGATATTGATGTATTTGGAGATACCTTCTATATCTATCCTACAACAGACGGATTCACCGGTTGGAGCGGAACCCAGTTCCATGTATTTTCTTCAAAAGACATGATAAACTGGACCGACCATGGTGTAATTTTAGACGTGGCCACTGATGATGTTCCCTGGGCGGTGGGCAGTGCCTGGGCACCAACCATTGAAGAAAAGAACGGCAAATATTACTTTTATTTCTGTGCAAAACGATCGGACGGTAAGTCCTGTATTGGCGTTGCCGTAGCAGACAGCCCAACCGGTCCGTTTACGGCTCAGCCGCAGCCGCTTATTACCCCGGAAATAGCCTCCCGGGAAGGAATTTCAATGGGACAGACCATTGATCCTTCTATCTTTACAGATGATAACGGAAAATCCTATATGCTTTTTGGAAACGGAAATGCAGCTGTAGTAGAGTTAAATGACGACATGATAAGCTTTAAATCCGGCACCATGAAAAATATCTCCGGGGCAACCGACCTGAGAGAAGCAATTACCGTTATTAAGAGAAACGGAATCTACCACTTTACATGGTCATGTGATGATACGGGAAGTGAAAATTACCACGTTAAATATGGTACATCCAACAGTATATACGGCCCGATTACTTATAGAAGTGTTATATTGTCAAAGGATGTCAGCAAGGATATTCTGGGAACCGGACACCACTCCATATTAAAGCTTCCTGGAAAAGATGAATATTATATAGCCTATCACCGATTTGTAACGCCATTAGGACAGTATACCACCGGGCTTGGTTATCACAGGGAAACCTGTATCGATAAGCTGGAATTTGACAGCAACGGCTTTATCAAAACAGTAACTCCCACTTTAGAAGGAATTACTGCTCCCGTAACCGTACAACCCTTTACCGTTGCAACAACCTTCAATATGGAAAGCTTGGAACCAAATAAAACATTGCAGGCAAATATTCGTGTGACCAATAATATAAGTCAAAATGGTTCCGTACTTGTTGTTATGGCATTGTACAACAATGATAATAAAATAGTCAGAATATCTTCTGCTTCAAAAACCATAAACATAGGAGAGACTGACAGCATTGCTGCAGAATTGAATCTTCCGGCTGATGTAACCGGTTATAAAGTAAAAGTATTGGTTTGGAATGGAGACAGCCTTGCAAGCACAAAAATGCAGCCTCTGTCAAAAATTGCAGAACTGAAATAACCAACAAATCGACACTGCCCCGCTGATATGTTGATATCAGTGGGGCAGTGTCGATTTGATTATCGATTCATTTCACTTTGTTCACCCTGTTTTTTATGGTCCTTTATGGTATTTACAATCTCATTATAATCACTTGCCGGCATATCACCAGGTACGGTATTCTTAAGAGCGGCCATGGCATTACCGAATTCCAATGCCTTTTGGAGACAGTTATACTTTACAATTCCGAAAAGCGCACCTGCCAGATAAGCATCGCCGCTTCCAATTCTGTCTACCACTTCAATTCCTTCATATGGTTCTTCGCTGTAATATTTATTCTCCTGAGCGCTATAAATCATTGAACTCCATGTATGCCTTGTGGGACTGATGACCTTTCTCATTGTGGTTGCAACAACTTTTATGTTGTATGTATCAGCAAAATTTTTCATGATTTCTTCCATTGTTCCCTGTTGTCTGAACATTCTTCTGGAGGTTTCCTCGGATACGAATAAAATGTCTATATACGGAAGAACAGACATAATGGTGGTCCTTGCAGTATCCTCATCCCACAACGAAGCTCTGTAGTTTACATCAAAAGAAATAACAACACCGTTTTCCTTAAAACGCTTTATCATCTCTATAACTACATTTCTGACATTTTCACTTAAAGCCAAAGAAATTCCGCTGACATGAAACACTTTTGTGGATTGATAGGCGGATACATCAATCTCATTCAATGAAATGGAATTAACCGAAGAATTATGGCGGTCATATACAACGGTTGGCTTCCGCGGATGAGCACCGCTTTCATAGTAATAGATACCCAACCGCTTAAAGTCTGACTTATCATATACTATGTAATCATCGCTAACACCGTAAAATCGAATTTTATTTTTTACAAACTTGCCAATCTCATTATCGGGCAGCTTTGTAATTATACCTGTTCTTAAACCAAGTAACGATATCCCCGATACCACATTAAGCTCAGAGCCCCCTGCTTTTTTCTCAAATTCTTCCCCCTGGGAGATTCTTTCCTTCCCGGGCGGTGATAACCTTAACATGACTTCCCCAAAGCTTAATACATCAAATTCTTTTTCCGCTCTCATTTCCTTTTCAAACACCATAAATGTTCCTCCCGATTTTGCTGATTTGTTGTAACATATAAAAAGATTTCTAAATTTCTGTATAAATTATAGGATTTCCATGTTCCTTAATCACTTTTATTAAATCATCAAAAGACATAAAAATGGTTGCAGTATTATTATTAGGATGTACTCCTATCTTACTTATACCAACGAAATCTTTATCAATAACAACATTTACTGCACGTTCTTCATCATTGATAACTCCAAGAGGCGTTACGGAACCTTTAGTAAGCTGCAAATATTTATAAAGTCTTTCTTCGGACGCAAAGCCTAATCTACTGCTGTTTAACCGGTTGCGCAGCTCCTTTAAATCTACTTTTTTATCTTTTTTTACTACAACCAAATAATGATTTTTTCCTCTGTCATCACGTAAAAACAGATTTTTTGCAATTTCACCTTTTTTATCAATCCCCAATTCTTCCATTTCTTCAATAGTAAATACTGCCGGATGATGAACAATTTCAAATGGAATACCTAATTGTTCTAATTGATCAAATACTTTTTTGTGTTGTTCCATTATTTATCCTACCCCTAATTAAAATCTTTCTTCAAAGCGAGTCTTCTTTTCCGCCATTGAAATTTTGGTTTTAAACAAGCCCTTTGAAACAATCCAATGCTCTGTTTTGTATATGTTTTTACGAATCGTCACATTATTAATATCACTTAATTCCGAATCCAGAGACTTCTCATTTTCATGAGAATCACCATACAGCTTATCAAGCTGCTTATATGTCGGATGATTTCTATAGTCACTATTATAGAAAATTAACTTAATTCCCATAATTAGCGTTATTAATGCAAGAATAATAAAATAAACCAGTTCACCTTTCTCAAAAAAGTAAAATCTGCTAACGTATCAAACTCGTAAATAAATAAATTATCAAGCTGCTTGCCCTGTCCAAGAATGTTACTTAGATCGTAAAGAATAAACTGGCTATGCGGTATAAATATACCTTCAAAAACCTGACCCTGCTCTATCTCAAAATCAGGTTCAACCTTTGTCAATATAAATGCCTTTCCGGCATCCAGCAGTAAATATTTATGGGTAGGCACCGCTTCGGATGACGGAAGTGCCAATCCTCCTACAGACATAGTATATTTCGTTTCATAATATAAATCTAAATCATAGACTTTTTCCGGTTTAATTTGAAACTTATATTTATTATTTTGCATATAGATATCAGCATAATCACTGATATTTTTATAATCTATATTATATGTTCTTGATTTATCTGCTAACATTTTGAACTGCTCAGATACTGCTCCGTTTTGTGCATCCGATAGTAGAGAAAGTAAATTATCATTTATCTGCGCAGTATCACCGTTGCCTGTGACAGTCATGAGATTTGGCTCTTCAAATGCATTTAAATAATCCAACTCAAATGGAGCAAAAATCATATTTATTATTGTCGGAAAAGTAAATTTCATATAAAAAAACGTAATAAAAGCCATGATACCAAATGCTATAAAAAGGTTTCTGATATTTTTTCTTACAAAATACCTCACACTCAATTGCATTGTTATCCCTCCATTATGTCTGTCTTAATAGGAAAAAATGCTTCCTGCAAAGAAACATGAAAAGATTTATTAAAAAATTAAATGCAAAAAATATAATCACGATGATTGTCAAACCTTATTTTACCACAGCTACATATAAATATAAACACCAAAATGTTTATAAATGTACCGATTGCTGTTCTCCTAAAAAAGAGCAGATCTCAGCATTATATTCATAAGTTATCTTCCTTTGATTAATTATTGTTATCGCTATTTAGTTTTTCGTATGCAAGAATATAATCAATTACAGCTTCCGACCAACCATCAATATGCATCCATGCACCATATCCTATGCCGTTTTTATAAGCAGCAACATTAATCATATAAGCCTTACTCTTATGTACAGGATTCGGCACGGGGTCATGTGACTGTTCATCTGTTAACACTATCAGACGGTCATATTTTTCTTTTGTGTTGACATATTTAACTGCCTCACCAAGGCGTGTACCATAATGATTTTGGCTATGATTAATTGCGTCACGTAAAGCAAAGCCATTGTCTATCAGGAATACGAACAGTTTTATCAGAAAACGAATATATCGCCACTTGCTCACATAATTCTCTTGCAAGAATGGCCAATCCGTTTGCAGCGTCATGTCTCATTAGATCTGATTTTTTTGATATAAAACTATCCATAGAACCTGATACATCAACAAGTAGAACTGTCCTTCCGGGCAAAATCTCTCTACCCTCAAGACACTTCAACATTGCTTTTTCAATGTGACTCTCCCATTGCGGTGCATGTTTAGCAGCTGAAATAAAACGGAAAGGTAATATTCTGTCAGTTTTCATTCTTTCTAAAGACTCAAAGATAAGCTGTTCATTAACATTGTTTTGAGCCATGTTCCGCAAGTTACGAAGCAAAGCCAAACCACCTAATTTATTTTCAGAAAGCAAGCGTTCCCATGTCTCTTTTTTGTCTTTACCTGCGGATAAAGATACTTCCCATGTATCAGGTGCCGGCAAAGTGCCGTCAATAAGTTGTTTCCATATTGCTTCCTGTTCCTTATCTTTTGGCTTAGCATGACAAAGGAATAATACATCACGCAATTTAACGGCTCCATCTCTGTCATACTTTGCCAACTGATATGCATCAAATTTTGTAAAGGCTTTTGCCAGTCCCTTCTTAACCTGTTTCGATAACGGTTGTTTTTTATCCTTCCAATACAACGCAACAAATTCAGTCAATTCATCAGCACGTTGAATTACTCTTGACAAAACATCCGCAACAAGTGCCTTATGTCCTTCATGTCTTGCCATTTCACGCACAACCCATAGTGGTGCATGACGAAGTTTCATTTTTTCTCTTGCTTCAATTGCCACATCTGCTACTATTTTCGGTTCTACTTGCGGAACTAAGGAGGCAATTCTTTCAGAAATAGAAACACCATCCTCATAAAACGTATCTTCCCATAACATGCAAGCCATCAGAGAACGTCTTAGCTGCGCCTCTGCGCTTATATGTTTTGCAGGTGCACCTTCATAAGTTTTTAAATGATTTTTGGGCATGATATTAATTCTCATAATAAATACCTCCCTAAAATTCTTGGTGACGTTTACGGGAATTGACGTCAAATAAAAAATCTCCGGGGAATAGGCGTTTAGAGTACGTTACGTTGCTCTGCCACTGAGCTATCGCCTACAAAGTAGACGAGAGGGATTCGAACCCCCGACACACGGCGTATTATGCGAAGTAACTCTAAACTGCGCCACCGAAGATTTTTGCGACAATGCAATCGGGGAACAGACGGCTGGGGTTTACAGAGACGATGCTCTGGCAGGAGTCGAACCTACAAAAACCCGAAGTAACCCCAACCTACACCACCGATATTTCATTTCTTTTTTGGTGGGAAAACAAAACAGTATAACTCAGCATTAACAGAATACTTGTCAAGGTAACCGTTTTCTTCACTACCCGCTAATATATTATTATAATGAACATATTAATGTTAACAATTATTTACATTTTTGTAATATAAAACGACTTCCGTTTTCGGAAGCCGTTTACCTTATGGTGTCCCGGGCAGGAATCGAACCCGCATCAATGGAACCGGAATCCGTTTTATTGCATTTTATGCAATCCTATTCAACATATTGAAATTATTATTATCTATAAACCTATTTTAAAATCGAAATAATTGCATTATGATAAATTTTAAAATACTATTTAATAGCGTTAAATTATAAGTTAACGAAAGGTGTGGGAATACCACACTCTTTTATGATATTATTAAACTCTAACATTTGATTAAGATTATATTTTTCTGTTATTTTTTTACGATAATCTTCTGCATCTCTTAGTAATCTTATGTATTTATTAGCTTGTATACATACTAATGACATATTAGTGTTGCATTTTTCGTCCCTCATTACTTTTCCCTTCCTGCAAATTAAACAGAATTTTGTTTTTAATGATGCAAACAAATGTTTGCATAAAAGATTATACTACTTTAATTTGCAGAATTCAACCCAAGCAAGGAAAATTTTATAATATTTTCAAGAACATTCGTTCCCCATTCATAAAAATAAAAAACTTGAAAAATTTCAAAAAATTTTAATTTATCTATTTACTTTTTACGTAGATATGGTATAATATAATCAGAAAGACCAGCTAATTAAAGTCAAGAGTTTATAATAAAAATTTTGAGAAATTTTTTTAGGCTCCTGACGTTAATGAAACGCATGACAACAAGACCACCTAGGTGAGGTAGACATAAAAT
>Ga0134100_1003590_pt1 | contig 10067 bp, 7 predicted proteins | sample 11_taG_2_FD_94444 | JGI IMG/M metagenome (GOLD analysis project Ga0134100, IMG submission 94444) | Switchgrass degrading microbial communities from high solid loading bioreactors in New Hampshire, USA - 11_42_5_180_A3 metaG | ecosystem: Engineered > Bioreactor > Semi-continuous > Anaerobic >...
AATTGGTATTGATAGCCCGGCGCTATTAAGTTTTGCTTTCAGTGACGGTATGTTTTCTTTTTTAAAGGCAGTGACACGCGGTGCGTATATTTCATCAGCGATGCCACGTATTTCTATACCATCGTAGTGCAGGTCAGAGGCGACAGCGAATATTTCCGGAAATGTCCAATCTGGGCATCCTAATGTTGAAAATGAAAGCTTCATCATAATGTGTCACCGTCCTGTCATGTATTAGTATATGCAAGTTAAGGAAAATGATAAAAACCGATATAACTTCTTTCTATATTAATTATACCATGACGGAGCATGGTATGTAAAGTCAGGCTGTTTCAATTGATGCGGCATCCTGGAGTGAAAGACGCTCTATTGCCATCTCGCGCATCTTGTATTTGAGGATTTTATTTGCCGCGTTAATCGGGAATTCATCCATGAACCATACATAGCGCGGAACCTTGTGACGTGCCATCGAATCAGCGACGTATTTTTTGATTTCCTCCTCTGTGCATACAGCGCCTTTCTTGAGAATAATGCACGCCATTATTTCTTCGCCGTAATCGCGGTCGGGAACACCGATGACCTGAACGTCGCTGACCGCCGGATGAGTGTAAAGGAAATCCTCAATTTCCTTCGGGTAAATGTTTTCACCGCCGCGGATAATCATGTCCTTTAAACGACCGGTGATTTTATAGTTACCATTTTCGTCAACGCATGCGATGTCACCGGTATGAAGCCAGCCTTCAGCGTCTATTGCCTGAGCTGTTGCTTCGGGCATTTTATAATAACCCTTCATTACATTATAGCCACGAACGCACAGCTCACCGTTTTCGTTAGGACCAAGCGTTTTGCCGGTTGCCGGGTCAATTATTTTAATCTCAACACCGGGGAAAGCACGTCCGACAGTGTTTACGCGGACTTCAATCGGGTCATCGGCAAGCGTTTGTGTGCATCCGGGCGATGCTTCCGTCTGCCCGTAAACTATTGTTATTTCGCGCATGCCAAGCTCATCAATTGCCTGACGCATAAGCTTAATGGGGCAGGGTGAGCCTGCCATAATTCCTGTACGCAGGTTGAGCTTGTAATCCTTATAGTTCGGAAGCTCAAGCAATCCTATAAACATTTTCGGTACGCCATGCACAGCCGTACACTGTTCTTTTTCAAGAGCTTCCATTACCTTGACAGGATTATAATGGTCGATTGGCACCATAGCAGACGCATGAGTGACGCATGCTAATATTGAAAGCACAAGGCCAAAGCAGTGGAAGAAGGGAACGGGTATGCAGAGTTTGTCGGCGGGCGTGAATTTCATCCTGTCGCCTATTGTTTTAGCATTATTGAGGATATTATAATGCGTCAGCATGACACCCTTCGGGAAGCCGGTTGTGCCTGATGTGTACTGCATATTAATAACATCATGCGGCGAAAGCCCCTTGCGTGCTTCTGCATATTCTTCGTCTGATACAGATTCGGCAAGCTCGTAAAGCTCATTCCACCTGAACATACCGGGGCGCTGTATATCATCAATTGTAATGATAGCGCGCAGCATGGGCAGGCGGGCACAATTTAAGTTTGCACGGTCGCATCCCGGTTCTGCCATTTCGGGACACAGCCGGTTTAATATGTCAATATAGTTGCTGTCTTTAAATCCATCGGAGGTAACAAGGAATTTTGTATCGGACTGCTTTAATAAATATTCGGCTTCGTGTATTTTATAAGCGGTGTTAACTGTGACGAGTACGGCACCGATTTTTGCGGACGCAAAAAGAGTTAAAAGCCACTGCGGGGTATTAGTCGACCAAATGGCGATATGGTCTCCGCGCTTAACGCCGAGGGCAAGAAAACCGCGAGCTATTTTATCACATTCCGCAACAAACTCTTTATATGTGCGCCGGTAGTCATATTTGTCAGTATAAGTAACGGCAAGATTATCCGGATATTCAGCAGCGATTTTGTCAATCCATTCTCCAATTGTGTAGTTGAGAAACTCCATTTTTGGGCATACCTCCAACAATTTCGTAATGAAAGATTTTAAATGAATAACCTTAAAAGCATAAGTGAATAAAAAAATCCCGGGTCGTCAAAAACTGACGATCCGGGACGAAGATTTCAAGCTGTTTGCTGTTCTCCGCGGTACCACCCGCATTCATCCGTAAAAATGGATGCTCTTTACTACGCACAGGTTTTATATAACAGTAAAACCGATGCGCGAGCCATATGATAACGGTTGGCTTCCGCGTCCGTCTACGCGGTGCCAGGTGTGGCAACCGTTTCGGGGACGGGCTCAGGAGTGAGTTGACAGGGAAGATCCGAAGGACGTCTCAGCGTGACCAGCATTACATATAAATGAAAGCAAAGGTCGTGTCCCTCTCTGTATCGGAGCTTACAGTGTCATTGTCTCCGTCACAGCCTTTTCAAATATTGTTTAGATTATACATGCACAATTTGTGTGAGTCAATACATTATTGAACAAAAAACTATATTTATTTTACAAATTCGTTGTATATAGCGCACAAAGCACGCTCGAAATCTGACTCATCAACACCAATGATGATGTTGAGCTCACATGATCCCTGGTCAATCATGCGGACATTGATTCCGGCTTCGGCGACAGCCCGGAATATTCGTGCTGCGACACCTTTTGAGCGAACCATACCGCGTCCGACAACAGCGATAAGGGCAAGCCCGTCTTCAATTGCCACATAATCAGGTGAAACGGAGCGTCTTATCGTCTCAGTAATATAGTTTCGCTTATCTTTTATTTGTGCTGTCGCAACGACAACTGACATTGTATCGATGCCAGATGGCACATGTTCAACATTTATGCCGTTGCAGTCGAGTATTTCAAGTACCCGACGCATAATTCCGCGTTCATATGCCATCCTGTCTTTTTCAATGTGTATGACTGAGAAGCCTTTTTTGCCAGCGACACCGGTTATGATATGGTGAGACGAATAATCCGTTGTGCTGGGAACAATCATCGTTCCCGGTGCGGACGGATCGTTTGTATTCCTAATATTTATCGGTATACCGGCGTGCCTGACAGGGAAAATACTGTCCTCGTGAAGAACGGATGCACCCATGTACGAAAGCTCACGCAGCTCGCGGTATGTAATTACACTTATACCAAGCGGATTTTTAACGATACGCGGGTCGGCCATGAGAAAGCCTGAAACATCCGTCCAGTTTTCGTATATATCAGCGTTTGCGGCACGCGCAACAATTGCGCCTGTTACATCAGAACCGCCGCGGGGGAATGTCTTTATCGTGTCATTCGGCATAGAGCCGTAAAAACCAGGAATAACAGCACGTTCGTGCATTTTTAGCGCAAGTGAAAGCTCAGTGTTTGTGCGCTCGTCGTCAAAAACGCCATTTTCATTGAAGAAAATTACGTCAGATGCGTTTATGAAGTCATACCCGAGGTATTTTGCCAAGATAATAGAGCTTAAATATTCGCCGCGGCTGGCCGCATAATCACGACCGGCTTTATGTATAAGCATATTTTTTATTATTTCATACTCTTCTGACAGATCGCAGTCTATTCCAAGACCTTCAATGATGCTGTCATAGCGTTCTGTTATGCCCCGGAAGAAAGAGTCGATTGAAAGTCCTGCCGCCGCCATGTCATAGCAGGCATAAAACATATCTGTGACCTTGTTGTCGTCGGGCGTACGCTTACCCGGCGCCGATGCGACAACATATCGACGGCTCGGGTCAGATTTCACTATTTCATATACCTTTTTAAATTGGTTTACATCGGCAAGAGAGCTTCCGCCAAACTTAACCACTTTGATAATGTTATCCGAGCCCACGTTTTGTCCCCGTTTCGTATAAATATTTAAAATTGATAGTATTTTTATAGCGTTATAATTGTTTTTATTATTATATTCATAGACCCGTTTTTTGTCAAGAGAAGCTTATAACTGATTTTTATTTAATACATTGGTGCAAAAAATATAATAAATGAGCATGTACTATGTTACCAAAAAAGAAATTACGGGTTTCGTACGAAACCCGTAAATGTATAATTATTCTCTTTACTTAATCTTTGCTCTTATTATTTTGAGGAAATGCCATCTGCGTCGGTTCCGTTCGGTGTGCCGCCTTCAGTGTTAGGAGCCTTTTGGTGTGCGACGCTTGTTATAGGCGGTTTATAGCTGCCATCAGCTCCCTGCGGGCGGCGCCGTCCGCCACCGTGCGGGGGCATACCGTGAGGTGGCATACCGCCGGGCGTTTGACCAAGCGGTCCGCCGGGGAAGGGGAATCCTGCTCCCACCGGAACGTTTGCATCATTTGGCGCGGGCATGCCATGTGGAGCACTTAACGCATGAGCGCGAGACGCCGCGTTTTCGTCCAAGACGTCGTTTTTGTCGATTTCTGTCATGTATCTCTTCGCTTGTGTTGTGAAGAGTTCGTAATAACGTCCTTTGAGATTCATGAGCTGGCTGTGGTTGCCTTCCTCAATTATCTCGCCATGCTCAAGCACAACGATTTTTGATGCAACAGTAGCGCTTGAGAGACGGTGGGAAACGAATATCGTCGTCTTGTTCTGGCGGAGTTTATCGAACTGGTTGAATATCTCCTGCTCGGCGATAGCGTCAAGTGAAGCTGTCGGTTCGTCAAGAATCAAAAAGTCGGAATCCGAATAAAACGCACGGGCAATCGACAGCTTTTGCCATTGACCAATCGAAAGTTCAATACCGTTTTCCTCAAAATAGCGCATGAGAGGAGTATTATATTTATTCGGAAGCTGTTCGATGAAAGCGTCAGCGCTTGCCTGTTCGGCGGCGCGGACAATATCTTGCTCTTTATTTACATGCTCATGGAATATGTCGCCGAACTCAATGTTTTCGCTGACTGATACGGCGTATTTACCGAAGTCCTGGAATATAATACCGAACATCTGGTAAAGCTCATCGACGTCATATTCGCGTATGTCGTGACCGTCAAGGAGTATCACACCCTCAGTCGGGTCATATAGACGCGTTAGCAGCTTGATAAGCGTCGTCTTTCCGGCGCCGTTTAAGCCTACGAGGACGCATGTTTCACCGGCGTTTATCTTAAGGTTAATGTTTTTCAAAACCTTGCGGTCTGTGCCGGGATAGCTGAAGCTGACGTTTTTAAATTCGATTGTGTGTCCGCAGTATCTCTCAACATGACGCGGCTTGTCGATGATAGGCACAATCTTCTTCTTCACGGACATGAATGTTATCATGTTGTCGATGAAGAGTGAGCCTTCATATATTGACGATGTTATACCGATGATAGAAGAAACACTTCCAGATATATGAGCAAGTGAACTTGTGTAAAGCGAGTAATCGCCTATGAAGAATACTCCCTCAAAAACATTTCTTGCAAGGAACAGGTATAAAAAGCAGTTGACAACGGCTGAAACAATAGATATGGTGATGTGCCATATATTTTCATTTATTATCAGGCGCTTTATGCCGGAATAATAGATTTTAAACATTTCCTTAAAGCGCGTGATGAATGTATCGGAAAGACCGAAAAGACGGATTTCCTTCACGAGGTCTTTGTTGACAAGAAGGTTGCTGTAATAGTCCATCTGACGGCGATCTTTGCTGCGGCGGCGCATATAGAAGAATGTTTTACGCCGATAGGTGAAATTGATTATAGCAGATGGAATCGCCAGAAGGATAACAACAACGGGCATCCATGAACGGACGGTAACGAGAATTACAATGAAGCTCACCATACTGATGAGCGTACTGAAAAGCGAAAACGTCGAGCGCATGATGTTTATGGGCCTCATGCCAGCTTCGCGGTTCGCGTTTTCAAGCTTTTCATAGAATTCCGGCAAATCAAAGCTTGCGATGTCAACTTCCTTTGCTTTTGTTATGATTTTGACCTTTATGTAGTTGGTCACAATCTCGCCGGAAATGCTGACAAACATATTGTAAACGCTTGAAACAAGTGCGTTTAATAAGTTATACGAGAACTGGAGAATGAGCAGCGCCATAATGATACGCCAGCCGTCTCCCGTTTCCCCTGCTTTTGTTAACCGGATTATAAAGTTACCGATGACTGAAAATTCTCTGTTGCTGAATGATCCTGACGGATTAGCCAGTGAGTTCAATAAGTCCGCAGAAATACGGGCGCCGATAACCGGCATTACACCGTTGAAAACGGACATGAAAAGCATTATGAAGAGAAGAGCAGGGCGTGCTTCCCAAACGAGCTTAAAAATATAAAACAGTCTATAAAAAAACCCTGATGTTATTTTCCAAAGATAAAGTGGTACTTCTTTTATACTTTTAGGCTTTTCTGGATTGAGAGAGTTGCTTTGATTGTTGCTTCCCCAACCGCGGGGAGGTCCCATCGTAGGTCCGCCGGGTCCCATAGGTTCACCATATGCGAGCGATATGCTCACACAGTCCTTTCTTTTTTAATAGGTGGCTTAAAAAATTGTATTGTGGAATTGCTAATTAAACTTTCGGAATATTACCGTAAAATTCTACATACGGTGTGTTTTAAGATAATAGAAAATACTTTTTTATAGAGAAAAACATATTTTAGGTATCAGTATGAGCGTCGGCAAGCTTTTTCAAAAGGATGCCGAGCGTTTCTTTTTCTTCTTTTGTAAGCGGTGCAAAAAACTCAGCCGCGCGTTTTTCACGTCCGCGGTTAATCTCACAAGACAGCTTTTTTCCTGCTTCCGTGAGGAATATTCTCAGCTCGCGCTTATCTTCTTCGTTCCTTTCGCGACGGACAAGCCCATCCTCTTCAAGGCGCATCAATGCTTCGGAGAGCGATTGCGGGCGTACACCAAGAAGCTCGGCAAGCTCCTTTTGCGTATGTCCGCTGCACTCACGCTCAGAAAGCAGCGCTATTATGCGCCCGCGACCGTGATGCGGCATTCCTCCAAACGGAATAAAAGGAGGAGGAAATGGCGGCTGTGGGCCTTCACCTGTAAAATGCGTTCCGGGTTCACTGTGTACTCCGTTGCCATCGTGTCCCCCTTGATCACCTGATGTATTTTGCAAGTCTTTTCTTGTCATGTCGCCATCCGACATCATGCGTTCATGTTGCTCATCAGCACCTTTGAAATCAGCTGGATTGTTGCCCCATTGAAAACGCCCGCGCCGTGTCTGCGATTCGAGCCTGCGAAACAGCTTCATAAGTTCAAGGTCAGTCATTATCTTATTGTCCTTTCATTTAAGATGTTGTGGCTCTCTATATTGCGGGGTGTGATTTTATTCACTTTTCAGATTGCCGGATAAAGTTTTACTCAGTAAAACAGTTTTAAAGTATAATAAGGAACCTGTTTGATTATATTATATACAAAATCAGACCATTTGCAATATAGTAAGGAACCTTATTATATAAACAATTTGTAAATATTACACCTTTGATTATTAATAAAGTGTTAACTAAATATATGTGGGCTTTAATAGTTGCGAAAAATAAACATAAAATATACGTAAATGAAATTATAGAGCAGGGCGTGATGAGTGATATGGAAAATACAATTTATTAAATAACTTATTGTCATCGTGCTTGACTCGGGGGGTATATGCTGTTATAATTCCGTGTATAGTAAAAAAATAACATACCATGATGTAGAATCCGTCGGTGTATCAAAGTGATTAATTAAGAAAAATTATTTAGTAAGAAAATCTTTAAAGCTTTTTTGGGGGATACATACGAGTATGGAAACAATGATGAAAAAAGTATACGACTGCTTTCAGGTGGCTGATATACTTTTGCCGCCGGAATCAGCCGATATCAGCAAGTGGGCTGTCATAGCCTGTGACCAGTACACATCGGAGCCTGAATACTGGCGTGAATGTGCTTCGCATATCGGTCATGCGCCGTCGACTTACCGCTGTATATTGCCTGAGGCGTTTTTATCCGATGCTACACCAAAGAAAATAGCGTCGATAAACGACACCATGCGGGATTATCTATATAATTACCTCAAGTGTTACAGAAACACAATGATATATGTCCGCCGTACGCTTAAAAACGGCTCGGTTCGCACAGGCATTGTCGGTACTGTCGATCTTGAGGAATATGATTATTCGCCCGCGTCAAAGTCGCTTATACGTGCGACGGAAGGAACAGTTCTTGAGCGAATCCCGCCCCGCGTTCATATAAGGAGAGGTGCGCCGCTTGAGCTTCCGCATATTATGATGCTGATTGACGACCCGGGCCGCACGGTTATTGAACAGGTAGAACCAAGCGGTACGCCTGTTTATGATGGCGAGCTTTACAGCGGAGGGCATATTACAGGATGGGTGCTTGATTCAGAAGCCTGCGAGCGCGTGAGAAAAGCACTTTCCGGGCTCGCTGAGCCTTGCCGGCTTGCTGATATGTATGGAAGTGATAAAGACCCCCTCATATTTGCTGTCGGTGACGGAAACCATTCTCTTGCCACAGCGAAAACCTTCTGGGAAGAAATCAAGCGTTCGTTAACAAAAGAGGAAATGGCGAATCATCCGGCACGCCGTGCTTTGGTTGAGCTTGTCAATCTTCACGACGCATCACTTGAGTTTGAACCGATATATCGCCTTGTTATGGGCGTTGATCCCGGACGGCTTATTTCTGCTCTGACGCTTTATGCGCAGGAAAACTCGCGAAACGAATTGTTGCCGGCGTGTCATCAGGTGATTTATTATAAATCATATGGAACAAAAGGTGAAGTTCACTTTACAAAAGCTCCGCACATGCTGACTGTCGGTACGCTTGATGCTTTCCTCGAGGAGTATATTAGCTCATCCCCCGGAAAAAAGCCTGTTGTCGATTACATTCATGGTATTGAAAACTTAAACCGTCTGGCCGAATCCCGGCGTGATACTGTCGGTTTTTCATTTACAGGCATGAAGAAAAATGAACTTTTCGCGTCGGTTATAAAATACGGTCCGCTACCTCGCAAGACGTTTTCAATGGGCAGCGCCGACGATAAGAGATACTATGTCGAAGCCCGAAGGATTAAAACCGACGCAGAACTGTCTGTCTGACGACTTTTACGCCATATCACCGTTTTTAATACAATAGAAGCCCGCTGTTTCTGACGCACTTCGCTTCAGATGGCGGGCTATACTTATGTCATAACGATTATGGGAGGCGCGCTTTGACAGTCTACGCTGACATATTATTCGCAATAAACTTTAGCATGGACTTCATCTCGCTTTACATAACAGGGCGTCTCTTGTCGCTTCGTATGATAACACCTCGCGTATGTGCTGCAGCCGCCGTAGGCTCGCTTTTCTCGGTCTTGGCAATCATATACGGCGACGGTGGTGTGATTTACTTCATCCTGTGCGCCGTCGTGTCGGCTATCATGTGCTTTATTGCTTATAAAAATGCAGGGATTGCGCGATTGGCAACGGCTACCCTTGTGCTGTTTTGCGTTGGCAGTGCACTTGGCGGCATGATGACGGCCGTATATTCACTTGGTGAAGGTTATTCGGTCTCTGATGGCGCGGGTATGGGTGATGATGGCGGGGGTACTTTTGTACTTTTGCTTGTTGCGGCGACAGCAGTTTCTGCTGTTATCGTTGGCTGTCGTGCACTCAAGCGCCGGGTTGGTGTACGCACAGTTAATTTTGAGGTAACGGACGGCGGGCGGAAAAAGCGCCTTTTAGCGCTTCTTGACAGCGGTAACCTCCTATGCGAGCCTATCTCGGGGCGGCCGGCTATTATAATCCGCGCAGACAGGCTTCGCGGCGTCATTCCGGCAGAAATTGAAGCGCTTGCTTATGGTGCACCAAATGCCGCGGCAATGAGCACAGTATCGACTGACAGAATCGGACGGGTGCGAATCCTTCCGACGAGGGGAGCAGGAGGTGGCACAATACTGTTCGGTTATGTACCGGATGAAATCCGCATACGGCGCGGGAACGGATGGCATACGGTCGATGCAATTATTGCGCTGTCGGGCGAAAGACAAGATTTTGGCGGATGTGACGCAATTTTACCGGCGATATTGATTTAAAACTCGCGGTACAAGCATATATGTTAGAGAGGGGGAGTGTGATAGTATGAAGCTAAGAGAAAAATTTTCGGTGGCTCTTATAAGAATAAAGGAAATTTTAACTCGGCTCTCTAAT
>Ga0134100_1003597_pt1 | contig 10048 bp, 8 predicted proteins | sample 11_taG_2_FD_94444 | JGI IMG/M metagenome (GOLD analysis project Ga0134100, IMG submission 94444) | Switchgrass degrading microbial communities from high solid loading bioreactors in New Hampshire, USA - 11_42_5_180_A3 metaG | ecosystem: Engineered > Bioreactor > Semi-continuous > Anaerobic >...
GCCGGATACCGGAATACTTTCAGGAGTATCAAGCGGCATGAAGTATAGAATCGAAAACGGAAACTGGATCGATATTACTGCAAGTGACGACATAAAACTGACAGGGCTTTCCGCATGCACAATATCAGTGATAAAGACTGGTGATGGAATTTATACTATAGACTCCGACATTCAGATGATAATAGTAACTAAAGCTGCAAAGCCTACTACAATTGGTAAAGTGGACTGTAAAACACTTGCAAATGATAACGGTAAAATAACCGGAGTTACAAGTGAAATGGAATACAAGCTTTCCACCGATTCCAGTTGGATAAGTATTAACAGTAACGAAATTACCGGACTTAAAAACGGTACTTACCATGTACGTGTTAAAGCCAACGGAACTACACTTGCTTCCGACATGCAAATAATCACGATTTTCCCATATAGCGGTATAGTTATCATCCTAAAGGAAGAAACACCGACGGCCAAATTTACAGCTACAGGCCCGGATACTGGTATTCTTTCCGGCGTAAACAGCGGTATGAAGTATAGGATAGAAAACGGAAGTTGGATAGATATTAACTCAGGAAACAACATAACACTGAATGGGCTTTCCGAATGTACAATCTCGGTTGTAAGAAAGGGCAATAACTTCACCTCTATAGATTCTGACACACAGACAATAAAAGTAACTAAAGCAGACGAACCAACCACAGTGGGTAAGGTTGACTGCACAACTCCTGCGAACAATGACGGAAAGCTGATTGGTGTTACAACATCGATGGAATACAAGCTTTCCACTGCTTCATTCTGGATAAGCGGTACTGGCAACGACATAACCGGTCTTTCAAGCGGAACATATTATGTCCGCATCAAAGCAAACGGTACTATGCTTGCTTCTGAGGCACAGATAATCATCATTGGTGCGTACATAGAACCTATCACAGAGATTCAGAACGGAGGTAGCATTACAGGCGAAAACCTTGACAAACTAATTTCAGGTGGAAAAACATTGACGGTATATGGCGACAAAGGTATAAAGCTAGTGTTTAACACCAATGCCCTCAAAGAAATCGGTGAAAAGACTTCAGGTGAAATCAGAATAGAAGTAAAAGATGTTTCTAACGAGCATCAGACAAGCCTCCAGGGCAAAAAGGTATTCTCCCTGAAGGTAAGCTCCGGAAATGAAACAATCAGTAATTATGGCGGGACGATAACAGTTACTCTGCCATACGAATTGAAGGATGGAGAGAATGCGTGGGATGTCACTGTGTGGTACTTATCAAGTGATGGTGCGATGATAGAAATCCCGGTCACCTACGATCCGGTTACTAACGTAGTCACCTTTACTGTTACTAACCTCGACACATATGTAATAGGGGTTAAGGAGCCTGAACCTGAGCCTGAATCTGAACATTGGATTAATCCTTTCACAGATGTAAAAGAGAATGACTGGTTCTATGAAGCAGTGAAATTTGTTGTTCAGAACGGCCTCTTTGCGGGTACTGGAAGCAGTACATTTTCACCTAACAATCCAATGACCCGTGCTATGCTTTGGACAGTGTTAGGCCGTCTAGCCGGACATAATTTCACCGGAAGTAATGTATTTGAAGATGCACGCATCTGGGCTATTAATGTTGGTATTACTGATGGATCAAATCCAAATGGAAATATAACACGGGAACAGATGATAACAATCCTGTGGCGTTACGCCGGATCACCGAAAGCAAGTGGCGATCTAAACAAATTCAGCGATGGAAACAGTGTGTCAGGTTACGCAGCAGAAGCTATGGCATGGGCGGTTGAAAACGGCATAATAGCTGGAGCAAACGGAGCTCTGATGCCTAAGGAAAACGCAACCCGTGCACAGGTAGCAGCAATTCTTGAGAGGTTTATTAAAGTAATATCAAAGCAATAGTATAAAGCATAAAAGGGAGTGTCTCTAAACAAATTAGAGGCACTCCTTTTTTAATCATATATAAATAAAACGCATATGTTTATTCTATATAGTAATTCTGCTAAAATTTATAAAATGTCTCGTAGTTACAGGTAATTATCTTCTTCACATTGAAGCCCATGTTAAACAAGCAGTATAGCGTATAAATTAATTATAATAATTTATAATATAGTTTTTTGCACTTTAATGATGTATATTTAATAAATGCAAATGATTTTCCATATTATGCATGAATTATATTAAACATTTAAATCACATTGCAATATTATTACACATATTGACTTGAGAGATAATATTTTTTAATATATGTATATATTAACATCTCATTCAAATTTTCTTATTAAGAGGTAGGGTAATGCAAATTAAAAATAGATTAATGTCTCGTAATAATATTAAAGTAGATAATAAAAAATTTCATATAATAGCCCTACTTCACCTTATAATACTATAAATTTCACTTAATAAATATTTATACAACAATCAGGTAGTAGGGAGCATTCAATCCTTACGGCCTTTTATTTTATTACATGGTAAAGGCTATATTAAAAAGTGGATAGCCTTATTCTATTTTTACAATTTTTCAGTAAAGCATACTGAATAACCAAAATGCAGCATCAAGAAGATGAGACAGTGAAAAAGCTTTCATTTTACATAAAAAGAATTTAATATATTACATTATTGCGTTTATAGTAATGATTATTTCAATAGGATTGAATATTATTTATCCAAAACTGACAGAAAAAATAATTGACGATGTAATAATCGGTGGAGATAAGAGTGGATTCAAGTTTATTTTAATATTATTTCTTTGCATTACTGCATTAAGAGTTATATTAGATTATGCCAAGGAATATTTGTTTGATCTTTCGAGTTCACGTATCGCTATTTACATAAGAAGAGATCTCTTCAACCATATTCAAGGTTTGTCTTTTTTTATTTTGACTGTATAAATACAGGAGAATTAATGTCAAGGATAAAGGATGACGTTGATAAATATGAGATGCATTTGCCTATGGCATAATGCTGTTCTTAGAAAACATGATTTACTTTATAATAGCCTCGGTTTTAATATTTGGTATTAACTGGAAACATACATTGATAAGCGTGGTTACATTGCCTGCTATTGCAGTACTGGCAGTCAGGCTTGAGAAGAAGATTAATGTGGCATATGAGAAGGCCAGTGATCAAAGGGTGCTGTTAAATAGGACGGCTCAGGAGAACCTTTCCGGGGTGAGGGTTGTTAAAGCTCTCAGGCGTGAAAAATATGAAATAGAAAAATTTATGAAAGAGAATGAGAAAAACTGCCGGCTCAATATAGAATCAACCTTAATATATTCAACTTATCACTCATACTGAAAGATTGATACAGAAAGGTATAAATAAGCTGTTGCAAGGTAGAACTACATTTATAATAGAACACCGTCTGTCCACTATTCAGAGTGCTGACCTTATAATGGTTATAGAGGATGGTAAAATATCAGAAAGCGGGACATATGATGAGCTGATGAAGAATAAGAATTTGTATTACAAGTTGTTCACAGCACAGTTAAAGTTTTTTGCCTCAATTAAGAATGAGACAAAAGTTGTATAAAAATAGAGCGTTCATAAGCGCTCTATTTTTATAATTTTATATTTAAAGCAATAATTATATTACTACTTAGTTTTTTCATCCGGTACAATGCGTATAATAAGTTTTATAAAAAGATAGAATAAAATGAGGACTAAAAATACTCCGAATATACCTACAACAGAAACAAACAGGCCTTGAAGAATAGGATGTTCATTTCCTTTTAAATAATCAATTAATCCATTCATCAAAATCACCAGTCCTTCTATATTAAATAAACAGCTAAGTATCGAAAAAGCTATATATGTGATATTTTCCGGCCTTAAACGGATTGTCTGCCTATATAAAGCTTATAATGAAATATGTGCATTAACCTACTAAAAGAGGAACCAAAGATAATACCAAACCACCTGCAACTATCGAACCAAGCTGTCCGGACACATTTGCACTTACTGCCTGCATAAGGATAAAGTTAGTTGGATCTTCTTTCTGGCACATCTTCTGTATAACCCTGGCAGACATTGGAAAAGCTGATATACCTGCTGCACCGACCATAGGGTTTATCTTTTTCTTCATGAAAAGATTAAGGAACTTTGCAAAGAATACGCCGCCTGCAGTATCGAATATAAACGCAACAAGCCCTAATACAAGTATTGAAAGAGTCATTGGAGTTAAAAACTTGTCCGCTTCCATAGTTGAACCTATTGTTATACCCAAAAGAATAGTTACCAGATTTGCAAGCTCATTTTGAGCGGTTTGAGATAATCTTTCAAGAACGCCGCTTTCACGTATTAAATTGCCAAACATAAGAAGTCCTACCAGAGGTACGCTGTTTGGTGAAATAATACCTGCTATCATAGTAACTGCTATAGGGAACATTATCCTGATGATTTTCGGTACCTTTTCTTCTCTGTATTCCATCCTGATTAAACGTTCCTTTTTAGTAGTACAGAGTTTAATGACAGGAGGCTGAATGAGTGGCACCAAAGCCATATATGAATATGCTGCTACTGTGATAGGGCCTACAAAATCTTTAGCAAACTTATTTGCAACATATATCGAAGTCGGACCGTCTGCTGCACCTATTATACCGACGGATGCTGCAACCTTAAGATCCTTGAAACCCTCGAAAAATGAAATTCCCGAGTTTCCTAAAAGCAATGCAATTAACATTGTGGCAAAAATACCAAACTGTGCGGCAGCGCCGAAAAATATCATTACAGGATTCTTAAAAAGAGGTGTAAAATCGCACATTGCACCAATTGCTATGAATATCAGTACAGGAAACAATTCAGTTGCTATTCCCGCATTGTAAAGAATCTTTAATACACCAGGTGCGTTTGTGTCTGCATCTGCAACATTTACTACAGAAAGCGGAAGATTAACAAGAATGGCACCGAAACCTATCGGAAGGAGTAACATTGGCTCATAATCTTTTTTAATTGCCAGATAGATGAGCAGAATTCCTATTATGTACATAATCACCATCTTGTAATCCAGAGAGGTAAAACCAATAAAAAGACTTTGATCGTTCATATTTTCCCTCCATTTGTTTGCATCGAAGTGCATGATTTAAATTCTTCTGTAGTATACAATAATTTTAGACAATATTCAATATGATTAGCGTTACAGGTTTTATACTCTAATTATATTTATAACACGCTTATCGCTATATTATATATAATTTCCTTAAATTTAGAGATAATACTTCAATTATTGCATAATAAATAGCTCTTTGATTGAAAATTCCCTGTTCATTTACCATCATTTATGTTATTATATATAATCAATGTGGAAGTTTATTGCAAAAACTTAAAAGAAGTAGAAAGAATATAAATGATAAATATAATATATAAAATTGAAAATAATTGAATTTAAATAAATAATTATTATTTTACGTTTGAATATAAAAGAAAGGAAGTATTGAAATGATTAACATAAAAAAATATTTAGCTTCAGAACTAAAAAAGCATGTCGCAACAATTGATGAGGATGAATTATATGAAATGCTGGAAACTCCTCCGGATCCTGAAATGGGAGATGTAGCGCTTCCATGTTTCAAACTCAGCAGAATTCTGAGAAAAGCTCCGGCTCAAATAGCTACAGAGTTGTCAGGATTATTTGACAATTGTGAATATATAGAAAAGGCAGATGCGGTTTCCGGATATTTAAATTTCTTTCTTAACAGGGCTGCTTTTTCTGAAAATGTTATAAAAAGTGTACTTGAAAGTGGAATTTCTTACGGTTCAAGCAATATAGGAAATGGGAAAAACATCGTAATAGACTATTCAGCTCCAAATATAGCAAAACCTTTTCATGTAGGCCATTTAAGATCAACAGTGATTGGCAATTCCCTATATAAGATTTTTGAGTTCATGGGATACAATTGTATAGGAATAAACCACCTTGGAGACTGGGGCACACAATTCGGAAAGCTAATAACAGCGTACAAAAGGTGGGGCAACAGGGAAAGAGTTGAAAAGGAGCAAATAAAGGAGTTAATGTCTCTGTATGTGAAATTCCATGAGGAAGCAGAAAAAGATCCGTTCCTGAATGATGAGGCAAGAGCATGGTTTGCTAAGATGGAAAAGGGCGATGAAGAAGCACTGGAATTATGGCAGTGGTTTAAAGACATTAGTTTAAAAGAATTCAACAGGGTATATGATATTCTTGGCGTAACCTTTGATTCATATGCAGGAGAAAGCTTTTACAACGACAAAATGGATGCAGTGGTTGAAGAACTTAAAAATAAAGGCCTTTTAAAAGAAAGCGAAGGAGCTATGATAGTTGACCTGGAAGAGTATAATATGCCTCCATGCCTTATTTTAAAAGCTGACGGAAGCACACTGTATGCCACACGTGATATCGCTGCAGCGCTGTACAGAAAGAATGAATATAATTTTGATAAGTGCATATATATAACGGCTTCTGCCCAGAGCCTACATTTTAAACAATGGTTTAAAATTATAGAATTAATGGGTTATGAATGGGCAAAGGATCTTATTCATGTAACCTTCGGCCTGGTTAGTATAGGAGGGGAAAAGCTAGCCACGAGGACGGGAAATGTAGTGCTCCTTGAAGATATATTAACTCAGGCGATACAAAAAACACGGGAAATAATGGAAGAAAAAAATTCAGATATAGAAAATAAAGAAGAAATAGCAAGACAGGTCGGTGTAGGTTCAGTAATCTTCAGTGACTTAAGCAGCAACAGAATAAAAGATGTGTCGTTTTCATGGGATGAAGTGCTGAATTTTGACGGAGAAACCGGACCGTATGTGCAGTATACGCATGCACGTGCATGCAGTGTATTATCAAAAGTAGGTGAACCTGTACCGGAAACTTTTGATGCGTCCAGGTTAGATGGCAAAGAAGAATTTGCACTGGTAAAAACTATTTATTCATTCCCTGATAAGATTAAATTGGCTATGGAGGAACTAGAACCTTCAATAATAACCAGATACCTTATAGATCTTGCTCAGGACTTTAACCGTTTTTATAATAATAACAAAATAGCCGTTGATGATCCGGAAGTACGCGGAGCAAGGCTGGCACTTACTAAGGCGGCAAAAATCACCCTGGAAAACGGATTGAAATTAATAGGATTAAGTGCTCCGGAAAGAATTTAGAAGATTAATTGCAAGAAACAGAGCAAAAGTAACAAAAGTAAAAGATAATATTAAATTTTTTATGCTGATTGGTTTTCTAAGACGATCAGCAGAATGTATTAATTTATGCAGTAGCAGGAATGAAAGGTGTGTAGCAAATGGCTGAGTTAAGATGGCATCCACTGATAAAAGACTGGGTAATGATTGCATCCCACAGGCAGAACAGGCCACAAATGCCAAAGGATTGGTGCCCTTTTTGCCCGGGTTCAGGAAAAGTGCCGGATAATTTTGATGTTTATAAGTATGATAATGATTTTCCGGCATTATCCCAAACACCTCCGCTGCCTGATGATGTGGCAACGGAATTTTTTAAGACGGCAGAGGCTTATGGAAAATGTGAAGTAATACTATATTCACCAGAACATACTATTACTTTACCAGAACTGCCGGAGTCACATGTGAGAAAACTAGTAGATCTTTGGACCGATAGATTTATTGATCTTAGCAGGGATCCCAAAATAAAATACATATTTATATTTGAAAACAGGGGAGAAGTTGTGGGAGTTACAATGCCTCATCCCCATGGCCAGATATATGGTTATCCTTTTATACCGAAAAAAATTGAACTTGAACTTAACTCCTGTAAAGAATATTTTAAAAATAAGAACAGATGCCTTATTTGTGATATGATCGAAGAAGAAAAGAAGTTCAAGCAAAGAGTGATATTTGAAAATGAAGACTTTATAGTTTTTCTTCCGTTCTTTACGGAATATCCATACGGAATGTATATAGGGAGCAAAAGTCACAAGCTAAATCTGGCCCAATTAAATGAAAGGGAAAAAAACAATCTTGCAAAAGCAATAAGAGAAACGGCGGGAACTTTAGACAGCCTGTTTGACTATAATTTTCCGTATATGATGTGTATGCATCAGGAACCTGTAAACTCCGGAAATTTTATAGATTATTATCATTTTCACATAGAGTTTTTCCCTCCGATGAGATCGGCAGAAAAACAGAAATTTAACGCTTCGAGCGAAACAGGAGCATGGGCTCATTGCAATCCTACATGTCCTGAGATAATTGCAGAGGATTTAAGAAAAGCTTACAAAAAATATATAAATAAATAAGAAATAATTTAAAATTCTTTGGGAAACAGTTAAAATTTTACTGAAAGGATTGAAAGAATGAAGGTTGAAGAACTTAAAAAAAAGTTTATTGAAAAATATGGCGGTGAAATCAGTGATATCAGAATATTTACTTCTCCGGGAAGAGTAAACCTGATTGGTGAGCATACTGATTATAACGGAGGCTATGTTTTTCCTGCAGCGCTTACCATGGGAACAACAGTAGCTGTAAGAGCAAGGAATGACAGAACCGTAAACCTTGCGGCAACTGACCTGGATTGTAATGTCAGTGCTTCTTTGGATGAGCTTGATAAATACAGGAATATAGAATGGGGAAATTATCAGCTTGGTGTTATGGATGAGCTTCAGAAAGCCGGATATAAGCTTATAGGCTGTGACATGCTGTATGATGATACATTGCCACATGGTGCAGGGCTCTCATCATCAGCAGCTATTGAAGTATCAACCGCCCTTGCCATGGCCACTTTAGGAAACGAAGCTCATGGTGTAAGTAAATCAATAGATATGGTTGAAATGGCTAAAATAAGCCAAAAAGCAGAAAACAATTATGTAGGAGTAAATTGCGGCATAATGGACCAATTTGCATCTGCCATGGGTAAAGAAGGGAAAGCAATATTTCTGAACTGTAAAAATTTGGAGTATAAGCTGGTTCCTTTGGAACTGCAAGATTGTAGCATTGTAATATCAAATACTAATGTAAAACGCAGCCTTGCTGTATCTAAATATAATGAACGCAGAAAAGAATGTGAAGAAGGTTTTGAAATCTTGAAGAAAGCAATTCCTGAAGCCACATGTCTTGGCGATATAACAGATGAGCTATATGAAACACATAAGCATTTGATAAAAAATGAAGTGATAAGAAAGAGAGTACAACACATAATAAAAGAGGATGACAGAGTATTAAAATCAATAGAAGCCCTGGAAAGTAACGATATTATAACTTTTGGCAAACTGATGGTAGAGTCGCATAATTCATTAAAAAATTTGTATGAGGTTACCGGAAAAGAGCTTGATACTCTTGTAGAGGAAGCACTAAAGGTGGAAGGAGTGCTTGGCTCCAGAATGACAGGAGCAGGATTCGGTGGCTGTACTGTAAGCATAGTAAAGAAGGATTGTATTGATAGATTTATAGAGGCAGTTGGTAAGGGATATACCGAGAAAACAGGTTTAAAGGCTTCATTCTATATATCTGATGTAGGAGAAGGCGGAAGGGAAATAAAATAATGCAAAATTTATAGAAGAGGAGGTGGCTATATGGCAGTTTTGATTACAGGAGGAGCTGGCTATATAGGAAGTCATACCGCAGCGGAACTAATCGATGCAGGTGAAGAAACAGTTATAATAGACAATCTACAAAAAGGCCATAAAGATGCAGTACTTGGCGGAAAGCTTTATATTGGCGATTTAAGAGATGATGAATTCCTCGATAAGGTTTTCAGAGAAAATGATATTATGGAAGTAATTCATTTTGCCGCAGATTCATTAGTCGGCGAAAGCATGGAAAATCCGCTGAAATATTATGATAATAATGTAATATCTACAATAAATCTAATGAAAAAAATGAAGCAGTACAATGTAAAAAGGATAGTTTTTTCATCCACAGCAGCTGTTTATGGAGAACCAAAAAGTGTACCTATAACGGAGGAGCATATAACAAATCCTACTAACACTTACGGAGAAACAAAGCTTGCAGTAGAAAAAGCTATGCAGTGGGTTGACAAAGCATATGGCATAAAATTTATCTCATTAAGATATTTTAACGCATCGGGAGCTCATCCAAACGGCCTGA
>Ga0134100_1003605_pt1 | contig 10025 bp, 10 predicted proteins | sample 11_taG_2_FD_94444 | JGI IMG/M metagenome (GOLD analysis project Ga0134100, IMG submission 94444) | Switchgrass degrading microbial communities from high solid loading bioreactors in New Hampshire, USA - 11_42_5_180_A3 metaG | ecosystem: Engineered > Bioreactor > Semi-continuous > Anaerobic >...
AAAAGGGTGAGGACGTCAATCTTCATCCGGCAACAGCCCTTCCAGCTCTTCTTGGTTTACCACTATCCTACCGCCTTCAACATCCACATCCACCACAACCTTCTTGAGGGCGGGTATCAACACCTCTTCCTTATCCCTCACCACGTAAACGTCGTTGCTGCCGGTATGCAATACGTCGGCAACGTATCCCAGAAAGCGCCCGGCGCAGGTTTCAACGCGGCAGCCAACGATATCGGCAATGAAATAAGTACCCTCGGGCAGAGGCCGCGCCTGCTTTCTTGAAATCCACAGGTACTCGCCGCGAAGGGTTTCGGCCTGGTTCCGGTCCTCAAACCCTTCCAGCTTAAGTATCACGGAATCCTTCACATATTTCCTTTCTTGAACCTTGACGGGTATATACCTGTCCTGCCGTTTTAAAAACACCTCATCAAGGTCATCAAACCTGTACATATTATCGGTAAGAGGTTTCACCTTTACCTCGCCCTTGATGCCCTGGGGCTTTGTAACATACCCCACCGAAAGGTACTTGCGCACAGGCATTACCTAAAAACCCCCTGGACTTTGGCTACGCGTTAAGCCATTATAAAATCTCAACTATGACCTTCTTCCCTTCTTTTACAGCCGCTGCCTTTACGATAGTGCGAATAGCCTTGGCAATTCGCCCCTGCTTGCCAATCACCTTACCCATATCCTCGGGGGCAACCCTGAGTTCAATGATTATGGATTGCTCACCGCATACCTCGTTTACGCTTACCTGATCAGGATTGTCTACAAGAGATTGGGCAATGAACTTTACCAGTTCTCCCATCTCGTAAGCACCTCCATAAAGTATTGTTTATCGCTATATTCAATGGATCCAAGCAAGCTCGTTCAACTGCCTCAATTACAACACTCCGGACTTCTTCAGTAGCGCCCTCACCGTATCGGTGGGCTGAGCGCCTCTTTTCAACCAGGCTTGCGCTTTTTCCACGTCGATCTTGACCTCTGCGGGATCGCTGAGCGGGTTATAATACCCGATCTCCTCTATGAATCTGCCATCGCGCGGAGACCTCGAATCGGCCACCACCACTCTATAATGAGGCGTTTTCTTGGCGCCCATTCTCTTTAGCCTTATCTTTACTGCCACAATCTCACCTCCGTTTCTTGCAGCTTTTTATATATTGCTACCGGTCATCCGCTCATTTGGCGGATACAGCCGGTTGCTTCCCTAAGATGCCTAAAACCCCAATAAAACTAAAACCGCATCACATGAACGGGAACTTAAACCTTCCCCGCTTCATGGCCTTCTCTATGTTTGACATCTGCTTCATCATCTGCTTGAACTGTTCGAAGGACCTCAGCAACCTGTTGACATCCTGTATGGTGGTACCGCTGCCCATGGCGATGCGCTTCCTGCGGCTGGCGTTGATGATGGAGGGGTTGCGCCTTTCTTCGGGGGTCATGGACTGGATAATGGCCTCGGTTTTAACCAGCTCCTTCTCGTTAAGCGCACCCGCCGCCGATAGCTTCTGTACGTTAACGCCCGGCAGCATGCCCACTATATCGGTAAGGGAGCCCATCTTCTTAATCTGCTGCAGCTGATCCAGAAAGTCTTCAAGAGTGAACTGCTGCTCCCTAAGCTTCTTTTCCAGTTCCTGGGCCTTTTTCTCGTCGATGGAGGCCTGGGCCTTTTCTATCAGCGTAAGTATGTCGCCCATGCCCAAAATCCGGGATGCCATCCGGTTGGGGTGGAAGGGCTCCAGGTCATCCAGTTTTTCGCCCATGCCGACAAACTTGATGGGCTTGCCTATAACGGCCTTTATGGACAGCGCGGCACCGCCGCGGGTATCCCCGTCCAGCTTGGTCAGTATAACCCCGTCCAGGCCCAGCCGTTCATCGAAGCTTTTGGCCACATTTACGGCGTCCTGGCCCGTCATGGCATCCACCACCAGGAGTATTTCATGGGGTTTTACCCTGGATTTTATCCTGGAAAGCTCGTCCATGAGCTCCTCATTTATGTGGAGCCTTCCTGCGGTGTCTATTATCACCACATCCCGCTGCTGATTTCTGGCAAACTCCACCGCTTCCCTGGCGATTTCAACCGGGTCGGCCTGCCCGCGCTCGAATACCGGTACCCCCACTTTTTCGCCCACTATCTGAAGCTGCTTGATGGCTGCGGGCCTGTATATATCGCAGGCCACCAGCAGGGGGCTTTTTCCCTGCTTTTTAAGATACCCCGCCAGCTTACCGGCCGTCGTGGTCTTTCCCGAACCCTGCAGCCCCACCATCATTATCACCGTAGGCGGGTTGGATGCCATGTTGATCTTGCTCTGGGTGCCGCCCATCAGGGCAGTCAGCTCTTCATTGACTATCTTTATGACCTGCTGCCCCGGGGTCAAGCTCTGCATGATCTCCTGGCCAACAGCTCTTTGGGTAATCTTGTTTATGAGATCTTTCACTACCACGAAGTTTACATCGGCCTCCAAAAGCGCCAGCCTGACATCCCGCATGGCCTCTTTAACATCCTTTTCGCTGAGCTTGCCCTTGCCCGTCAGCTTCTTCAAGGCCGCCTGCAGCTTACCAGTAAGCCCTTCAAACGCCATTTTCCAACCTCCCGAACCATGTATCGCCCAATTCCATCAACTTCTGCTTTAAGTTAATGAGCCGCTTCTTAATATCGCCAGGCGACCGCGCAAAGCTCTCGTCGGCCAGCTGGCATAGTTCCTCCAGCTCCTTTATAGCCTGACATATCTTATCCTCAAATGCGGTCCACCGCTCATAATAGTTCAATTTCTCATCCAGCGCGTAGAGCGCATGCTCTCCCCTTTTGATCAGGTCATGGACGCCCTGCCTGCTTATGTTTTGCATCTCGGCAATCTCGCCCAGAGAGAGGTCATAGTTATAGTAAAGGTCAAGCACGTCCCTCTGCCTGGGCGTCAAAAGCCCACCGTAAATATCCAGCAGCAAGGCCACCTTGGCTAATTTCTCCATACATCCACCCACTGTAAAGTATTTATCCTTTACAGCAAAATATTATACCCCACTTTTTCACATAATACAAGTGCTTTTTTTGCTTTTTGATTTCTCTCAAGCCCTTTATGATCTTAGCGAACCTTGCGTTAGAATGGGCACCGCTTAAGATATGTTCCTCTCTCAAGCCCCTTATGATATCCAAGCCACTTTTGATTTCACAGAGCCCAGCTGCCACTTCTCAATAGCTTCCTGCACCGCTATTTGACGGTTTGCTGTTCTACGATTTAGGCCTCTCCGAACAAAGCCTCTACAAAGGCCCGGGCATCAAACGGCTGCAGGTCGTCCATCCCTTCGCCGACGCCTATATACCTTATGGGTATGCCCAGCTCCGATTTTATAGCTATGATGATGCCGCCCTTCGCCGTCCCGTCCAGCTTTGTAAGTATGATGCCCGTCACGTTGACCTTTTCCTTAAACATCTTTGCCTGGGATACCGCATTTTGGCCGGTGGTAGCATCCAGAACCAGAAAAACTTCTTTATGCGCTTCCGGGTACTCCCGGTCGATCACCCTGTTTATCTTCTCCAGCTCGTTCATCAGGTTTTTCTTGGTATGCAGCCTTCCGGCGGTATCGCATATCAGCAGGTCCATACCCCTGGACTTTGCAGCCTGTACGGCATCAAACACCACAGCAGCGGCATCAGCGCCTTCGGTGTGACGCACAATCTGACAGCCCACCCGGTTTGCCCATACCTCAAGCTGCTCTATGGCAGCGGCGCGGAACGTATCCCCCGCCGCCATGAGCACCTTCCTGCCCTGGACCCGGAATATGTGCGCCAGTTTGCCTATGGTAGTGGTCTTGCCCACGCCGTTTACGCCAACTACCAGAAATACCGCAGGGAAACCGGGGTTGAACTCCTGCGGCTGGCTGAGCAAATTCATTATCTCCTCTTTTAATATGTCCCGTACCTTTTGCGCCTCTCTTATCCTTTCTACCCTGACGCGCTCCCGCACCTTGTCCATCAGCCGCGTGGTGGTGCTAACTCCGACATCGGCAAGTATTAAAACTTCCTCCAGCTCTTCAAACAGCTCATCGTCCACCTCGTTGTGGTATTTAAACAGCATGTCCATCTTCTCGGTTATATTCTGCCGCGTCTTGCTCAATCCGTCCTTTAACCTGGCAAAAAAGCCCTTCTTCTCCATTGCGTTAACTCCCCTTTTGTCCTGTATAATAAACCGTTAGCTGGCCTTATCCAGCCGTACGGAAACCAGCTTGGATACCCCTTTTTCCTCCATGGCTATGCCATAAAGGACATCGGCCACCTCCATCGTAGGCCTCCTGTGGGTGATCATTATAAACTGGGTGTGCTGCGAAAACTCCTTTATAAACCGCCCCAGGTTGGCCACATTGGCCTCATCCAGTGCGGTGTCCATCTCGTCCAAAACGCAAAACGGCGTAGGCCTCCTCTTCAATATGGCAAAGAGCACGGCTACGGCCGTCAGAGCCTTTTCTCCCCCGGAGAGCAAAGACAGGCTTTGCAGCTTTTTGCCCGGAGGCTGTGCCACAATGTCTATGCCGCACCCCAGCACATCATCTTCATCCTCCAGCACCAGCCTGGCCACCCCTCCTCCAAATAGCCTGGTAAACACCTCCTGAAATTCCCGGTTGATCAGTTCAAACTCGCGGCGGAACCTCTCTTCCATTACCCTGGTCACGTCCTGAATGATGTTGTTCAGGTTGCGCTTTGCCTCCACCAAATCCCGCTTCTGGGACTCCAAAAACTCGTACCTTTCCTTTATACGCTTGTATTCGTCTATAGCGCTCACATTGACCTGCCCGAGCGCCTGTATACTTTCCTTAATATTCTGAATCTCCTGGTTCATATTATTCGGTTTGAGCTCCTTATCCAGATAAGCGAGAGCGGTGTTATAGGTTATTCCGTATTCATCCCACATGTTATTCTGGAGGTTTTCCAGCTCGGCCTCCAGCCTGGAGCTTTGCACTTCCAAACGGTGCTTTTTATCCACTATCTCTTCGACAACCGCCGAAAGCCGCTTTATCTCGCCCTGCAGCTCCTCCAGCTGCTTTAAAAGGCCTTCCCTTTGAGCCTCCATCTCCTTCAGCGCTCCGCCTATATGCTCGGCCTCATGCTGCAGGCTTAAAAGCGCTTCACGGCGCCGCTCGATTTCGTCCTGACAGCGCTCTATTTGCTGCCGGTTGTCCTCCATCAGCTCCCGCTTTTTGGCGATGCCGTCCCGCCTTTGCGCTATATCGGACTCAAGCTGCTCTATGCGCTGCCTCAAATTTTGGGCGCTAAGCTCAAAGGTGTTGAGGTCAAGCCGTAAATCGGCAATGCGCTTTTCCAGCTCCTCCTTATTCCCGGTAAGGTCCTTGAAGCTGGATTCGATGTCCTCAATGGAAGAGCGAACCCCGGCACTTTGGCTTTCCAGCTGCGCAATCTCCTTAAGCCCTTCCTCAATTGAGGCCTCTACGGCCCGCAGCTCATCTTCCAGGCTCTTTTTCTCGTCCTCAAGCCTCCTTACCTCTTCATCCAGCTTTAAAGCCTGGGCCGTTTCGTGCTGCAACCTCTCCTCCTGGGCCGTCCTTTCCAGTTCCAAGCTGTGCGCCTTTCTGCTGAGCTCATCCTGCTGCTGTTCCAGTTGGGCACGCTGCTGCTGAAGAACCTTCAACTTATCCTGCTCGTCGGCTATACGGCGCTCCTCTTGAAGTATGGCCTCTTTAAGCTCGGCTATCTGCCTTTTTCGGTTCAATATACCCGTACTTTTGGCAGTGCCGTTACTCCCCCCGGTTATGGATCCTCCGGGATGCAGCACATCGCCTTCAAGAGTCACTATCCTGAAGGAATAGGAATATTTCCTTGCCATGGCGATGGCCTCGTCGAGCGTCCGGGCAACAACCACCCTGCCCAGCAGATGCTCTATTACCCTGGCATACTTTGGGTCAAATTTGACCAGCTTAGAAGCTATGCCCATGCACCCATCAAGCTCGAGAACGCCCATCTCGTGCTGGTTGAGGGTCCTGGGCTGTATGGAGGTAAGCGGCAGGAAGGTAGCACGGCCATAGCCTTTCCTTCGCAAAAATTCTATTATGTACTGGGCATCCTCCTCGGTTTCGGTCACTATGTGCTGGAGGCTACCGCCCAAAACCGTCTCAATTGCCAGCTCGTACTCCTGCGGCACCTTAATAATGTCGGCTACCACACCGCACAGGCGTGCAGCCAGGGCATTGTCATGCTGACAGGCTTCAAATACCTTTCGCACGGCACGGCTGAAGCCTTCATGGGCCCTGTCCATATCCCTTAACAGGTTAAGCTGCGACTTCATGCCCTCAAGGGTCTGCCTCTTCGTTTGAACGAGGCTGCTCCGCTCGGCCATCTCGCTTTTTATACTATTCAAAAGTTTTTTTACCTCGTCCCTGCGCTGAAGTACCTCTCGGCTGTCGGATACTATGGAGTCAAGGCTTTCCCTTATGCGTTTCCGGTTTTCCTGCAGGGCTTCCTTCTGCTCGAGCATGGAACGTATAAGCTGGCAAGCCCTGCCGTATTTTTCCTCCAGAGTTTCTTTCAGCGTTCGGTACCGGGTTATATCGTTCCTGCACTGTGCCAGCCTGTCCAGCACCTTCGCAGCATCACCGCGCCGGGCATCCAATTCCCCTTGCCTTAAAAGCAGCTCCTCGTTGATGTGTGCGAGCTCCAGAGCAAGCCCTTCCAGTTGCTGCCTTTTCTCTTCCACATCCCTTTCCGTACTTTCAAGCTGCTTTGCGCAGGCATCCCTTTCCGAAAGGCTGCGGCTGACATTGATCTCCTCCTGCTGTATCTCCTTTTCAAACCGCTCGTTGTCCTTGCAGTACTGGCTTATCCTCTGCTCCAGCAGCTGAATATAGCCCTTTGCCTTTTCGGCATCCTGGGCAAGGGCATATCGCTTTTCCACCAGCCCTTCGGCCTCTTTTTGCCTCGTTTCCGCTTCCCGTTGCAGCTTTTGCCTTTCCTTTTCGAGCCGTTCCACCTGCTGTCGGTGGGACAATATGTCCCCATCAAGCAGCTGTATCTGATCGCCCATTTCCTTCAACCTGGCCACATATCTATCATACTGCTGAATAAACCTGTTGATCTCCAGCAGCTTCAGCCGATCACGCAGCTTTAAGTACTGCTGCGCCACCCTGCTTTGCTCCTCCAGCGGCTCCAGCTGCTGGCCCAGCTCGGCCAGTATATCGTCTATGCGGGTTATATTTTCCTCGGTCTTTTCTAGCTTTTTTTGCGCCTCCTCCTTGCGCATCTTGTACTTCATTATGCCGGCAGCTTCTTCGAATACGCCGCGCCTTTCTTCCGCATGCATGTTGAGCAGCTCCTCAACCCTGCCCTGGCCGATGATGGAATACCCTTCCTTGCCTATGCCGGTATCCACCAAAAGCTCCACTATATCCTTTAAACGGCACGGCGTCCGGTTTATGTAATACTCGCTTTCGCCCGATCGAAAGACCCGCCTGGTAACCGATACCTCGGAATACTCGGTAGGCAATGCGCCATCGGAATTGTCCAGCACCAGGGTAACCTCCGCAAACCCCAAGGGCTTCCTGTTCTGGGCCCCCGAAAATATCACATCCTCCATTTTGCCGCCGCGCAGTGACTTGGCGCTTTGCTCGCCCAAGACCCAGCGTATGGCATCGGCTATGTTGCTCTTACCGCTGCCGTTGGGGCCCACGATGGCCGTTATGCCCCTATCAAACTCTATATAAACCCTGTCGGCAAAGGATTTAAAACCGTATATCTCCAAACGTTTTAGATGCAAACCTCACACCTCTTTATTTTCCCATATCCTCTAAAGCTTTTTGGGCGGCATGCTGCTCGGCTTCCTTCTTACTCCTGCCCACGCCTTCGCCCAGCAGCTTGTCACCGTGGTATACCTGGGCGATGAATACCTTCTGGTGGGCAGGCCCCGAATCCCCTACGATCCTGTATTCGATGGCTTTATCCGAATCCCTCTGCAATACTTCCTGCAGGTCGGTCTTGTAATCCCTGATCCCCCTGCCGTTTAGCGCATCATAAATGGACTGCGATAGGTTTTCAAGCACAAATTTTCTAGCCTGGTCCAGCCCGCCATCTAAAAATATGGCGGCTATAACCGATTCAAAAGCGTCCGCCAGGATGGAATCTCTATCCCGTCCGCCCGTGTGCTCCTCCCCTTTACCGAGTAGCATAAGCTGCCCCAACCCGATCCGCCTGGCGGCTTTTGCCAGGCAGAACTCCGACACCACCAGGGACTTTATCTTGGCCAGGCTGCCCTCAGCCAGCTCCGGAAAATTGGTATACAGGTACTCGCTTATCACCAGACCCAAAACCGAATCGCCCAGAAATTCCAGCCTCTCGTTGTGCCGGAAGTTTCCATGCCGCTCATTGGCATAGGAGCTGTGGGTCAACGCTATGTCGAGCAATTGTATGTTATGGAATTGATACCCCAAACTATTCTCAAACTCTTTCAACTGGCGTTCCCTGTCGTGGGACAACATACCTTTCCCCTTTCAAATGCTATATAAAAAGCCATAGAAAATCCATTCCATCCCTATGCTAGATTATATTGTCAGCCAATAGTTTGTCAAGCAAAAAAAATAGAGCCGGAGGGCTCTATTCAATGGGTGAATGGAAACCTATTTTATTCATTCCCTATACCTCTTCATCAGTATGCAGGCGTTATGCCCGCCAAACCCGAACGAATTTGACATGGCATACTCTATCTCCCATGGCCTTCCCTGATTGGGCACATAATCTAGGTCGCAGTCTGGATCGGGAGTGGTGTAGTTGATGGTGGGCGGCACAAACTGATGAACGATGGATTTGACCAGGGCCACCGCCTCAACTCCACCTGCCGCTCCCAGTAGATGGCCCGTCATGGACTTGGTGGAGCTCACCGCCAGTTTGTAAGCGTGCTGGCCAAACACCTGCTTTATGGCCATGGTCTCAAATTTATCGTTGTATGGCGTCGAAGTTCCATGGGCGTTTATATAGTTCACTGCTTCGGGCGCTACCCCGGCACATTCCAGCGTCAGCTTCATGGCCCTGGCCGCCCCCTCGCCTTCGGGCGCCGGAGCGGTTATATGGTAGGCATCGTCCGTTGAACCGTACCCTACCACCTCGGCCAGGATCGGGGCTCCCCGCTTCTGGGCGTGCTCCAGGCTCTCCAAAATCAAGATCCCCGCACCTTCGCCCATAACAAACCCGTCCCTGTCCATGTCAAAGGGGCGGCAGGCAGCCTTGGGATCGTCGTTTCTTGTGGACATGGCCTTCATGGAACAGAAGCCGGCCAAAGCGATTCTGGTGATGGGCGCTTCGCAGCCTCCCGTAATTACCACATCGGCCTGGCCATAGCGTATGGCATTGAAGGCCTCGCCTATGGCATGGGTTCCCGACGCACAGGCGGTTACCATGGTAGAGTTAACGCCCTTGGCCCCTACCATGATGGCCAGCTGTCCGGCTGCCATATTGGCAATCATCATGGGTACCAGGAAGGGGCTTATCCTGGCAGGCCCCTTTTTCATCAGCACCTCGAACTGCTCCTCCAGGGTCTGGATACCACCTATACCGGTACCGAGTATGATCCCAAATCGTTCCTTGTCGATTTTATCCAAATTGAGCTGTGCATCCCGTATGGCCATGAAAGCCGCTGCCACCGCAAACTGCGTAAACCTGTCCATTCGCCTTGCCTCTTTTTTGTCCATGTAGTTTTCGGGTTTAAAATCCTTAACGGTAGCGGCTATCTGGGTTGAAAACTCGCTTACGTCAAATTCGGTGATCCTGTCCACTCCGCTTTGACCATTGCAAAGCGCTGACCAGAAATCATCCACAGTATTTCCTACCGGAGAGATAACCCCCAAACCGGTTACGACAACTCTTTTCACAAACATACCTCCTCGAAACTTGCAGCATATTTGCCATTCTCGTATATATCATCTCACCGCAACTGGTGAGTCGTCCAGCTCATATGAACAAACTTAAGGATTTTCAGCATTCAATGCCGTCAATTACCATCGGATAAGGCTTTGCCAACCGGATAAGGCTT
>Ga0134100_1003622_pt1 | contig 9977 bp, 6 predicted proteins | sample 11_taG_2_FD_94444 | JGI IMG/M metagenome (GOLD analysis project Ga0134100, IMG submission 94444) | Switchgrass degrading microbial communities from high solid loading bioreactors in New Hampshire, USA - 11_42_5_180_A3 metaG | ecosystem: Engineered > Bioreactor > Semi-continuous > Anaerobic >...
CGATATGACTGGGAGCGCTGGTTTGCGCAATCATGGGAATAAAGGCAAAATGGTGGGGGAAAAGTTCTTCAGCCCTTTGCCGGAACGGATAATTTTCCCGCCAGGGAAGATCGGGGAGAATGAAGCCGTCAACTCCCGCTTCCTTCGCTTCTTTTAAGAAACGGTCATATCCATAACTCAGAATGGGGTTAAGGTAACTCATTAATAAGATAGGGGTAGTCTGGTTAGCCTGGCGGAATTGCTCCACAATCTGAAAAAGCTGTTCAAGGTCCATTCTCTGTTTTAAAGCGCGCTGACCGGCAGCTTGAATTACTGGGCCATCAGCTATGGGATCACTGAAAGGAACTCCCAGCTCAAGAATGTCTACCCCTGCCTGAGCAAGCCCCAGGATTCGGCGCAGGGTGGTAGCAGGATCCGGATCCCCGGCCATGAGATAAGTGATCAATCCCAACCCCAGGGGATTGAGGGCCGTTTTTTCTCTGGCCTTGCTTAAAGCTGTTTTAAGGCGGTTATTAACACTATTCACGTTCTACCTCCTAACATTTTTCAGGAATTATTGAGGAGAGCCGGATTTTAAGAAGTGGTAAAAAGTTAAAGGAGACTTCTTCAAAAATAAAATCATGGGATTTTAGGTTAAGAACTGAGCGAAGGTTTCCATATCCTTATCTCCCCGGCCCGAGAGATTGACGATTAGGTGTTTGTCTGACGACAGAGTCGGAGCAATTTTTAGGGCATAGGCCAGAGAGTGGGCGCTTTCCAGAGCAGGAAGAATGCCTTCGGTTCGGGCTAAGAGCATACTGGCTGCCAAAGCTTCCTGATCGGTAACGCTTACATATTGAACCCGGCCTGTATCTTTAAGATAGCTGTGCTCAGGACCTACCCCGGGATAGTCCAAACCGGCTGAGACGGAATGGGTATCAGGAATCTGACCGGTCTCATCCTGTAAGAGATAGCTGTAAGCGCCGTGGAGGATACCGGGCCGGCCAAGAGTCAGGGTGGCGGCATGTTCCCCTAAGGCTGTTCCTTTACCACCGGCTTCCACTCCGACCAGCTGAACATTTGCATCGGAGAGAAAAGGATGAAAGAAACCGATAGCATTGCTCCCTCCGCCCACACAGGCTATTAGAAGGTCCGGAAGCCTCCCCTTGAGCTCAAGAAACTGGGAGCGAGTCTCTTTGCCGATTATGGCTTGGAAATCCCGGACAATAGTCGGGTAGGGATGGGGACCGGCAGCCGTACCAAAGCAGTAAAAAGTGTCCTGGGGATGGGTGACCCAGTCACGCAACGCTTCATTGATGGCATCCTTTAAGGTTCTGCTTCCTGTAGTCACCGGGCAGACTTGACTTCCCAGCATCTTCATGCGCAAAACATTGAGATGCTGGCGTTTCACGTCTTCTTCGCCCATATAGACCACACAATCCAATCCCAGGAGAGCGCAGGCTGTGGCGGTAGCTACCCCATGTTGACCGGCACCGGTTTCGGCTATGACTCTTTTTTTCCCCATGCGTTTGGCCAGGAGTATTTGCCCGAGAGTGTTATTGATTTTATGGGCTCCTGTATGATTGAGATCTTCCCTTTTGAGGTAGATTTGGGCCCCTTTTAGAGTCTGGGTCAGATTTTTGGCAAAGTAGAGAAGAGAAGGGCGACCCACATAAGATTTGAGAAGCTCTGTTAGATCAGCTTGGAATTGAGGATTTTTTTGAACTTCCCGGTAGGCTTTTTCCAGCTCATCCAGGACAGGGATGAGAGTTTCCGGCACATAAGAACCTCCATAATTGCCGAAGCGACCGGGATAGGAAGGGTGAGCAGATGCTGCTGGGTTCATGATTTACCTCCTTTAGGGAAATTGCGCAGTCTCTCTAAAATATTGAAAGCTTTTCCGGAATCCAGGCTTTCTGTGGCCAGTTCAATTCCTTCCGGGATATTTGAGACTTTGCCGGCGGCAAAAAGGGCAGTGGCGGCATTGAGAATCACAATATCTCGTCTTGGCCCCTTTTCGCCTTGGAGAATTCTCAGGGTGATGTCCCTATTTTCCTTCGGGGAACCTCCTTGGAGGTCCTGGAGAGTGCAACGTTGGAAACCATACTCTTCAGGCTGGATGCTAAAGGGTCTAAGTTCATCCCCCTCAATGAGGATAGCCTGAGTGCTGCCTGTCAAAGTTACCTCATCCAGGCCATCTTCCCCGATAACTACAATTCCTCTTTGGCAGCCTAAAAGCTGCAAAGCTTTGGCCATTTTGGGAAGGAGGGAAGGATTGGCTACTCCCAATAGCTGGTAGGGTGTATTGGCAGGATTAAGAAGGGGACCTATAAGATTGAAGATTGTACGGATACCAAGTTCCCTCCGCTGTGGAGCTACTTTGGCCATAGCGGGATGATAAGTTTGGGCAAAGAGGAAAGTCATGCCGATTTCCTGCAGTTGCTTCTCATTTTCCCCAGGGGTGGAAGCAAGACAAACTCCGAGTTCCTCAAGAACGTCGGCACTGCCACATAAGCCTGAAGAGAAACGATTGCCATGTTTAGCCACAGGTACACCGGCCCCTGCCACCACAAAAGCAGCGGTGGTGGAGATATTAAAGGTGCCTTTGCCGTCTCCCCCGGTACCACAGGTATCCAAAGCTCCTTCGGGAGCTTTAATTTTTAAACTGACGCGCCGCAAAGCCTTGGCAAAAGCTGCAATCTCTTCCGGGGTTTCTCCTTTTAAACTTAAGCCTAAAAGGAGCCCCCCAATTTGGGTGGAGGTTAGATTTTCATTTAAGAGATCTTCAATCACCTTTTCGACTAAAGTTTCAGTAAGATCTTGTTTTTGGGAAAGGCGAAGTAAGGATTCACGAATGGCAGTTGTCATTTGGAGAGCTCCTTTCTGTGTTTTTGTGTTTTTCTGTGGGACTTTACTATTGTGCAGGCTATTGAACTTCCGCTTTGCGCTGTTCGTTCTCTGCTTCTGTAAGATGAGACAAAGGGCTTTCTGATGAGCGGACTTGAGCGATAAACTCCTGGATTTTTCTCCGGTCTTTGCGCCCCATTTCTTCAACTCCCGAACTTACATCAACCCCGTAAGGTCGGGTTAAACGGATGGCTTCTTGCACATTAGCCGGGGTAAGGCCTCCCGCTAAAATCACCGGATAACCTAAGCTTTTAAGGGATTTGTAAAAGGTTTGAAAATCTGGATTCTGCCAAGGCAAGGGGATACCGGTGCCCCCTGTGCCTTTGGGGGATGTGGAGTCCAGGATAATGGCATGGAAAGGGTTGGGTTGGGATGAATCACCAAGGGATATGCGCGTAGGAAATGAGTGTGAAAGGAATGAGTGAGTGGAGGGTGAGGGCATAATTGTTGCTCCGGGATAGGGGAGCATTTTGATTTTGCAGACAGGAAGATGGGCATAGTGACTGGGGTTTTCCTGACCGTGGAGCTGGATGCTGTCGAGAAAGCATTGCTGGAGAATTGTAGAGATTTGCTCCGGAGTTTCGTTGACAAACACCCCTACTTTGCTGACAAAAGGAGGTAATTGTTTAATGATTTTTTGGGCCTTTTGGGGTGAGATATAGCGTTTGCTGGAGGGTACGAAGATAAAGCCTAAGGCATCAGCGCCTGCTTCTATAGCCCACAATGCTTCCTGGAGAGATTGGATGCCGCAGATTTTGACCTTGGGAATTCCCCTTTGTATTATCTTGGACATTACTTCGGACATGAGGATCCCTCCTTAACTTTTTGACCTGCCTCTAAAAGGGAACGGATATGCTTTAGGGGGTCAGGAGCCAGGAGGCAGGATTCGCCTACCAAAACGGCATGGGCGCCATAAGAGGAAACTAAAGCAGCATCTTTTGGGGTGTGAATTCCGCTTTCGCTGACTAAGATGCACTCTTGCGGGATTTGGGAGCTTAGCTGCCGGGTTCGCTCCAAGGTGATTTCAAAGGTGCCCAAGTCTCGATTGTTGATGCCCAGAACCCTGGCTCCGGCTTCCAGGGCCAGAGCAATATCCCTTTCATCACTGCATTCCACTAAAGCTTCAAGCTCAAGTTCCCGAGCCAGGTTTAACAGAGACTTTAGTTTTAACGGCGATAAAATCCGGGGGATGAGGAGAAGCATATCCGCTCCCAGGACTGCGCTTTCTAAGACCTGGTATTCGGAGATGATAAAGTCTTTGCGTAGAAGCGGGAGACTCGTTATAGAGCGAACCTTTTGGAGATCAGCAGCACTACCGAGGAAAAAATCTTCCTCTGTGAGTACGGATATGACTGCTGCCTTTCCGGCCTCATAAGCCTGGAGATATTCTTCCAAAGAAAGGTGCCAGGGAAGGATCCCTTTGCTGGGGGAGGCCCGCTTGATTTCCGCAATAACCTGAAAGGAGTCAGGGCTTAGGAGAGGCTTCTTTTTTGTGGGAGATGGACGGCTCTTATCCAACATTTTGCTTAAGGTTGATAGGGGAGTTTGCTCTTCCTGCTCTTTAATCCGTGCCCTTTTGGCTTGAATAATTCTATCCAGTATATCCATTAAGTTCACCTCCGTGGGAATCTGCGCTAAAACCGGGTGCTGCATAAAAATAGGGAAACTCACTAGAAAAAGGGATTATGAATAAATAAAAAAAGCTTTCCATCCGAAAAGGACAGAAAGCTTCCGTGGTGCCACCTTTTTTCACACTTGAAGAACAAGTGCCTCCACCAGGTACGGAGAAACAGTTTTAGATTCGCCGCAATAGGAAACAGAGATTTTTTGGTTATCCTCTATCTCAGGTGAAGCCCCGCCACATAAGATCTCCTAAAACAAAAAACTTTCTGTCCAGTTAAGGACAGAAAGTGTCTTTCTGTGGTGCCACCTTATTTCGTATGGGTCAGCATGCCTTCACCTGCAAATTCTAAGAAGTTTGGCTGCTGTACCATACCTCTGACCGGATGCGGAGAGTAAAAATGCTCTCGATACCCGTGTTTCTGTAACGGGAAACCCCCGGCTTACCTACTGATAGTTTAAGGCTTTCAGGCAACAAACAATCTAAAATACCTGATTATGCTATAATACCTGATTAGGTAATAAAACCCTTTAGCCCTAAACTACGTTCAGCTTGCGCTTCAGAGACCCATTCCACCAAACGGTCTGTATCAGGCTCTCACCAACCCTGACTCTCTTGGACATCCCGGCTAAGGTGTACTATTTCTCGTCATTAGCATTTATTGGATAAATTTACTGTTATTATATGGCCTCTCCTAATAAATGTCAAATACTTTTTATGAGTTTTTTATGTCCATAATCTGGCAATACTAAAGAAGTTAGGAAGTATTGTTTCAGGAGGGAAATGGTAAATGGCTGGTTTGACCGGAGTTGTCATGTTTGTGCAGTTAATCTTTGCCATAATTATTGGCTTGTATTTTTGGGGTTTGCTGAAATCCCAGCAGGGAAATAAAATCTCTATTGAGCGGGAGTCCAAAAAGGAATTAGAAAAGCTGGAAAAGATGCGCAAGATCAGCCTTAATACTCCCTTGGCAGAAAAGACCCGTCCTACCCATTTTGAGGAGATAGTGGGACAGGAAGAAGGAATCAAGGCTTTGCGGGCTGCTTTATGCGGACCTAACCCCCAGCATGTCTTGATTTATGGCCCTCCGGGAGTAGGGAAAACGGCTGCGGCTCGTTTAGTCTTAGAGGAGGCTAAACGCAATCCGCTTTCTCCCTTTAAGGAAGATGCCAAATTTGTGGAAATCGATGGGGCTACAGCCCGATTTGATGAAAGAGGGATCGCTGACCCACTGATTGGTTCCGTTCATGATCCGATCTACCAGGGAGCGGGAGCCATGGGTATGGCGGGAATACCCCAGCCTAAGGCCGGGGCCGTCACCAAGGCTCATGGGGGAGTGCTGTTCATTGACGAAATCGGGGAGCTTCACCCTATTCAAATCAATAAATTGTTAAAAGTATTAGAAGACCGCAAGGTTATATTGGAAAGCGCCTATTATAGTTCGGAAGATACCAACATTCCTGCCCATATTCATGATATTTTCCAAAATGGTTTGCCTGCCGATTTTCGCATGGTGGGAGCTACTACCCGAAGTCCTGAAGAGATTCCGCCGGCTATTCGCTCCCGGTGCATGGAAATTTTCTTTCGCTCTTTGTTGCCTGATGAAATCGCCCAAATTGCCCGTGGTGCGGCTGCCAAAATGGAAATCCCCATTACCCCCGGCGCCCTTAATGTGGTTAAGCAATATGCCACAAACGGTCGGGAAGCCGTGAATATCGTACAGTTAGCGGCTGGAGTAGCCCAAACCGAAAAGAAGATGGAGATCAATGCCGCTATTGTGGAGTGGGTGGTTACTTCCGGACAGTATACCCCAAGACCGGAACGGAAGGTTCCCCTGGCTCCGGAAGTGGGGCTGGTTAATGGCTTGGCTGTATATGGCCCCAATATGGGTATGCTCATTGAACTGGAGGTAACGGCTCATCCCGTTGCCCCGGGAACAGGGGAGCTTCTGGTTACAGGAATTGTGGAGGAAGAGGAGCAAGGAAGCAGTTTTCGAAAGACCCGGCGGAAAAGCATGGCAAAAAGCTCCGTGGAAAATGTTCTTACGGTTATTCGCCGTCAACTGGGAATTAATCCCCATAATTACGACATTCATGTGAATTTTCCGGGAGGAGTGCCTATTGACGGTCCTTCAGCAGGGATAGCCATTGCGACAGCTGTGGTTTCCGCTATCCGCAAAGTGAAAGTAGACAATTATTTAGCCATGACCGGCGAATTATCCATCCGAGGTGGTGTAAAACCGGTAGGTGGAATTGCTGCCAAAGTTGAAGCGGCTCGTCAAGCAGGCTGTAAGCGGGTATTTATTCCGAAAGAAAACTGGCAGGAGCGTTTTAAAAATTATGCTGAAGGATTTGAAGTTATCCCTGTAGAAACTCTTAATGAAGTGCTGAATGGGGCTCTGTTAACGGAACAAAGCAGGGAAAAAACTGAGACCCGCTCACCCATTGATGAAATTTTAGCCCGGCTGGAACTTAATTCGAAAACTTCTTCCGGTGCGGTAAATTTGCCTGACCAGGGACAATCATGCTAGAATATAACTAACAGAGAATGGCACACTATTAGCAGTGTGCTTTTTTCACCTCATTCCATTTTCATGATAGTGATTAACGATACCATTTTTCCTACATACTGCTGCTGAGTGGTCTGGTTAAGGACTACATAAACCGGGTTGCCTTTAAGAGTGTTAGAAATTAAAGAGTGGGAGGGAATTGCATGAGTAGAGAGAGAGAACTACCCTTACTACCCCTGCGCGGGATTTTGGTTTTTCCGTATATGGTTATTCATTTAGACGTGGGGCGGGAACGTTCTATGGCTGCCATTGAGCAGGCCATGATCGAGGACAGGACTATCTTGCTTTCGGCTCAGAAGGTGACGGAAATTGATTCTCCTACTCCAGAGGATATTCACGTAATCGGAACCATCGCAGAGATCAAACAGCTTCTCAAACTTCCGGGGGGAACTATGCGGGTTCTTGTGGAGGGAAAAGGTCGGGGTAAAATCCTGGAGTTTCTCGATGAGGAGCCGTATTTTAAAGTCTTGGTGGAGGAAGCTGAAGAGGGAGTTAAGGAAATCACTCCGGAAATAGAAGCTCTCATCCATGGGGTTATCAATCAATTTGAGGATTATGCGCGGCTCAGTAAGAAAGTTCCCCAGGAGACCTTGGGAACCATCCTAGGTATCACAGATCCTGGGCGTTTGGCCGACATTGTGGCCAGCCACCTTAACCTCAAGATCGGGGATAAGCAGTCCATCCTGGAAGCTATTGATGTGGCGGAACGGCTGGAACGCTTGACGGAAATCATCATGCGGGAGAATGAAATCCTGGAGCTGGAGCGCCGCATTGGCCTTAGAGTGCGTAAACAAATGGAGAAAACCCAGAAGGAGTACTATTTGCGGGAGCAAATCAAGGCGATTCAGAAAGAATTAGGGGATAAGGATGAAAAGCAAGCTGAGGTGGATGAGTACCGGGAGAAAGTGGCTCAGGCCAACCTTCCTGAAGAAGTGGAAGAACGGGCTTTAAAAGAAATCGATCGCTTGGAAAAAATGCCTCCGGCCTCTTCTGAGGGGACCGTGGTGCGTACGTATTTGGATTGGATTCTTGCCTTGCCCTGGACCAATATGAGCAAGGATAAAACGGATATTAAGCGGGCTGAGAAAATTCTTGATGAAGACCACTATGGCTTGGAGAAAGTCAAAGAACGGATTCTGGAGTTTTTGGCCATCCGCAAGCTCACCCCTAAGCTGAAAAGTCCCATTATTTGTTTTGTGGGACCGCCGGGAGTGGGCAAAACTTCCCTTGCCAAATCTATAGCCAGGGCCTTGGATCGCAAATTTGTCCGGATGTCCTTGGGCGGTGTCCGGGATGAAGCGGAAATTCGCGGCCACCGGCGCACATATATCGGTGCCTTGCCAGGGCGGATTATTCAAGGCATGCGCACAGCCGGTACGGCAAATCCGGTCTTTTTGTTGGATGAAATCGATAAGATGGCTTCAGATTTCCGCGGGGATCCTGCGGCAGCTCTGCTGGAGGTTCTCGACCCGGAGCAGAATTCCACTTTTACTGATCACTATCTTGATTTGCCCTTTGACTTATCCAACACCTTGTTTATCATGACAGCCAATACCTTGCATACCATTCCTCGTCCTTTACTAGACAGGATGGAAGTTATTAATATCAGCGGTTATACAGAAGATGAAAAGGTCAATATTGCGAGAAAATATCTGGTGCCTAAACAGCGGAAAGCCCATGGGTTAAAGGCGAAACAATTGGAGATCAGTGATGAAATTCTCCTTAAGCTTATCCAAGGATATACCCGGGAATCCGGAGTACGGAATCTGGAGCGGGAGATTGCCAATCTCTGCCGGAAAGTAGCTGTGCGGGTGGTTAAGAAGGATTGGCAGAAAGCGGAGATAACCGAGGAGTTGCTCCAGGAGATGTTGGGTGCTCCCAGGTTCCAATTTGAAAGGGCAAGGCAAAAGCCGGAGATTGGTGCTGCTACCGGCCTTGCGTATACTCAAGTCGGCGGAGATGTCCTGACTATAGAAGTCATTCCCTTGCCGGGCAAAGGTCAATTGACTCTAACCGGAAAAATGGGCGATGTAATGAAAGAGTCTGCTTATGCCGGCAGGACTTTTGTACGTTCTTATTCCCGGGAGTTGGGTATTCCGGATGATTTCTATGAGAAAACGGATCTGCATATCCACGTTCCCGAAGGAGCCATACCTAAGGATGGTCCTTCAGCAGGTATAACCATGGCCACAGCTATGGCCTCGGCACTTTCCAAACGAGCGGTTCCGGCTGACTTAGCCATGACGGGGGAAATAACCTTAAGGGGTAATGTTTTGCCTATTGGCGGAGTTAAGGAAAAAGTCTTGGCAGCTCATCGAGCAGGGATTAAGCGGGTTATTTTGCCGGAGCAAAACCGCAAAGATTTAGAGGAAGTTCCCGAAAACGTGCGCCAGGAGCTGGAATTCCATTTCGTCAGCCGGATGGAGGAAGTGATTCAAATAGCCCTTCTTCCCGTTGCCGAATCGGCAGAATACCTGGGCGCCACGAATCGTTTCCCCTTGCTTGGCCAGGAAGAACTGCCTACAGACGGAGCTCAAGACGATAGACCTGTCTCCTGATTGGGACAGAGGGACGGTTCTCCTGTCCCACTATGAATGCTTGAACCGGTAAATTCTTATAGGTAAATGTTAACTGGTATAGACAGGGCCGGAACAATATGTATTAACTGAGATTTGGGTGAGACAAGGAAAATACCTTGTCTCATCCCGTGTCCAAAGCCTTTTTGGCTCACCTTTGTCTCAAAGGAGGGGTAGTGTGATAACTATTCGCAAAGCAGAATTTGTTACTTCGGCTGTAAACCTGAAAGGTTATCCGGAGTTTGCCGGACCGGAGATAGCCCTTGCCGGACGCTCCAATGTCGGTAAATCGTCCTTAATCAATAAATTTATCAATCGCAAAAAC
>Ga0134100_1003629_pt1 | contig 9957 bp, 7 predicted proteins | sample 11_taG_2_FD_94444 | JGI IMG/M metagenome (GOLD analysis project Ga0134100, IMG submission 94444) | Switchgrass degrading microbial communities from high solid loading bioreactors in New Hampshire, USA - 11_42_5_180_A3 metaG | ecosystem: Engineered > Bioreactor > Semi-continuous > Anaerobic >...
GAATAGAAGACAGTTACTTCGGTATTGTGCCAAAAACCGGGATAGAACTGGCATATTACTATTCAGAAAAGAACAATGTTAAAGTCATGAGCTATTGGACTACCAAGCCGGAGGTAAGAAAATAAAAAATCATCAGGATAATTCTTCTAATTTTCGAACCAGAGGAACCGTCCCCCTGGTTAGTAGAACCAGAGGAACCGTCCCCCTGGTTAGGACTTGATATTATTAAAATTACCGTGTATTCTATTGCTAAATATGAATCAGCAGGGAGGAGGGGCAATATGCCGCATGTAGTGGTAAAGATGTACCCTGGCCGGACGCAGGAGCAGAAGGAGAAAATGGCGGAAAGGATAACCCAGGCGCTCATGGAGACGATCGGGTGCGAGGAGAAAGCCATTTCCATCGCCGTGGAGGAAGTGCCGCCGGAAGAGTGGAAAGAGAAAGTCTACCAGCCGGAAATAATGGGAAAAGCCGACACGCTGCTGAAAAACCCCGGGTATTGATGGGTACCGCGAAATATATACAGGGATCTGTATAAATATGCAACATACATAAATTTACGACCAGCGCAGCCATAAAGTTTAGGATATTTTATGTAGACAACCACTTATTTGTATGTTATCATTATTGCGGCATTGAACGGAGGAGAAAAAGAAATGGTTTTCGGAGGCTTGAGTAAGTTAATTGAACCAAATACGCCCTACACCGGAACAGGCCAAAGTTCTTTTTCTCTTTCGGGATTGGTATCTGAAAAGACATATATTTTAAAGAGATAGTAAGACGACGGTCTTACTATTTTTTTATAGCCGCGCCAGAAAAACACGACTGAAAGGAAGGGCGGAAACAGCATGAAACTGCGCTCAAAGGATATCCTGGGCCTCGACCACATGGAACCGGACGAGATCACGCTTATCCTGGACATGGCCCGGGACATGAAGAAGATAGTCCTGAGCAACATGAAGCGCGTAAACTACCTACAGGGCCGGAGCGTGGTGACTCTCTTCTACGAGAACAGCACCAGGACCAGGGTTTCTTTTGAGTTGGCCGCGAAGTACATGGGAGCGCACGCCGTGAACGTTTCGGTGTCAACGAGCAGCGTGCAGAAGGGCGAGAACCTCATAGATACGGGAAAGACGCTGGACGTGATGGGCGCCGACGTGGTCGTGATAAGGCATTCCCAGCCAGGAGCCCCGCACCTTCTGGCCAGGAATATCAAGGCCTCGGTAATAAACGGCGGCGACGGGATGCATGAACACCCCACCCAGGCCCTCCTGGACATGTTTACCATGAGGGAGGCAAAAGGCGGGTTCGAAGGCCTGAAGGTGGCCATAATAGGGGATATAATGCACAGCCGCGTGGCGAGGAGCAACATGATCGGGCTCGGGAAGATGGGCGCGAAGGTATATATCTTCGGTCCGCCGACCCTTATACCGCCAGGCATTGAGAAGATGGGATGCACGGTCTGCCAGAGCCTCGAAGAGGCCATCAAGGACGCCGACGTGGTGATGGGCCTTCGGATCCAGAAGGAGAGGCTCAGAAAAGCCCTGATACCCTCCACCGAGGAATATTCCAGGTTTTTCGGCGTGGATGTGAAACACCTTGCATGGGCGAAAAAGGATGTGCTCGTGATGCACCCGGGACCGGTAAACAGGGGAGTTGAGATGACGTCCCTGCTTATCGACTCGGACCAGTCCAAGATCAACGAGCAGGTGACTAACGGCGTGGCCGTGCGCATGGCGCTCCTGTATCTCTTGGCCGGGAGGGAAGAGAATTGAAGCTGCTCATAAAGAACGGGACCATCGTTACATGGGACAAAACCGAGGAGAATAAGGACATTCTTATAGAAGACGGAAGAATAAGCCGAATCGGAAAGGATATTTCCGATCCGGCGGACCAGGTGATCGACGCCGGCGGCCTTGCCGTGCTTCCCGGGCTTGTGGACGCCCACTGCCACTTAAGGGACCCGGGCTATGAATACAAGGAGGATATCCGCAGCGGGACCATGAGCGCGGCCAAGGGGGGCTTTACCTCGGTCGCCTGCATGCCCAACACCAACCCGGTTATAGACAACGAGAGCATCGTAAGGACAGTTCTAGCCAAGGCCCGCCGCGAGGGCGTCGTGAACGTGTACCCGGTCGGCGCCATTACCAAGGGCCAGCAGGGGCAGGAGCTCGCGGAAATGGGAAGCATGAAGGCTGCGGGCATCGTCGCGGTATCCGATGACGGAAAGCCGGTTATGCAGGCCGCGGTAATGAAAAAGGCCCTGATCTATGCGGCAGGGTTCGGACTTACCGTGATATCCCACTGCGAGGACCTGGACCTTGCCGAGGGCGGGAGCATGAACGAGGGCGAAACCTGTACCAGGCTCGGGCTTCACGGCATACCGTCCGCCGCCGAGGACGTGATGGTGGCAAGGGAGATCATCCTGTCGGAGTATACAGGAATGCCGGTCCACATAGCCCATGTTTCGACCAAGGGAGCCGTGGAACTGATCCGGCAGGCCAAGAAGCGCGGCGTTCCGGTTACCGCCGAAACCTGCCCGCACTATTTCACACTGACCGAAGAGGCTTGCGAGGGTTATAACACCAACGCTAAGATGAACCCGCCCTTAAGGACCCGGGAAGATGTGGACGCGGTTATCGAGGGACTGGAGGACGGCACCATAGACATAATCGCCACCGACCATGCGCCACACCACTTCGACGAGAAGAACGTGGAGTTTGAGCTTGCGGCATTCGGCATCGTAGGCTTTGAGACCGCGCTGCCCCTTGCCCTGACATACCTGGTAAGGCCGGGCCACTTGACTATTAATCAAGTGGTCAATAAAATGGCGGCCATGCCCGCAAGGATCCTCAAGATCGACAAGGGCGATATCCGCATCGGGGCCGACGCCGACCTTACAATAGTAAACCTGGACGAGGAATACATAATCGACCCGGACGAATTCCTGTCAAAGAGCCGGAACACGCCCTTCGGAGGCTTCAAGGTAAAAGGCAGGGTGAAGTATACGCTGTGCGGCGGGAAGATCGTGTACGAGGATAAGTAAAACAGAAGGATTAGCCCGCCGAAAAGCGGAAAGGAAAACGGGAAGAGGAAACGATAGGAAGCACGTAAAACGGGAGGAGATCGATTGAACTTTTCGGACAGGCTTGGAAAGGCAGTAAAGGAGAAAAACAACCCATCGGTGCTTGGTCTTGACCCCAGGCTGGAATATATTCCCGGATCCATCAAGGAAAAATGCAGGCAGCAGGTGGACAACGCGTTCCAGGCTGCCGCGAGGAGCATCCTGGAGTTCAACAAGAGGCTTATTAACGCTACCTGCGACATAATCCCGGCCATCAAGCCCCAGGTGGCGTATTACGAGATGTACGGAATAGAGGGCCTGTGGGCGCTGGAGGAAACCATTGCCTACGCCCACAGCAAGGGGCTCATAGTTATAGCCGACGGCAAGCGAAACGACATAGGGCCCACGGCCGAGGCATATTCCATGGCCTTCCTCGGCAAGACCGACATATTCGGAAAGGCCTGCCGGGCCTTCAACGCCGATGCCCTTACCGTAAACGCGTACCTGGGCGTGGACGGCATAAAGCCGTTCATAGGGGATTGCATGAACGAGAACAAGGGCATATTCGTGCTGGTAAAGACCTCAAATCCCTCGTCGGGACAGCTCCAGGACATGAAGCTGGAAGACGGCAGAAGGGTCTACGAGATGATGGCCGACCTGGTCAACGAATGGGGCCAGCCCCTGATCGGCGAGAACGGCTATTCCCCGGTTGGGGCTGTTGTGGGAGCCACCTACCCCGAGCAGCTCAAGGCCTTGCGGAAAAGGATGCCGAACGCATGGATACTGGTGCCCGGCTACGGGGCCCAGGGCGGCACGGCAAGGGACGTGGCGCACGCCTTCGACAAGGATGGCCTCGGCGCCATCGTCAACGCGTCCCGCAGCCTTATGTGCGCATATAGGCTGGACCGGTGGAAGGACAAGTTCAAGCACGAGGAATTCGCGGAAGCGGCAAGGGAAGAAGCGATCCGCATGCGGGACGACATATTGTCGGCGCTGGGATAAACCTCCTGTCAGATCCGGCAAAGGAACCGAGAAAAAGGATTTTGCGCCTGCCCGGGTGGTATGGGCATGTTTGAATGTGTGCATAGGGCCGGGCGGCGAGAGAATAAAGCAAAACTTAACGGAAAGAGGTAAACGATGAAGGCGATACTGCTTCTTGAAGACGGCACGATGTTCGAGGGTGAGTCTATCGGGGCTACCGGCACCACGGTGGGCGAGGTTGTTTTCAACACCTCGATGACCGGCTACCAGGAGATACTTACCGATCCGTCATACGCGGGGCAGATAGTGACGATGACCTACCCTTTAATCGGGAATTACGGGGTCAACGACGATGACAACGAGTCTTCAAGACCCTGGGCAAAGGGCTTTATCGTCCGCGAACTCTGCGACGAGCCCAGCAACTGGCGGTCAAAACGGACGCTGAACGATTTCCTGGTAGAACACGGCATCGTGGGGCTCCAGGGCATCGACACCCGCGCCCTTACGAGGATACTGCGAGAGAGCGGGACCATGAACGGCGTCATATCCACCGATCCGGACTTCAAACCGGAAGAGTGGATGCCCGTCATACGCGGATATACCATCGTAAAGCCCGTTGACGAGGTTACAACCAGGGAGAAGATCCATATTGCGGGAACCGGCATGAAGGTGGCGCTCATGGATTACGGCACGAAGGCCAACATCATCCGTTCCCTCGTGGAAAGGAACTGCGATATAACGGTCTTCCCCGCATCGGCGACGGCGGAGGAAGTCCTGGCCATAAACCCCGACGGCATCGTTCTTTCCAACGGTCCGGGCGACCCCAAGGACTGCGAGTTCCAGATAAAGGTGATCAGGGACCTCTTGGGCAAGAAGCCCATATTCGGCGTCTGCCTGGGGCATCAGCTGGTCGCGCTTGCCTATGGCGGGGAAACGGCCAAGCTGAAATACGGGCACAGGGGCGGAAACCACCCGGTAAAGGACCTGGAGAAGGACAGGACCTATATCACGTCCCAGAACCACGGCTACGTGGTCCTGGCCGAAAGCCTGGATTCCTCAAAGGCGATGGTTAGCCACATCAACATGAATGACGGGACGGTTGAGGGGATCCGTTACCTGGATACGCCCACCTTCACGGTCCAGTTTCACCCGGAAGCCTCGCCGGGTCCGGAGGACACCCGCTACATCTTCAACGGTTTCGTAAATACAATGTAAGAGCTCAAGGGAGGTTCATAAATGCCCAAAAGACAGGATGTAAAACGCGTACTCGTTATCGGGTCGGGTCCGATCATCATAGGCCAGGCGGCGGAATTCGACTATGCCGGAACCCAGGCATGCCGCGCCCTTCGTGAGGAAGGCGTGGAAAGCATCCTGGTCAACAGCAACCCGGCCACCATCATGACAGATACCGAAATAGCAGACAAGGTATACATTGAACCTCTTACGGTGGATGTTGTGAAGAACATCATCCTAAAAGAGAAACCCGACAGCCTGCTTCCCACCCTGGGAGGACAGACGGGTCTGAACCTTGCCATGGAACTGGCGGAATCGGGCTTCTTGGAAGAACATGGTGTAAAGCTCCTCGGTACCGCCGTAAATGCCATAAAGATGGCGGAGGACAGGGAGGAGTTCAAGAATACCATGCTCCGCATAGGGGAGCCCTGCATACCCAGCAAGATAGTGTATAACCTGCAGGATGCCCTGGAGTTTGCCGAGGAAATAGGATACCCCGTCGTGGTGCGCCCGGCCTATACCCTGGGCGGGACCGGCGGCGGCATTGCCCATAACCCGGATGAGCTCAGGGAAATCGGCGCCAACGGGCTTCGCCTATCCAGGGTGCACCAGGTACTTATAGAGAAATGCGTCGCGGGCTGGAAGGAAATCGAGTACGAAGTGATGCGGGACAGCAAGGGCAACGTGATCACGGTCTGCAACATGGAGAACGTCGATCCTGTCGGCGTCCATACGGGCGACAGCATCGTGGTCGCTCCTTCCCAGACCCTTTCACAGAAGGAGTACCAGATGCTCAGGTCGGCATCTTTGAAGATCATATCTGCGCTGGGCATCGAGGGCGGCTGCAACATCCAGTTCGCGCTCCATCCCGACAGCTTCGAGTATGCCGTCATAGAGGTAAATCCCCGCGTCAGCCGTTCGTCCGCCCTGGCATCAAAGGCGACGGGCTACCCGATAGCCAAGGTCGCCACCAAGATCGCCATCGGGTACAGCCTCGACGAGATCAGGAACGCCGTGACCGGCAAGACCTTCGCCTGCTTCGAGCCCACGCTGGACTATGTGGTGGTGAAGATCCCCAAGTGGCCTTTCGACAAGTTCGTGAAGGCAAAGAGGACACTGGGAACCCAGATGAAGGCCACCGGCGAGGTAATGGCCATCGGCAATTCCTTCGAGGCGGCGCTCATGAAGGCACTCCGTTCCCTGGAACTTGGAATCAGCACGCTGGAAACGCCGCTTTGCAAGAACATGGACGATGAAACCCTGCGGGCAAGCCTTAAGAACGTAGACGACAACCGCCTGCTGGTTGTGGCCGAATGCATAAGAAGAGGCTTCAGCCTGGACGAGATCTACGAAACCACCAAGATCGACCGCTGGTTCTTAAGCAAGTTCAAGAACATCGTGGCCATGGAGGAGAAACTGAAGACCCTTACCCTGGACACGCTTACAGATGAGATGCTGCTTAAGGCCAAGAAGATGGGATTCCCGGATGACGTGATCGGAAAGTACGTGAAGGCAAAGGGCAGCGACATAAAGCAAAGAAGGCGCAAGGCCGGAATTAGGCCCGCGTACAAGATGGTTGACACCTGCGCCGCGGAGTTCGAGGCCGAAACCCCGTACTATTATTCCACCTACGACCAGGTCACCGAGTCCATACCCACAAAGAACAAGAAGGTCGTCGTGCTGGGCTCGGGCCCGATCAGGATCGGGCAGGGAATCGAGTTCGACTACTGTTCGGTCCACTCGGTGTGGGGTCTCAAGGAATGTGGATATGAGACCATCATAATCAATAATAACCCGGAAACCGTCAGCACCGACTTCGATACCTCGGACCGGCTCTATTTCGAGCCTCTTACCACCGAGGACGTGCTGGAGATCATAGAGCACGAGAACCCCGAGGGCGTAATCGCCCAGTTCGGAGGGCAGACGGCCATTAAGCTTACCAATCCCCTTGCCGACGCCGGTGTGTATATCTTCGGCACCAAGGCCGAGGACGTGGACGCCGCCGAGGACAGGGAACGCTTTGACGCCCTGCTTGAAAAACTCGGCATCCCAAGGCCCAAGGGCACAACCGTGTTCACCCTTGAAGAGGCGCTTAAGGCCGCCAACACGCTGGGCTATCCCGTGCTGGTCCGTCCTTCCTACGTCCTTGGCGGAAAGGGCATGGAGATCGCCTACAACGACAACGACATAACCGAGTTCATGGAAATCATCTGCCGCGAGGAGCAGGAGCATCCGATCCTCATCGACAAGTACATGATGGGGAAGGAGATCGAGGTGGATGCCATCTGCGACGGGAAGGACATACTTATCCCGGGTATCATGGAGCACCTGGAGCGGGCAGGCGTCCACTCCGGCGACTCCATATCCATGTATCCGCCCCAGAGCCTGTCCTTCAAGATCAAGAACACGATCGTGGAATACACCGAAAAGCTGGCCAGGGCCCTTAACGTGGTCGGCATGGTCAACATACAGTTCGTGGTCTTCAACGACCAGGTCTACGTGATAGAGGTGAATCCCAGGTCCAGCCGCACCGTGCCGTATATCAGCAAGGTGACCGGAATTCCCATGGTCAGGATGGCAACCCAGATCATGATGGGAAAGAAGCTCTCCGACTTCCCGTACGGCACCGGTCTTTACAAGACATCGGAATACGTGTCGGTCAAGGTGCCCGTATTCTCCTTCGAGAAGCTGCATGACGTGGACACAAGCCTTGGCCCCGAGATGAAATCTACGGGTGAGGTCCTGGGCATCGCCAGGAACGTCCATGAGGCAACCCTCAAGGGCCTTGTGGCAGCGGGCATGAAATTCCCGGAACCCGGAAGCGGAATCCTGTTCACCGTTCGCGATACCGACAAGCCTGAACTGGTGGACCTGGCCGACGGCTTCGAGCGGCTGGGATACAAGCTCTACGCCACGGGCAAAACCGCAAACTACCTTAACAGGCACGCCATAGCCACCAACGCGGTGAGGAAGATTCACGAGGGCTCGCCTAACCTTATAGACCTGATGGAATCCGGCGAGATAAAGATGGTTGTAAACACTCCCACCAGGGGCAGGAATTCCGAGCGCGACGGATTCCAGATCCGCAGAAAGGCCGTTGAGCGCTCCATCCCATGCCTTACAAGCATCGACACGGCCTACGCGGTCCTTCGCTGCCTGCAGATGGGCAAGAAGCCCGAGGAACTGGATATAGTGTGCCTGGATGTGTTTAAGAATCAATAAGCGCAGAGTAAGTGAACAAATAAGGCATTCGAACACAGAATCGATGTTATAGCATTTCAATGTCGCAAGCTTTAACAGCAGGGAGTTTTCCCTGCTGTTTTTTCTGCCCAACATTGCTACCCCATGTTATTTCGGCGTATACTTGGACTATTACTTTTATATCAAAAAAACAAACAATATAACAATAATTGCATATATATGATATAATATTTTAAGAAGTTGGATTATAATAACAATGAAAGCTGGTGCTATTCAGTGTCATTTATAGCACATTTCAGAGAATCCGACAAAACTATACACAAATTAGCTGATCATTTGCGAGATGTTGCAGTACGATGTGAAGAATATGGATCGAGCATTGGTATTGGCAAGATTTCCAGATTAGCAGGTCTTATTCACGACATGGGAAAATTCAGCGATGAATTTCAAAATTACATAAAATTGAAGATGGAAGATCCGAAGATTGATGAAAAAGAAAATGTTAACAGCAAAGTAGATCACGGAAAGATTGGGGCACTTTATATATACAATACATTCCATAATTCTAGTAGCATTACGGAAAGAGTTTTATCTGAGATACTTGCCATGGTAATTTGTTATCACCATGGCGGACTGAACGATTTTATTACGATGGACTGTCAAATTCCACTTCTTAGCCGGCTAAGCCCAGAGAACCCAGAAGAACAATATTATACTTGTGTCAATCGGTTTGTTGATATTGTGTGTGATGAGGAAGAGATTAAGAACCTTTTTAAAGAAGCATGTTATGAGTTAATTAACGTTATGAAATTAATTAAAACTGAAAAGTTACCTGTTTCATTTAGCCTTCATTTACTGGTCAAGCTGATATATAGCATTGTGATAGATTGCGACAGATTGGATACTTACTTGTTCATGGAAGGAAAAGATGAACAACACGATCAAGACATAAATTTTCTATGGGATAAGTATTTAGCACAACTTGAAACTAAAATAGGTGAACTGAAATCAAAACCGACTATTTCAATGCTGGAAGATAAAATTAATAAATTAAGACTTTATGTTTCTGAAAAGTGTGCAAAATTTGCAGAGAGAGAAAAAGGTATCTATTTGCTAACCGTTCCTACTGGAGGTGGGAAGACATTTTCAAGTCTGAGGTTTGCGCTTAAACATGCTAATAAGCATAATATGAAAAAGATAATATATGTACTTCCATATACAACTATAATTGAGCAAAATGCCGAGGAGGTTCGAAAAGCACTCGGTTGCGGAGATAATTTACTTGAACATCATAGTAATGTCATCCAGACAGAACATGAAAAATATAAGCTATTAGTTCAGCGATGGGATTATCCGATGATCTGAGACTGTCCCTAAATTTGTGTAAACCTCCATTACGGTGTAGAATAGAAGCACCGTAATGGAGGTTTAATATTATGGCAAGAAGGAATCGTACCCCAGAAGAAAACGCACGAAGA
>Ga0134100_1003641_pt1 | contig 9901 bp, 9 predicted proteins | sample 11_taG_2_FD_94444 | JGI IMG/M metagenome (GOLD analysis project Ga0134100, IMG submission 94444) | Switchgrass degrading microbial communities from high solid loading bioreactors in New Hampshire, USA - 11_42_5_180_A3 metaG | ecosystem: Engineered > Bioreactor > Semi-continuous > Anaerobic >...
ATCCGTTCCTGTAAAGATTATTTTTATAAATAAATTCTTCCACAGCATCAGGTACCAGGTATCTGATAGATTTGCCTTCGGCGACCCTTTTTCTTATATTGGTGGAAGAAATGTCAATGAGGGGCGTCTCTATTATTGTAATATCCGCCCCATACTGGTCTTCCAGCTTTCTTATCATCCGTTTCACTTCGGATATATCAAAGCCGGGCCTTGCTGCGGCCAGGAACCTGCATAATCTGAAAACCTTTTCATATTCCTTCCAGTTAAGAAGGTCCAGGACAGTATCCGCTCCGATTATGAAGTAAATGTCCACATCACGGTATTTCTCCTTAAGCTGCTGTAGTGTAAGATACGTATACGTGTATGTGTTTTTACCCATTTCAATGTCAGATACGGTAAAACCCGGGTTCCCTTTTACGGCTTCTTCCACCATCTTATACCTGATGTTTTCATCTGTTACATGCTGTTGTTTTTTATGCGGGGGATTGCCTGAAGGCACAAAGACGATTTTGTCCAACTTCAGGCACTCCCTGATGAATTCCGCTATTATCAAGTGTCCAATATGAATTGGATCAAATGTGCCACCATATATGGCTATTCTACCATAGTTCATTAAAACACACCAATTTACCTGACACGATTTAAGTAGTATTCAGCCAGAAAATCATACCTGGAATTTTCGTCCACCGGAGCCATTTTTACCTCTTCTCCCAGAGTCAGGACATTGGGGGATTCCGGTGTCCAGGGGGTCCATTCCGGCAATCCCTTGCCATTGGGATTACCCGTTTTTGCAAAGTTTACCCAATAGGTATTTATTATATCAGCCAGTTTGTAATCTATATCTTCAAATTTTCTCCATGACTTGGCCAGGGTCATAAACACATACCATAATTCCGCACTGTGGAAAGCGCCCAGTTTATGGTCGAAATCAGGCACATTCCTGTTAAAATAATACCGGTATACCGGCTGCCTTTTCTGCCTTGCGGAAACAATAGCCCATGCCTTGGCAGATGCCAGCATGCCGTCCCTGGATCCGAACAATAGGTACTCCCTGGCTTTTTCATCACTTTCCACGGGAGCGATTTTCAAAAGCTCCTCGGCAGCATCGCCGAAAGTTTTACGTAATTGTTCAATGTATTCTTCTGCCGTAATATTCGTGTTGTCCATCATGAAACTCATTTCTCCGGAGCACGACCCGATTATCAGCGGCATATCAGGATAATCGCCTTCCACTATGCTCCTGGAAGGATCTTTCTCCAGTACATAGCCGTCCACTGACGGCCTGAAGGCATAACCTTCGCCCTCCTGCAGCCTCAGAATTTCTTCTGCGGACAGGCTGCGAAGCTCGTCAAGGGTCTGGGCACCAAGTTTCTTGGCAAAATCGAAACCGTATTTTTCCGCTTCTTCACGATACATACTGCGCCCAAAGGTATTGATACCGCCGCCGCTTTGTAAAATGGCTCTCTTAAACAGTCCCCTGGAAAGGGGTGAAGTAATGAGGGACTGCACACTACTGGCACCTGCCGATTGCCCGAAAATTGTGATGTTGTCGGGGTCACCACCAAAGCTTTTTATATTGCGCTTTAACCATTTCAATGCAGCTATCTGGTCCAGCAGCCCATAATTCCCTGAAGAGCCATAAGGCGACTCGGCGGAAAGTTCAGGATGGGCCATAAAACCCAGGGCCCCAAGGCGGTAAGCTATAGTTACATATACAACGCCTTTCTTGGCAAAGGCTTCGGTTATGAACTCCTTTTCGCTGGTATACCCTGCTTTGAATGCTCCTCCATGAATCCACATCATTACAGGAAGTTTTTCTTCCCCCGTCTCTGCGGGAGTCCAGATATTAAGATACAGGCAATCTTCATTCATGTTAAGTATATCAGTGTAGAATTCCCTGCCGTAAAACACAGAAGCGTCCTGTTGAGGCTGGAAGGCTACAGGTGCAAACTTGTCCGCTTTTCTGACACCGTCCCAGTCCGGATGGCGCTGCGGCGCTTTCCATCTTAAGTCTCCTACCGGAGGTGCCGCATAAGGCACGCCCTTGAACACGGTTATGGATTCATCTTCACCAGGAACGCCCAGTAAAAGGCCGTTTTCAACGCGTACCGGTTTTTCATGAAATCTGTTTCCTGACCTGCTCATAAATAAAGACCCCTTTGGCTAATTTATTTTAAAAACACCTATATTAAGTGTTATTTAACACCAATGTCCTTCCTGTAATGGCAGTTCCTGAAATTCACCAGCTTTACAGCTGCATAAGCCTTTTCAATGGCCTTGTCAAGATTTTCAGCAACAGCGGTTATTCCAAGAACACGGCCTCCGGCGGTATAATACTTATTGTCCTTAAATTCAGTACCGGCATGAAATACCAGTACGTCAGGATCCTGAAGTGCATCGGGAAGGCCGGTAATCTCAAATCCTTTTTCATACTTGCCGGGGTAGCCGCCCGAAGCCATTATAACACATGCAGCAGCATTATCATACCATTTTATTTCCACGTTTTCCAGTTCTTCATCTATGACCGCATTCATAATTTTCACCAGGTCCGTTTTGAGTCTTGGCAGGATAACCTGGGTTTCCGGGTCTCCGAAACGGGCATTGTACTCTAAAACCTTCGGCCCGTTCTTCGTTAGTATGAGCCCAAAGTAGAGAATTCCCTTAAAGGGCCTTCCTTCAGCGTTCATAGCGTCAACAGTGGGTTTGAATATGCGTTCCATGCAGTATTGTTCCATCTCCGGTGTATAATACCTGCTTGGTGAAAAAGCGCCCATTCCTCCTGTATTGGGTCCTTCATCATTATCATATACTTTCTTGTGATCCTGGGCACTTACCATGGGCTTAATTGTTTTCCCGTCAGTAAATGTCAGTACAGTTACTTCCTGACCTTCCAGGAATTCTTCAACTATTATTCTGCTTCCTGCTTCTCCGAAGGCTTTATTAACCATCATATCCTGCACGGCAGCCCGGGCTTCTTCAAGGTCTCTTGCAATAATTACGCCTTTTCCCAGAGCCAGCCCGTCAGCTTTTATAACAATGGGAAAATTACACCGGGATAAATATCCCAGAGCTTCATTACTGTCGCTGAAAACTTCGTATTGGGCTGTAGGTATACCATTTTTTTTCATGAGGTTTTTGGAGAACACCTTGCTGCTTTCTATCTGTGCAGCTACTGATGTGGGGCCAAAAGCCCTTATTCCGTGCTCTGTCAGGATATCCACCAGGCCTGCCGCCAGCGGGTTCTCAGGAGTAACCACAACCAGGTCAATATTGTTGTTCTCAGAAAACTGCAAAATGCCATGAACATCGTTTGCATCAATATTTACACACCGGGCATCATTTGCAATGCCGCCGTTGCCGGGGGCACAGTAAATCTCATCTGCCAGAGGGCTTTGCTTAAGCTTCCAGATTACTGCATGCTCACGTCCGCCGCTGCCTATAACCAAAATCTTCATAATTTACCTCCGTGAAAACTAGTCTTTTATCAAAACCTTTCTGCCTTCAACCCTGACCCTGTTTTCTGAAATTAACTTAATAGCTTCAGGCAGTATTACCCATTCTGCTTCCTCCATGACCCTTTTCTGTAATGTCTCAGGTGTATCGTCATTTCTGACTTCCACTGCTTTCTGAAGGATAATGGGGCCAGCGTCAGTTTCCAGTTCGACATAATGAACTGTAGCTCCTGTCAGCTTCACACCATAAGCCAAAGCTTCCTTATGGGGAATCAGCCCATAGTAGCCCTTACCGCAAAAAGCCGGTATAAGGGAGGGGTGCACATTGATAATCCTGTTTTTAAATTTGTCTACAAAAGCTTTTCCCACTATGCATGTAAAACCTGCCATGACTATTAAATCGGCCTCTTTTTCGGTAAAATGGTCTATAAGGATCTGGTCATATTCTTCCGTACTCAAACCTTTTTTGGGAATATAATAAGCGGGTATATTATGCTTTTCTGCCCTTGTCAGCGCGTAAGCGTCTTTTTTATTGGAAACTACGGACACTATACCGCAATCTTTCAAATACCCGCTCTCTATTTTATCAATTATTGCCTGCAAATTCGTTCCTCCGCCTGAAACAAGCACACCAAGCCTTAGCATATGTCCACCCCGGTTTCACCTTCTGTCACTTCACCAATGATATAGGCCTCATAGCCGTTACTGCCGAGGTAAGATACTATATCCTCCGCCTGGTGGCTGTTTACTGCCAATACCATGCCGATGCCCATGTTAAATGTATTATACATATCCTTTTCCCCGACATTTCCGGTTCCCTCTATAAGCTTAAATATAGGCAATACAGGCCAGCTTCCTTTATGAATAACGGCCTTTACCCCAGCCGGCAGCATCCTCGGCACATTTTCAATGAACCCGCCGCCGGTTATGTTGCTGATACCTTTTATTTCAAACCTGCTTATTAAATCCAGTACAGGTTTTACATAAATTTTGGTTGGCCTTAGAAGTTCCTCCCCCAATGTCGTATTCAGCACTGTATAGAATTGCATAAGTTTTTCCTCATTAAGCCTGAATATGTGTCTTACCAGTGAAAAACCATTACTGTGAAGTCCTGAAGAAGCAAGGCCAATGAGTTTGTCACCCTTTTTTATTTTACTTCCGTCGATAATATTCTGCCTGTCCACCACACCAACAGCAAAGCCAGCAAGATCATACTCATCCTCCTGGTAAAAACCAGGCATCTCTGCGGTTTCGCCGCCTATCAGGCTGCATCCTGCCATCAGGCAACCATCTGCCACACCCTTTACAATGTCTGCAGTTTTCTGGGGGATATTTTTCCCCATTGCTATATAGTCCAGGAAAAACAACGGCTCTGCTCCTGAACAAATTATATCATTTACGCACATGGCCACGCAGTCAATACCAACTGTATCATGCTTATCCAGCATAAACGCAATCTTCAGCTTTGTACCTACACCGTCGGTTCCGGAAACCAACACAGGGTCTCTCCACTTCTTTACATCAAGGGAGAAGAGGGCTCCGAACCCCCCTATTCCTGTCAATACTTCAGGCCTGTAGGTTTTTCCCACAAAATTTTTCATAAGCCTGACCGATTCGTAACCTGCCTCAATATCAACCCCGGCATCTTTATAATTGGCCATTACATCAGCACCTCCATATATAGTTTACTCGTCCTTGACTTCAACGGGATAGCATTTGTCAAAACATGCTGTGCAAAAACCGCATTTTGCTCCCTTGGGAGTCTTCAGCAATCCCTCAAGGCTTAAGTATTCAAGACTGTCCGCCCCTATCATGTTCCTGATGTCTTCCACGGTGTATTTGGAAGCCACCAGATCCTTTGTGGACGGTGTATCTATGCCAAAGTAACAGGGATATTTATACGGCGGTGAACTGATCCTGATATGCACTTCCTTAGCGCCGGCATCCTTGAGCATTTGCACTATCCTTTTCGTTGTGGTACCCCTGACAATTGAATCGTCAATCATGACAATCCTTTTACCCTGAATCTCGTTTCTCATGGCGTTGAATTTAATAAGTACCCCTGTCTCACGCTGCCCCTGGCTCGGTTGAATAAAAGTTCTTCCTACATACTTGTTTTTTAAAAGGCCATGCCCGTAAGGAATTCCTGACTCCCTTAATAGCCTAAAGCCGCATTGAGTCCTCCATCCGGGGCACCAATGACAAGGTCCGCATCCACGGGATGCTCCCTGGCAAGGATTCTTCCTGCTTCAACCCTTGCTTCATGCACGCTTGCTCCGTCAATTATACTGTCAGGCCGCGCGAAGTAAACAAATTCAAAAATACAAAGCTTTGAAGGCTGTTTTTCTTCCGGCATAACGGATTCCAGGCCTTCTTCGCCTATAAACAGAATCTCACCCGGCAATATATCCCTTATAAACTCGGCACCTACGGCATCCAGGGCACAGGACTCGGAAGCGATTACATATGAACTCTTTATTTTCCCTATACAAAGGGGTCTGATACCATTTGGGTCCCTCATTGCCACCAGGTGTTTCGGGGTAAGCAGAAGAAGGGCATAAGAGCCGCGAATGGTGGCCATTACCTTAATTAATGTGTCTTTTAGGTTTCCACACAGAATTCTGTTTCTTGATATAAGATTTGCAATTATTTCAGTATCATTAGTGGACTGGAAAATGGCACCGCTGTTCTCCATTTCTTCACGCAACTGAGCTGCGTTTACCAAATTTCCGTTATGGGCCAGGGCTATCTGCCCTACCCTGTATTTTGCCACCATGGGCTGGGCATTTTCACTTACACTGGCTCCCGTGGTAGAGTACCTGACATGGCCTATGGCTATTTTCCCTTTCAGATGGTCCAGGATCACATCATCAAAAACTTCAGGCACAAGGCCCATTTCCTTATGGTACAATATGGTGCCTTTATCGTTGACAGCAATTCCTGCACTTTCCTGTCCCCTGTGCTGAAGGGCATAAAGGCCAAAATATGTGAGCCTTGCCACATCAAGATTGTCTCCGTTGTCATAGACTCCGAATATACCGCATGCTTCTTTCTGCTTAGGCAGTACGTAATTGTTTTCCGTTAACAAAGGCAACACCTCAATTTAGTTTAATTTCTCTCTTAGTTCCCTATCCTTTTTTTCGACATCTTCCGCCATTTTAATCTTGTATTCCTTCATTTTTACCCGCAAATCAGGATATTTGAGCGAAAGGATCTGAACGGCCAAAAGTGCGGCGTTTTCCGCCCCGTTTATGGCAACGGTGGCCACTGGTACGCCTGTGGGCATCTGAACAATGGACAACAATGAATCAAGCCCGTCCAAAGTGGATGATTTGATAGGCAGCCCTATTACCGGAAGGGTAGTATAAGCTGCGATTACACCAGGAAGATGAGCCGCTTTTCCGGCTGCCGCTATAATAACATCTATGCCGTTTTCTTCGGCAGTGGCTGCAAAACGGGCTGCTTTGTCAGGTGTCCTGTGAGCGGAACACACCATGGTCTTTGTTTCAACACCAAAGCTGTCGAGTACTTTAAGGCATTTTTCAACCACCTGGAAATCAGAATCACTTCCCATTATTACAGCAACACAAGGTTTTTTGGATTCCATCATTTCCCTCCTCAATAAAAGAACAGGCAAATGAATCCCGAGTGAAATTCATTTGCCCTTATCAGTCAATCAAATAATTGACAAGAACAGTACAGAACAGTCTGGTGTAAAAACACCAAACCATCTCTGTAAAACTTCACTCATAGTCAACAATTTACGGTTGTTGGTAGAAACTTTCGACCATATTACGAAATTATATGAGCGGTTTTCCTATTAAATTTACATGAGTATACTATCAAACAGATATTGAATTGTCAATTAACCATAATAAACGATATTTTCTGATAAGAAACCTCAGTTTTGTATATTTTTAAGTAATTAAAACCTATTGCCTGCAATGCCTGAACATCAGGATTTTCACCGGTTTCTTCACACATAAGGTTCCATAAACATTCCTCTTTCAGGAATTTTACGCCAGTTCCTTATAAAACTGTCCACGGCGGAGCAATTGGTAGTCAGAGAGGTTACTCCCTTCCAATTTTTCTCTTTATGGCGTATCATATAGTTGGACAACTTCATATCATACGGACATTTTCCATAAATATTGGTCAAATTTATGTTAACCGCCGCTTTGGTGTAAATATTCATCAACCAGCTATATGTGTAAATTATATTCCGGCGGCGGCAAGTTGAATTAAGCTCAAAATACTAAATGAATGGAGGATTCTTAAATGGACAATAACAAAAGGGTATTTCATGTGTGGGAGCGGATTGAGATAGTACTGGAATCTGAAAAAACATATTCAAACCCATACATGGATGTTGATGTATGGCTGGATCTTGTTGGTCCGGACTTCAGAAAAAGAGTGTACGGGTTCTGGGATGGAGGCAATGTTTTCAAAATACGCATAACTCCCGTAAGAACCGGAAAATGGACATGGATCAGCGGCTCAAACCAGAATGATAATGGTTTGAACAATAAACAGGGATATTTCGAAGCAATTGAATGGAGTGAAGAAGAAAAAGCAGAAAACAATTGCAGGCGTGGCTTTGTCAGGGCGACATCAAACGGACACGCTTTGGAATATGCCGATGGAACCCCTTTCTTTATTGTCGGCGATACATGGCTGGCCGGTGCAACTCACAGATACAGATGGTATGAAGATGATATTGAAAGGCCTATCGGACCTGAAGCAGGATTTAAGGATTATGTCAGGTTCAGAAAGAAACAAGGTTTCAATTCAGTAGTTATGATTGCAGGTTTTCCGGCATGGGCAAATGATGAGCATCCCCACAGAATAATACTTGATGATGAAGAAAAAACCGTCCTCAGGGACAGTTGGGTTCATCCTGTAACAAGAAGCGGAAAGGATATGCACAATGAAGGAGGCAGACCATTTTTATTCCCCGGCAAAGTCCCAGGTTATGAAAATGTTTTCCCCGACGTTCACCGGATTAATCCTGAATACTTCAAATATCTCGATAAAAGAATGGATTATCTAAATGAACAGGGTTTTGTACCATTCCTGGAAGTTGCACGCAGGGACGGAACCCCCTGCTGGAAGAAATACTACGATTGGCCAAATGTATATGTGAGATATATTCAATATATATTCAGCAGGTACCAGGCACATAACTGTATATTAAGTCCAATACATTTTGACTGGTGGTTTGGATCGGTACCTGTGGAAGAGTATAATGCATGTGCCAATATGGTATTGGATAAGTACGGACCTCCACCCTTCGGTAATTTACTATCAGCCAATTCAAATCCCTCTACCCTGGTAAATTTTGAGCATGACGGACCTCAAAAATGGCTGACACTCCACTTGATTGGCAATAAACGGGAGCATATGCATTACTGGTACCTGACAGAGATGTTCCATTCAAAGCCAACACGTCCTGTTTTTAATGGTGAACCATACTATGCAGGTTATTTTAACCTGGGTGAACTCTATAAATATGGAGCTGAAGGCGGGACCGAGCTTGATAACCTGTATTGCCGTTCAGGCATGTACGGAGGTTTTCTTTCCGGCGCTTTCGGCGGGCACATGTACGGCGCTGAAGGCATCTGGGGTGCAGACATTGAAGAAGGAAGCAGGTATAAAATGTGGGACGCATTTAAGTGGGAATCCGCCGCACAGCTGAAACACCTGAGAACCTTTGCAATGACATATGGCAAGAGGTACCAGGAGCTTATTCCAAACGCCGAATTGGTAGTGCCCAATAAAGCCGGCGATCCCAGAGGCTACATCGGTTGGGCATTTTGTGCCCATACTCCTGAACGGGATTTATTCCTTTTATATTTTGAAAAGGATTGTCCCGGTGCTGTAGAAATAAGGAGATTGCGGAAAAACAGCACATACAGCGTGAAATGGTTTGACCCAAGAGAAGGTAAATGGTTCAGTGATCCTTCCGTCGATAAAGTTACCTCCGATGAAATCGGAACGGTGTCAATCGAACGCATAAGACCCGATCTTGACTGGGGAATGAGCCTGGTGCTGGATGATAACCAAAATTTGTAAGCAGTTATAAGACATTTCTTCTGCCTGATGGGTTTGCAAAGGTTAACATTTTATTGGCGAACGGACAGTTAACCGGAGCATACCTATCAGGCAAGGAAATCTTTTTACGACAGGAAAACCGTTCCCATGCCGCACCCGTGCCTTATTATGAGCCGATGGATTTGTACCGCTTAAGGCCTGTACGGAAAAAGGCATAACTAGGCAACAGAAACAAAAGCCCTACGATGGGAAGGAACATATAGAACACGTTTTTTTCCCTGTCCAACAGGTAAAGTAGCGGATAATACTGGAAAAGAGCCAAAGGAACCACGAAAGTGAGAAACATCAATATCTTTCTGCCATATATGGAAAAAGGATAGCGCCCGAATTCCCTGCCG
>Ga0134100_1003665_pt1 | contig 9828 bp, 10 predicted proteins | sample 11_taG_2_FD_94444 | JGI IMG/M metagenome (GOLD analysis project Ga0134100, IMG submission 94444) | Switchgrass degrading microbial communities from high solid loading bioreactors in New Hampshire, USA - 11_42_5_180_A3 metaG | ecosystem: Engineered > Bioreactor > Semi-continuous > Anaerobic >...
ATAGAGCAAATCTTTTTTGGCAACTGCCCACATTCCCTGCCACGGTGATGCAGCACTCGGGGAGCTTTCATTGATCGCCCTTATGGTTTGGGCTATTGGGGAGGCTGTTCTCTGAAAAGTGCCTCTTAACTGAAAGCTACCGATATTTTCTCTGGTCTTGGTCCGGTTTTTTTCCTGGGCTTTGGCTTGGGCTCCGGTTTGAGTTCCGGCTTGGGATTTGCCCGGTCCATTTGAGGAACTGCGAACTTTGGCACGTCTTCCCCCTCCTGCCTGCAAGGCAATAAAACCACGCCGAAAACCCTTCTCTAAGAGGTTGAAGGCCAAAAGAAACAGACCGACTCCCAGGAGAAATAGGAGCAGACACCAGAAGACTCCCGTGAAAAAGTCCCCTGCCATTCCGGCTACTAAAGACTGAGCAGCCCATCCCCAGGGAAAGTAATTCATGGCTTTCAGTGATGCGGTATTGCCTGCAAACCAGGCGCTGAGATTATTCCCCCCTTCTTCCATAAGCATACTGGGAAGCTGAAAAAAGAGGGCGATAAGGATTCCTGCCAAAGCACCGATAAAGCCTATGGCTTCTTTAGCCCGATGGGGCGGAATAAGGCGCATAACCACCAGATTAAAAATTAAAGCCAGGGCCGTGCCAATGACAATCAGGCCTATCCCGACCAACAAGGCCAATAGATAAAAGAATGTACCGGTATGAAAGTATAGACCTAAGAAAATTCCCGGTATTAAGACAAACTGAGCTGCGATTAGGAAATTGCTGCTGATAACGCTCAAAGATTTAACCAGAAATACCGCTTTCAAGGATACAGGAGCCAGAAAAAGAAGCTCCAAATCTTCGGACATATAAAGGGAGGCAAAAGCGGAAGTAATACCAAAAAAGATCTGGCCCATTAATCCGGCAAGAAAAAGCACAGCCAGAAAACTCTCTACCGCTTCTAAAGGAAGATAAGTCAAGGAACTATATACCATAAAGCTTATGGTAACAATAACGCCCAAAATCCCCAGAAGAAACAATATATAGAAAACCAGATAAGATTTTGGCTGATGCCTGAATTTGTTCCATGAGACCCGCAGCTGATTTTTCAAAAGAAGTTTAAAGCCCTGCCAAAAGGATTGGGGCTTTGGCGCTGCCTCAAACGGAGGGGGTAAAATTATTTTCACCGGTCTCCCTCCTCAAGGCTTTTTAACAATTCCTCATTTTCCTGTCCTCCGGTCAATTCCAGGAAAATATCTTCCAGGCTGCCTCCTTCACTGCCCACGGCTTGCCGAAGTTCTTCGGGGCTGCCTAGAGCGATAAGCTTTCCTTTTTGCAGGATGCCTACCCTATGGCACATTCTTTCCGCTATCTCCAGGATATGTGTTGATAAAAAGACAGCTACTCCTTGCTTGGCCAGTTCCTGCAGAATATCTTTCAAAAGCCGTGCACTGGCTGGGTCCAAACCTACTGTTGGCTCATCCAGGAAAATGACTTTGGGTTGATGCAGCAATGCTGAAGCCAACACAACTTTTTGCCGCATACCGTGGGAATAGCCTTCTAAAAGCTCATCTGCCCGATCCATGAGCCCGAATAGTTCTAAAAGCATTTCCCCTCTTTCCTTGGTTACTTCCCGGGGAATCTGGTAAAGGTCCCCCATAAGCCGGAGGAATTCCCAGGCGGAAAGCTTACTGTATAGTCTGGGCTGATCAGGCACATAGGCCAGCAAAGCCTTTGCCTGGGCAGACTGTTTATTAATGTCGTAGCCGCAGATTGAAGCACTGCCTGCACTGGGCTCCACAAGACCGGTGAGCATTTTAATGGTAGTGGTTTTACCGGCGCCGTTGGGTCCGAGAAAGCCAAATATTTCTCCTCCCCTTACTTCAAGATTAAGCCGGTCAACCACTGCCACTTCACCGTAGCGTTTGGTCAAGTCCTGAGTCTTTATAAAGATATCCTGCATAATATCCTCCTCATTAAAAATCAGAAAACAAGCACCCCAAAAAGAGGAAAAAAGTTAATCTCTAACCATCTGAAACCTTAGTCATTAAGGAAATTATAGCTTTTATATATCTTCTAAGCAATAAATACCCAGGAAGTAGAGAAAACCTTAATTTAACCAAACAGTAAACCCTGTTCCAGCCCAAAACTCCACCTATAAAAAAACTTAAGGTCACGTCAACCTTAAGTTTTTATGTTTCTATCATTTTTGAACTTTATTCCAAATTGAGGCGCTTGTTCAATACATAATTGGTGATGGAAAAATATATTGCACTAATTAGGGTCATAAAAATTATGAGTATAAGAAAGGCGATATGCATCTCCGTAATGGAAGAAAGATCGGGATTAAACAAGAAATCCAATCTCCCCACCCCAAGCAATGCCAGAAAACTCACAATCTGGGTCAATGTGCACAGTACAATAAAGGAGCCAAGAGAAGCCAGAATCCTACGCTGGGAAAACAGGTGCCCCAGAGCCATTGAAGCATAGAGAATTAATATGCTGGCAGCCAAAGCCAGGAAGATGATAATAATCCCTTCTAAACAAAACATCAAAGGATGTAAGTTACTTACTTTAAACAATTCGTTGAGGAAATTAAAGTTGAAATTAAAATTAAAATCGTCAAAACTGAAAACTATGACAAAAGCGGAAAGATTAGCAACAATACTACTTAAGATTGTCCAAACCATAGCTACCAGCATTTTCGAAGTAATATGCTGCCAGGGTTTTACGGGAAGGGTAAACATGAGATATCCTTCTTCACAAAGAAGATTCTTATAAAAACGCTGGATAACCAGCACCAAAGTTACAACTGCCACAGCCGCTACCACAATAACATAGGTTAACAAGCCGATGACCACTGGAATATCCCATTGGTTAGCATTGCTTGCGTTCAAAATAATGCGATTCACCAGGGCTAAGACCAGCAAGGCAAAATAGGATGGGACAAGTATTCTCCCTGTAGCTTTTAGCTCATATTTTAAGAGTTTAGTTAACATTTGAACACCTCCCGGAATAGGGCATCCACAGACTTTCCTTGTTCACCGCGAATTTCATCCACGGTAGCGTTCAAGACAATTTGGCCTTGGTTGATAAAGATTACATAATCTAGGATATTTTCTATTTCGGAAATCAGGTGGGTGGATATGAGGACAGTGCCGTTTTCATTGTAGTTACTGAGAATCGTTTTAAGGATATAATCCCGGGCTGCCGGGTCTACTCCGCCGATTGGTTCATCCAAAAGGTAGAGATCGGCTTTCCTGCTCATGACCAGAATAAGTTGAACCTTTTCCTTAGTCCCTTTGGACATGGTTTTTAATCTGTCTCCGGGATTTATATCGAGGCTTTTCAGCATCTCATAAGCTCTTTCTGCTTGAAAATCCGGATAGAAATCCTTAAAGAAAGCAATGATGTCATGAACCTTCATCCAATCATTAAGATAGGTTCTTTCCGGAAGATAGGAGACGATCTTCTTGGTCTCAACTCCCGGTTTTTTACCATCGATGAGAATCTCCCCGCCGGTAGGTTTTAAGAGCTCATTAGCCAGTTTTATAAAGGTGGTTTTGCCACTGCCGTTTGGTCCCAAAAGACCCACGATTTGACCTCGCTCAATTTTTAGATTGACATTATTTAGAGCCATCTTCGAGCCGAACTTCTTGGTCAACCCTCGACATTCTATGATTGGGTTCATTCTTTCATCTCCTCCGCCATAGTATTGATGATCGCGAGAATTTCCTTTTGATCAAAACCCATAAGTTTCATTTTTTCCAGAAACTCTTTGATTTGCTCTTTTGCCAGTCTTGTTTTTGCCATCTCTACCATACGCGCATCCTCCGTTACCGATCGCCCGCTTGTGCGATGAGTGATGATTAAGCCGTCTTCCTCCAACTTGGCCAAGGCCCTTTGCATGGTATTAGGGTTAACTGCCGCCTCCTGGGCCATATCCCTTACCGAAGGAAGCTTTGACCCTAACGGGTACACCCCTGCAAATATCTTTAGCTGGATTTGCTCAATGAGCTGGGTGTAGATGGGCCTATCGTTCTTTAAATCCCATGACATGGTGTCACCTCTTATCTTTAAGTATTTCCTTTGTATTACTGTATTATTGTATTAAGCTCTTAATACAATAATACATCTTTTTATAATTCTATCAAGAGAAAAAATCGGGTTCTATCAAAAAAATAAAAACTCTCCTATGGGCAGCCTGAATATTGATTGCTCAGGTATCTACCCAAAGGAGAGCATGGCCGGTTCACCTGCCCCTTGATAGGGCAATATTCCTTTTTCTTGACAGTCTCTTAAAGAGTTATTTGCAAAACAGTAAGCAAATACACATCTCAATTATTCAGCAGCCTTAAAATTATAAACAGGTTTTAGATGCTCCACAATCTCCACCGTATCCTGAATATTGTTGACGATATCTTCCATAGGTTTATAAGCTAAAGGAAATTCATCTAAGGTATCTTTGTTGACCGAGGTAGAGTACACCCCTTTCATAATCTCCTTAAACTGTGTCAGTGTTAAGGAATTACGGGCTTGTGTCCGGCTCATAAGACGCCCGGCACCATGGGGAGCAGAATAGTTCCAGTGGGGGTTGCCTTTGCCCATACAGATCAAGCTTCCATCCCGCATATTAATGGGGATAAGCAGCCGTTCCCCTTTTTGAGCTGAGACTGCCCCTTTGCGGAGAATCATGTTGTCTGTGTCAATATAATTATGAATTGTGGTAAACTGATCCACGATCTTCAGCTTCATTCCCCGAACCAGCTCATCCAGGATAGCTTTCCGGTTTAAGGCCGCAAAGCGCTGGACGATTTTCATATCATGGAGATAATCCTGGAATAGAGCTCCTGAAGTATGGGCTAGGGCTTTAGGAATATCTGTAAGGACCTCGGCCTTTTTCCGTTTGAGCTCTTTGGCGATTTCTTTTTTCCGGCCTTCTGCTTTAAGCTGGGCTATCAAAGCATCCAGATCGGCCTTGTTGGCTTTGTTTAAACTGCGGAAAGCTTCTTCCTGGTAAAGATTTGCTACTTCCGTGCCGAGATGCCGGCTGCCTGAGTGGATGATTAAGTAATAGTTTCCTTGGGAATCCCGGCTTACCTCAATAAAATGATTCCCCCCGCCAAGAGTGCCAATGCTTTTCCGGGCCCGGGTCAAATTAACTTCCTTTTGGCACTTGAGTTTCCCAAGATCTATCTCCTCATTATAAAGATGTTCCTTATCGCGAATATTAAAACCGCTGGGAATCCTGGCATATATCAATTTATCCAGCTTCTCCAGTTCCAGATGAGTGTTTTCCAATTTAGCCACTTCCATACCGCAGCCTATGTCTACCCCTACCAGATTAGGGACCACTTTATCCTGAATAGTCATGGTGGTGCCGATGGTGCAGCCTGCTCCGCTGTGTACATCAGGCATTATGCGAATTTTGCTTCCCCGGACAAACTCCTGGTCACATAAGGTTTGGATTTGCTGGATTGCCCCCGCTTCGATATTGTCAGTGAAAACCAAAGCCGTATTGTATTTGCCTTTTATCTCTAACATTGACATCTCCTTTTCTTCTTAAAAAACTAATCCGTAAAGACTAAAAAGCAGTTAAGAAGTATATATCTTAACTGCCAAAACACGTTTTGCCGGCTTATTTTACATAAAAGCCTGCTAACTTCATATCTTTGTCAAAAGCAATACTGTATGTGAGTTGCCTTTTTCCATATAATGCTTTAGCCACATAGACTGCATATTCTTGCCCGCCATCCTGAAAACCGTAAACTTCAGTTTTCCGTATCTTTTGGAATTCTCCATAGTTATCAATTTTTTTCTGTACCTTACCCATTGCCTCATCGGTTAAAGCCTTCTTGATTTCCTCAATGCCCATATCCCGTATTGCCTGATAGTCCTTAGCATTAACCAGTTCAATTACTTTTGCCCCGGTTTCCTCGACCAATGCTTGATCAAAATCACTGGAAAGCTCGCTTTTTTTGCTGCTGCAGCCCACAAGTAAGGCCAGGCAAAGGAAAGAGATCAATACTAGCATCCCGGTTTTCTGCCATTTGTTCAACTTCATTGTATATCCTCCCATAAATAATAATTACAATTATAATTAAACGGTTTATTTAGAAAGGATTCTTTCCACTTCCACCACATACATGGTGTGATAGTCCTTCAGGGGATAGTTTTTCTCATCTATTCCATCCACGAGGAAACACTCCGGTTTTAGTTCCTGGGCATAAAGCTTTTTGCATAGGAGAGTCATTTTAGCCTCTTGAAAATAGGGGGTTCCGTCTTCAGCTTTGACTACGGTTAACCCGGATTCTTTGATTTTATCCACATCTCTTCCCGACACTCTTCCCAAATAGCCCAGTTGCTTTTTATAAGTGGGCGGGAAGAAAGAAAGGGAAAGGGTTTCGGAAGCATCCACAAACTCTTTGGTATAACGGGTAGGACGGATAAAAACATAAGCCACATATTTATTCCACAAAACACCAAAGCCGCCCCAGGAGGCTGTCATGGTGTTTACTTTTTCCCCTTTGCCTGCGGTAACCAGCATCCATTCCTTGTCTAAAAGGTGAAAAGGGTTTTGCACAAATTGTTCCGGAGTAATTTCCTTAAAATCACTCATACCTTATTCTCCTTTAATAAAAAGTTTATGCACCTTTAAGGGCACTTCATTGTTTTACTTAAATGCTTCACTTAATCCTTATAGAAGACTTATGCCAAAATCTCCTTACATATGGATAAGAAATTCTCTATGGTACCCTCTTCTTCCTGCTTTTTTTCGGAAGTCATTTCCCCTCTTCCCAACCGATCACAGTACCCCAAAAGAGCAATCTCCTCCACGGAAACCTCTTGCGCCATCTTTTTGACCTCGGCAAAAGGCAATCCTTTGACCACGAAAAGAATCTGCATATGCCAGCGGACCAGCTTGGCTACCTGATTGATGAAGACCTGGTCTCCGGTGAATTCCTGCAGAAATTCCCTGGCTAATTGCTCTCCCACAATATCATGCTCATAAGCAGTGATACGGCCCTTGCGCATTTTGGTCGTAGGGGCTTTACCTATGTCATGGAGCAAGGCTGCCCACATAAAGGCTGATGGATTCTGACTTAAATGTTTTCGTTCCGCAGCATTGTCCAAAACCAACAAAGTATGATTCCAGACACTGCCCTCAGGATGGTGCTGGGGGCTTTGGGGAGTATCCTTCAGGGCGCCCAAAAGGGTAAAGGGATATTCCGATTCAAAGATTCCTGTTTTGCTTAACTGGATTATATAAGCAGAAGGTTTGTGCTCTTGCATGAGGTGCTTATCAAGTTCCTGAAAGGTAATACTTGGCATAGCTATTTCTCCTTACTGAACTTTGACTTATACTCTGTATTTTACCCCATTACTCCAATTATTTATATATCTTAGATATCCTGAGTACCTAGTCCTGCAAGTTCAAGACCTCTTTGATATTTGCTTTTTTCTTCCGGTATTAAAGAGTACCTTTCCTTAAGGATCTCACCCAACTCCAAAATACTTGCCACCTGACCCTTCTTTAATTCCAGCTCCAGTTCACAGAGGGGTTCTTTTTTATGTTCCGTGGTGATTTCTCCTACATCAAAGGCCAGCTCTATCAGGCTGCCGTCAGAAAATGTAAGATCAAGAGCAGTCCGTTTAAAGCGGGTTATGAAAATTGGGATAAGTTCTTCATTTTTAATCAGTTGTCCGAGCTCTTGACCTAAGGGTAAATCCTGAAAAGGTTCCAAGGTTGGCTGGGCCTCAGCAAGTGAGCGATTCCATTCACTGCGCTGAGATAATCCCTGAGCCGAGGAGCCAAAACCTTTGATGGTGGCCGTAAATTTCCCTGCAGAGTTTCTAATCCGGTAACATACTTTATGCTTAAGGAGCTGAAAATCAGGCGTATCATAATAGATGGTTTCATATTCTTTTATTCGGGGAGAGGCATTCTGACTTAAATCTTTTAGCAAAGAATCCTTAAGCAGTCTTTCCCCCAGTTCAACATCTTTCACTTTAAGTTTCAGCTCTATTTCTTTGGATTCCTGTTCACTCATGGAAGTTCCTCCTTAAACAATATCACACCTGTCCCGTATCTCTTATCGAGTCTTAACGATACCTTTCTCCCGGGAAGATGTCAAGAGTAGCTCCTAAACAAAAATGACTTTTTTATAGAGAAGGAAATTCCAAAGAGTTGCGGCTCCCATGACCAAAACTTTTGCGATATAATCCGCCATTCCCCAACCCGCCAAAACCGTAATCAGCCAGGTGGTAAAGACCATATTAAAAAGAATCAGGGAGATATATAGGATAAAACTTTGACTGATTTTACCCTTGCTGCGAAAAGACCAATTCCGGTTAAAGAGAAAATTCACCCCTGTAGCCACAACCATAGCCGAAATATTGGCGCCTGCTATGGCCAAGCCAAGGATACGGTGCAAGCATAAGAACAAAAGCAATTCTAAAAGGGCTGTAGAGCCCCCGACAATCAGATATCGAATTAATATATGATTCCCTCCTAAGATAAGGATGATTATATTATTAAGAATTGCCCATACCATTCTTTACTATGCAGCACTATCACGAAAGCGGAAAAAAGGAGTGCTCTTTTGAAAAGGTCACTCCCATGCTATGGTATTAAAAAAGATACCTCCATTGAATATCTTGATTAGATTTTCAGGAAAAAGTAGAAAATCATGATGATTTCAAGTCCTACTTTAACAAGGGTTCCGCCCAGGATACCCACCAAGGTGCCGAAACCTACCCGGATTGCTTTCTCAAAATCAGTCTTCCTAAAAAGCAATTCTGCTCCTACTGCTCCGAGGAAGGGTCCCAGAAGAAGCCCTAAAGGAGCGAAGAAAAGACCTGCCACCATACCCAGGGCTGCCCCCCAGCTGGCCTGTTTGCTGCCGCCGAAACGCCGGGCTCCTTCCATACCGGCCAAATAATCCACCAGGAAAAGAAAGGCGAAGACTACCCCTTGGAACAAGTAAAAACTGAAGCCCAAGGTCGCAAAGTCTGTCATAAAACCATAGATAAGCATCCCGATATAAATAAGCACTGCCCCGGGTAAAAAAGGCATTACAGTCCCAATCAAGCCTAAAACAAAGAAGGCACTGGCAATGATCAAGGCTGATGTAGCCAAGTTGATTCCTCCTTTAGCCCCCTATCTCGATTCCCAAGCTGCGGGCAGCCTGTAGGATGGGGTCATCCAAACTGACCTGTTTAAGTTTATGCACAGCATCAGCCAAGGGTACTCGTACAATGTTTTGTCCTTGCAGGGCTACCATTTTTCCGAAATCCTCATCCAAGGCCGCTTCGACGGCAGCTACCCCATAGCGTGTGGACAAGACCCTATCTACGGCTATAGGTGATCCTCCCCTTTGCAAATGTCCCAGCACGGTAACCCGCGTCTCCATCTTTGTGGCTTCTTCCAAATCTTTGGCCAGTTTGGAGCCGATCCCTCCTAATTTAATAGGGTCAGTTCGACCGGGAAGTACCCGCTCCACGACCATTTCCCCGCCTAAGGGTTTGGCACCTTCCGCCACAACAATAATGCTGAACTGTTTTCCCTGTTGAGCCCGTTTTTCCACAGCCTTAACCACTCGCTCCAGCTCATAAGGCACTTCCGGAATGAGGATTACATCCGCACCTCCTGCCAGCCCGGCATAGAGGGCTATCCAACCGGCGTACCGGCCCATGACTTCAAGAATCATAATCCGGTGGTGGGATTCAGCCGTGGTATGGAGGCGGTCCAGCGCTTCTTGGGCTGTGGCCACTGCCGTTTGAAAACCAAAGGTGAGATCCGTACACAAGAGATCATTGTCAATGGTCTTGGGAACTCCCACAAC
>Ga0134100_1003671_pt1 | contig 9818 bp, 7 predicted proteins | sample 11_taG_2_FD_94444 | JGI IMG/M metagenome (GOLD analysis project Ga0134100, IMG submission 94444) | Switchgrass degrading microbial communities from high solid loading bioreactors in New Hampshire, USA - 11_42_5_180_A3 metaG | ecosystem: Engineered > Bioreactor > Semi-continuous > Anaerobic >...
GCAAGGATGTTCAGGTTTGTCTCCATTGCGGTGCGGAACGGGAATCCCGGGTGCGCTTCGACGGACCGCGCTACAGAAAAACCCAGGACGGGATCCCGAACTTTTCCACCGCCAACGTCCGGTATCCGGAAAACCCGAGGACTGTACCAGCCACTGCCAGCTAGTTTCCCGCGCACCGCGCACGCACGCCGTCCCCAAAGGAACGGTCGCGCGATGCCCGCGGAGCCGCGCCCGCAAGCGCCGACATTGCGGGCCGCGCCTTCGGTTGGCTCCGGAGCGCTCCGCGGGCTTCGCCCGGCGGGCCTCGTCGCTCCGCAGGAGGAGGCCCGCCGTTTCTACAGTCTAATCTAAACTCCCCGGGCCCAAGTTGCGTCACAATGGATAGGGGCCGGCGCCAGGCCGCCCCTCCATATATGTTCGGCATCCTTTCCTGCATTCGGGCTGCGGCGGTGTGCGCGCTCGCCAGCCTGACTGTGCCGGCCGCGGCGCAGGAGGTGGTTTTCCGCAGCGATTCGCGCCTGGTGGTCCTTCACGCCACCGTACTTGACAAGGACGGGAACCGCGTGACCGACCTCCCCAAGAGCGCTTTCCGTGTTTTCGAGAACGGGGTGGAACAGGAGCTCAAGATCTTCCGCCGCGAGGACGCCCCGGTCTCCCTCGGCTTTCTGATCGACGACAGCGGCAGCATGATTAACCGGCGAGAGAAGGTCGCGGCGTCCGCCATGTCGCTGCTCCGCGCCTCGCACCCCGATGACGAGGGCTTCGTGGTCCACTTCAACGAAAAAACCTACCTCGACACAGAATTCACCACCGACCGCGCCAAACTCGAGCGCGGCCTCACGACCTTCGATTCCCGCGGCTCCACCGCCATGCGCGACGCCTTGCGCCTTGCGATCGAGCACATGGACCGCCGGGCTTCCGAGGACAAGAAGGTGATCGTGGTGGTCACCGACGGCGAGGACAACACCAGCCGCGTCGACCGCGATTTCATCGTCAAAGCTGCCCAGCAAAGCGGTGTAATCATCTACGCCATCGGCCTGCTTACCGATATCCCGGACGAACGCACCGAAGCCGCCCGGCACGAGCTGGACGCCATCACCCGGGCCACCGGAGGCAGGGCGTATTACTTGAAAGACGTGAGCGAAGCGGACGCCGCCGCGCAGGAGATCGCGCGCGAAATCCGCGACCAGTACACGCTGGCCTACTCCCCGTCCGACACACGGCTCGACGGCTCATACCGCAGAATTCAGGTGTACGCCGGCCAGGACCTCGTCGTCCGCACGCGCAACGGCTACTACGCGGGCGCCAAGAGCTCGGTCGAACTCAGAAGGGGCGCCGAACCGGCGCCGTAGCGGCCGCGCGGTCCGCCGCCCGCGGCTCACTTGGTGAACGCATACCGGAAGCCGTTTTCGGCAATCCCGCGCAGTTCGTCATCGGTGAAGCCGAAAACGCGCGCCGCCAGCTCGTATTCGTGCTCGAGCGTGGTGTGGAACATCGCCGGGTCATCTGTGCCCAGCACTATAGGCACGCCCGCCTCGTAAATCCGGCGCACCGGGTGGTCTTCGAGCCTCCGCACCGCGCCGGTCGCCACGTTACTGGAAATGCAGATTTCCAGGGGAATGTCCTTTTCGCGCAGGTACGCCAGCAACTCGGGATCTTTCGCCGCGTGGATTCCGTGCCCGATGCGTTGCGCGCCGAGCGGACTGCCCCCCACACGGATGCCGGACCCGCCGTCTCCCCGGCGTGAATGGTGAGGTTCAACCCCGCCTCGCGCGCGAAATCGAAGACGCCGGCGAACCACTCCACGGGCCCGCGCCTTTCATCACCGCCGATCCCAAACGCCACCACACCGCTTCCCGCCCGCGCGGCCGCCAGCTTCGCCACCTTCATCGCATGCTCCGGCCCAAGCTGCCGGATCGCGTCCAGAATCCAGCGCACCTTGACCGGGGAACGCGCCGCTTCCTCGCAAAGCGCGTCGTAAATCGGCGCGAAATCCTGGTTTCTGGAAAGAATCACGCCGGCCGAGATCGTGATCTCCGCGTACCGTACGTTCTGCGCCGCCAGTTTATCCAGCAACCGCCGCGCAATCAGCGCGTAATCGGACGGGCGGCGTAAGTGCGCGACAATCCACTTATAGCTTTCGATAAACTCCGCGAAGTTCCTGTAACGGTATCGCGCGCGCACCTGCCCGGCCATAAGCGACGGATTCAACTCGCACATTGTTTCCGGCTCTACCGAACCCTCTAGGTGAAGGTGCAGCTCCGCTTTGGGCAGAGTGTGAACCATCACACCAATCCTGCCATAATGAGAGCACGCAATACGAAATCCTGAGATTTAAGGGCGCGGAGGATGTTGGTTTTTCATGACGCGTGAGGAGATTGAAGCGGTCACAGGCGGATACCACGGCGACGCATTCCGTATTCTCGGACCCCATGTTGTTGACCGGAAGAAGCCCCGCTGGGAGGTGCGGGCATTTCTGCCGCAGGCCGAGGAGGCCGCCGTCATCGTCGATGGCGGGGCGCGGCCGATGAGGAAAGAGCATTCGGCGGGCTTCTACGTGGCGTCGCTCGACGGCGAACCCAGGCCGTACAGGCTGTGCGCCCGGCTCTGGGGCGGCGGAACGGTGGAATTCGAGGATCCCTACCGCTTTCCCCTCCTGCTCTCCGATTTCGAGCTGCATCTGTACAGCGAAGGCACGCACTATGAGAGTTACCGCTCGCTCGGCGCGCACATCACCGAAGTGGACGGAGTGAAGGGCGTCCGCTTCGCGGTGTGGGCGCCCAACGCGGAAGTGGTGACGGTGGTCGGCGACTTCAACGACTGGGACGTGCGCCGCCACCCCATGCGCCACCGCAACGGCGGCATCTGGGAGATTTTCGTGCCCGGCCTGACACAGGGCTGCAAGTACAAGTACTTCGTGCGCTCCCGCTTCCACGGCTACCAGCAGATGAAAATGGACCCCTATGCCTTCTACTGCGAAACGCCGCCGAAATCCGCTGCGATCGTCTGGGACGTCGACTCCTACGAGTGGGGCGACAGCGAGTGGATGGAAACGCGAGCGAAGACCGACTGGCTGAAGAGCCCCATCTCCATCTACGAGGTGCACCTGGAATCCTGGCTGCGCGGGCCGCACAACCAGATGCTCACCTACCGCGAGCTCGCCGTTTCGCTGGTCGAGTACGTGAAAAAAATGGGCTACACCCACGTCCAGTTCATGCCCATCATGGAATATCCGTACTCCGGCTCCTGGGGCTACCAGGTCATCGGCTACTACGCCCCCACTTCGCGTTTCGGAACGCCGGAGGATTTCATGTACCTGGTGGATTCGTTCCATCAGGCCGGCATAGGCGTGATCATTGATTGGGTGCCCGCACACTTCCCCAAGGATGCGCACGGCCTGGCCTACTTCGACGGCACCTCGCTTTACGAACACGCCGATCCGCGCAAGGGCGAGCACCGCGACTGGGGAACAAAGATTTTCAACTACGGCCGCAACGAAGTGCGCGCGTTCCTCATCTCAAACGCCCTGTTCTGGCTGAAGAAGTACCACATTGACGGCCTGCGCGTGGACGCCGTCGCCTCCATGCTGTATCTCGACTACTCCCGCAAACCGGGCGAATGGATTCCCAACGCTTTCGGCGGCCGCGAAAACCTGGAGGCCATCGACTTTCTCCGCCGCTTCAATGAACTGGCGCACCAGGTGCCGGGGGCCTTCACCGTCGCCGAGGAATCCACCGCGTTCCCCGGCGTCTCAAAGCCGGTCTACACGGGTGGTCTTGGCTTCACCATGAAGTGGAACATGGGCTGGATGCATGACATGCTGCGGTATTTCTCCAAGGATCCCGTGCACCGACGCTTCCATCACAACGACATTACCTTCAGCTTGCTGTACGCCTTCCATGAAAACTTCGTGCTGCCCATCTCTCACGATGAGGTCGTTCACGGAAAGCGGTCCCTGCTGAGCAAGATGCCCGGCGACGAGTGGCAGCGCTTCGCCAACGTCCGCGCGTTCCTTTCTTACATGTACGGGCACCCCGGGAAAAAGCTGCTGTTCATGGGCTCGGAAATCGGCCAGTACGAGGAGTGGAATTACAACTCGGGCGTGCGCTGGGAGCTGCTGACGTTCGATTATCACCGCAAGCTTCAGACGCTGGTCCGCGAGCTGAACCGCCTCTACACTTCCGAGCCGGCGCTTTACGAAATCGACTATCACTGGAGCGGGTTTGAATGGGTGGATTTTCACGACGTGGACCACTCCATCATTGCGTTCCTGCGCCGCGCCGACGATCCCAACGACACACTGCTGTTCTGCTGCAACTTTACACCCGTCCCGCATCACAACTACCGCTTCGGAGTGCCCTCGGCGGGGTTCTACAAGGAAATCTTCAACAGCGATGCGGAGATGTTCGGCGGCAGCAACATGGGGAATCGCGGAGGCGTCCCGTCGCTGCCCGTGCCGGCTCACGGGAAAGACAACAGCATTGCGATCACGCTGCCGCCGCTGGCGGTGGTTGTATTCAAGAAACAGTAGAGTCTGCGCCAGTCCGCTCGATGGAGGCGGTCCGGCGCAAGATTGCCGCGTTGGAAATTGAGTTATGCCGCAGATCTGGGACGTAATTATCGTCGGCGGGGGTCATAACGGTCTGGTAGCCGCCGCGTACCTGGCAGGCGCGGGCCGCAAGGTGCTCGTGCTCGAGCGCCGCGAGCTGATTGGCGGCTGCGCGGTGACCGAGGAGGTCTGGCCCGGTTATCGCGTCTCCACCGCCGCCTACCTGGTGAGCCTCATGCAGGAGCAAATCGTGCGCGACCTGCGGCTGCACGATTTCGGCTACCGGGTGGACCCCAAGGATCCCGCATTTTTCTCCGTCTTCCCCGACGGCCGCCATCTGTTCATGTGGCAGGACCGCAAGCGGACGCTGGAGGAGATCCGGAAATTCTCGCCCCACGATGCCGCCGTCTACCCGGACTACGAAGAGCACCTGGAGCGGCTCGCGCGCATCGTCGAGTTCCTGCTGTTGAAAACGCCGCCGCAGTTCCCTCCGAACGGTCTTCTCGATCTGCCGGACTACCTCAAGTTTGCCGCGCGCCTCTACCGTTTCAACCGCTCCGAGATGGCCGATCTCGTCAAGGTGTTCACGCAGAGCGCCGCCGACTTTCTCGACGGCTGGTTCGAGTCGGACGAGGTCAAGGTGACCCTTGCCACCGACGGAGTCATCGGCGCCAACGGCGGCCCATGCTCGCCCGGAACGGCGTATATCCTGCTGCCTCACTGCATGGGAGGCGCCGGCGGCCATCGCGGCCTGTGGGGATTCGTCCGCGGCGGAATGGGGGCGCTTACGCAAGCGCTCGCCGCTTCGGCTGAAAGCCGCGGCGCGGTGATTCGCACCAACGCCGAAGTCGCACGCATCATCGTGCGCAAGGGCGAGGCGCGCGGCGTCGTGCTGGCAAGCGGCGAGGAGATCCTGTCGACGATGGTCGCCTCCAACCTCGATCCGCGCCGCACGTTCCTGAAGCTGATCGACGCCGCCGAGCTCGATCCCGATTTCGCCGCCGCCATCCGCCGCTACCGCAGCGAGGGCACCTCGCTGAAGATCAACCTCGCGCTCTCGGGCCTGCCCGAGTTCACTGCTTTGCCCGGCGCGCCCGGCCCGCAGCACCGCGCGACAATGCACATATGCCCGTCCATGGAATACGTCGAGCGCGCCTGGGACGACGCCAAGTACGGCTACCCCTCCAGGCAGCCCTTGCTCGAACTCACCATTCCCACCATGTACGATTCCTCGCTTGCGCCGCCGGGGAAACACATCATGGGCATTTTTCTCCAGTACGCGCCGTACACCCTGCGCGAAGGCTCCTGGGACGAGCTGCGCGAGCCCTACACCCGGCATGTGCTGGATCTCATCGCCGCGTACGCGCCCAACATTCACTCGATCATCGAAAACGTGCAGACGCTCACGCCGCTCGACCTCGAACGCCGCTTCGGCCTCACCGGGGGCAACATCTTCCACGGAGAGATGAGCCTCGATCAGATGTTCTTCATGCGGCCGGTGGCAGGCTGGGCGCGCTACCGGACTCCGATACGGAATTTGTACCTCTGCGGTTCCGGCGCGCATCCCGGAGGCGGCGTGATGGGCGCTCCCGGCTACAACGCAGCCCGCGAAATGCTGCGCGCTTGATCTCTCTTGCGCGGCAATCCGCTTCCACCGGCTGATAAGATGGATGATTGCTAATCTGGGATAACAACGGAGGGAAGCTGGAAGGATGAAAGCGGCGCAGATTGGTGTGGCGTGCCTGGCGCTGATATTGTTTGCGGCGGCTGCGGTGCAGAAGAGCAAGAATGCCGGGGATGTTGAGCGCGGCAAGGCGGTATTCGAACAGTGCGCGATGTGCCATAGCACTACCAGCACCGAAAAAGGTATCGGCCCCGGGCTCAAAGGTCTCTTCAAACGGCAAAAACTGGCGAACGGGAAGAAGGTGACCGAAGCGAATGTGATGGAGCAAATCGACGAGGGCGGCGCCGGGATGCCCGCGTATGCGGATATGCTTTCGCCCGAAGAGAAACGCAACCTGCTCGCGTATTTGAAGACGCTTTAACCCACCGTCGCCGCGCCGGGATTGCCGCGCGGCAGGACCCGTAACACGATCCGCCTGCATAGGATAGAATGAACTTCTGCCCTCAAAAAAGGCGGCGTTTATGCGTGTATTCTGCGCTTTCGTGCTCTTTGGATTCCTGCTGACGGCGCTTCAACCGGCATTCGCGCAAGAGGATTCGGACGATGTCCTGTATGACCGTGTCCGCCTGCGCCTGGCTTCGAGCCGCGACGTACGGGCCGCCATCGACGTCGAGGTGAAGGACGCGGTGGTGACTCTGCGCGGCAAAGTCTCCGAGGAGAAGCAGAAAAGCAGCGCCGAGAAGATCGCCCGCAAGACCAAAGGCGTGAAAAAAGTGATCAACGAGATCGTTGTGGAGGCCCCGCCCAAGCCTCCCGCGTCGTAGCCCGGGGTGCTCTGCCATCACCTCCCTGCGCCGCGACCCGGCGGCAAAACGCCCATCCCGGCTTTCTTGACCGCAAAAGCCTGCGGCCTGCTCAGGGGCTACTTGAATTCAAGTCTGTAGAGTTCGAAAAGATCCACGGTGTGGCGCCCCGGATTGTCGTACCGGTGTTCCGCCAGCAGGGCGTTGGCGCGGGACCGCAATTCGGCCGCCGCCCTTCCTCGCTTCTCCCGTTCTAAGAGGTACGCGTAGTTCTGCAGGCAGGCAGCGGCCCGGAAGTGCTCGCCCCCGAATTTGTCGTAGATGGCGATCGCGCGCTGGAAAAGCTCTTCGGCCGGCTCGTAGCGGCCCGCCCGGACGTAGGTGACGGCGAGGTTCTGGGCGGAGTCGGCTACGCGTGGATGGTCGGGCCCGAGGACACGCTCCACCATGCGGAGCGCCTCGGTGAGCACGCGCTCGCTTTCCACGTAATCCCCGCGTTCGGCGGCAAGGCGGCCGACGTTGTTCAGGGTCGAGGCGGTGAGCGTGTGGCCGGCGCCGAAAGCCACCTGCGTGATTTCGAGCGCGCGCCGGTAAAGCGATTCGGCCTCCTCGTAACGGCCCTGCTTTTCGCAAAGCAAGGCCAGGTTGTTGAGCGAGGTGGCGATGGCCGGATCGCCCGGCGCGAGAGCCCGCTCGCGGATGGCGATTGCGCGGCGCAGGAGCTGAGCGGCTTTGGAATACTTGCCTTCGTCGCTGTACAACGCCGCCATATTGTTGAGCACGGCAGCGACCAGGGGATGGTCGGGGCCAAAGCGCTTTTCGCGGGAGGCCAGCGCCTGGCGGTACAGGCGTTCGGCTTCGATGAATTTGCCCTGCTGGTGGTACAGATAAGCGATGTTATTGAGGGTGAGCGCGAGGTTGTCGTCGTTGGGGTCAAGCGTCTTTCGCTGGATTTCGAGCGCCTGGGTGTAGAGCCGTTCAGCCTCCGGGATCCGCCTCTGGAAAGCATAGAGGGCGCCGAGGTTGACTATGGTTTTCGCGGTCTCCGGATGGTCCGGGCCGCTCAGGCGCCGCCGCTCGTCGAGAGCCCGCAGGCAGAATTCCTCTGCCCGCTTGTAATCGCCCATATCGGTGTAAAGCGCGCAGAGGTTATTGAGGGTCGAGGCAATGCTGGCGTTGGAAGAACCCGGGGTTTTCCAGACGGCCAGCGAATCGAGGTAGGATTCTTCGGCCTCCGCAAACCGAGCCTGGCTGTGGTAAAGCGAACCGAGGCTGTTCAGCGTTACGGCCATCGCGGAACTGCCGGCCATGCCGCCTTTCTCGCACGCCTCCCGCGCGCGAAGAAAAGCCTGTTCGGCCTCCAGGTTGCGAGACTGTGCGCTCAAAGACGCCCCGAGACCATTCAGCGCGATCACCAGCCGTGCGGTGATTCGTCCGTCTTTCTCCAACTCCCTGACGGCGCTCCGCCACGCGCCTTCGGCTTCGGCGTGTTTTCCCTGTTGGGAGTATTGGGCAGCCTGTTTAGCAAATTTTTCGAAATCCTCTGCTGCTTGCGCTTGGGCCGCTGCGCCGCACAGCGCGAAAAGGCACACTGCGAGCGTGGCGCCTTGTTTCTGGAACACTTTGCCTCCTCTGACGTTGAAGTACAAGCGCCGACAACGACGTTCTGCTGGTTGCGCGTGGGGTCTGTGCGCCGCCGGAGTTCGCTGTTGTAAAAGGTAAGACGAACGAGGGCGCGTTTTGTTCTGAAAAAAATTCAACGACGGCGAACTGTTAGGCGATAAAGTGTTAGCGTGGCGAGTCGGGTCTGGAACAGCCGCGTGTTCCGTCTTGCACTGATTGCAATAGCGGTTGTTATCGCGGCGGGGGCATGGCTGCTGCACCGTGCAGGGCGCGCCCTGGACGAATCATCGCAAATCGCAGCGGCCGAATCAGCCGTAGAATTTACAACCACGCGTTTGGACCGCGAATTGCCCCAGGTGGAAGCGATCGCGGCGCCGGCGGTCTTTCACGATGCCGCCATCTATCTCGGCAAGCTCTATGTATGCGGGCCGGCCGGACTTATTGAACTCGATTCCAGCGGCGGCGTGCGCGCGCAGTACCGGGCGGGGATTGAGTTACCGGGTCCGCTGGGCGCCATCGCGGCAGGCATTGCCGGCGCTAGCGAATCGGAGCTTTTCATTGCCACCGCGGGAGAAGGGCTAATTGCGTTCAACGGCCGCGAATTTCGGCAGATCCGTCCGGAGGGCGCTCCCTATCGAACGATCACGGCGCTGCTTCCGCTGCCCACGGGACGTATCCTGCTCGGAACGCACAAGAAAGGCGTGCTGGTCTACGACGGCAGGCACATTGCGCCGTTTCACGCGGCGCTCACGGATCTCCCGGTGACCGCACTGGCGGGCGACGACGCCGGCGTATGGGTGGGCACACTGGACCGCGGCGTGCTCCACTGGCGTGCAGGAGAAGTAAATGTGTTCGGGGAGACCGAGGGGCTGCCCGATCCGCAAGTCCTTTCGCTGGCCGTAAAGGGCGACAGCGCGTACGCGGGCACGCCGATGGGAGTGGCGGAATTCACCGGCGGGCGCTTCACGCGGGTGCTGGTCCACGGCGTTTTCGCACAATCCCTGCTGGTGCGCGGCGACGTGCTGGCGATCGGCACGATGAACGAGGGCGTGGTGCAGGTCCCGCTGGGCGGCGGCCTTCCTCGGCCCGGCGCGGCGATGGGCGAACCGCTCCCCGGTAAGATCGAGCGGCTGATCGAAACCGGCGGCGCGATTCTTGCCGTCGCGGACCACGGGCTCTACCGCGTGGATGAGCGGCGCGGCGCCTGGAGCCGCCTGGA
>Ga0134100_1003678_pt1 | contig 9809 bp, 9 predicted proteins | sample 11_taG_2_FD_94444 | JGI IMG/M metagenome (GOLD analysis project Ga0134100, IMG submission 94444) | Switchgrass degrading microbial communities from high solid loading bioreactors in New Hampshire, USA - 11_42_5_180_A3 metaG | ecosystem: Engineered > Bioreactor > Semi-continuous > Anaerobic >...
AATAAAATCCTGGATTTGCCCAGCTAAAAGGGTGGCTCGCTCGTAATTCTGTTCCTGAATACTTTTCTCCAGATAAGTTTGAGCGGCGTTAAAGCTTGCATAACCTAAAATCAATAAGGGCAAGGCCGACATAAGAACCCCAAAAAATAAAACCTTGACCTTAATGCGTTTCCACCAGGGGTACCTTACCTCACTCATTACCAACCACCTCATCCGCCAGACTCAGTACCGCCCGGGAGGGCCTTATTCCCAAATAATGAGCAGTTTTAAGATTCACCGAAAAAACTATTTGGTCCGGGGTCTCTACGGGAATCTCAGTGGGATTCTGCCCCTGAAGGACTTTATAAACAAGATTGGCAGATTGATTTCCCTGGTTCCAGTTAGATGTTCCATAAGAAGCCAAACACCCATCTTGGGTATCCTCGGGATAGACGCCAAAAACAGGTATTTTTAATTCCATTGCCTTGTGGACTATCTCCCTTGTCTGGCTTTCGAGAAAAAATCCCGGGAGAAGAACAATGGCCTCTTCCTTAGCCTCTTCAATACGCCCAAAGACTTCATCTACTTCTTTCTGGTTGGTAATGGTATAAATGCTTATCTCAAGCCCCATTTCCTGAGCCCCTTGCAAAAGCTCTTTTTGGGTCTGCTCAAAAATCGGTACCCGAGAATCGCCTAAAACAGCTACCTTATTAAGATCAGGCAGCAATCGATGTAATAGTTCTAAACGCTTAGGTGTTAGTTCATAGTGATAGTTATTTAGCCCGGTTAAATTGCTGCCAGGAAAGGCCGTATCTTCCACGAGGCCAATTGCACTAGGGGAAAGAGTTCCCATAAAAATCACCGGGGTTGGTGATTCTTTATCTCCCTTTTGGCTTAAAGTAAGTTCTTTAAGGCTTAAAGCTTCTACCGCTCCGGAAGCCACCAAAACATCAGCCTTATTCACAAGCAATTCCTTCCCTAATTCAGCAAGTTTAGAGAGATCATTTTCAGCGTTTCGAATATCATAAACAATGCCTTCTCCTTCAATTAAGCCCAATTCTTCGAGACGAGATTTTAAGGCTTCCACCTTGACCAACCTCAGGTCATTAGCTACAAGAACCCCCACTTTATAGGGTTCTTTCGAAGGACCAGAGAATTCAGCAACCTGAGTCTGGAGAAATAAGATTAAGAGAACCAAACTTACGAATATGACGACTGCTTTTTTCATCCCCACTCGCCCTTTCTACCACGCCTTCTGAATTGGATTCTCCTATAGTCTATCAAGAGGCAGAAAAATAAGCAAAAGGAACCGTTCGACTGCAATACCTTATGATCATTATACTAACACAGCTTATCCACTTCGTGGATAAGCTGTACTTAAATATAATTAACTTACCTATCAATTCGTGACGAGATTTTCATTTGACCAAAAGGTTGAAAATGGTAATGCCCCTAGGGAGCTGAAACCGCTTTGGTCGGAGTGGTCATTTTTAATGTGGAGGATTTTTTCGATTCTTCTATCCCATAGATGGGTAAGAATTTAAAGGCCAGATAGAGGATAATCACTTCCAGGAGGGCAAAGCTACCAATAAAGATCAGGTGCTTCGGTTCGGCATAGTAAGGGTTAAAGGTATTGCCGCTTAAGGGAACTTGCTGTCCGCCGATTACGAAATTAATGCGCATGGCAATAACACCGATAAGAGTAAACAAAGAGGCCAGAGATACCATGGTCAGGGACTTGCGGGTCTTGGACCAAAAAGTAATTAAGAATGGTAATACCAACCCTATACCAATCTCCAAACCAAGGAAGCTTACCTTATGACTGCCATGGAGAAGCATCTCTGCTGCCGCATAGCCAGAAGCATTGCCAAAGTAAAGAACGATAAAGTTGATTAACATAAGCACACCGTCCACAACGATAAACCACATCATAAGACGGGCAATATCCAAAATGATAGCACGTCGCTCAGGGGTAATTGCTTTTTCAGGGGAGAAAAAGCGCTGGGTTATTAAAAGAACGAGAATCAACAGTCCCGTACCTGAGACCATGGCAGACATGAGAAAGATAAGGGGCATAAGACCTGTGTGCCAAAGGGTTCGGGCTTGTACATTAGCCAGAATAAACCCTGTATACCCATGGACCATAAGGGCTAAGGGAACTCCTAAAGTTCCTAAGCGTTTAATCCACTTTTGATCCTGAACCAGAACAGCTTCGGAAAGGTCCCTTTTACCAAAAGTCAAAAATGCGCATAGAGATCTACGGAAACCTGTTAATTTTTGTGCTCCGAGAGCCAAATCCTTACGCATCATAAACCAGAGATAGAAAACACAGGTCAGGGGATATAAAGTGAGCAAATAGGTTCCATAGGAAATGGCTGAGGTAGGATTTAAACGGAAGAATAAGGTGTAAAAGCGTCCTGGTTGCTCCAAATCAGCAATAAGATGCAAAGGAGCAACAGCTAACAGAGCAATGGCCATAACTACTGCTGCTTTGGCAATAGGCTTATACTTTTGGATGCCAAAAACTGTTCCTAAAGTTGACAAAACAAAGGATCCGGCGCTTAAACCGGTGTAGAAAAAGTAGATAGCGATTAAATAGCCCAGTTGAACCGGATGCTCCACATTGGCTAAATATGTTATATCCATTTTATTTACCCCCCTTTGTCAAGCTTGTATAGTCTGCACCCATCAGAGCTTGATCCGCGCCAATATAATAAACTGTTGGTTTGGTGTTCATCTCTGGTTTGAGAACCTGTACAGGATTGTTGGCAATAAGTCTCGAAACTAAGCTGTTAGGATCATTAAGATCGCCAAAAACGCGGGCCCCACCCACACAAGTAGTGACACAGGCCGGTAAGAGCCCTGCCTGGGTACGGTGAAAACAGAAAGTGCATTTCTCGGCAGTCTTCCGAACAGGATTCACAAAACGGGCATCGTAAGGGCAAGCTGCCATGCAGTATTTACAGCCAATGCAGCGGTTATAATCAATCAAAATCTCCCCATTCTCCCCACGATAAGTCGCCTGAACCGGGCAGGCCTTTTCACAAGGAGCATTGTCACAATGGTTGCATAACCGAGGTAAGCGATGGCGAATAACTTCGGGATAGCTTCCCTTCTCAATCTCCTTAACCCAGGTACGGTATTTTCCGTCCGGCACGTTATATTCAATTTTGCAAGATACTGTACAGGCATTGCAGCCTACACATTTGCGCAAGTCAATGACTATACCGTAACGAATCGTTGATTCAGTCACTATTTCCACTCCTCTCTGCAGTGAAGTTCTAAATTCTAAATAAGAACTTCATCCTCAATTCTGGTATCCAGTAAGCTTTGAGCCTCTTCCCGGCAGAAGTTTGCGGCTATTTGAACAAAGCAGGTATAATAGCCCGTAGAATCAACTTGCTCCAAATCCTTTTTAAACAGATCGAGCCACTGATTCAAATGATCTACCAACAAAACTCTTTGATAATGGCGTAAGGGAGTAATATCTTTTTTCTCTTTCAGATATTCCTCTTCAACCTGGCAAAGAGAGGCAAGAGCCAAAAGCTCAAAACCGATGTGATCAGGAATCTTAATCTCTTTAAGGGGCTCAAAGATATTCAGTTGATTGGGTTCAAAGCCAATTTTTTGGTAGATGCTTTGCACCTCCAGGGTCCAACTACCCCAGAAACCTCCGAACTTTGTCTTCTTGCCTGCTTGACGCTTTGCCCCGCGAATGGCTGCTTCAAAGGGAGGAACAAAGCATCCTGAAACCGGAACAAAAAACAGGTCATAATAACTTTGTTGCAATTCTTCAAGCCCAGGATCATTTTTTTCTATTTGCTCCAAGAGTCTCATAAGCCACAAGTCATCTTCCAAGCTTGAAGCCCATTTCTTAAGGAATGCGAGTTGATCTAAGGAAGGCTCTTGGAGAAAGATTCCTGCCAGTAATTCATAACCCAGGGCTCTTTGCTGAGCACTTACTTCAATTTCCATCATGTTAGCCCCCTTTGGCCTGTTGTCTGTGTTGAGCTGTTACCCTTAACACTGGAGTTTTGCCCTTAAAGTTTGACGACTCTTGCTTTAACCGTATTACGATCCGTGGAGCCACCAACTAAATCCACCAGGGGATGAGGGCTCTTTAGACTGACATCCCTTAGGGCGAGATGATTGAGAAGCACTCCTTTGCCATCCTTGGCATCACCGCCAAATTTCTTACCATCTATCTCATATCCTTGCTTTCCTGATTGACCCCAGTGTCCATAACCATACTCAATAGCAATAGCTCCTTTAGCAACACCCTGCCGGACTTTAGCGATTCCCTCAACTTCACCGCTGGGTGTAATCAGTTTGACTTTGTCTCCTGTTTCAATACCCAGTTCCGCGGCATCTTCAAGGTTTAGCTCGATGTAGTTAGTATCTTGTATTCCCTTGAGTATGGGGACATTTGCCAAGTAAGCTCCTGTGCGATAGCGCGGTTTATAAGATACTGCGATAAAGGGCCAATCTTGAACCGGGTAGACCTCATCCACAGTTCTACCGTCGGCAAAGGTAGGAGGAACCCAACAAGCTGTGCCAGGATTGTATTCTCCGGTCATACAGTTGATGGAAGTCCCGAGTTTTTGATTGTAAATATTAATTACCTTACCAAATTTATTGGTCAGGTTATCCCCATCATAATTCTTATCATAGTCCTCAAAACGCCCACCCCGAGCCAGCAGATAGTAAACCTTTTTCCATTCCTCTTCTGTAAGGCTGTCTTTTACATCTTTAAGTTCCTCTTCAAGATTAGATAGAGCCAATTCTTCAGCGGAGATATCGGGAATAGGCGTTTCATCAAAAGCGATATTGGCCATAGCCTTCAAGAAATAGTCTGCTGCTGAGTTGAGAGGAGTTGGGTTACCTTCGGCATTGAGAATTCCCTTCTCTCCATAGCCAGGCAGATTAAGACGCTTAGCTATCTCAATCAGATAGGCTTCCATGGAATAAGGGTATCCGTCCTTAGTCTTGGGAACTAAAGGCTCGATGACCGGGCGGCGAGCACCGTTAGCCTTGGTTAAGACTGTATTCCAGATTGTCGGCACTCCCCAGCTTTCGTAAAAGGTAGTATCCGGAATTATATAGTCTGCATACTGGGTAGAATCGCCCATCATAACATCGATAGAGATAATCAGCGGGAGCTTTTGAGGATCTTTAAGAAAATCCTCCACATCTTTTTGGAAAAGTCCCGGGGTAGCATAGAGAGGATTAGCCATCCACATCATCAGAATTTTAGCCGGATAAGGATATCCCGCCATCATGGAAGGAATGACATGGCCTTCTAAACTATCGGCCAAGGGGCTCCAAGGCAAGGTAGCAGGATAAGGATTCTCTCCTCTGGCCTTTCGGGCTTTGTATTCCGGCGTATCCTCATAAGCCTTTCCTTCCCGGCTGATTTTCACTCCTTTGGGTTTTACTCCCCCAGGCACTTTGTCAAAGTTATAGCGTTTACCGGCGCCATCGGCAATATAACCGCCACCACTCTTAGTGGATCCGCCTTTTTTATTGATATTGCCATTGAGCGCGTTGAGAGTAGCTACTGCTAAAGAACTATAGAAGCCATTGGCGTGCATGGCTACTCCCCCGTGATGATCTGTGGCCGCTTTCGTTCCGTGGCTAAAATACTCTTTAGCTAAGCTGATAATCCGCTCTTGGCTAACTCCACACTCTCTTGCATACTCTTCATAGGTATAGGCGGTGGCGGCATCCAGAAGAATCTGCAGGGAAGTTTTAACCAACACTTCCTGATCCCCAAGGGTGACTTTACCGGTATAAAAAAGAGTTCCATTTTCTGTGTTCGTGCACAGAGTGAGTTTCCCAGTTTCCTGATCCACTACTACATAATTAGGATTGGTTTCGTCAGCCTTTTCAGCTAAACCAATATATTCTCCCAGCAAAAACTTGCCATAGTCTTGATGACCTTCTTCTTGGATAACCAAATATGTGGCGTTGGTCCAAGAGGGGAACTTCTTTTTCTGTGCCGCTGCCTTATTAGGTGAAATTAAGTAATTTTCATTGTATTTCTTGTTTTCCAAAGCCCAACGAATCATGGCCATAGCTAAGGCTCCGTCTCCTCCGGGACGAACAGGTACCCAAGATGATTCATCTGCCTTTGGAGAGTTATACATACCATTTTGAAGAACCGGGTCCACTATCACTGCTTTCATGCCATTTTGGGCCTGTGCCAGAGCGGATTTACGAGCCATGGGTTGGAAAGGCACACCGGCCTGACCGGGAGCGTTCCCAAAAAACATAACGAACTCTGCCCCCATATAGTCTGCCTTCATATGGGGTTTTTTGTCCCAGGTATCTAAAAAGGCCAGATATGCCACCCTCCGGCTGATTCCACAAATTCCCCCATGACCAAAATGGTTAGGTGAACCATAAGAGTTAGTCACAAAGCGTTTAGCAAAAGGAGTCCGTCCATCGTCTCTGCCACCAATAAAAACAAATTGGTTGGCTTTAACCCCCCAGCCCGGTTGATCAGGATAAATAGGAGTATCTAAATCCCGAACCTGACGCAAGCCTTCAATGGTTTGGTTTTCACCAATTTCAGCGAAAAGTTGACCTCCTTCAATGGTTTCTTCCAAGGCTTGCTCCCAAGTTATGGGTTTCCATTTTCCTTCACCCCGCTTGCCAGCTCTTTTCAGGGGAGTAAGAATTCGATTGGGATCGTAAACTATCTGAAAAGCTGAGTTACCTCTTTGGCAAACTGTAGCTCTTTGCTTGTGGCCATTTTCTTGGTACTGACCTAAAGCAAGATAGGATTCTTTAAGAGGGGTCTCATAAGGAAGATGTGGCTCGGCACAGCTTGGATGATAAGGGTTGCCCAGTACACGCAAAATCTTCCCACTTTTCTTATACCTTCACCCGGTTGCCGCAGTTGCTCCAACACCCTAAACAGACACTGGTTTTCAAAACAATTTCAGGATTCCAAATGATTTCACCTGTGGTTTTATCAATTTTCAGCTCTACCGGCAGGGCATCCTTGTCATAGGGAGTCGGATTGGCAAAAGTTTCGTCGGCAATTGCCAGAGAGATCTTTTCTAGATCTAAGCCTATAGCTGTAACACTTCCCACAAAGGCCATGGATTTAAGGAAATCTCGTCTTTTCATTTTTTAGCTCCTTTCTTTCCCTTATAGATAAGGATTTTTTAGATAAACGGTTTCAAAGTCTAAAGTCTTTAATTGCAAAAGCCATGCCACTTCATTAAAAATCTGCCTCATTAAAAAATCGCCTTAAAATCAGACTTCTCAAAAGATTTTTTGACTCTACCTATAGGCGCTTTCCTTAACCCTGACAAAATGTCACCCTTTCTCACCTGACAATTTGGCATATAAAAAGAACCCTGCCAAAAAGGCAGAGTTTAATGCAATTGCATTTAACCTTTTCATCCATCTAAAAAATTCGGTTTCCTATGTGAGGTAAAGACACAAATTAGCAATAGGTATTTGTTGACAAAAGAAAACAGTTATGTTATTTTATATCCATAATAGATATATCAATTATTGATATTTCTATTATGGATATTTTCGCCTATAGAGCTGGCATGGGAGTAAATCAACTGAATGATCTAATTTTCGAGCTCTTACAGCCAACTCTTCCGGAAAGGAGAAGTGATATGTCTAAAAGCAATACTTTCGAAACGGAGCAACTGACAGATGCGGCTTATTATATAATGTTATCCCTTCTGACCGAACGTCATGGTTATGCCATTATGCAGTATATAGAGCAGCTAACAGATGGGGAAATCAAGATTGGTCCAGCCACACTCTATACTCTCTTAAAGAAAATGAAAGATGCCGGACTTATTGAACAGTTGGAAGGAACGACGGAGAGAAAAAAGGACTATCAGCTGACCGCAACCGGCCTCGACTTGATCAGAAAAGAAGTGAGGCGCAGGGAAAGGATGGCCAGGGATGGGCAAAAGGTTCTTCAAGCCTATGAAGGGAGGAATACTTGAAATGAAGATCAAGAAACGTGTATTTTGCAGCGGTTTAGCTTTTTATGATAAAGAAGATATGGAAATGCTCCATAAATATGCTTTGGAGGGTTGGATTTTTCGCGAATTTAAAGGACTCTCCTATATTTTGCATAAAGAAGAACCCCAAGATCTAATCTTTAGTTATGACCTTCGAAAGGTACCTCCCGAAGAAATGGATGAGTATCTGGCTACTTTTGAAAGTGCCGGTTGGCATCCCATCCCCTCCAAAGATCCTAATTACCACTTTTTCTGGGCAAAAAATGGGACTGTGCCTTTGCATACAGACGAGGATCTTCAGAGCGAGCAGTACCGTCAAGCTGCAAACTGGTCCTTGAAAATCTTCCTTTTTAGTGTTGCCCTTCTCATTTTAGCTGGATTTTCCCAAAACTATATCCCTGCTTCATTTAAGTGGGGGTACCTGGCAGTGACTTTCATAGCAATGTCTTTATTGGCGTGCAGTGCCATAGCTTTTATTGGAACTTATGTACGCACAAAGAAGAAACGCATAAGCTTTGATTTGAGTTTTAAGAGCTGCGTCTTCATCTTCGTGGGAGGCTTTTTAGGTTTGATTGTTTTAATGTTTGTGGTGCCAGGGGGAATAAAAGAAGCCACTTATCCCCTATTCCGTATCTTATACGGCTTATGTGGAGCCTTTATCGGCTTTGGCCTTGTGGCATCAATCTTCAAATATCCGCAATATAGGGATGGAAAAGCAGAATAAATTTGAACTTAATGTGGATGTATTCTGCCGTTAATCATTTTGTCTTATTTAGCTTTTGTGAGAGTCAAAATAACAGTTCCCGGATAATAATGCTGAAGGATTTCTTCACAGGTCATGCCTGCTTTGGCCAAGTCATTGGCCCCGTACTGGGACATTCCCACAGCGTGGCCGTATCCATAAGTGGTGATTTGAATTTCCTGGGGACTAATTTTAACCTCCATATCGGTTGAGGCTAAACCTAAGAGAGTGCGAAGTTGGGCTGCGCTATAATTTTTTCCCAGCACTTTTATTTCCTTGGCCCGCCCGGCGGCTGTCCGGCTCAAAATCACAAAATCCTCTTCCCCAAAATCCCTGGAAATCAGGGAAATCCCCAGCTTTTGCGCAAGCTCCAGGGGTGAAAAGGAATAATTTTTGACAAAACGATAAGGGTTTTCTTCCCCACCCGGTACATTTTGCAAATAGGGACGAGAAGAACTCCAGACATCTTCCGAACGTTCAGTAGGTTTACGGCCGGTGCTGCTATGGAAAAAGGCATCGATATACTCACCGTTAGCTACCAGCACTTGGCCTTTTGTGTCGGCAACAGCCTTGCCAATCTTCTTGTGATAACGCCAATAGGCAAACCAGTTCCATTTCTTTTTCATTTGTTCTTCAGAGATCCAGACCTGGGTGTTAACGGTGGTATCCACATCATAGGGATTTCCGAGCTCCCCCTGCAAACTGATGCTTTTGGCGGCATAGGTACGGGCGGCTATTGCCTGAGCCTTTAAAGCTTCCTCGGCAAACTCAGCAGGCATCTCGGCAGCTACCACCCCGATTAAATATTCTTCCAATCCAAGAGTCTTCACATTGCCATCAGGCATTAAAACCCGTATGGAAAAATCCTCAGAAGCTGTGTCTTCCTGATACCAACGCAGGATGGTCCAAGGAAATAAGGCACATAGGATTAATAAGAGAATGAGAATTTTCAGCCCTTCTTTACGCACAAAGTCCCTCCTCTCATAGGTCGAGCCTTGCTTAACACTATGCAAAGAGGAGGGACATTATGTTTAATCTTCCATGTTTAATGTTATCTATCTATTCTTCCCGACGAATTTGAGCGCCTA